>FWPU01001261.1_pt1 | contig 77342 bp, 54 predicted proteins | sample 2228361 | NCBI WGS metagenome assembly FWPU01 (sample SAMEA103939777, study PRJEB20133) | metagenome | reverse complement strand
GTGTTGTGGTTGGCATCCTCCAGAATCGCCAGCCCGCCGATCATCTTGCCGGTCTGAAGGATCTGGCGGCCGGCGGCCCGAATGACCGTCTCCAGACCCATCTTGTAGGCGTGGGTGTGGTAGTATCTGGCCCCGGCGAATTTGCCCAGGCCGATGGCCATCATCTTGAACAAGCCGCTTTCGATGCGGCCGGCGAAGTCCGTGTGCCACTTGATGCGGGCCACCAGCATGATGCCGCCGCTTTCGTACGCCAGCCGGTCCACCCAAGTCTCAATCCCCTCGGGCGTCTTCCCCGTCGGTACAACCTCCAGTTGGCTGCGAATCGGACAGCCCATCGTGGCTTCGGTAATGCCGTAGTGGGCCAGCACCTCGGCCTGACCTTCGGCGGTCGCTGCTCCGTGGCTGCCCATGGCCGGGAAGATGAACGGCTGCATGCCCTCATCTTTCCAGTAATCGACCGCCGCCCGGACGATCGTCGCCAGGTTGGCGATCCCCCGGCTGCCAACGCCGATCGCCACTGACGCGCCCGGCTTCAAACGGGCGCCAAACCCGGCTTGGGCGAGCTGTTGGCGCACAACACCGGGTATGTCCTTAATGCTCCGATCGGGAAAATTCTGCCGCACACGCAGCAGGCGCGGGAACTTCATCCCTGAATTATATCCACAAGAGGGCGACGGCCCGCCCGACGCGCGCCCTCAGTCCTCCTTCCATTCGCTCTCCAACAACTGCGCGTATTCGCCGGAGGCATACACGCTGAACCGGAACACCTCCGGATCCAGTTCGGCATAGGGCGTGACGCCCATCAGCGCGGTGAAAAGCTGGTCGGCGTACCAGTAGTAGTTGCGGAGAAACTCCTCCGCGATGGCGTCCCGCTCCGGGGGATCGGCAAAGACGGCGTTGAGCCCGATAGCCCGCCGGAAGATGCCGCGGAAATCGGCCACCCCCCAGGCGAGCAGCTTCTCTTCCACGGGAGCCGGAGGATGGTCGACCAGCAGGTCGGCGAAGCTCTGAAAACGAATCGCCTGGCCGGCCAGTTCCGGAGCGTGCTCCACCATCCCGAGGCACTGCTGGATCCACCGCGCCACGTCCTTGCCGATGTAGCAGACCATGCGCAGTTCGCAGTAGCGCCCGGCCAGCACCAGCCGCTCCAGCTCTTCGCGGGAGGATTGGCCGGACGGAAGAATCCCTTGCAGCATCAGCCCGGCGCGGGAAGCCGCGACAAGTTGGGAAGGACCGGACGCATCACAGAACGGATGGAGGATCAGCGGCGGCAGCGTCCACACGCGCGAACTTTCTGGGGCGCTCGTTGACATGCGCTCACCCTCTCATCGACCGCCGCGCCGGTTGCCGTTAGGGTGCGGCAGCCCGCACGCGGCACGAGGAACCATTCTACTTTCCGGCCAGCGGGTCGGGAATCCGGATCAGGTCCGTACGCCCGCTCTCGCCGACCCGGGACAGCGCGTAGATCCCGCCGTCCTTGCCGACGGCAATCGAGTTCACGTAGGAAGGCCGCGACCCGTCGGCGAAGAAGATCGGCCCGTGGTCGGCGTAACGCCCCTCAGGAATGTCGTAGGTGACCAGGTGTAGGTTTTCTTCCCCACGGGCGCCGATGGCGGCTTCGCTCCTGGCGATGACGCGCCTGCCGTTTACGATGATCGGGCCGCCCGTCAGGTAATACAGCGTCCGGCCGTCCGGGCCGAGGGTAAAGCCGAGGTAACCATAGTAGAACCTGTCGAACATCCCGCTGCGCCGCGACGGCTCCGATGTGATGCGTTCCAGCACGTCCACTTGGGGAATGCGCGGATCGAAACGGAACAGGTAGCCCGAGTTCCCGTGCACGGCGTAGATAGCCCTCTCCCCCGGGCGCCAGAGCGCCTGCCGCCAGTTGTATCCCATGTGGCCGGGCGAAGCGGGATCGTAAGTGCCGAAGTAATCCTTCACCAGATTCTCCCCCGCAACCGCCTCGATGGCGTCCCGCTCGTAGACATAACGGAGAATCGTCCCGTCCGAGGTGGTGAAGTACACCGATCCGTCCTCCGGATTCACAACCAGCGAGCGGCACAGCGTCCGGTAATTCGGGCCGCGGCCGGCCTCGCCGTCCTTGGAAACCGGCCCAAGGTTCTTGAGCTCCTTGGCCGCGAGGTCATAGCGCAGGAAGTAGCCGTTCGGCCAGGTCAGCCCGTAGAGGCGCCCGCGCCGCGTGTCCATGGTCATCGACAGGATTCCCTGCTCGGCAGGCCCCTTCGCCAAGTCCTCGAACCGGCCGGAGGCAAGGTCATAGGCGAGGAAGTGCCCGCCCGGATAGGGCTTGTATCCGGGCGGCGGCACTCCCATCAGTTCTCGGCCGTCGCGAACCGTGTAGTATCCCACATGCGTCGCGAAAAAGAGCTTGCCGCCGGACTCGACGAACGACACGTGGCTCTTGCCTTGCGGGATCGCCTTGGTCCCTTTCTCACCGCAGGCTTCCGTCAGATCGCCCAGGTGCCGCACCTGCTCGGTGGCGGGATCGAAGGAGTACATCTGGGCCCCGATGTCGATCGACTCGGAAGACAGCACGTAGTAGATGCGCCCGTCGCTGGCAGCCGAGATGCCATTGTACGTGTCGTGGGCGAGGTCAAATCCCGAGTTGTAGGCACGGGCGATCAGCTGGTCCGGCTGGCGCTTTGCGCCCTCCTCGACGGCAGCCTCGCGCCGCCCGCAGGAGACGCCGGCCAGGACGGCGGCGGCTAAAAAACAGACAACTCGCTTCTTCATGATGTCAGATAGGGAGTGTACTACAGCCCCGCCGGCCTCTGGTGGTAACATCGGCATCACGAAGGGAGGCTGGCTTGAAGCGACGCACGTTCTTCGGCTCGGCGGGCGCCCGCGCCGCCCATCTGTTCGGCACAGTGGCCGCAGCCCAGCAGCCGCAGCCCTGCGTGGCGCCGGCCGGCGAGGCGCGCCTGGCGGGAATGAGCCTGCCGGAGCTGCGCCGGCGCTACCGGAAAGAGCTTTTCGAGGTCCTTCTGCCGTTTTGGGACCGTCATGGCATCGACCGCGAGCACGGCGGCGTCATCTGCGGCCTGGACTACGACGGCACGCGCGTCAACACGGACAAACTGCTCTGGTTCCAGGGCCGGGGGATCTGGGTCTACAGCTTTCTCTACAACCACTTCGGCCAGGATTCGCGGCATCTGGAAGTCGCCGCGAGGATTAAGGACTTCGTTTTCCGTTCCGCCGCCCAGCCGGATGGCTGGTGGGCGGAACTATTATCCCGCGACGGCCGAGTGCTGAGGCCCTTCCGCGGCGATGTCTATGGGATGTACTTCCTCGCCGAGGGCTTGCAGGAATATGCGTGGGCGACAAAGGACGAAGAGCCGCTGGACACCGCCCTCGCACTCACCCGGAAGCTGTTCCGTTACATCGACGATCCCTCGTTTCGGCTCATGGGGACCGGGGAACCCGGCGTGCGGCCCCAGGGGCTGTGGATGGTGAATCTGCGGCTGGCCACGCAGATGCTCCGCCGCTGGGACCACCCGGATATCCGCGCCATCGCCGAGCGAAGCGTCGACGCCATTGTGAACAAGCACTACAACCCTGACATCGGCCTCAACAACGAGATGCTGCACTTCGATTTCAGCCGGCCGGAGCAAGAGCGCACCAAGTGCCTGCTGGGCCACTCGATCGAAAGCCTCTGGATGGTGATGGACGAGGCCCTCCGGCGGGGCGATCAAGACCTCTGGGAGACTTGCGCCCGGCGCATTCGCCGCCATCTCGAGGTGGGCTGGGATTACGTCTACGGCGGACTCGCCCAATGGGTCAACGTCGATCAGGGAGGGTACGTCTGGCCGCCGGAGCAGCCTGTGGGCACCGACCTGGAATTCCGCTTTGTCGGCGAGTACCACTACATGAAGCCCCTCTGGGCCCTCCATGAAATCCTGGTCGCCACGCTGAACGTGTTCGAGCGCAGCCGCGCCGCCTGGGCGTCGGAGTTCTTCGGCAGAGCGCAGGACCTGATCGACCGGAAGTTCTCGAAAAGGAAGTACGGGCACGCCGGCTATATGCTCTTCGGCGACCGGCGCATGACCCACCAGCCGCACGTCGGCCGCCAGGACAACTACCATCCGCCCCGGCAGTTGATGCTGAACCTGCTGACCCTGGACCGGATGATTGAGCGCCAAAAGGCCCGGTGACGGCGCGGGGACCGGGGACGAACACCCCGGCTCACCGCGGCGGCTGCCATGGGGTGCGGCCGGCGCGCTGGATGTGCTTCATCAGCGAGCGCACCAGTTCCTGGTAGATCTTCGTCTCGCGGCCGGCCAGGTTGCGCTCTTCACGCGGGTCGGCCCGCAGGTTGTACAGCTCGTAGGGCTCGAACGGAGAGTTCTGGACAAGCTTCCAGTCACCGCGGCGCAAGGCGTAATAGTCGCGGCCCTGGTAGCGCATGTTCCCCTCCCGGCGCACGAAGACGACGTCCCGTTCGGGAAGCGCCGCATCCGCGCCCAGCAGGACCGGCAGGAGCGAAACCCCGTCGATCCCCGCAGGCGGGTCCGTGCCGGCGGCCTCACAGATGGTCGGGTAAAGGTCCATCGTGAGAGCCACCGCGTCGGAACGCGAGCCGGCGGCGATCCGTCCCGGCCAAACGGCGCACATCGGCACGCGGACCCCGCCCTCGTACATGTCCCCCTTGCCGGCCCGCAGCTTGCCGCAGTTTGCTCCGACATTGAGCTGGCCGCCATTGTCGCTCGTGAAAATCACCAGCGTGTTTTCATATTGGCCGTTCGCTTTGAGGGCTTCGATCACTCGGCCGACGCCGTGGTCGAGATGTTCGATCAGCGCGACCAGCCGGGCCCGCCGCTCGTCGATTCCCGGCTGGCGGGCCTTCACTTTCGCCAGCCATTCCTCAGGCGGCTGGATGGGTGTGTGGGGGGCATTGTAGGCAAGGTAGAGGAGGAAACGCCCGCCGTCCTTCTTCCGGGCGTTGAGGTAGTCGATCGCCCAGTCGCTGAACAAGTCCGTGGCATGGCCCTCGGGGTCGATCGGCTCGCGGCCCAGGCGCATGTAGTTTATGCCGTGGCGCCGGTGGTCGTAGTAGTCGTCCATCATGTCGCCGAGGAAGCCGTGAAAGAAGTCAAAGCCGCGCTCGACCGGCGTGTTCGGCGAATCCAGCCCGAGGTGCCATTTGCCCACCATGCCGGTCTGGTAGCCCGCTCTCTTCACCACCTTCGGCAGCAGGACGGCGTCTTGGGACAGGTAGCCCCAGTTGTCCCTCTCGTGGGTGCGGATGACGCCGGGCACGCCCACCGTATCCGGATAGCGTCCCGTCAGCAATGCCGCCCGCGTCGGCGAACAGACCGGCGAATTGGCATAGAAGTTATCGAACCGCATGCCCGCCGCCACCAGTGCGTCAAGGTGCGGCGTCCGCAAGTCTTCGGCGCCGTAGCTGCCAAGGTCTCCGTAGCCAAGGTCGTCGGCCAGGATCAGTACGACATTGGGCGGCGCGGCAGCCTGCGCCGCTGCAACCCACATCGTCGAGCAGGCAATCAGAACCAAGTGCGCGCGCATGAGGAACTCCATCGTGACATAAATTTTCACCGGAGCGGGGGATGCGACAGGCGCCCCGAACTCGAAAGAGCGTCAGGCCGGAACGACGTCATAGATCTCGCCGGGCTCGGTGTCGAATTCGATCATTGCGCCATTCCGGCGGAGAGCGACTTCCCTGCCTCGCGCCCGGACGGCGATCCGCGGCCAGGGGCTGATCAGACGCGCGGTCGCGCCCCGTTCGCTCAGCAGGCGGACATCCTTAACCGCCGCGCCGTCCCAAGCCGCGCTGACCAGAAACGCCCCCACCGCCCGCAGGTTCTCGAACCGCGCTGCGCCAAGATTCGTCGTGTTGGGAAACAAGCGGATCACTCCGGCGTAACTTTGCAGCATGCATTCGTTCACAACGGCCGGCAGGGAGAGGTTCTCGGTCCAGATGCCCATGCGCATCATGAAGTCGAAGTCGGTGCGGTCGCTGTAGCGGCCGCCGATCTGCCGCACGCGGTCGTTGGCCACGCCGTTCGGCATCAGGCAGTAGCGCACCTCGCGCTTGAACCACTCGAGATCCAGCTCGCCCAGCCGCGCCCGCGCCAGCGGCTGCCACACCAGATCGTTGCCGCCTTCCAGACGCACGGTGCGCACCGTGCGGCGGGCTATCTCCAGCAGTTCGGTGCGCCGGTCAAGCCCCACCTGCTCGGCCGGAAATACCGGCGCGGTGGTCACCGGGACGTTGTAGACGTGCTCGGCCGGAGCCCCGTCCACGTCGGCCCAAACGCGCCCGTACGGCCCTTCCACCTCCGGATACCGAGCTAGGTTGTCCTTGAAGCGCCGCCAGGTGGACCGCAGGGCTTCGTCGCGTCCGAGCACCCGCGACGCCTCGAGCACAGCGTCGAGCAGGAATTCCGTCAGCGCGATGTCGATGATGCAGTCGCGGTTGAGCCGCTGGTCCACCGTAAGACCCCAGTTTTCCGGCGAGACGGTCGGGTTGAGATGATATTTCCCGTCCTCCCCTCGGCGGGCATAGGCGACGAGGAAGTCGGCGGCGGCCTTCATCAGCGGATAGACCCGGCGCAGATAGTCCCGATCCAGCGTGTAGAGGTAGTGCCACCAAAGGCTCTGCACCGTCCAGGGCGTCTCGCAGATCTCATATCCCCAGGGCGGCACCGGATATGGGTTGACCTGGCTCGGCACGGGGTAGGCCGAATGGGGAAAATAGGCGCCGGGAAGACCGAACTGTTGCCGCGCGTTCCATTCCGCCATCGGCATCAAGTCCTCGACGAGCTTGACGTAGGGCAGGTGCTGCTCGACATGGTTCGAGGAGAAGACGCCCCAAAACACCTGCTGGGTGTTGTAGTTCATGTGATAATCGCCGTGCCAGGCGGTGCCGATCTTCCCCGCCGACCAGTTGCCGAACAGGCCGGGAGCGACCTTGCCCTCCCGCAGGCAACAGCCCAAGAAATACTGGTTGTGGTACCAGATCCGCTCCAGTTCCCGGTCTTCCAGCTCGACGGCGGAACGCGACCAGAACGCGCGCCAGCCCTCCGCCGTCTGGCCGCGAAGCCGCTCGAAGGGCTGCGCCGACAGCCGCCGGGCCGTGGCGCGGGCGTGCGCAGCCGGCTCGGGGTGGTCGAGCGATGTGACCAGCCCCAGATCCAGACGGACGGGCCGGCCGGTGAGCGCAATCCGGACACGGTCGCCGGCTACTTCCGGCATAGCGCCGCCCGGCAGCCGGCCGAAGAGCGCAAACTCGCGGTCGTTTGGAGCAGGCGGCGGTTCGGGGACCACCTCCGTGGGCGCCGTCGCCGGCAACCGCTGGCGGCATAGAAATTCGCCTTCCGCATCCCCGGTGAGTTCGGGCAACGGCATTTTCGCTTCCCGATCCACGTGCGGGTAGTAGGCCAGCGAGGTCACCGAGGCATTTCCGGAAACGCAGATGTGGCCGTCGGACCAATTGACAAAGCACTCGAGCGCCGTCTCCCATCTGGCGCGCCGTAGATCCGACTCTTGGAAGTCCAACCGGTACAGGCCGGTGGCGATGTCCAGTGTCCGCCGCCGGAGACACACTTGGCGCGGGTCCCAGTGCAGCCACACCGTGCCGCAGGGCCACGGCCGCGGCCACGGCTTGGCGTAGGACGAGCGCACCTTGGCGGTGTATTCGCGGAGCTCGGCGTCATGGCGCTCGAGGTAGGTGAGGTGCGGAGTGCCGGCGCGTTTGGCGCGCTCCGAGGCCCGCTGCCACATCTGCAGGACCTGATCGAACGGCAGCATGTGCGCGATGTGTTCCTCGCTCACCCGGATGTCCCACACGTCGAGCTTGCCGATATGAAGCCCGAGTGCGTCGGGGCGGACGACCACGCAGACGCCGATGTCGCCGTTGCCCATCAGCATCCCTTCGAAGAAATCCGGCGCCGGCAGATCGCGAACGATTGCGTGACGGGCGGCCATAGCGCTGGCGTCGAGCGGCGACGAGGGCGCAGCCGTGGCCAGCGGCGCGGCGGCGGCGCTCTTCAGGAAACTTCTGCGCGTCTGCGGCATGGCGAGCCTATTGTATAGCCTGGATGGCCCACCCCGAAGCGCCCGTCCCGGTTTTGGGCATAGAATAGCGGCCATGACACACCGCGAACGCGTTCTGGCCGCGCTGGAGCACCGCGAGCCCGACCGCGTGCCGATGGACCTCGGCAGCGCCCGCGTGACCGGAATGGTGCGCGGGGCCTATGACCGGTTGCGGCGGCGCCTTGGCTTCGGCGAGCTCGGACCTTGCATCGACACGATGCAGCAGCTCTACGAGATCGACGAGCGCGTGCTCGAGTACCTGGACGTCGATGTCCGCGCCGTCTCGCTTGGCGCGCCGGATCGCGGCGGCGACGAACTGCTCCCCGACGGCCGCCACCGCGACGAGTGGGGCGTGGTCCGCGTCAAGCCGGAGGGCAGCCACTATTACGACTTGCAGCAATCACCGCTCGCCGGTCCCGTCACGGCCGCTGACATCGCCCGCTACCGCTTCCCCGATCCCACCGATCCCGGGCGCGTGCGCGGCCTCCGGGAACGCGCTCGCCGCTTGAAAGAGGCAACCGACTACGCGGTGATGTTCAACGCGCGATATCACCTCGTCCACCAGACGCAATACCTGCGCGGTTTCGAGGACTGGTACTGCGATCTGGCCGGCGACCACGACCTGTTTCAGGCGCTCATGGAAGCCGTGCTGGACATCCTGCTCGAGTTGAACCGGCGGGCCTACGAACAATTGGGCGATCTCGTCGACATCGTAGCCTTCGGCGATGACGTCGGCCTTCAGGACCGCCCGGTCTGCTCGCTCCCCATGTACCGGAAGCTCATCCGGCCGTTCCAGGAGCGGATTGTCGCCCATATCCGCGCGCACACGCGGGCCAAGATCTTCTATCACACCTGCGGCAGCGTCTACGCCTACATCCCGGACTTCATCGAAATGGGCATCGATGCCCTGAACCCGGTGCAGGTGCGCGCCAAGAACATGGAGCCGGAGCGGCTGAAGCGCGAATTCGGCGGCCGGATCGCCTTCTGGGGCGGCATCGACACCCAGCACATCCTGCCTCACGGGACCCCGGAAGAAGTCTCCGCCGAGGTGCGGCGCATGTTCAGCGTCATGGGCCCGGGCGGCGGCTGGGTGCTGGCGGCCGTCCACAACATCCAGCCGGACGTGCCGCCGGAGAACGTCCTGGCGATGTTTGAGACCGGCCGCCAATGCGTCTATCACGCCCTGGCAGAGACATAACCGGCCCCCGCTCTCCAGCTACCCGCCGATTCCGGGAGGCCCCGGTGGCGCAGAGCCCCAGCTCGGCCATGCCGGCGGCGACGCCATCCGACGGCTTGACAGCCGTCGTGACGGGCCTGACGGCCCCCTCCACATCAATCGCCCCGTGCTTGCGGCCGCCGCAAAAGCGCCTGCGCTACTTGTGCTCCCACCAGGGATGGGGTGGCTCAGTCTGCGGCCGCGGCTCATAGCGGGCACGCTTGAGGAACTCCTCGATTCGCGCCATCACCTCAGGATTCGAGGCCGCTACGTTTGTCGTTTCCCCAGGGTCCGTCTTGAGGTTGTAAAGTTCCAAGGCGCCGTCCGGCTCCGGCCGGACGGCTTTCCAGTCGCCCATGCGGACCGCCTGCCGGGGAATCTCCTTCCGAAACTCCCCGGTCTTGGAATCGTAGCGTGGCAGTTCCCAATACAGGAACTCGTGCGCCTTCTGCTCCCCGCGGCCCAGCAGGGTCGGGACAATCGATATGCCGTCCGTGTGCGGCGGGACCGGACGCCCGGCCAGCTCCAGCGCCGTCGGAAGAAAATCGTAGAACACGCACGGGTGGCTGCTGGTGGTTCCCGGCGCGATCTTCCCTGGCCAGCGCACAATCAGCGGCACGCGAATGCCCCCCTCATAAAAGTTCTGCTTATGCCCGCGCAGACCGCCGGTGCTGTGGAAGTAATCATCCTTCCACAGCGGCGAGGCGGCTCCGTTGTCAGAGCTGAAGAAAATCACGGTGTCGTCGTCCAGCCCCAGCTCTTGGACCAATCCCAGGATGCGGCCGGCGTCGCGGTCCATGCGGGTGATCATCGCCGCCAGCGCGGTCCGGGGCTCCGGCTGGCGGGCGTAGTGGTCGCGCCGGTCGCGGTACTCGCGCGGTTCGGGGAACTGCCCCCGGTACTCGGCCATGGAATCTTCCGGCACGAGCAGCTCCAGGTGCGGAATCGTGAACGGAACATAGCAGAAGAACGGCCCGTCCTTGTGCCGGCGGATGAAGTCCAGGGCCTGCTCGGCAATGACGTCGTGGCTGTAAGTGCCCCGCCCGTCCCCTTCATTCCCAGGCAGCGGGTATTCCTGGTCGTTCTTGTAAAGAAAGCGCGGATAGTAGTAGTGCGCGTGGGCCTGGTGCAGGTAGCCGAAGAATTCGTCAAAGCCCTGCTTCCACGGCACGCCCTCGGTGCCGATGTCGCCCAGACCCCACTTGCCAAAGCAGCCGGCCGCGTAGCCGGCCTCTTTGAGCAGTTCGGCCACCGTTACGTCTTCCGGCAGCAGCGGCACTCCGCCGGGATTCGACCGCACGGATGTGTGCCCCATGTGGAGCCCTGTCATCAGCACGCTGCGCGAAGGGGCGCAGACCGTGCAGCCGGCGTACGCCTCGGTGAAACGCATGCCCTCGGCGGCCATCCGGTCCAGGTTGGGAGTTCGGATCTGCTTCTGCCCGTAACAACCCAGGTCGCCATAGCCGAGATCATCGGCGAGGATGAAGATGATGTTTGGCGGGCGTGGCGCGGCCGGCTCGTCCCGCCCGCAGCAGAGCAGCAGGCCGGCGCCCCCGGCGAGGGTGGTGGACAAGAATTGGCGTCTGTTGTGACTGGTCATCGCCATATGATTGTAGTGAGATTCACGCCGCCGGAGACAACCCATGCAGAGGGTCTGCTTTCTGCTCAAGGTCAAGAAGGAGCGCCTGGAGGAGTACAAGGCGCGCCACAAGGCCGTCTGGCCGGAGATGCTGGCCGCGCTGCGCGAGAGCGGCTGGCGCAACTACTCCCTGTTCCTTCGCGACGACGGCCTCCTGGTCGGCTACCTGGAGACCCCGGATTTTCAGGCCGCACTCGACGGCATGGCCGGCCGCGAAGTCAACGACCGCTGGCAGCGCGAAATGGCGCCGTTTTTTGAGAACCTCGAAGGCCGCCGCCCGGATCAGGGTCTGCTCCGGCTCGAAGAAGTCTTCCACCTCGATTGACCTGGTCGCAACCGCGTTCACGGCGCGCCGCAGCCGAGACAGCGGGGCGGTCACGCCGTGCCGGTTCGATGCCCGGCCATGTCAGCCGGCAACGTTGCGAAACACTCTTCAGCCCGGCCCATAAAGGCAAGTACAGGCCCAGAAGACAAGCATGAGCGAGGAAGCTCTGCTCGTGGATTTACAAGCTAACGGCAGGCCCTGAGCGCCGAGTTAGCGCTCTGGAAAAGGTGGGCGTTAGGCGCCACGGAACACCGTCAACACATCGATGCGTTCTGAGCTTGGCAGGTACACGATACAATACGGCGGCTCGATCACCTCGCGAATCTCCGATTGCATGAGCTCAGCCACCAGTCGGCCGGACTTCGGGAACCGCGCGATCTGCTGCGAGACGCGGGTCAGACGGTCCGCAACACGAACTGCGTATCTGGGCGAATCCTGAGCGCTGCAGTCGGGAATCGCCGCAAGCTGCCGCTTTGCGTGATCCGTCCGGCAGACCCTCATCCGGAAAGCCCGTCAGCTCTGCGTATCTTTCTCTCAGCCGACTATCCGGTGGCGGCATCGTCCCTGTCGGATATCGAGGTGCGACGCTCAAGGCTTTAGTAATCCAACGCCACCTTGCTGAGCGCCGCCGGCGAGTCCTGCCGCCCGCTGAGGGGCCGCAGCCGGAACTTGTAGCGGTACGGCTTCGAGTATAGCGTGTACTGGGGATGCGGCAGCGCGCCCCAGCTATCGTCCCCGCCGACACCGGTCTGCATGTAGTCGAGATTGACGGTGATCTTGTTGTCCCGCGGCAGCTCGTGCGTGTGCCGGGCCTGTTGCAACTGGTCCATCGTGAAGGGCCAGGCGCTGACGCTGAGCAGCGGCATACCCACCGCCAGCAGACCCGCGCCCTCGCTGTTAGTCAGCGCCACCCAGCGTACGTCAGTCCGATTGGCGTTCTCCTGCGGCCGGACGTAGATGTGGATCAGCTCCTCGACCGCGCCCGAATAGAGCCCGACGGCCGCGCCCGTCTTCCGATCCCAGTAGTTTTCGTGCGGCCCGCGCCCGTACCACGCCATCCGGCTGAACTCCGCCGGCACGGCCATCTGCATCCCAAAGCGCGGCAGTTCCGGCAGCCGCCCGCTGGGCTGAAAATCGGCCTCGACCACTACGTCCCCGCTCCCGTACACGGTATAGGTGTTCCGGTACCGGGAACCGCCGGCCGGCAGGATAGCCTCGGCGGTGATGCGGACAACCTGCGGGCCCGCCTGCTCGCCCGTCACGCTCCGGACTTCCCGCTGCGGCCCCGCCTGCCACCAGATGCCCAGCCGCTTCGGCATCTTGTTGCCGATATCGTTGTCGATCGGCGCGCGCCAGAAATTCGGCGCCGGCGGTGCGGCGATCAGCTCCTTGCCGTTGGCCTTGAAGGATTCGATCGAGCCGGTCCGCTTTCCGATCGTGAGCTGGAAGTCGCCGCCGGCAACCAGGAATGCCGAGCCCGACTCGCTGAGCTTCACCGCCGGCATTGCCGCTACGTCAGCCTTCGGCAGCGGCGGCGCCTCGAATGGAAGCTCGAGCTGATCCCACGCCACTACGTGCCCGCGCCGCGCCCACAGCGCGTCGTCCGAGAGCGAAAACCGGACCGTCAAGAACGCCTCCGAGCCCGGCTTCAGCTCCGGCTTGCGGAAGGGTACGGTGACCTCCTGGGACTCGCCCGCTTCCAGCGACATCTTCGGCAACCGGCCTGTTTCCACCTCCACGCCGTCCACCGCCACCGCCCAGTCGATGTCCACGAAATCGAGGCTCCGAAAAGCGTACTTGTTGCGGATGCGAACCTTGCCCGCCGCCAGGTCGGCCGGCTCGACCTTGATGTACTGATATACCTTGCGCACCTCGTACAGCGACGGGTTGGGCTTGCGGTCCGGCTGCACCAGCCCGTTCACGCAGAAATTGCCGTCGTTGGGCTTGTCGCCGAAGTCCCCTCCATAGGCCCAGAACTCCTCGCCCGGGCCCGTTCGGTGCCGCAGACCCTGGTCCACCCAATCCCAAATGAAACCACCCTGAAGGACCTTGTATTTCTCGATCGCGTCCCAGTAGTCCTGCAGGTTGCCCACGCTGTTGCCCATCGCGTGAGCGTATTCGCACAAGATCAGGGGCCGGTCGGGATTCGACTTCGCATACTCCACGATCTGCTCGATGCGGTGATACATCGGCGACACAATATCGACGTGACGCCGCCGCTCGGCGCGCTCGTAGTGCACCGGCCGGCCCGGATCCCGCCGGTGGATCCACTCGCTCGCTTTGACGAAGTTGATGCCGTCGCCGGCCTCGTTGCCCATCGACCAGATAATCACCGAGGGATGATTCTTGTCGCGTTCCACCATCCGCTCGATCCGGTCCAGATGGGCCTTCTGCCACTCCGGCTTGTTGGCCAGCGTCTGGTCCGGCCGGTAGCCCATGCCGTGAGACTCGATGTTGGCTTCGTCAATCAGGTACAGCCCGTAGCGATCGCAAAGTTCGTACCACTCCGGCGTATTCGGATAGTGGCTGGTTCGCACCGCGTTGATGTTGTGGCGCTTCATCAGCTCGATGTCCTTGATCATCATCGCCGTGGTGGGCACGTGGCCCAGATCCGGATCGTGCTCGTGCCGGTTGACTCCCTTGAGGTAAATCGCGCGCCCGTTCACCAGCAGTTGCCCGCCCTTGATCTCGACCTGGCGAAAGCCGAACAAGCACGGAATGACCTCGACCACTCGGCCGCCGGAATCCTTCACCGTCAGCAACAGCTTGTACAGCTCGGGAATCTCCGCCGACCACTTCCGCGGATTTTGCACCGCCGCGGCGAAGTCCAGCGAAACTTCTCCACCCGCCGGCGCCGTCGTCTGCTGCGCCGCAAGCTCCATCAGTTGCCGGCCGGACATGTCGAACAGCGCCGCCTCGACCCTGGCGGCAGCGCTTTGGGCCCCATAATTCCGCAGCTTCACGTTGACCCGGAGCTCGGCGTCCCGGTAGGCGGCATCGAACGGCGTGCGGATCTCGAAGTCGCGAATATGCAGGTCCGCCGTCGAGAACAGGTATACGTCGCGGAAGATCCCGCTCAGCCGCCAGAAGTCCTGGTCCTCGAGATACGAGCCGTCCGAGAACCGGTAGACTTCCACCGCCAGCACGTTCGGTCCGGGCCGCAGGTACTTCGTGATGTTGAACTCGGCCGGCGTCCGGCTGTCCTCGCTGTAGCCGGCCTCCTGCCCGTTCACCCAGATGTAAAACGCTGACTCGACCCCGTCAAAGTGGATAAACACCTGCCGGCCCTGCCACGACGCCGGCACGGTGAACGCCCGGCGATAGGAACCCACCGGGTTGTGATCGTGCCGGATGAACGGCGGGTTCTTTTCAAACGGATAGCGGATGTTGCTGTAATGCGGGAAGTCGTATCCCTGCATCTGCCAGTTCGACGGCACGGGAATCTCCGCCCAGTGGCTCACGTCGTAGTCGGGCCGGAAAAACTCCCGCGGGCGATCTTCCGGCCGCCGCACCCAGTGGAACTTCCAATTGCCGTTCAAACACTGGAAATAGCGCGAGGCCTCGCGCCGGCCGGTGAGGGCCGTGCCGGCGTCCGGATAGACCATGAGCGTGGCGTGGCCGGGCTCCTTGTTGCGGCCGATGACATCCGGGTTCTCCCAGTCGTTGGGCTGAGCGCTGAGGCCGGCCGCGACAACAACGACCATCAGGGACAATCGGAGGAAAGCTACCAACGGCGCCATACGGTTCCTCTCCATCGTACACGCGCCCCTTTCGCAGCGCGAAGGCCGCTCCCGAACATTTGATAAAATCGGCACCGAAATCCTATGCCGAAACTCGTTGTGACTTTTGGTGAGATCATGCTCCGTCTCGCTCCGCCGGAGTTCGACCGTTTTTTGCAGCGCCCGGAATTTCAGGCGACCTGGGGCGGCGGCGAGGCCAACGTCGCCGTCGCCCTTGCCGGCCTTGGGGTGCCCGCCCGTTACGTGACCGTCCTGCCGCCGAACAACCCGCTGGTGGACGCCTTCATCGGCGAGCTGCGCCGGTTCAATGTGGATCCATCCTTTATCGTGCGCAAGCCCGGCAGGCTCGGCATTTACTTTGTCGAGCGCGGAGCCAATCAGCGCCCGTCCAAGGTCGTCTATGACCGCGACCACAGCTCGATCGCGCTCTCCCAGCCCGGCGATATCAACTGGGAGAAATCCTTCGAAGGCGCCGCCTGGTTCCATATCACCGGCATCACGCCTGCCCTCAGCCAGGGCGCTGCGGACCTGGCGATGGAAAGCGTCCAGAAAGCGAAACAGATGGGCCTCACCGTCTCCTGCGACCTGAACTTCCGCAAGAAGCTGTGGAACTACGGCAAACAGGCCAAGGAAGTCATGAGCGAACTGGTGAAGTCCGTCGATATCGCCATCGCCAATGAAGAGGACTGCCAGATGTCGCTCGGCATCCAGATCGACGTCGACGTCGAGGCCGGCAAGCTGGCCGCCGAAAAGTACAAGGAACTCACAGACAAGGTCCTGACCGCGTATCCCAATCTGCAATTGATCGCCATCACCCTGCGCGAGTCCAGGAGCGCCTCGCACAACGGCTGGTCGGCCTGCCTGAACAACCGCTCCGAGTTCCTCGTCAGCCAATACTACGACATCACCGACATCGTGGACCGCGTCGGCGGCGGCGACTGCTTCGCCGGCGGCCTGATCTACGGTTTGCTGAACCTGCCGAGCCACAAGGAAGCCCTGGAATTCGCTGTCGCCGCTTCCTGCCTGAAACATTCCATCTCGGGCGACTTTGCGCGGATTACGCGAGATGACGTTCTGGGCCTGCTCAAGAGCGGCGGCTCGGGACGCGTCCAGCGGTAGCCCATTACCGGCTCGGCGCGGCCCGACCCGCACCTTCGCAGCAAAGCTCCTGACGCTGGCGGCGGTAGTCGCCGGCAGCTCTTCCTGCGCCTTGGCCGAAGTCGCTTGGGAAACGGCGGCCCCGGAGAGTGTCGGCCTGAGCCGGTCGCGCCTCGAGGCGATCACCCAGGAACTGGCCGCGCGGCGCACCAGGACATTCCTCGTCGCCCGCCGCGGCAAGATCGTCCACGAATGGTACGCGCCGGATTGGAACGCTTCCAAGCCTCACTACACAGCTTCGCTCGCCAAGGCTCTTGTAGGCGGAATCTCACTCCTGCTCGCCTGGAGCGACGGACTCATCTCCCCCGATGACCCGGCCGCCCAATACATACCAGCTTGGCGCAACCATCCCGAGAAATCGAGAATCACCATCCGCCATCTCGCCACGCACTCTTCCGGCATCGAGGACGCCGAGCAGGACGACATCCCCCACATGAAGCTCCCGGGCTGGAAGGGCGCCTTTTGGAGGCGCGATCCCGACCCGTTCTCCATCGCGATACGTCAGGCGCCGGTTCTGTTCGAGCCGGGCACGCGGTACGCCTACAGCAATCCCGGAATGGCCGCGCTCGCCTACGCCGTCACTGCGAGCTTGCGCGGCCGGCCCTGCCCCGACATCCGCGCTTTGCTCAAACAGCGCGTGATGGCGCCTCTCGGCATCCCGGACGAGGATTGGAGCATCGGCTATGGCCGGACATACGAGGTGGACGGCCTCCCGCTCGTCGCCAACTGGGGAGGAGGCAGCTTCACGGCGCGGGCCGTTGCCCGCATCGGCCAGTGGATGCTGCAACGCGGCGAATGGGATGGTAAGCCTCTCGTGCCGCAGCGCAACCTCGCCGGGATGGTGGCCTACGCGGGCACGCCCGTCCCTGAACGCAGCCCTGCCAATCCCCAGCCCGCTTCCGGACTGTGCTGGTACACCAACTTCGACCGCGTCTGGCCCCAGGTGCCGGCTGACGCCTTTGCCGGGGCCGGCGCGGGAAACCAGGTGCTGGCGGTCATCCCGAGCCTTGATCTCGTCGTCGTCCGCAATGGCGGCGTCCTGGAGGAATCCGGCGGCGACACCATGTTCTGGGGTGGCATCGAGAAGCATCTCTTGAACCCGCTCATGGAGGCGGTCAGAGAGGGCTCGGGCGAGCCGCCGTACCCTCCAAGTCAGGCCATTCGCTTCGTCAGCTTCGACTCGAGAATTCGCTGCGAAGCCCCCGGCAGTGACAACTGGCCGATCACCTGGGCGGACGACGATCACCTGTACACCTCTTACGGCGATGGCCACGGTTTTGAGCCGTTCGCCGAACGCAAGTTGAGCCAGGGCTTCGCCCGCATCATCGGCGGCCCGGAGGACTTTCGCGGCGAGAACGTCCGCTCGCCGGCCGGCGAGCGCCTGGGCGATGGCGCCAAAGGCCCGAAGGCCAGCGGGATGTTGATGGTCGACGGCGTCCTGTACGCCTGGGTCCGCAACGTCGGCAATTCTCAGCTCATCTGGTCCGAAGACCATGGAGCCACCTGGCATTGGGGCTTCCGCTTTGACATCAGCTTTGGCTCCCCCGCATTTCTCAACTTCGGCAGCAACTACAGCGGCGCCCGGGACGACTATGTCTACGCGTACTCGCAAGACGGGCCGAGCGCTTACGAGTCCGACGACCAGCTCCTGCTGGCCCGCGCCCCCCGCCGCCGCATCCGCGAACGCGCCGCCTGGGAATTCTTCTCAGGCTTTGAGGCGCGCGGCAACCCCGTCTGGACGGGACAAATCGAGAAGCGCGCCGCCGTGTTTCGCTATCCCGGTCACTGCCGGCGCGTCGATGCCGTCTTCCACCCGGCAAGCGGCCGCTATCTTCTGGCTGTCGGATACAACCACTCGGGTGGATGGGGCATCTTCGACGCCCCCGAACCATGGGGACCGTGGACCACTGTCTACCACACCGCTTACTGGGGACTCGGCGACACCCACGGCTACCGGCTCCCCAGCAAGTGGATCTCTTCCAACGGCCGGACCATGTATCTGCTGTTTTCCGGCCGGAAGCACAATGGGGTCGTCTACGACGCCTTCTGCGTCCGAAAGATGGAGCTCGAGCTCGCCCCCGCTAATCGTCCGAGTACGCCGAGGCGAAACGCAGAGCGGGAATGAAACACCGGCATCGCCGGTAACAGCGATGACAGCGGTAGGTGCCGATCAACAGAAGCCTGAGCAACGCCTCCCGAAACGATCGGATGCGAGAGCGGTACAGGGCGTCGGACAAACAGTGGGGGCACGGGTATCCCGCCGCCTGACGGCTCTTCCGCCGGTCCCACCGTTCGCGGTCCGCCGGCAAGGCTACCGGCGCGACCGCCGCGGCGGCTCGATGAGTGTGAGGCATCGGTCCTTCCCATCAGTAGTGGCGGCGGCGCCGGAAACTTCTCGCCAACCGGCCGGCTCAGACATTCACCCCAGCGTCTGCCTGCCTCCGCAACCACACCAGGATCAGTACGCCGCTCGCAAGCCCGACCAGCAGCGCTGCCGCGCCGTTCCATTTCAAGAACGCAGCCGGCTGCGCCAGCAAGGCGGAGGAACCTGAAATTATCCCCAGCCAAAACATGGAAATGCCGAACGCCCCAAAATCCAAGCCGCACGACTTCACCAGGAAATAGGCCAGGACGACCAGCCCCACCCATTTCCCGCACTGCAACAGCCACAACCACAGACTGCTTGCCTCACCGAGCGCCGCCAGCGCCACCCCGACCACGGCCGGCACGTACATCCGCCGGCGCCTGAAAAACCGCCACAACGCCGCCCCGGCGATCACGGCCGGCAGAAACACCGCCGCCACCGCATACGCCCCCGCCGCCACTGCGGCAAGAGCCGGAAGGTAGTTAGCTGGTCCCGGAATATCCCACAGCGGGAGGTCATACCGCGGACCGGGGAGCGCTTGCACGGCTGCAGAGAAGACCCTCTCCAAGCCCCACAGCAATCCGGTTACCGCCACCGTACGCCGCACCGATGGCGGGCTTGGCCGTCGATGTCCGGCAGCCATCTGAAGGAACACATCGGCCGCCACGACGAGCAGGCAAACCCCGAACGTGCTTACCAGCACCGCGGATACCTGCCCCAGCAGCCACTGCGCGACAAAGTTCTCAATCGGCTCCGCCGTGTTGTACGAGTTGAACGCCGTGCTCCATCTGTTGGCTGCGTTGACCGCCGTCAACACGGCCGCGCCCGCCGCACAAAGGGCATAGAACCGCCAGTGATGCCGATGCCGGTCCTCGGTCTCTCGGCCGCTGAGCCGGCGAATGAATATAACCAGCAGCGGCAGCCCAAAGGCCCCGGCGAGGGCCGGAATCAGGTACTGCTGAAGCCGAGGTCGCTGAAATTCCCGCAGCCATGCCTCCGGCAACTTCAAATAGCGCCGGACCCCCGACACTTCATCCCCCACAACCGCCAGCGACACGCGGGCTTTCGCCTCACCCACCTGAAATTCCACGTCTTCCCATTCAAACTGGTGATCGGTTCGTTTCTCCCGCTTCTCCGTGCTCGTGTCCACGAGCCGGTAACGCTCCAGAGGCAGTAACCCGGATTCTCTCAAGTACGCCTCCGCCAGCCTCCGGGCCTCATCGGGCGCCAGCTTCGCCCCCGGCGCCGTCTCGCTGAGCACATGGTCGATCCGGTAAACCTTCCCCTCCGGCAGGATATAAACGCGCCACTCTTCCGGCTCCAGCGGCCGAAAGTAGCGGACAAACCAAACTCCCGTGAACGTCCGGTCCCGCACCGTCTCGTTGGCCGCCCGTGCTCCCTCCAGCCGGCGGATGTATTCGAAATCCGCCACGCTCAGATTCGGCACAAATCCGATCGACCGGCGCCAAGCGCCGGGATCTGCGCCTCGGCCCCGCAAAGCCTCATCCGCCGCGCTCCCGGCTTCTGCCGCGGACAGCCGGACGCGGACAAAGTCTCCGAACCGGATCGGACGCGCAAGGATCCCGGCGACCACCGCGGTCCCTGCCGCTAAGTACAGCCAGCGCGTCCGCCAGCGCGGAAGCACCGGCTCGGCCCGCACAGCTTCCGCCCCCGCCGGGACCGCCTCCGTCTCGGGCGCCGCCACGTTCATGTTCAATAGCGCCGGGTCGGCAACGAACCCGCCGTGCCGCCGATAGGACCAGAGCGAAACGCCGAGAGGAATCAGCGCGGCGCCCGACACCGCCGCCCCAGTAGCCCGCAGGTACACACTGTCAGACTGGAACAGGATCGTGCTGATGAGGAAAGCATCGTACGTGTAGTGCCAGATCAGTGTTGCCAGGATGCCGTATCGCAGCATCAGGTAACCGGCGGCGACGCCGACCACTCCGATCTCCACGCCGCGAATGAACCCCGGCTGCTGCGGATAGTTCGCGTGCAAGAATCCCCAGACCAGCGCCGGCGCCAGCACCGCCACCCAGCGGGACCCCGCATACCGCGCCAATAACGGGATCGCCAGCATGCGGAACCAGAACTCCTCCGATGCCGAGGCCTGAACGCCGATCGCCAATGGATACACCCACGGGATCGCTGTCGACAAAAGGTCCGAGTACGCCACATCTTGCGGCGCCCAGGCGCCGAACCTCCGCCCCACCAGATAGAACGCCACCAGCCACGCCAAATGGACCCCGGTGAACCCATAGGCCACTATCGTCGCGCGCCAGAACTCTCGCGTGCGGATCCCTCTGGCGGACAGCGCCGCGCTCAAAGAAAGCCGCTGAGGCTGAAAACCGCGATACAGCGGTTCCCCAGGCGCCGCCCCCACAATGATGTAAAAGAAATACCCGACACCCGCCCCAACTCCTTCCAAAAGCCCCAACAGCACCATGTCCCGATATGACGTGCTCGTCGGCATCCCATCGATGAAAAACGGCAGCAGGTTCCACTGGTTGATCGCCGCCAGCAGCGCAGCCGCCCCGCAAATCACCACCAGGGGCCGCCAGCGAATCTGCCGCCTCCACGCCCCGCGGATCAGCACTACCACCGCGGCAAGGATCAGCGCCAGATAGAGCGCCTGGGCGATCCCAAAATACAGCTCGTTGCTGGCCCGCAAGGCCGCGTATTCTCGCTCCCACCGCTCCGGAACGTGGAGGTATTCCGCATACTCCCCGACCTCATCGCCCTGAATGACGACTTTGCGCCGGTAGGTCGCATCCTTGGCGCGAAAACCCTCTTGTTCCCACGTGAAGATGTAGTCGTACCGGGCCGGCCTTTGCACCAACTGCTCTTCCACCAGCCGGTGGTTCGCAGCGCTCTGTTCCCGCAGGAACGCGGCCGCCCGCCTCAGAGCCTCCGCCTTCTCCAACCGGGGCCCCTCCGCCGCCTCCGGCACGGTGTGGCGAAAACCAGCCAGGCGCCCGCCCGGAGTAAGGTAAACCACAATCTCCTCTTTCTCCGGAGGCCGGAACCAGCGGGCCCGCCACCGCCACACTGCCACCTGCCCCTGCATCAGCCGGTTCGCGTCCTCCAGCCCCAGTTCTCGCTCCAGAAACAGCCGCGCGCTCTCGTCCGGATCAAAGAGCGTCAGTCCGCGGAAACCCTCCGTGGACAGGCCCCGCGCCGCCGCGAAACGCTCCGCCATCTGTGTGATCTCACCCTTGGAATAGCGAAGGTCAATGGACGCTTGTGGAAACGCCTCCCGGTAGTGACTCATCGCGTACCAGCCGCCGCCGGCCAGCAACACCACAACGACCAGCACCAGCCGCTTGTCCTCCGCACGAATCCGCTCGTAGACCATCGGGGAAATCACTCTATTCAACCACAGCCGCTTTTGTGGTAGATTCCTTCGCGGAGACCGCAACCATGAAGCTCACCAGAAGAAGCCTTTTCCGAAGCGCCGCGGCCCTCGCCGCCGCCAAAGCTCCCGCCCAGAACGGAATCGCCGCAACCCCGCCCATGGTCGGCCGGCGCTTCAGCGGCCAGGCCCTCAGGGAGATCGCATTTCCTTTGGGCGGCCTCGGCACCGGCACCGTCTCCCTCGGAGGCTACGGCAACCTCCGCGACTGGGAGATCTTCAACCGCCCGGCCAAAGGCGCACTGATCCCATTTACCTTCGCGTGCGTCCGGCTGGCCGGCGGCGGACTCGATCGGCCGCTGATCCGCGTCCTCGAAAGACAGCCGCTGCCGCCGTTCAATTACTCTCACGGCGTCCCGCGAGAGACCAGCCTCGGCTTGCCGCGCTTCCCGAAAGCCGTCTTCATCGGGGCCTACCCCTTCGCTCGCGTGCTTCTCAATGACGCGCGCCTGCCGCTGGAGGTCACCCTGGAAGCCTTCAACCCGATGATCCCGCTAGACTCGGACAACTCCGGCCTCCCGCTCGCCGTCCTGGAGTACCACTTCGCCTCGCGGGCAAGCTCCCCCATCGAGCTCGCCGTCGCCTTCTCCATGATGAATCCCGTCGGCTTCGACAGGGCCACGCTGGTGCGCCGCCGCCGCGCGCCGTACTTCGGCCAGAACATTAACGAATTTCGCCGCCAGGACCGCGCCGCCGGAGTTTTCCTCACTTCCAAAAAGCACCCGCCCGATTCGCCCCGCTTCGGCTCGATGGCCGTCCTCACTGCCGACGGCGATATCTCCTACAGATTGCGATGGGACCACGGCCCGTGGTGGGATGAATTCCAGCGCTGGTGGGACGACTTCTCCGCCACCGGCAGGTTTCCGAACAACCCCGCCGAGCCCTCCCAAGACGGAGAAACCGAGTACGCCACCCTCGCCGCCCACTTCGTGCTTCATCCCGGTCAGACTCACAAGGTCGTCTTCGTCATTGCCTGGCACTTCCCCAACGTCGAGAACCACTGGAGCCGCGAGCCGGACGCCCGGGGCGTCATCTTGAAGAACCATTACGGCACGCGATGGCCCTCGGCATGGGAACCCGCCCTCTACATGATGAAGAACTATGAGACATTACGCGCCCGTTCGGAGAAGTTCCGTGACAGCCTCTGGGCATCGACCCTGCCCCCGGCCGTCCTCGACGCCGTCTCCAGCCAGGCCTCGATCATGCGGACGCCAACCGTGATGGTCCTCGAGGGAAAGAAAGTCTTTGCCTTTGAGGGCTGCAACGATGATTCGGGCTGCTGCCCGATGAACTGCACCCATGTCTACAACTACGAGCAGGCGCTGGCATACCTCTATCCCGACCTTGAGCGCTCCATGCGCGAAACCGACTTCCTCGTCAATATGCGCGACGACGGCAGTATGGGCTTCCGCACCGCCGTGCCCTTGAGGAAGGGCGGCCGTCTGCCCTTTCCCGCCGCCGACGGACAGATGGGCTGCGTCATGAAAGCGTATCGTGAATGGCAGCTTTCCGGTGACGATCAGTGGCTGCGGCGCCTCTGGCCCGAAGTCAGGCGCGCCCTCGAGTACGCCTGGAAGCAGTGGGACGCCGACCGCGACGGCGTCATGGAAGGCGAGCAGCATAACACCTACGACATCGAGTTCTACGGACCCAACACCATGATGGGCACGCTCTACCTCGGCGCCTTGCGCGCCGCCGCCGCCATGGCCCGCCACTTGGGTGAAGCCGATGCGGCCGATCTCTACGAGCGGCTCGCCGCCGAAGGCGGCGCCAAGCTCGATCGCCTGCTGTGGAACGGCGAGTACTACATCCAGAGCGTAGACGAGAGCCATCCGAAAGCCGGCAAGTATCAATACGGGGAAGGTTGCCTCTCCGACCAGTTATTGGGACAGTGGTTCGCCGAGGTCGTTCAGCTCGGCAAGCTCCTGCCCCACGATCATGTCCGCAGCGCCCTGGCAGCCATCTTCCGTTACAACTTCCGCCGCGATTTCCAGGATTTCCCCAACGCCCAGCGGCTGTACGCCCTAACGGACGATAAAGGCCTCCTGCTTTGCAGTTGGCCCCGCGGCAAGCGTCCCGCTCTGCCCTTCGTCTATTCCGATGAAGTCTGGTCCGGAATCGAATACCAGGTCGCCGCTCACTTGATCTACGAAGGCATGGTGAGACAGGGTCTGACTATCGTCCAGGCCGTGCGCGATCGCCATGACGGCGTGCGCCGCAACCCGTGGAACGAGTTCGAATGCGGCAGCCACTATGCCCGCGCCATGGCCAGCTGGTCCCTTCTCACCGCGCTTTCCGGTTTCCACTACTCGGCCCCCGCCAAAGAGCTCCGTTTCTATCCGCGGTATCGCCAGAGCGCCTTCCGCTCCCTCTTTTGCGCCGGCGCGGCCTGGGGCAGCTACATTCAGCAAGGAACGGGCGATCAGCTCCGCGTGGAAGTCCGGATCGAGGAGGGCGCACTGGAGCTGGCGGCACTCCGCATCCCGTTCTCCAAAGCTGGCGCCTCAGTCAGCGGCTCGGCGCCGGCCCGGCTCCGCATCGAAGACAAGCAAGCCCTCATCCACTTCCCCTCGCCCGTGCGTCTCCGCGAAGGGGCCGGTTTGACCTTAACCCTCGGCTGACGCCTTCTGCCTTACCGCTTCAGCCGGCTGCATGCGTTCAGCGCGCCGGTCGGATCTATCGCCGCTCCACCTTCTTCGATGTGCTGAATCCGGCCCTCTTTATCGATGACAAAGGTCGTGCGGCTGGCCACCCCGCGGTCTTCCATCAGCACTCCGTAGTCCCTCGATGCCTTCCGCATGAAATCGCTCAGCAGCGGATAACTCACTCCCAGCTCCCCGGCCCAATGCCGCAGAGTCGGCAAATTATCCGTGCTGATCAGCAACACTTGCGCCCCGGCTTCCTCAAACTTCGCGATACCATCGTGGTACGCCTTCACTTCCTTCGTGCAACCACCCGTGAAGGCCGCCGGGAAGAAGCCCACTACGACCGTCTGCTTTCCGACGATGTCCGATAGCGTGATCGGCTTGCCCGTCGTGGACGGCAGAGTGAAGTTCGGCGCCTTGTCTCCCACCTTCAAGTGCGTCTCGGCCCTGGACGCCATTGCTCCGGCGAGCAACATGGACCACAACACCAGATTCAACTCTCTCATTGAACCTCCTCTGAACACTTACGCCGAGATTAGCACGCTTCGCCCGCTTTGGCAACCGTCCCCCAAATCAAGCAATGAGAACCGGCTTGTCCTGAATCTCACCCGTTACCATTGCACTCCGCTCCCCCACATACACGTTCACCTCCGACCGGATCCCGAACCTCTCCAGGTATATGCCCGGCTCGATCGAAAAGCCGGTGCCCGCAATCACCCGGCGGTCATCGTGAGTCTCCAGGTTGTCCATGTTCGCCCCGGTGCCGTGCACCTCCCGCCCAATCGAGTGGCCCGTCCGGTGGATGAAATACTCCCCATACCCGTGAAGCCGGATTACCTCCCGCGCCGCATCGTCCACCTCATAGCCGTGGAGAACTTGCCCCTGGCTCACCGACTTCTGCACCCTCCCGATCGCCGCGTCGCGCGCCTCCCGCACGATCGAGAAAACTCGCCCGATCTCCAACGGAACCTCACTCCCACAGTAGCCGGTCCAGGTGATGTCGTAGTACACCGCGTCCGGCTCGCTCCGCTTCGCCCATAAATCGATCAGCACCCAGTCCCCTGGCCGGATCGGCTGACAAACCGACTCCGTGGGCTCGTAGTGCGGGTTGGAAGCGTTGGCGTTGACCGCCACGATCGGACCGTGATCCGTGACAAGACCGCACCTTGAGAACTCATCCAAGATGAATCGCTTGATGCTGTACTCGGTCACCGCCTCCCCCACCCGCAGCCCCTCGCCGATCCGCCGGAAAGCCCGCCGGCGAATCTCGTCCACCAGCCGCGCCGCCCCCAAGTGCGACTCCAGTTGTTCCTGGCTCCACCGCGCCTCGAAAAACTGCACCAGGTTGGCCGAACTCCTCACGTCAACCCCTAGGCCTCGAACCAGCTCCACTGTGCCGGCGTCCACCAGCGACACGTACGGCACCGCGCAGTTCGGCGAGTACTGCATCGCAACCGACCGGAGTCCCTCCAGAAGACGCGCCAGCCCCTTCGCTTGCTCTTCCCAGCTCGCGTATCGAACCTTTTCCCCAGGCAGCTTCGCGAGGATCTCCGGCTCGATCCGATGCACGAGACCTCGCGGCTCGCCCTCAGCCGGAATCAGATAGTACCACCGCCGCGTCGGAGCGGCCTGCGCATCCAGCCCCAGGATCCTGTACGCGATCGGATCACGCCGGTGATGGTCAAAGAACAGCCACCCGTCCAGCTTCTCCCCGCGGACCGCTTCCTGAATCTCACTGAGCCTCAGCGGCATCGTCCTCTATTTCACTCCTCCCATTAGCCTTTGAATCGGTCCGCGCAGCAACGCGAGCACCGCCGCCGCCGCGAACGCCAGGCCCGCCGCCGCCCCGAAGAGCCACGGCAGCGGCAGCGCCTCGTAAAGCGCCGCCATGCGCCCGCCCAGGTAGTTCCCGGCTGAGATCGACAAGAACCACACCCCCATCAAGAACCCGCCCACCCGCGCCGGCGCCAGCTTCGTCATTGCACTGAGCCCGACCGGGCTCAGGCATAGCTCGCCGCATGTATGAAGGAAGTAAGTCGCCAGCAACCACCACGGAGCTACTATCAGCCCTTGAGCGGCGCGCGAGGATGGTTCGATCAGGATGGCAAAGCCAAGTCCCGCTCCCACTAACCCCAAGACGAACTTCGCCGGGCTTGACGGCTCGCGCTGCCCCAGCCGAACCCATAACCACGCAAACACGGGCGCCAGCAGAATTATGAACAACGAGTTTAGCGATTGAAACCAGCTCGCCGGCACGGCAAAACCCAGAATCTGCTTGTCGGTGCTCCGCTCGGCGAATAAGTTCAACGTCGATCCCGCCTGCTCGAACACCGCCCAAAAGACGGTCGAAGCGAGGAATAACACCAGCACCACCACCAGGCGCTTGCGCTCCTCCGCCGTCCAACTCCCCCCAAGCAGCAGCCACACGAAGACGGCTATCACAGCCATCAGCAGCGCCAGCCCAAATGCGTCCGAGATCGCCTGCGCCCGCAGCGCGATCACGCCGGAGAGTGACAGCGCCGCAACCACCCCCACGCCAACCGCCGCAACCGCGAGGGCCGTCCACATCCGTCGCACCAGCGACCGCTGCCTCGCTTCGCTTTCGGCGGGCGTCGGGTGCCGGCCCGCCTCGCCCAAGTGCCTTCCCCCGGCCCAGTACTGAAGCGTCCCCAACGTCATGCCCGCCGCCGCCAGCAGGAAGCCCAGGTGCCAGTTTACCCGCTGGCCCAGATAGCCGCATGCCAGCGGCGCCAGAAATGCGCCGAGGTTGATCCCCATGTAAAAGATGGAAAAACCCGCATCCCGGCGCGTGTCACCGGCCTCGTAAAGCTGGCCTACGATTGTGCTGATATTCGGCTTCAACAGCCCCGTGCCCATCGTGATCACCAGCAAGCCGAGAAAGAACAGCGGCACGCTGTGAATCACCAACAGGAAGTTCCCGCTCGCAATCAGGATGCCCCCGTACAGCACTGCCCGCCGCTGTCCGATGATCCGGTCGGCAATCCACCCGCCCGGAAGACTCAGCAAATACACCAGCGAGGTGTACAGGCCGTAGATAGCGCCCGCCGTCGCTACGCCAAACCCCAGACCCCCGCTTGATGCCGGCGCCGTCATGAACAGGATCAGCAGCGCCCGCATCCCGTAATAGCTGAACCGCTCCCAAAGTTCTGTGAAAAACAGTGTCGCCAGCCCTCGTGGATGACCGAAAAAACCGCGCTCGCGCTCCCTCCCCGCGCGCAGAGCGGCCGATTCCCCCCTCGTCAGTTCCTGTTCCAAGTGATCCTCGGTTGAAGCCGAACGACCCCGGCTGCTTCTCGGGTGTCGATCACCGAGAAGGCCAGCACATCGTCCAACCAGTCCTGACTGCTCCCGTCCCAGTGCTGCGTGGCTACCGTGAGTGTATATTCCTGCCGCGTCAGAAGGCAAGGAAGGGTGAACCGCACCTCGAGCCGCTCCCCTGCCCGGAACCTTCCCAAGTGCAGTCCCTCCTGCCGCGTGTTGGTTCCATACACGTCAATCCCAAGCCGGTTCCTGATTAGTATGCCCACAACGGGCTCCTCAACCTCCGAGAAGAACTGCGCCCGGACTTTCACCGTTACCGTCTCCCCGCTTTGAAACACCTTCGCCGCCTTGCCCGCCCCGTTGTACATCACCGCTTCCAGAATGCGGCTCGACCCGTCGCCATGGCGAAAGCTCGCATTGCAGCCCGCTTCAACCCCGCCACCTTCATCCCTCCGGCCCTTCTCCCGCTCCAGCACCATTCCCACGTAGCGGTTCACTACATCCGCCGGCCCCCCCAACGCCGCCACCTCGCCGTTCACCAGCAGAACCGCCCGGTCGGAAAGCTGCTTCACCAGGCCCAGGTCGTGGGAAACGAACAGCACCGTCACCCGCCTCCGCTTCAATTCTTCGAACTTCTGAATGCACCGATTGGAAAAAATCGCGTCCCCTACCGCCAGCGCCTCGTCCACCACCAGTATGTCGGGATCCACGTGAATCGCCGTCGCAAACGCCAGCCGCACGTACATGCCGCTCGAGTACTCCTTGACCGGCCGCTCCATGAACTCACCGATTTCCGCAAACGCCGCAATCCGTGGAAAAACCCGCTCGACTTCGCTGCGGCTCAACCCCAGGATCTCGCCGCTCAGAAACACGTTCTCCCGTCCGGTGAACTCCGGATTGAATCCTGCCCCGAGCTCGAGCAACGCCGCGATCCGTCCTTCGGTCGACACCCGCCCGCTCGTCGGCTGCACGATGCCGCAGACAATTTGCAATAGGGTGCTCTTTCCCGAACCGTTCGGCCCCACTACGCCGAGCGTCTCACCTTTCTCCACCGTCAGGCTCACTTCCCGCAGCGCCCAGAAATCCCGGTGAAGCTTCCGCCCGGCAAAAGGAACCATCTCCAAAATCCGGTCCGCCGGACGGCGGTAAAGCGGATAGACTTTCGAGACACGCTGGACCAGGATCACGCTCGAACTGACAACTATAACGCGGCGCCGCCCCACTCAACAATCCCGCCCTCACCCCGGCGAAAACCGCTCGACAGACCCCTATCCGAGGAAAACGCTGCGGCGGGGACTCGAAGGCAGCGGTGCGGGATATCCAATGAGACAGAACTGGTCCAGCGCGAACAGAACTACGGACTCGACGTTTTCGCTGAGCGCGTACCGCACCGCTTTCATCCACGGACTTCTCCCGTCGCTGATCCCCACCAGGAAACTACGCCGTGTATCCGGAAAGCCCAGCGCCTTCCCATGCCGGATGGTGCCCACACTGGCGTTCAAGTCTCTGGCGTAAGTGTAAGTGAAGCTTTCGGTCTTCAGGCAGTCGAGGTTCTCTGGCGTCCACACCTGATCGGGATAATTGACCAATGAATTGAACGGCGTCTGGTTCACATCCGTCGGGTACAACACCTCGAACCGGCACTCGGGAATCGCCGTCCGGACATACGACATCACTTCCGAGGTAAACGTCCCGACCAGTTCCCGCAAAAACTCCACTTCTTCCGCATACTCGCTCGGATCAACGTCATTCGCCGGCACGATCCTCATCGCCCGTCCGTACCGGTCCTGGAACGCGCTCGTCGTGTAGGCGTCATAAAACGGCATCCCGGATCCCGGCAGCGGAAAATACCACCACTGAACTTCGCCAAATTGCAGGTACGGCCGGTGCCCCGCCTCGGCCAATAGGCCTGCCATCTCCAGGTACACCTCTCTCCAAAACGCCAGGCTTTGCGGAGAAAAGTTCGTCTGGAGCGCCGGCGTGCTCAGCAGCACCGGCTCCCCGTTGGGATACCGCTGGGCGATGCCGGCAGACACCGACGGATCGCCGTGTTGCAATTCCATGCTGAATGCCGCCGTCACATCCAGGCCGTACGCCTTGAGCGAGCTGTAGAACGCCCGGCTCCAGTCCCTTACAGCTCGGTTCAGCCGTGGCGTCGAACTGAGGTCCGTCCTCCACTCGCCGTCCACTCCTCCGCTGAGCGTCGGCCCGCTCGTCTGGGCCACAAACGGCCCCGTCTCCGGCGCCGCCGAGATCGTAATCTCGTTTCCATCGGCCCCCATCGACCGGGAGTAGATGATCAGCCGGTTGCCCGCCGACTCGGCCCGAACCGCCGTATAGCCGCGGTTCAGCTCCAGCTCGAAAGCCTTGGCGATCGTCTCCGCCGTGTCCCCGATGCGATTTAAGTGCGTAATGACGGTCGCCCTCTCCGGCGGTTCCCCCACTCGGCCGATCCGCAGCTCCGTAACCTGGCTGAACTCCGGCGTCCCGACGAAGTCTACCGTCGCAAATGCATACGCGTGACCGGGCCGGTGCAGTTCATAGAACCACAACGCCCCCACGTAATGGTTTACCCGGCCATGAAAGCCTAACGAATGAATCAACCACGCTGTCCTTTCCGCCGCCAGCGCCATCGAATGGTCCGTGTCCCAGTCTGTCGCCAGCGACAGCTTCGTATTTCGCGGCACGCTCGGCAGAGTGTCGCTCGGGACCGCAATTTCCAGAAAATCAAAGTAGAAATAACTTCCCTCCGGACCATCATGTTGAACTCGAACCGAATGTTCTCCCGCCCCGTATTCCCCGAGCGGTAGCCGCCGCAGTACATCCTCCCCGGCAAGAAAAAGGTCCTCGTTGACCGCCTCCCCGCCGTCTACTTCGATCCGGATGCGCGCCGCGTTGAATGCCGACCGCGTGCCCAAATACAGCATGTGCGTGTGGGTCGCGCGGTATTGAATCTCAACTCCTGCCGCCGTCTCCGTCGTAAAGCGGATCGTCCCGCCGGAAAAGTTGCCCAGCGACTCGATCCAACTGCCCCAGTAACTCGCCTCCGGGTTGTCATCTTCGATGCGCCGGCTCCCGGGTCCCGCCACCGCATAGCCACTGTTTAGGCCGGATATCGTCCAGTTGTAAACCTCAATCGCAAACTCTGTCCGTTGGAACGCCCCGTCCTGCAAATCGGCGGCATACGTCCAGCGCATCTTCCGCACCGCCTGCGCCGGCACCGCACGCCCGTCAACCGATACCAGCGAGTCGAATGGCAGACTCACCCGCCACTTGCTGGGCGAAACTCCGCCGGCAAAGCGTGTCCACCAGGGACTCCACACCTCCGTCTTCGCACCGGCTACAAACCCGTAAACGCCGATCCGGTTCCCGTTCGCTCCCGTCTGGCTTGTTTCCAGCGTCTGCCCCGCCCCTACGTACGTGAGCCGAATCCGGCCCCCGTCACGCGCTGCAATCATCTGATTCGAGAACGTATTGACGCTGTCCACCAGCGCCTGAACGGCGCTCTCCAGAGTGTCCCCGGCAAACAACTGATATGTGTGATGCTCCCCGAGAAACGAAATGCCTACGTAATCGCCCTGAGTCGGACTGCCGCTCAGTTCCAGTTCCGCCGTCGCCGGAATGTACACTCCCTCGATCGGCGTCGCGTAATTCTTGACTGGAACTTGAAAGAATTCCTCTCCCGACGCCCCCTCAGCCCAGATCCTCAAATAAGGCCAGTCCACCGTCGGATAGATGTCCGAGTCGAGCGGAATGCAGCCCGTCCTCGACTCCTCATAGGACAACACCAACCCCCGCAGATCGCCGTCCGGAAGATTTCGAAACGCTGGGTGCTCGAACACATTATCCCGGTTCCACTCGATGACTACCCAATCGAACTGCTGGCGCCAACTGCCTGATACCTTGAATCCGCTCGCGCTCGCCCCATGCATCGCCGCGATTGCGGACGGCCGCTGAAAATAGCATTGTAAGTCCCGGTCGGGACGCAGTTTCGTCAGGCTCTCAGGCATTCCCCTCCCTACAGCCGCACGATAACCGTGAGATCTCTCCCCGGCGTCGTCCCCGGCGCCTGCCCCACCGAGACAACCTCCAACCTGAGCTGCGCCTTCTCGCGCAGCGGCGGTAGTCCGAATCCCGGCACGATGCTCGAGACCCTCTCCCCGGCCGGAATGGTCAGCTCGCAATAAACCTCGCCATCCTGCCACAACCTCAGGGCCACCGGCGCGCCCGTCGGAGCTTCCGCCACCACCGCAAAAATGTCCCGCACCGAGTGGGGGTCCTCGATAACCAACGGCGGAGCCGCCTCGGACTCGATTGCAAGGAAGCCTTCCACTTGCAGTGAAAGCTGACCTCCCGACAGCGTCCTCAATCCCTGGTCCGCCGTGCCCGTGAAACTCACCCGCGTCGATTCGCTGTTGCCCCGCGTGTTCGTTACGAACATCTCAGCCGCCGCCACCCGCACGTCAGGAAGGAAGATCGGATAAGCGAAACTCCCGCTGGCCGGGCTCCCGAAGAAATCCCGCACGAATGGAATCACAAATACCTTGCGCGTCAGATGATAAACGGGCACACCCGGCCCCAAGGCGCTCGGCCAGGTCCCGTGCGACCCCCGCGTCACTTCATACCGCAGCCCCCCGTCCAGCACCTCTTCTACCACCAGAACTTCCGAATCTATCTGAATCAGTGTCCCCACCGTCGCCGGACCCGGACTGGTCAGCTCGACCACCGTATCCTCGGCCGTCAGGCCCGCCGCCAGAAAGAATTGCGTCGGACTGTTCAGCTCCTCCCAGTAGTGAAGTGTCAGCGTCCCCGCCTGGATATTGCGTATGTTGGCCGGGTCCGCAAAGCCCACCCCGACGAGCTCCACCGTGCCCTGCCCGGTCGGCCGTAAACCGAATGTCGGCGCTCCCGAGACGTCCTCGTCAAACCCCGGTCCGGAAGCGCCCCCCAGTCGCCAGCGCGTCAGCGGCGATAATTCGTAGGAGCACTCCCGCCCCAACGCATTCGCCGACCGCCCCGACACGTGCACCGTCGCACCCGCTCGGTTCGGCACATCGAACTGGATTGGACCTGTCTCACCCTCCGCCCCGAAGTGCCAGCCCGCCTCCGCCACCACGAAATGACTTGTCGCATCCGGAACGATGCTCCAGTTGGTCGCCACCGTCAGCGTCGAATTGTCGTTGGCCAGGATGCTCCGCTCCTGCCCCGCGCCCCGGCCTCTCGTGATCCTTACTACTTTGCCCGCGTGCTCATCCGCGATCATCTGAAGAATACTTGACCCGATCGTGTTGGCCGAAAAGATCGTCGCCGCGTGCTCGGGCACGTCCTCAAAGCGCCAGTAGAATCGTGCCCGATCGTAGTTCTCATCCGGCGGCCCCGCTAGGATTGCCGTCAAGCCGTCGTCCCGAAACTCCTCGGCCGGCGTCACATGGGACGCGATCCGCAGCAACTGCCACGGATTCTTCCCGCGGTAGACATGAAATCCCGCGGTGCCCGCCGAGAAGCTCAACTGCTTCAGCCTCACCGCGTTCGTCCCTGAACTCGCCGGTGTCCTCGCCCGCACCACAAACGACAATCCGCTCTCGGCCCCGTCATCGTCCACCGCGCTCACCGCGTAATAGAATGTCTCATCGCCCGGCAGCGACCCGCCCTCTGGGTCCACTTCCGCCGCCAGGCTCAACAACGGGATCCCAGCCCGTGACAGCTCCGGCTTCGCCGGAGCTTGGAAATCCACCTCTAGAAGCAGATTGACCCCGCCGTCCGTTCGTTCCGATGCCTTCTCCGTGATCGCAAACTGCTGGTCCCCGTACTCGTCCAGCACGCTGCCCACCAGCGGCCTTGGGATCCCCACCTCACCCCGTTTCTGCCGCCGTGATACGGTTCCACCCGCGCCCTCAACGTCGTCCGTATACCAGGCGTCGTCGTGAATCTGGCACGTCAGTTTCGATCGGCGGTAGTTCAGACCCGCCGCCACCTTCAAGATTCGGAATGGTTGCCGCTGCAGCCCCTCCTTCAGATACGTTAACGTGATCAGGTCGCCGGGTTTGAGCCCCACCGCCCGCACGCTCGTCTCGAACTCCGCGTACAGGTTGCCCCGGATCCCCTTGTTCAGTTGCCGCCGGATGATTCGCGCCGCTTGGTTGTAGTTCGGCAGGCCCAGCGCCGTCAGTCGTACACTCACCTCTTGGCCCGTCCGCAGCACGTCCCCCACATCAACCAGCGACAGGCTGTCTTGCTGAAACTCGTTGAAGGCATCCTGAAATTCCACCGAATATCGGTTCGGTGTGTCGGCGGTCGGCCGCGACCAGAACCGCAGCGTCGGCTCGCCGTTCTCCCGTCTCGCCAGCCCCGAAAACCCCATCGACCCGTCGCAGAACTCGTACGCCGGCCAGCCCCCATTCAGCTCTTCTACGCTGTTGCTCCCGTCTGGCTTTTCCGGCTGCTGGAGCGCAAGCCCGCCCTCCGGCCGCAGCTCCAGCCGCCCGCCGGCCCCGTACGTCAGGTACAAACCGGACCCGTTCCGAATGCCTCGTACAACGTCCGCCGCGCTGCGTCTCCGCCGCAGCACCAGGTTGCATTGAAACCTGGGTATCAGCGTCGGGTTCCCGTGCAGGTCCTGAGCCGGAATCAGTTCACTACAGTACTCCGCCGTTCGCGCGAAACTCCCTAGGTCAATATCCTCCGGGCTCCACCCGCAGCGCCGCAGAATGTCCAGCAACACCCAAGCCGGATTATTCGTGAACTCAATCCCCAGCGACGTCCCGTCCGCAGCGTACCGCTCGACCTTCATGCCCTCCACCAGCACCTCGACCCGCGGCAGCGAACGCCCCTCGCTGATCCGGTTCGGAACCACAACCGACAGATACGCCATGCTCCCGTACGGGTCGCCCGCCGGACTCCCCGATTTGTCCGTGAAATCGTAATTGAAGTCGCCCGTCCGGTTCCCCGTGCTGACCACGTTGAACCAGCCCGTCGCCGTCATGTCCGCCCCGGCCTGCCCCTCCGGAACCTCGACGCCGTTCACCATCACCTTCACAACGCCCTCGATCTCGCCCATCCCCAGCAGCACTTCCATCCGTGTCAGGTTGCCGTCGTTGCGCGCGAAGACTACCGGTGGCTCGTACCACGCCGTCCCGTAAACTAGCGGCACAAAGTCGTTGTAGCGGGCTTGGTTCTCCACTGTGGCCGCAACGTGGCTGCCCTGCTCCCCGTAGCTCCGGACTACAATGTCCGCCGGCAGATACTCGATCCCTCCGAATCGCCGCGTCGGGTTCCCCGCCGCATCCGAGGAGAACATTCCCCGCGCCTCACATTGCCCCCTCGTGTAGTCGCAGCTCGTGAACGGTTCACCCCCGTTCAGGTTCCCCACCCCGCCCGCAATGTCAGGTGAGTACCCACAACGAAAAAACGGTGAATACCGCCCTCTCGCTCCCCCCTGGACCGCTTCCTCCCTCTGCTCCCGCGTCTCCGGAAACGTCCACGGGCACCGCCGCTGGATCCTGATCTCCGGCAGCAGTATCCGTTGCAGGTTCAGCCGGTTCGTGAAGCTCAGCCGAAACTCCGACTCCGTGATCTCTTCCGGCGCATTCGCAATCCCGCGAAACACCACCACGCTCTCCGAAACCGCGGTGCCCTCCCGCAGGTTGAAGAACACGAATCGGACCTTGAGCTTCGCCCCCTTCCAACCCGTCGTCCGCTCCAGTTGCGACAACTGGCCGTCCGCGTTCGCCAGTGTGATCGAGACCCGCGCCACTGTGTCGATCCCCTCATCCGACAACGACCGCGTCTCCAGCACGTTGTGCCGCAGCACGCGCGGCTCGTATTCGGCCCCCTCGAATACAACCCCGTGCGTGCTCCAGCGCTCCACCTCCCCGGAAGACAGGGCGCATTCGAACAGCAGCAGCGGCGTTTCGGTGATCTCCTGCTCCTTCAAAACGGAAATGCTCTGAGTGGCCACCTACTCCCTCCGCGTACTCACGATCCGCACTACTGCCGCACTGCTCTGATGCCCTTCCGTAACCCGGCGCAGGCTGTCCTCGGCGAAACGCGCGCTCTTGTACACGCCGCTCCGCATCCACGTCGCTTTGTACTTCGAGGCTCCCGGCTGCGATTCTGCCTGGAAACCGAACAGTTCCACGGTCGCCCCCGGCTCCAGCTCAACCCCGAAGTACATGCCCATTTCCTCCGCCGCCAGGTTTCCGGAGCTAATCAATCTTTTCCACGTCTGAGTAACTTCAAAAACCTTGACCTCCGATCTCAACGTGGAGGAGCGCTCCAGACGCACCGGAATCGCCTCCGCGCTCCGCGCGTAAACGCTGAAACAGTACTGAAAATTGGCCGGAATCTCGACATATTGTCGTAGCCGTTGGGGTGCTTGCGCCATGTTCGTGACCCGCGTCGCTCGGCTTGTCCCGTAAGGATCGGCGACCGCTCGCGTCAGGCTCAGCAAGCTGTCGACCTCCCATCCCTCCGCCTCCAGATCCTCGCTGTACCTCAACAGATTCGCCCCGGGATCCAGAAATGTGAAGCTTTTCAGTCGTCCTTCGGCCGCCTCGAAAAGGCTTGCAATGGCGCCCCACTCCTCGTCCGTCAATCCGGCGTAGTGAAGCTCCCACAGCGTGACCTCGCCGGTCGGATCTCCCAGCTTCAGCGTGTGGCCATCGATGCCGGTGTTTCTGACCGTCCGCATCGTGCGCTTCCTCACCGTCGGGTACTGCCCCGTCGCGCCTGTCTGCAACTGCGGGTAATACAGCATCTCAGCGTCGGTTCTCGCGGATCACCAGTGTCGTCCGGTTGCGGTTCTCGCCTACCAGCTCCCACGCCTCTTCTCCGTCTTCGAGCGAACAGCTTGGATAGACCGTCCCGTCCCACGGATCCGTCAAGGAAAACTCCCCTAGCGCGCCTTGCTGGCTTTCGAAGAACTCCTCCAGGCGCGCCCGCTCCTCGTCGTCGAGTAAGTCCAGCCGCACCACCCAACGCCGGAGGGCGCCGCTGTACTCCCGGCAGCGTTGCTCCCCCCCGTCCAGAAACCGCACGACGTGGGTGGAAAACGAAATCCTATAGTCGGCCGGATACTGCATCACCGCGCCCGTCTTCAGCACTGGAAACTCACCCATCGTGACTCCGGCTCCTCTCTCGCGAACTTCCTCTCAGCGCCTCAGCCCTGCCGCCGCCGGGCTAAATCTCGTTAACCACGTCGTTCAGACTGTGGGCGCTGAGCAGCGCCTCCCGCACCGCTTGCGCAATCTCGCTGCTGTGGTCCAGAAACGAACGGCTGTCGATGGCTTGCACCTGCACCGTAACCGACGGCCCCTCCAACGGCCGCCCCGGCTGGACCGGCCGTGGCAGCCCATCCTGGCCGTACCGCACCGGCCCGATCTCCAGGGGCGCCGGCGAAACCAGACCCGCATCCACGTGAATCGGCCGAGGGAGCGTGTAGCTCGGTAGAACCGCAGGCGCCTCGTCCTTCCCTCCTCCAAACAGCCGCCCAAGCAGCGGCGCTAGCCCCAGGCCGCCCCCGAGAAATGACAACAGACTGCGTCCGATATCCCCCGCTTTCGACAGCGCACCCCCGCTGCTCCTCACGAGCGAGTTCTCAATCACCGCCCGCGTGTTGTCTTCCGTGCTCTCGCTCTGAACCCGCGCCACAGACGTCAGCTCCGCTAGCTGACGGGTCAACTGTTCTGTCGTCTCGGCCGGACCCGCCGAGCCCGCCCATAGGCGCTCGACTATACCTTGCAGGCTTTCACTCGCCATCCCCAATCTCCTTCTGCCACTCCGCTTCTAACAACAGAAGTGCCTCCGCTGTCCGCGCTGGCATCTCCCGGTCGAGCGCATACCGCAGCGTCTTCCACCCAACGAACTCCTCTACCCACGCCAGACTTTCCCCACTGATGTAGCTCACCGGACAGGAAGTAGTGTGCGCTGACTTTCGAACCCAGACCGGCCGTCCGTCCGCCTGCCCGCCTTCCCGCAGCCAGCCGCATCGCCGCGTCCGCTCGAGGCCGCTCTTCCTGCACGCGTCGCACTTCCACGCGGCCTTCTGTGCAAACTGAAAGTGGAAGGCGACGATCAGTTTTTTCGCTCTTCCTCCGTCAGCCCGCACTCATGCTTGATCGCCTCCAGCACCTCCCGGCATAGCTCCTCCGGACCCGCCTCAATCAGCGATTCGACCGTAGCCTCCGCTCCGTCAATCCGTAGTCCGTGGACCTCGCGCAGTCCCCACTCCAGGTACAGCTTCTCGATCTCGCCCCGCAGCAGCGCCGCCTCGACCTTCTCCCCGGCTTGCTCCCCGGCGTCAAGAAACTCCAGCCGCCCGCTCAGCTCTCGTATCCTTCGCGTCAACTCGATCCGCCGCCCGAACGACATTCTGGCGATCGTGAACGACACCCCCTCGGCTACCTTCGACTCAACCGTCTTCGTGCTCTCGTATCTCATGCTCCTATCCAAAAGCGATGAAGATTTCGTCGTCGACTGTCCCTTGCGCGCGGCAGTTCCGAAAGTGCCATTCCAGCCGTGCCTCGTCATCGTCAAACTCCGGAACTTCCGGCACCATCCCCGGCATGTACACACCGCATAACTGGGCGCTCTGCTGGCCCAGTTGGAACATCACGCTCACCGGCGACCGCTGCCGTGCCGCCTGGTACAACGCCTTCGTCTCCTCGTTCGGCCGCTCGAAAACACTGAAATTCAGAAACACCCCGCGCAGCCCGCCGACTATGCATTGCGGCCCGTCTGCCCCGAACTCCCTCGCCCGCGTGTCGAGATCGTTGTCCAGCACCACCTCCGCCGCAGTCAGCGTCAAGAACTGCTCCGGATTGTTCCCCAGCCAGGCCTGCCCCAGGTTGCCCGGCGCCACTGAATAGTCAAACTCGCCTCCGGCTGGCTCCGTCGGAAACTCCGCCAAACCCGCTTGGCCGGCCACGAAACTCGTGCTGTCAATGAGGTCCTGCGCTACCCCCGAGAAGGTGAATTCGTGGAAGTCCCCATTGATTTCAATCCGCAGCCGGTCCACCGCCGCCCCGGTCAGTATCCTCTGTACCGCCTCTGCCGGACTCCAGCAGTCGTATATGCTCACGCTCGGCAGTTCCGTCGCCGGTACATACGTCACCGTCGGCTCTACCGGCCACCCGCTTCCCTGACCGTTTGTGAACGGAGCGTTCAATATGACTGTCTGTGCGTCCGCCACCGCGGCCGCAAACCTCAGCTCCCCCCCGCAACTGATCGCTTGCCCGCTCCTCAGCCCGTGCGGCGCCGTCAGTCGTAGTTCCGTCCCGTTGAACGACTCCACTGTCCCGCCGGCAAACAACAACGGCTCCCCCCCAAGCGCCGCCTGAAACAACGCGCCATACCTCGGCTGCTCCGACGCCGGCGGCCAGCTCGTCAGATAAGTCGTCAGCTCGAAGTTCGTCTCTTTTCGTATTCCATACGGTAGACCGCCAAACGTCCGGCTGCCGGTCTTGTCCCTCCGGTTCACGCGCTGGAGCTGCTGCTTCGCCCGCAGCCTTACCGCCGGAAAGCGGTTCGCATCCGTCACCGGCGCCGCGAATCCGTATAACTGCTCCAGTGCCGCATAAAAACGGTTCTCTCTCGATGAAATGTAACAAGCCATACTACCCCTCTTGCCCTTCCTGTGGCTCTCCCGTCCCCGCGCCCGCCCTCCTCACCGCGTCCCGGCGAAAGCTGCGGCGGGCTCCGCAAACCGGTTCATCCTTCCGCCGCCGGTTGACTCACATCCACCTCGAACACAATCCTTGCCGCTTGCGTGTAGTTCCGTCCGCCCTGCTTCACCGGGCTGAATTCGATATCGTAGCCGCCCCCGTAGCCTATGCCGGCTCCCCAGTCGCCGCGCCTCCGCTCGAGTAAGTCAGTTATAGCATCCGCGTAACACTGCAATTGCCACTCCAGAAGCTCGACTCGCTCCCCCGATGCCCGAACCTCGATGTTCATCCGGGCCTTCCCTGAGAAGCTGCGAAATTTCTCCCGCTGCGTGTTCGCCACCCGGTCGCAGTATACATACACCGCCGGATACCGGCTCGATTGGCCCTTCTCCGCCAGTTCCGCCAATCCCGCCCCCCGTACGATCCGCGACCCCTCAATCACCGGCAGCTCCAGCGTTTCGCTCCGCGCCAAATCTTCCACCGCCGCCGCCAGCCCATCCGCCGCCCGCAGCAACTGCAGCAGCACGTCCGTCGCCGCCCTCGCCACCCGCGCCATCTGCTTTACCCCCGTTGCAGCACCCGGTCGTTGCGCAAATACCAGTCTGGCTTTTGCCCCGTCGGCGCTCCGGCGCCCGAAATCAAGCCCGTCTCCGGCATCACCCACTCCTCCGTCGGCGGAACAGTGGCGGTGTTCTGTTTCGTCACCGCCGCCTCGTCCGTGCCCGCGTACACGTCGTACCCGGACGCGTTCGCCGGCCCCTCGAGCGCCTTCACCGCTATCACCCCTTGAATTTCGGGACGGTAAATCACCTCATCGCTGGGAGCCCCTGTTTGGCCGGCGCTGTTCCGCCACGCCACTCGTATCCGGTACGTCCTCGGCTCCAGCGAACCCGCACGCAACCGTACCTCCGGCGGTTTCGCTTTTGGTATAGGATCGTTGACGAAGCCCACGCCGATTCGAAACAGCATCTCCGCTGCCCAGATCGCCCGCTGCCGGTACTCCTTCCACTTTCCACTGTACCGGCTGCTGACGTGGTTGCTCTGAATGTCTCCATACAGCAGAGTAAGGGTCAGTAAACTGTGCCACCGCCTTAGTGGCTCCGTCACCACGATTCGCTCTACCCCTGCCTCAGTCTCGCCTAGCTCAAGCGGATCTTGCAGTCGCCGCCGCCGGATAAACTCCTCCAGCTCGATTGCAATCTCCGACTGCGCCACCGCCATTTTCACACTGAGATCTACCTGCTCCGCCTGTGCAGCCTCCAACACCAGACTGTCGTAACCTTGCAGATCCTCAATGCTCGAGATGCTGCCGTCCGTGAACAGCGCCATTGTCTTCTGCCTCGCACCAGACTATCTTTGAACCTTGTTGATATGCTTCCGCAGCGCCGCCTCGCCCTCGGAGACTAGCGCCACCCGGATCTTGCTTTCCGCTTGCGCTCGAAGCGCTCTCTCCTGCTCCTCGCGTAACTGCCTGCGGTATGCTTCGGCTTCCTCGGCCGTCGCTAGGCGCGCCTTCCCCTCCACCATCAGCGTCGCCGCCAGGCGCCGCGTCACCTCTTTGCATACCCCGGCTCGCCCTCCGTCGGGCGTCTCAACACTCACTACGATTACGTCCGGCGTCTCCAGCGCCGCCTCAATCTCCCGAATCTTCCGGTAGTACACCTTTAAGTCCATCTCTGCCCCTTTCCTCGGTGAACGGGCCCTGGCTGCCACTCCGGGGCCCGCTCCCTTGCCCTGCGTTAGCTCCGCACCTCGATGCCGAACCCGTTGCGCAGCACCCCCGCGCCGTACAGCACATCCACGGTGAACTGCTGCGCCAGCGTATTGGGCTGGTAGCTCATCACCACCCGAATCCCGAAATTCGCCAGCTCGGCATACTCCGCCACCGCGCCCGTCCCCGCCAGCGGCTGTGGCAGGCGCCGAATCACCAGGCCGATCGCGTCCCGGGCGAACGCCAGATTGTGCGTCGTCACCGGTGCACTGCCGGTCTTGGTCACAAATTGAGAACGGAACACGTAGAAGTCCTTGATCTTCCCCACGCTGCCGTCGATCAGCGCCCGCAGGCCCGCTTCGCCGGCGCTCTGGAACTCGCTGAACCGCTCGATCTGTCGCAACTGCGAGTACGTCGTCCCGTCCACCACTAAGAACTTCGCCGCGCTCGCCGGCACCTTGGCGTTGAACAGCGCTGTCTCGGCGGCGTCAATCACCGCCTCGGTGATCGGCGTCCCCCCGGTCCCCACCGGCGGGTTCGCGGTGAACTGCGAGTACAACCCCATCAGATCCGCCTCGATCTTCTCCGCGATCGCAATCACCGCCGGCTGCATGTACAGATTCAGCAGGTCGGGTACCGCCAGCACCTTCGTCACGTCCGGTATCTGGAACGTCGCCTCCGCATGTGTGTTCAGCACGATCTGCGCGTTGCCCACATCCGGGCTCTGCGGCGTCACCGTCCCGCCCTCGGCGATGTTGTTCGCCACCAGCGTCGGCGGAATCGGTACGTTTACCGTGTCGCCCGCTTGGGCGAGCACCGGTTCGTAATTGCGATTGACCAGGTTCCCCATCACCAGGTTGCCCATCAAAGCCGGTAAGGCATCGGCCGCCACCAGCTTCACAATCGCATTCGCAAGGTTTTCAGACGTAATTACACCCATGGTCTCTCCTAGGTGGATTCACTCCTTCCAATACAAATCGCGGATCCCTCCGCGTTCAAATCGCCCGCTCTGCCGCGGGCTGCCCGGTGCCCCGCGTGTCAGCCTCGCTTAGGCTGTCCCGGCGCTCCTGTGTCGCACCCGGCCGCCGCGCGCCCTCCCGTCTCCCTACGTCCGCGAAAGCGCCTGTGCGATCTCTCGTCGGACCCGCGCAAGCTGCTCCGGATCCATTCCTGGCCGGATGCTCTCCAGATCGATCCCGCTCGTCGGCATCGGCGGCGCCCCGCTGGCCCCGGAACCCCCGGCAATCCGCGCCGGCAATAACTCCGGGTTCTCCCGCACAAACCGCGCCAGGTGCTCCTGCAAGCTCACCTCGCCCGTTTCGCTGCGCGCCACCAACCGGCCGTCTTCCGAGCGGTAGATGTCATCCTTGACCGCGCGGAATCCGAGCTCCACCTTCCTCACACCCAGCTTGCGAAGCTCGTCTCGAATCGCCGCCTGGCGTTCCGCTTCCTCCGCCGCCCGCCGCGCTCGCTCATTCTCAGCGATCAGTTCGTTCACTCGCCGTTCGAGCTGTTCCCGTCGCCTTCGCTCTTCCTTCAGCTCCGCCTGATGCACCGGCTCGGCTTTCGCCCGCTCCGCCGTCAGAAACTCCTCAATCACTTCCCGGATCATCGTCCGTACCCGGTCGTCGTGGCCCGCCGCCTCCGGCTGCGATTCTTTGCGTTCTTCGTCCATCGTTCTCCATCCTTACTGTGAAGCTTCCCTCTCGCTGGCCTCGATCTCCTGCGCGATCCTCTCCTTAACTTCCTGGCGTACGTCGCACAGGTATTTGAACGCCAGCTTCATGAAAATCTGCTTCCTTAACGTCGGCGACTTCACTCCCAACCGCAGCATCCGTTCGGCGTCCGCCAGCTCGCTGCTGAAATCGCCGATGTCGAACTCGTCCAAGCCCGACACATCGATGGCCAGGTTGTCCTCTCGCGCTGCCGTCACCGCCCGCAGCACTCTCTTGATCGTGTCCTTCACTACGTCCCCGTACGCCCTCAACACCTCCTGGGTCGCCGCGAAATCCCGCTGCTTGCTCAGCCCCGATTGAACCGCCCGGCTCGCCAGCGGTCCCCCTGCTTGCGACATTAAGTAGCACACCCGATAGATCTCTTCCTGAAGCCGGTTGAGATTCTCAGCCGCAATCTGATAGACGTGCCCCTGCGGCTCCGTCCATCCGAACCGGTCATTCGCACCCAGTTGGATGTAGTACGACTCGCCCACGATCTGGTTCCATTCCCGGTCCGAATACACCACCGGCATCGAGAACAGTCCCATCGTCAGCGCCCACGACAACGCGTTCGACTTGTTGAAATGTTCCAGTTGCAGCCGCCCCGCCTTGTTCATCAGCCACAACCCTTCCGGAACCCTCATCTCAAACAAAGGCACCCGCCGCTGCCGTGCCAGCCCGTGGCGCCCGGAGTCCGTCATCTCGATCTTGCCGTCGTGTCCCGCCTGCCGATACACCCGAAAGCCTTCCTTGTCGTAATACGTCCACCGCGTCTCCCGCTGCCACTCTTCCTCCTCAAACCGGCCCTTCCGCAGGTAACTGTTCCGGATGACTACCCAGTCGTAATTGCCTTGCTCATCAAAACTCCAATTGATCACTTGGTCCGGACCGTACTCGACCAAGTACGCCCTCGAAAGACCGGCTTGTTCCTCCTCCGCCCGATTGCCCGCCGGAGCCGTCCCCCGCGGAAAATCCACTAGTACGTAGCTCCGCCCTAACACCAGCGCCTCGATCAGCCGCCGCCGAAACAGCTCGCTCAGGCTGCTGCCCCGTAAATCACAATCCTCAGCGAACTCGGCCATGAACTTCTTGCCCGCCTCATTCTCACCCTCCGTCAGCAACATCGGCTCCCGCCGGAATACCGTCGCTGCGTACCAGTCAATGATCGAGCCGATGTAGTTCTCGTAAAACACCCGCCGCAGCCGCTCGTCATAGACGTCTTTGGGCTCCCTCTGCCTCCGAATCAGGTAACTCGCGGCGCTCGCCCTGAATTGCTCGCCGCCCGCGTAAAGGTCCCGGTATGTCTTCCACGTGCCCCTCCACGCCACGTATTCGGGGTGTTCGCTCGTTATGTCTGCCACTTTTGCTCTCCCCTTTAATCGCGCTTACCGTGCGCCCCTCACACCGCTAATGCGGAAACAGGATCCCGTCCCTCCGCTCCCCGAACTTCGGTCCGCCTTTGAATTCCTCCCACATCAGGTATCCCAGCGCGTCGGACAGGTGCGTCCGCCTCATATCCCGGCCTTTGTCGATGATCCCGCTCCCCTCCTTGTAACAGACCTCCTCAAAGTCTCGAATCAGTTCCTCGCACCGCGGATCTATATACAGCGACACTACTCCCGCCGCGCTCTTCAGTTTCCCGTTCACCAGCGCCACCCGGTCCCGCACCGGCGGGTTCGCCTTCGGCACCTTCAGGCGCACCTGCCCGTATCCGGCGCCGCACAGGAAGCTTCTCACGATCTCGTAATCCGTCTTCCCCGTCGTCCGCCCGTAGTCGCCCGAGGCATCCCCATACACCACCACCCCGCACCAGTGGTTCGGATACCGGTTCACAAACTCTTGACACGCCTCCGCTGTGCTCGATCGGCTTAATACTATCTCGTCCAGCACGTGCACCGCCTCGCCGTCGATCTGGACGATTAGGCTGCACATCGGATCCACATTGAAATCCAACGCCCACAGCAGCGGCAGCCTTTCGTTCAACCCCAGCTCCTTTACGTTCCTCTCCCGGTCGAAGGCGTGATAAACTCTCCCTTCGCCCATGGTCAAGTACTCACCCAGCGCTTCCTGGCGGTAAAACCTCTCGTCATAGCTGTGTTTCAGTCGCTCATAAAAATCCGGTATCTTCTCCAGCATGTACCGGTTCTCCATCGGCTCGGCGACAATGACCTCGTAGCCTTCCACCGGACGCTCCACAAATCGTCGGTAGACCCAGTCCCGTCCCTTCGGCGTCCACACCGCAAATCCGCATAACCGTCCGGCCTTCGGATCCCGCAGCCTCCCCTCCAGCCGCAGCCAGGCCTCCTCCCGCACATATGTCAGCTCATCAACTCCGAACCACGCCAGGTTCGTGCCTCGTAGCCGCTCGTACTCCTCCATCGACCGCAGCAGAATCTGCGAGCCGGTGTCCTTGATTACCAACACGCCCTCGGACTTTCGCAGCACATACGGAATCTCGTTCTCCTCGAGGATCGCCACCAGCGCCGCCTGCGTCGTATCCCGCAGCATCGAAAATGTTGGCGCGCCGACTAACCCTTGCCGCCCGGGATTCAGATAACTCAACCGGATCGCTTCCTGGCACAGCGCTTGGCTCTTTCCCGATCCGATCGGACCTGAGAACCCCTTGAACCGCGCCTTCGACGCGTGGAACCGGACTTGCGAAGGAAGCGGACCGTACACTATGCTGCAAGTGCATCTCCCCCCTCTGACGGTTCTACCCATCGCACGATAACCTCCCTCGGCCGCTCCTCTTCGAACTCCTTCTGCAATTGCACTAGCCGGATGAAGTCCGCGACGCTCGCCTTGACCTCCTTCTCATCGAGCAACTGGCGCTCGACCTTCTCCAGAAGCTGCTCCAGCGCCTTCGCCGCCCCCTGCCTCCCCCCTCCGGTCTCGCCTCGGCTCCCCTTTGCTCGTTTGCCCATAGTCTCCTTCACCAGGCGCGTCACCTGCGTACACGCACAATCGACTCCGGCGAGACTTGAAACGCCCGGCTTGCCCTCAGGCCCCACCGAACCTCGCAACGTCAGCCGCTCCCACGTAGGCCTTGGCCCCTCCGCAGAACCGGCCGCGCCGCACACGGCCTCACTGGTTTGAGATTAGCACCCGAACACGCCGCCGCCGGAATGCTCTTCAGCGCAACTCATTGATATGAAAAAGGAAATGAATGTCGCAACCCTTGTGACTGGCCTTTTCAGTACCCCAGCCCCTCCTACTCCCACCGCCCCGCCAAGCCCCCAGACGGCTCCGCAATCGACTGGAATCGTACCAGCCGCACCTCGTCGCTGCCTCTGATCCACACCACCGGCATCACCCCGCGCTCCAGCAATTCTTCCGCCCCACGCTCGGTCAGCACCGCTTCGGTGCACGGCCTCACTTCGGTCTCCCCATCCTGCTTGTACACGTGCAAAGGAAGCCCCCCCACGCTCCGGTGAAGTCCCGGCCGCAGGCCCCACTCCGCCTCGGAGAAGGACTCGGCCAGCAGATAGGCGCAAAGCAATGCCGCGTTCCCCCACAGGTAACGGCTCGGCTCCGGTCTCCCTCCCATCTCCTCCAACGCCAGTCTCTCGCACGTCTGCGTCTCTTTCCCGTACGGAAGCCGCAAAAGAAACCGCGGAAAAGCCAGCCCAATATACGCCGCCGCTGCGCTCCGGCGAAGCGCCCCCCACGCCTCTAAAACTGTCACCGGCCCCCGTGCTTCCGCCAAGCCGATCCCCGCCAGCCGGCCGTCAGCCCCGCCCACAAACGGTGCCCCAAACGCCTTGCCGATCGCTCCCAGGCGCCCCAGAAGACCCGCGTCCTCCACCGTCGCACCGAATGTGTAATTGCCCGCTAGCAGCCCCCACGGCCCGCCCGCCTGCTCCCTCTCCAGCATGCGCGCAAGGCCGGACGCCAAAACATCCGTGACGCTCCCCAAATCTCGCCGCAGCTCTTCTTTCGAAACATCGACCACATGAATCTTCAGCCGCGGCCCCGTCTCCACCCGCCGTGCCACAAACTCTACACCGCGCCACGCTGCCTCCAGCGCCTGAAAATCCGGTACGTGGAGCAACGCCCGCATCTGGACCTCTGTGGCCCGCTCAATCAACTCCTCCAACTCCGCTTGGCGTGGATCTGTAGCCGCCTCAAGATGCGGTGCCACCTTCTCCTCGATCCAAGCCTGCAGTGGGTCCTTCCTCCCCGCGCGCCGTCCCTCGGCCCGGCTCTCGGTCTCCTCGACGCTTTGATCCAGCAGCCCGCGTAAACTCAGCTCAGTCGGCGCCGGCGCTGCCCGCGGCGAAACAGTCCGGGCTGGCTTGCTTCCCCTAGACCCGATCTCCACGCGCGCCTCCCTCAACCGCCGGAACACCACGACCCGTTCACAAAGCGAATCCGGATGGAAATCCTCGATCGATCGAAACCGGATCCTCCCCACGGCCGGTAGCTCGAGTTCGGCCCCCACGCGCTCCATCACCCGGTCCAAGTCGTCAATATCCACGGCATGCGCTCGCCCCGCCGCCAATTCGTCGCCGCCCCTCACCACCCCGCGATTGCCCCAGCCACCGAAATCCCCCAGTATCCCAATCCGAAAAGGCGTCTCCGGCTTCGGCTGCGCCTGCCCCCTCGCCCGACCCGCCTCCACGTCGAGTTGCACTCCGCCGAAATCGTATGGCCTCACCATCGCTCCGTCCTCGCGCCCATCATAGCGCCACAAACCTTCCAAAACCAGAATCCGTCAACCGCTGCCCCGCAGCGGGCACCCCAGGTCCGACTGCCTGCCCGCTCACTTGCCCTTGCCCGAATCCGCCGTCAGCAGCCGCTTCTGCCCCGGCGCCAGCCGCATCGCCACCACCGCCCCGCTGAACGCCGACCCCAGCCGGCACTCCCCACCCTTCTCCGAAATGATCTCCGCCCGCTCCCTCTCCCCGCCAGCGCCGCAAAGTTGCCTTCCAACGTGAATGGCCGGTACCTGAACTGCCAGTATCCCTTCCCCGATTGGTCCCCGTTGCAGTGGAAACGGTTGCGCAGCGTGAAGGCCGTGGCGAAAATCTCCAGCGCCCGCTCCGCCTTCGCCCCATCTCGGGCTCGCGCCGCCAGATTCGCCAGCCGCGAGAAGCTGTACCCCGTCCACCGATCCGTGCCCAGCCGTTCCAGGTCGGCTGGCGACGCCCTTATGATCCGTCGCGCCTCTGCCCCCTGACTCCAGTCGATCCGCCCCAGACGGTGGATCGCCATCAGGTGCGAAATGTGCCGGTGCGGCTCCCTCAACGAGTGCCCCGCCGCCGGCGCACCTCGAGCCCACTCTGCTCGAACGCCCCTCCCCCATGCAGGATCTCGATCCGCCCCGCCGGAATCTTCGTCGGCGCCGCACGCTGATACGGCGCCCCCTAAAGCCGGATCAGATCCTCTCTCCGGCCCGCCTGGTGCCACTCCGGCATCCGCTCAAATCGGTAACCGGCCGAGAAAAACTCCGGCGCCGGCCCCAGGTCCCACAGGTCCGCCCGGTCCATCGAGATCCGTAACGGCTTGCCGTCACCCCACACTAGCGCCCCCAGCATCCCGTTGCCCAGCGGCAGCGCCTCATCCCACACCCTCACCGGACTCTCAAAGACAAGTCCGTCCCCCGCCTTCCGGCAAGTGAACCGGAATCGACTCGCCCGCACAGCCCGCCGCCGCCCACACACACCGCCGCCACACCCGCGCGCAGAACACAGCCCATCCCCTCATTCTCCCCTAACAACCCGCGCGCGGCCTCTTCACTCCACCGTGGTCACCTTCGAGGCCCGCTCAAAGCGCCCCGCCTCCCGGCCCGCCAGCCCCGCCAGCGCCAATGTCAACATTTGCACCGGCAGGATCTCCAGCAGCGGCCGCACCGCCTCCGGAGCCGGTGGTAGCCGCAGCACAGCCCGCCGCGCCCTCTCCCCGATCAGCTCCGCCCTGCCCCCAGCGCGCCGGACGTCCCCGACTAGGCGCTCGTTCAGCCGCCGGGCCTCCCCCCTCCCTGCAAACACCAGCACCAGAACCCGCGGCCCCACCATCTCCAACGGGCCATGCCGGAAAGCCGCCGCGCTCATGCCCTCGCCGTGAACGTGCGCCGCCTCTTTCACAATCAGACCCCCGGTCGCCGCCGCCGCCAGCGACACCCCGCGCCCCGCCAGGAACACGTCCTCCACTCCGGCCGCCAGCCGTGCCAGCGACGCCACATGCCGTCTCCAGCCCCGCAGATAAGACCGCATCGCCTCCGGCGCCCTCCGCAGCCGCCGCAGCGCATCGGCTGCATCGCCGCCGCACAGCACCTCACCCAACCACTCCAGCGCCGCTAGCATCGCCACATATGTCTTGCACGACACCGAGAACTCTTCCCCAGCCTGCGTCAGCACCCGCGCCCCCGCCTGCCGGTACAGCGGCGACCCCGCCGTATTCGTCACCCCGATCACGAACCACTCCCCCCGCGCCCGTCGCAACAGCCGGAGAATCTCCGCGCTGCGCCCGGACTGCGAGACCGCCACCACCACCGCTTCGCCGTGCAAAAGTCCTCGTTCCGCTCCGATCAGCTCTGACGTCTCCACCGCCACCGCATTCAGACCATGCCCGACCAGCCTCAGCCGGAGTGGCTGAAGCGCGTGGAAGGATGTCCCCATCCCCGTCAGCACGATCCGCCGGCCGCTCCCTACCCGCCTCCTGATCGCCTCCCCGTCGGCCGCACCCCCCAGCGCCTCCACCGTGCGCGCCACCGCGTCCGGTTGCTCCAGTATGTCCTGCAAATACGGGCCTTCCACAATCCTCAGAGCGCTCATCTTCCTAACGTCCGTCGTCATCGTAGCACCCCGGCTCCCACATCGGCCGCAACCTGTTTCCTCCCTGTGGGATAATCGCCCTTGGGCGAAGACCACACCCTGGGTTGCGATGTCAGCGCTCACCGAGCCGATTGCCTTCCGTGACAAGCCCCGCGCCGAGACCAACTTCGAGCGCCTCACTGCCCATGTCCCCCCCGCCGCCTTGCAGCGTATCCGCCTCTTGCTCGCCGCCTCCGCCGATCCCGATACCACCCTCCACTACCTCACCCGGCTCTGCGAAGAACAGCCCGGCTTCTTCCACCGCCTTGCGCACTCGCCCGCCATTCTGCAATACCTCGTCGCCGTCTTCTCCGCCAGCCGCTTCCTCTCCGAAGAGATCCTCAAGCGCCCCCAATGGATCGAAGACCTCGCCGCTAGCGGCGACCTCCACCGCATGCTCCCCGTCGAAGAACTCCGAACTCGCCTCGCTGCCACCCTGCCCCCTGAAGACCCCCTCAATCCATTGCCCCTCGCCCTCTTCCGCCGCCGGCAAATCCTGCGCATCGCTATCCGCGATCTGCTCGGCCTGGCGACCCTCTCCGAAACCACGGAGGAACTCTCCAACCTCGCCGACGTCATCCTCGATGCCGCCTACCGCCGCCTCCGGCGCCATCTGTCCCGGCGCTATGGCACGCCTCGCTGCCTCGCGCCTTCCGGGCAGCTCCGTGACGGCGAGTTCTCTATCATTGCCCTCGGCAAACTCGGCGGCGCCGAACTGAACTACTCCTCCGACATCGACCTTATGTTCGTCTATTCGGGCCCCGGCGAAACCGACGGCCCCGAACCCCTCTCCAACCGCGAGTTCTTCAGCAAACTCGCCAACCACCTCACCGACCTTCTCTCTACTCCCACTGCCGAAGGCCGCTGCTACCGCGTCGACTTGCGCCTCCGCCCCGACGGCCGCCTCGGCGAGGTCTGCGTCTCCGTCGACGGCGCCTGTAAGTATTACCAGGACCGCGCCCGCGACTGGGAACTGCAAATGCTCATCAAAGCCCGCGTCTGCGCCGGCGACCTCGCCCCCGGCCGCGCCGTCCTGGAATTCGTTCAGCCCCTCATCTTCACCTCCACCCTCGATTTCTCCGCCGTCGAGTCCGTCTCCGAAACCCGCGAGCGGATCAGTGAGAAGCTCCTCCTCAAAAAGGGCAAACCGACCGGCATCGACGTCAAGCTCGCCCCCGGCGGCATCCGGGATATCGAGTTCCTTGTTCAGTGCCTCCAGCGCCTTCACGGCGGTCGCGAAACCTGGCTCCAGCACCCCGGCACCCTTCTCTCCCTGCGCCGCCTCCACGACAAACAGTACCTTTCCGACTCCGAATTCTCCCGCCTCGCCGCCGCCTACGAGTTCCTTCGCCACCTCGAGCACCGCCTCCAGCTCGCCAATGACCTTCAAACCCACACCCTCCCCGATTCGCCCGTCGAGCTCGACCTGCTCGCCCGAAAGATCCCACCCGGCCGCCCCGGCAGCGAACCCTCCGCCGACAGGCTCCTGCGCCGGCTGAACAACCACCTCAAAGCCGTCCAGGACATCTACCAGCGCGTCATCCATTCTCAGCAGCGCGTCTACTACGGCCCCGTCGCCGAACCCCCACCTCAACCTTCCCCCGCCGAGTACTCGCCGGCCTCGGCACTGCTCGAGCCCGCCACCAGCAACCTCGTCCGCTTTCTTGACCAGCGCGCTCCCCGGCTCGCCCACGCCCTCTCCCGCAGCCGCCTCCGCCGCGGCGCCAAGGCCTTCGAACACTTCCTCGAACATGCCGTCACCAACCCGAAATGGCTCGGCTGGCTCGACTCCGACCCGACCCTCGCCGCCTACCTCTTCGATCTGTTCGAGGAAAGCTCTTACTTCGGCGACCAGTTAATCCGCAAACCCGAACTCATCGAGGAACTGCGCCGCATGCGCGAAAATCCAGGGGAAAAGCCCGACTACGCCATCGCCGCCGAAACCCTCGCCGATGCCCACGACCTCCGCCGCTTCTTCCAGCGCGAAATGCTCCGCATCCAGAGCGAGAGCATCTGCCTCCACTCGCCCATCTTCGATACCCTGGAACGCACCTCCCGGCTCGCCGACGCCGCCATCGCTGCCTCCTACCGCATGGCCGTCGAACGCACCCGCCAAAGCTTCCCCACCGCCCGCCCCGCCTACCAGCCCGTCGATCAAATGATGGTCATCGCCCTCGGCCGCCTCGGCATGCTCGAATTTGATCTTGCCTCCGACGCCGACCTCGTCTTCATCCTCCCGGACCAGGACGCCCCCGAACTCCCCTTTTGGACCCGCGTCGCCGAGCGCATGATCCAGCAGATCACCGCCTATACCGGCGAAGGCGTCATCTTCGCCGTCGACACCCGCCTGCGCCCTAACGGCCGCGAAGGCATGCTCGTCCAGACCGAGCAAAGCTTCCGCGATTACTTCGCCCGCAGGGCCGAAGCCTGGGAGGGCATCACCTATATGAAGTCCCGCGCCGTCGCCGGCAACCTCCAGCGCGGCACCAGCTTCCTTAGCGAAATCCAGGAAATCGACTGGCGGCGCTACGGCCAGAGCGGCCGCTCAAAGAAAAAGCTCTGGGATATGCGCATGCTCCTGGAAAAGGAGCAGGGCCACGAAAACCCCCTCAAGGCCGGCCGCGGCGGTTACTACGACATCGACTTTTCCCTTATGTATCTGCGCCTGAAGAGCGCCGGCATCTTCTTCCCCGTCCTCAATACCCCCGCCCGCATCGACATCATCGAGAAAATGGGCCACCTCGAACGCGCCGACGCCGCGTTTCTCCGCGACGCCGCCACCCTCTTCCGCGCCATCGATCACGGCCTCCGCGTCTATTCCGGTCACGCCGGCGGCAGGCTCCCCCGCACCCGCCACAAGCTCGAAGCCGTTGACCGCCTCGTCAGCCGCTGGACCCCCGATCACCTCCACGATCAACCCATCGACGTCGAACTGGCCCAGGTGCAAACCCGCACCCGCGACTTCTTCGAGCGCCTCTTCAAATAGCCCCCTCCCTTCCCTCCCCTAAACCTCAGCCTTTGCTGTTATAATCCCTCCTTTGCGGCTCTCTTTCGCCCACATCTTCCTCCGCGTTCCCTGCTGCGGCCTGTTCCTGCTGCCCGCCGTCGCCGCCCACGCTGCCGTCGATGTTCATCAGTGCATCGAGCAGGCCTTGGACCGCCTCTACAACTTCGACTTTCAGGCCGCCCACCGCATCCTCGATTCCCACATGCAGCAGCACCCCGCGGACCCGGTCGGCTACGGCATTCGCGCGGCCGCCTACCTCTTCTTTGAGTTGGACCGGCTCAGCATCCTCGCAAGTGAATTCTTCGCCGACAACCGGCGCATCGCCCAAAAAAACAAGCTCGCCCCTGACCCCCTCGTCCGCGAAAAGTTGTACCTCGCCCTTGAAAACGCCGAATCCTTCGCCGCCGCCCGACTCGCTAAGGACCCCAACGACGTCAACGCCCTCTTCGCCCTCTGCCTCAAAGAAGGCGTCCTCACGGACTACAAGGCCCTCGTCCAAAACAAGGGCCTCCGCAGCCTCTCCAACGCTAGGCAGTCCAATCGATATGCCATGCGCCTGCTCCAGATCCAGCCCGACTTCCACGACGCCTACCTCACCACCGGCGTCAACGAATACCTCCTCGCCAGCCTGCCCTTCTTTGTCCGATGGTTCCTCCGGATGGATGGCGTCCAGGGCTCCAAGCAGCAGGCCCTCGCCGACCTCGAACTCGTCGCCCGCCACGGCCGCTATCTCGGCCCGTTCGCCAAAATCCTCCTCGCAATCATCTGCCTCCGCGAAAAGCAGCCCCAGCGCGCCGCCCGCCTCCTCTCCGAACTCACCAGAGAATATCCCGACAACCACCTCCTCCGCAATGAACTCGCCAAAATCACCGAAAAACTCAACTCACATAATTCCGGGACACATAATTCCGGGACAGGCTCCGAAATCACCAAACCCCAGGGCCGCTGAACACCCTCCCTCACCCCCCGCACACCCGCCCCTAGAACACGTAGCTGATCCCCCCATGCACCCCCGCCGACCGCCCCTTCGTATCAAACAGATAGGGATGCCGGTCGTCGTAGTGGCCGTAGTAGCCTGACACCGACACCACCCAGTTCGGCTGAAACCGGTAGTTCACGCCATAAATCTGCTGCGTCCGCCCGACGCTCAACGCCGAAAATCGGCCGATCTCGGATACCTTCACATAATCAAAACCCGCCGGCGTCTTCTCCACGCGCGAAGGATCCAGATCCAGATTCCCCAGCGATCCGCGGCCGTCGTTGTACACCAGATTGGCGAACAACGAAACCTTGTCGCTCACCCGAATATTCGCCGCGAAAAACGCCGTGTGGTTGCGTACGGAATAGCTCATCATGTCGCTCAGCGAGCCAAACTGGCCCGCGATTACCCCGCCCGCTCAACCGTCATAAACTGGTATACTAAACAGCGTCTCGCTCCTCTCATTATGAAAGGCATACGCAGCCGTAAAGTCGATTCTCTCGTTCGGCGCCGCGAATAGCTCAACCCCCGGCATGTGCACCGATCGGCTCCAGTCCGACTGCGTCAAATCCTCGTTCTTCAGCTTCCGATACCGGTAGTGGAGCGTCGCCGAGAACTTCTCATTCGGCATCCAGGTCGCCGACGGCTCGACCATATGCGCCTGCGTGGGAAATGACGTCAAGTTCGCTTGGCGTGCCGCATAGATCGTGTAGTACTGCGTGCCCGCAAACGGCGACCCTCCCGGGCTCGGCTCGGCCTGCAAGGCCGGCGGCAGCGCCGCGTGCTCGTGTGCGAACGGATCCCGGTTGTGATCGTATACGTAGCGGAACCGCGCCGACCAGTCGCCCCACGGTGTGCTCCGCTGGCGCCTGTGAAAGCTCACATACACCCGGTTGGTGTCCGTCTGCCCAATCTCATAGTTATCCCGCTTCAGCCGGATGAATTCGTAGCCACCCCGCAGGTTCGTCAGCTTCGCCACCCGCGCCCCAAGCTCTCCCTTCATCGAAAACCGGTTCCGCGACCGCACCGAATACCGCCAGAAACTTACTTCCCCGAAGTCCCCGTATACCTCCGTATAAGTCTTCCCCGCATGAGGCCCGCCCAGCGCCGTCGGCTCGCTCAGTTGCACAAATACCTCGTCCGCGTCGTAGTCCAGTTGCCGCGCCTGCGTCGTGAACTGGAGCCTCTTTCCCATCGGAACCGTGAGTTTCCCCGTCCACGACCAGCTGTCCACTCCCAGCCCGGTGTACTTGTTCCGCCCCGCCGACTTCGTCAGCGCGCCCGACAGCCGCGCTTCCTTCGGTAGCTCCACCCGCGCCCGCAACCCATGCCGCGACTTCCGGCTGTCCGGCACCAGGCTGAACGGAAGCTCCCCATCCCGATTGTCGTAGATCACCCGGTTGCTGAAAATCGGCAGTAGCGTCACCGGATGAACGGGTGCGTCCCACACCAGCGTCGGCGTCGTACCCCGCTCGTTGAACTGCCGGTTCAAATAGTCATAGTCAATCGACACCTTGTCGAACCGCAGCGATACCCCGCCGCTGAGATCGTGCGTCCGCTGGTCGATATTCTTCGTGAACGACTGCACGTGGCACGTCGAACACTTTGCCATCGTCCTTGCCTGCACCGCCCCATGGCGCTCGTACGTCCGGTGACCGCCGCGAAACTTCAGCCACCTCGCCCCCGGCGCCGTCACCTCCACCTCCGTGTTCATCTCGCTATAACCAGGCAGGTAGTTCACCCCCGGAGCGAAGTCCTCATGCCGCACCACCGGGCCGCCCTTGCCCGCATCCAGGTCGCTCAGCGGATCGTGATCCAATCGGTGAAGGTAGTTCAGAAAGTAGGACCGGATTCGCACGTGCCGGCCCGCCTGCACATCCACCTCGTAACTCTGGTCCCTCGCGTCACCCCGGTGCTCGCCCCGCAGCTCCACGAAACGGCTGCCGCGCTGTACCCACACATTCACCCCCGCGCTCGGGCGAATCCCTTGGCGCGCCGTGTCGTATTCGCTCACCCGCCCGAGGTAGTTCGCGTTGTCCAGCCCCCGCGTGCCCAGGAAAACGTGACCCCCCGCTCCGTTCACCGCAACCCCGTTGCCCGACTCTTGGCCCCGCGCTCCGGCGCCCAAAATCACTAGGCTCACTGCAACCGCCGCATGAATTCGTCTCATCCACTCACCTCGCCTATCTCGTCAAAGAGCCGCCACGGCTCGTTATCCCTTGCGACGGCAGGTCACTCCCGTGCACCATCGGATGGCAGTTCGTGCACTTGGTCGCGAATGCTCGCCGCCATCCCGACGACCCAAACGGATTCCCCGTCGAGCCGCTCGGCCGATTGATCGGCTCGCTGATGCCGTCCCGGCCGATGTGGAAGTGCGCTTCGTGGCACTGTAGACACAGAAACGGCTCGTTCTGCCTCAGCAGGTTGTTCGCCGGCGCCCCATGCGGCTCATGGCACGTCGTGCACCCTTCCTCCACCGCCGCGTGCTCGAAAACGAATGGACCCTGCTGCGCCGCATGACAGCTCGTACACAGCTCGTTCAATCCCTCGCCCGTCTTCAGAAGAAAGTCCTCCTCGCTGCCGTGCACCGCATGGCAACTGCTGCACTGCATCCGCCGCTCGATGATCGGGTGATGGGAGCTATAGTTGATCTGCGCCCGCTTCTCCCGGTGACAGTCCAGACAAAGCTCCGGCTCGGGTTTGTTCAGCGACGCCCTTCTTGGCGGTCCCGGCTTCATCGGCGCCATCGATCCAATCTCCCGATTGCCCGTCACCAGCCCCGCCGGCGGCACGCTCGACGGCAAGACCACCGAACGCGACTGGTGAATCCGGTGGCAGTCCCCGCAGCCCAGACCCCCCATGAAGTGCACGCTGCCCGGCCACTCCCCCCCTACTCCGTAGTAGTGGCAGCCCAGACACGCTCGCGCCGCCTCCCGCCCTTCCTTTCCTCGAAACCCATAAATGAACCGCGGATCACCGCTGCTTTCCACGTGCTTCGAGCCCGCTCCATGGCAGCCCTCGCACTTCGAAAATTCCCCGCGCAGCTCCCAATCCTTCAGGCGCGCATGGATGCTGTAGCCGAACTGCGTCGCTACCGCGTCATGACAACCCGCGCAAACCTGTTCGCCTACGTAGCTAGCCTCCTCCGCCACCATCACAGGCGCGCTCCACATCACCATCACGGCCGGCATTACCCCGTACACGGCTTTCCGAATCATTCCATGCTCCTGGAAAGTTGTCGCAGAGCGTCCCAGAGCGCTTCGTACCCAGGGCCGTCAAACCGCTCCCGCAAGTCTTCACCTTCCCCAAACTCAACCCCCGCTACCTCCAGCTCACCGCTCGGCGCAAACGGAACCGTCACCTCGATCACCCCTCCGGCCGCCGTTACCCTCAGCACGGCCATACAAGTGCCGCTCTCCTCCCGGATCACCGCCGCCTCCCGCACTTCCGCCGGGTACCCCGCCGACAGCTTCAGATGGACGATCTGCCGCAACTCCCCCTTCCCCCCTTCACGCAGACTGCCATCTGCCGCCATCCCTGACAGGGGATGCTAAGTCTCCGAACTAAACGAGTTAGAAACCCATGCCCCTCCCCTCCCCCCGCCCCGTCCGACACCCCAGTCTCAGAACTGAAACGCCGCCCTCCCAGCCCCCCTAGTACCCCTCATGACCCCAACTCTATGACGCCGTCTCAAATCTGAGACGACGATTTCAGAGTTGAGATTCCTAATCTCTTCATCTTCCGCCACAACGTCGCCCGGCTGATCCCCAACTGCCTCGCCGCCTCCCCACTGCTCGCTGAACCCCGCAACGCCCCCAGCACCAACTCCTTCTCCCTCGCGTAAACCGCCGCCGCCAGCGTCCCGTTGCCCCCCTCCCGCCCCGCACTCAGCCGTGGCGGAAGGTCCTGCGGCCGGATGAAATCATCCTCCGACGTCACCAGCGCGTACTCCAGCGCGTTCTCCAACTCTCGTACGTTCCCCGGCCAGTCGTACTCCATCAGCACCCTCAGCGCCTGCGGCGTCAACTGCTTCACTCGCTGCTTCGCGCTGGCCGCCTTCCGTGCCAGAAAACCTTCCGCGATCGCCGGAATGTCTTCCGGATGCGCCCGTAACGGCGGCAGCTCGATCGGCACCACGTTCAACCGATAGTACAAGTCCCCCCGGAACCTCTCCGCCGCCACCAGCGCCGGCAGGTCCCGGTTCGTCGACGCCAGCACCCGCAGGTCCACCTTGATCGTCTTGGCGCTCCCCACCCGCTCGAACTCCCGCTGCTGTAACACCCGCAGCAGCTTCGTCTGCACCGCCAGCGGAAGATCCCCGATCTCATCCAGCAGGATCGTCCCCCGGTGCGCCAGCTCAAATCGCCCCACCCGGTCCGAAATCGCCCCCGTAAACGCCCCCCGTACATGCCCGAATAGCTCGCTCTCCAGAAGCTGCTCCGGCAGCGCCGCGCAGTTCACCCTCACCAACGGCTTGTCCCACCGCTGACTCTGCGCGTGCAGAATCTCCGCCACCAGTTCCTTGCCCGTCCCGCTCTCCCCTAAAATCAGCACCGTCGAGTCCGTCGGCGCCACCTGCTCAATCCGTCGGTACACCGCCCGCATCACCGGGCTCTTGCCGATCAGCCGGTCCATCCCGTGCGCCTCCCGCCACTGCTCCCGCAGCCGCCGCACCTCCCGCTGGTCGCGGCTGACTAACACCGCCCCGATAATCTCCCCCTTCGGGCCCCGAAGAAGCTCCGTCTTCATCCACACCGGCGCCAGGCTGCCGTCGCGGGTCCGCATGTTGAACTCACCCCCCGCTAGGCTTCGTCGCTGCTCAATCGTCACCTCTAGCGGGCAGAAATCCCCCTTGCAGATCTCCTTCGAATGTCGCCCCAGAACCTCTTCCCGCCGGTAGCCCAGCAGCGCTTCGGCGGCGCGATTGAAACTGGTGATCCGACACCCCAAATCCACGGCGATGATCGCCTCGCCGCTGCTCTCCAATACCGCCTCTAGGTGTAGCGCGACTTTCTCCGCCTCCGCCCGCGCCGCCTCCCGCTCCGCAATCAGCCCCAGAATGTGGCCGATATCCCGGATGCTCTCCACTACCCCAATCTTCTCGCCCCGCTCGTTCTTCAGCACCGACGTGTTGATGCACACCGGAACCGCCTCGCCCGAGCGGCTGTGCACCCGCGCATCAAACGTCGTCACTTGCTCCTCCCGGTGATACGCCCGCTCAAACGGACAACCGGTCTCACATACCGACGACCGCAGCACCTCCGCGCACCGCCGCCCCGACGCCTCCGCCTCCGTGAAGCCCGTCAGCGCCTCCGCACTCGGGTTCATGCTCAGAATCCGGCGCTCCGCATCCACCGCAATCAGTGCGTCGCTCGCGTGACGCACCAGATCCTCCGGCCGGTAAACGCTTCCAGACATCTGAAATTCCAAGCATACCACCCCTCCATTCAAAAATCCAAACTAAAAGATATTGTTACCCGATTGGTGCTTGCGCCCCCCTCTGCTCTCCCGTATACTTGAAGCTGAGATCCCTGTATGCTCGCGTCCCCCGGCTAACCGCTGGCCGGCTATACCAGGATGAGCAAGACCGCCAAACTCACTAACCCGCTCCAAACCATCGCCGGAGGACCCTCGGCCCCGGAAACCTTTCTGTTCCTCTCTCCCGAATGGGTCCGCCAGGTCATCCGCACCGTCGAATCCGCGAAGCAGAACGACCCTGCCCTCCGGGCCCGCCTTAGTGACTACACCGTCAACGTGCACTACATCGTCCGCAACGTGCCCCCCCACCTCCGGCCTTGGTACGGCAAAGACGGTCAGGCGGAAATCTTCGTTGAACTAAAAAAGGGCTCTGTCCGCCGCGTCTTCATCGGACGCAAACCCGCCCGAGCCCGGCCCGACCTCATCGTGACCGTCGAATACAAAGTCGCCAGAAAACTCTTCCTCGGCCAGTTGAGTCCCGCCGTCAGCTTCATCAACCGCCGGGTCAAGGCCGAACCTGTAAACGGCTTCCGCCATTGGCCTAAGCTAGCCGCCAAATCCATCGTCACTGGCAGTCAAGTCCTCAAGCTGGCCCGCAAGGTTCCTACCCGCTTCGAGCCCCGCGCTTAACAGCCGCCGCCCCGCCCCGCTTCCCCGCCTATTCGAACAACTGCCGGCTCAGGTTCGAGCCATGTACCCGGCTGTGGCAAATCGTGCAGTTCTGGAACTCAGCCTGCCTCAGATCGTGGAAACTCGGCGTGTCGGCGTGGCACTCCAGGCACAGAAATCGCGCCTGCGCCCGCTTCAGCAGTTTCGCGTTCGTGCTTCCGTGGGGCTGGTGGCACGCCTGGCATCCCGAGGCGCGCCCCGGCGGATGCTCGAAAATGAACGGCCCTTGGTTGTCTTCGTGGCACTTCCCGCACACCGCCTCGCTCTGCCGCGCGCGCATCTGCCGCGTCGTCGTGAATTCGCCGTGCGGATTATGGCAGCTCGTGCAGCCCATGAACCCCTCCCCCACCGGATGGCGGTACGGCAGGCTGAAGTCAGCTCGCTGGGCCACATGACATCGGTAACACAGATCAGGCTGCACCCCCTCCATCACATCCTCGACCGCCCGCATCCGGTGGAACCCCTCCGAGCCCGTCGCCGCGTGGCAGTCGTTGCACGCCACCCCGCGCCGCATATGGGCGCTCCGCCGGTAGTTCAGCTCCGGATGTGTCCTCGTGTGACAGGCCAGACACACCTCCATCCGCTCCTTGGCCGGCTCGGCCTGGAAACCCCGAATCGTGCCCGCCACGAACTTCTTGATGTGTTCCGAGCCCGGCCCGTGGCACACCTCGCAGCCGGAGATCGTTTCTCCTTCCGGCGTCCGCACCTCCTGCTTGTCGTGCACCGATCCCGCCAGCCATTGCGCTTGAAACGCATGGCATCCCGCGCACGCATCCGCCCCGACGTAGCTCCGCTGCGCCCACGCTGGCCCCGCCCCGGCCAACACCGCCGCCACTAGGCCCGTCCGCCACATCCAAGTCAACCTCCCACCCCTCACCCAAAACCCTCCTCTCATAGGACCGAGCCGCGACCATCGGGAGTACGGATGCGCCTGCGCCCCACCAAGCCTGAACTTCGGTGGAGCGGAGCGCCGGCTCCGCCGCGCCGAGCCCCGACTAAAGCAAGTGCCCATGGGTCGTCCGCCCCCCCGATAGGCCCAAAAATCGGGCTGGTTTTCAGGGGAGCGGGATTCTTGAATTCGCCTGCTGGCCACTAGTTCGTGAACCTCAGCCCCACCGCCAGCACGTTCGCCCGGTAGTCCCGAATCGAATATGCCGCCTCGTTGTAGGAGTAGTGCCGCCAGTCGGCCTCGAAATGGACATGCCGGTGCAGCATCAGCGACAAGCCCGCCCGCGGTGTCTGCATCTTCAGCGGAAACGTCGCCCCGCCATCCTTTATGTACTCGTAACCCGCACGTAAGTCCAGCCGCTCCCCAATCGGCGCCTCAACCAGCGCATGAACCACATGCAGATCCGTCTCATACACCGACAGCCCTTGGTTCAACTCCGAAAGCATGTAGAAGACGATGCCCGTCGACGTCCGGAGCCGGCTGTAGTTGTACCCTCCCGACACCGTCACTCGCTCCGACGGCACATATACCGCCTGCACCCCCGCCTGCCGGTTGTCAAGGTCGAAATTCACCCCGGCCGTGTCATTGGCATTGTCCTCAATCACCGAGTTGGCTGACACCGTCAGCCGCGACATCGGACGCACCTCCCCCCGGATCTTCCACCGCTGATACGACAGCGGATCGGTCCGATTGAACGCCGCCGACGCCACCCCTTTCTCTAACTCCGCCCGCAGCCCTCCCTTCAACCCCGGCCGCCAGATCAATCCCCCGTACCCCGCGTTCGTGATCGTCACCACCGGCCTGGGCTTCGAATCCCCGTCGCCAAACGCCAGGTGACGGTCGCTATAGATATGTCCGCCCACAACCGAAACCGATGGCGCCACTGCAAACTCCAGCTCCGCCTCGTTCCGGCCCAGCACGTACTCGGTTACCGTCCCGCCCGACGCCGTAAACGGCAACTCCAGCGACGCGCCGCCCGCTCCGATCAGGCTCAACACCCCAGTCGTCTCCAGCAGCCCCGTCAGCGTATACGTCTCATACACAAACCGGTGGTGGAAGCTCAGCCGGTCCGTGATGTCCACCGACTGGCTCATCCCCAAACTGTGGCTCGGCTTCTCGCTGACCCCGCTCGAACTGACCACCTGCCGCGTCGGAAACTGGCCCTGGCCGATCCGGAACAGCAGGTTGTCCAGCCGGCTGATGTCCAGGTCGGCCCCGCTGTAAATGTACCGGCCCGTGACGTCATAGCGCCGGCTCGGCTGAAACCGTCCCAGCACCCGCGAAATCGGCGTCGTGATACGCGTCGGCGCGTCCCGCTGTCCCTCCGCCAGCCGATTGCCGCGAGGCCCCACCGACACCTCTCCGTTCGGAAACAATTGTTGGTCGTCCTTGAACCGCAGATACGATTGGTCGAAATGCAGCGAGGCCGTCCGCCCCTTCAACCGTACCCCGCCGAACACTTCATCCGACGACAGCCGCCGCGGGTACGACGCCGGGAACGCATCCAAGCCCAGGTCCTGCGAGGTAAACCGCGTCCCGAAAAGCTGATGGCGCCGGTAGCCCCCCACTACCGTCGCCTTCCGGTCCGGAAACACCGCCAGCGACACGTTGGCCGTCCGGCCCACCGAATCTTCCGGATGCCACCCCAAGGCAAATTCCGGCAGCCCGAAGAAATAGCTGTACTTCCGGTAGCCCGCCTTCAGATCGTAATCCTTCCGCTTCCCCGCCCGGAACTCCCCTCGCTGGTACGGACTCGAGTCCCCCATCCCAAACGCCGACACCGTCAGAAAGTCGAAGAACGCCTCCGCTTCGTTGGCCGGTCGCAGATCGAGGTAAAGCTTGTTCGTGTTGAAACCCGGCCGGACGTTTCGGTCCGTGCGGAACTTGCCCCCGTTGCCGTCCACGTCCACGAACACCCCGCCCGCCGACAGCTCGAACGTGGTGGCCACCTCGCCTGGCCCAGCCGCTTGAGAATCCGAGCTCTGGGCGGTGCCCAGCGCCGCCCAGATCGCTGTCACACAGAATAAACGCCCCACCCTGCCCATTAGGACACCTGCGTCGAGACCCGGGAACCTAAAAGTGTACCAGTTAGTCGGGCTTTACCGGCTGGCGCCTCCCGATGCGCTCGTCCACCAGGTGCCGCTTGGACCGTAGAACAGCTTCAGCCGGTCCTCCGGCATTACGTCCCTCGGCTCGTTCCACTCCCTCAGACTCGGATCCGCAGGGAACCCGAACGCCTCCATCAACGGCCGGTGGCAGTGGACCGCGCAGGCATTCCGCATCCCGCCGCCCGCCTGCGTCCTCAGCATCTTCTCCGGCGCGATCACGTCAAACGTCTGCGTCGTAATGTCCTAGCTCACCGCCGTCGTGGCCACCTTTGGTTGGGCCTTCAAACGGCCTCGACCCCGCATGACACGCCAGACATTGGCTGTTGTCTTCCTGCTTGGCCCCCACTGTCACTGGCCCCCGCCGCTCGGAACCGTAATCGAGGTCCGCATCAGGTGCAACACGTCCCGGTGCGGATTGTGGCACGTCAGGCAGCGCACCGCCGCGTGCTGGGTCCGCTTCATGTCCTGATCGTACTGGTGGTGCTACCGCGACTCCAACTTGTCCGCCCAACGCCCGTCCGCGTCCGCCGAAGAGCGCCCGAACGGCTCCTCCCCGATATCGGTCGCCTACGGCTGCTTCTTCTCTTCGTCATACGGATAATCGAACCTCCCGCTCGTCTTGCTCTTGCCCCGCCTGTGGCAGCGACCGCACAGGAAGTTCGATTGCTCCGGACTCTAGTCCTTGATCGGGTCAATGATCTGCTCTCTGTCCCCCGGCCCACCACGTGCACGCTTCCCGGACCGCGAAACCGTTCACACCCCGTGTTGAACTATTCCTTGATGCCGTCCCCGTTCAGGTCCACGTAGTGGGCATCGTCCTCGTAGTAAAGCACCACCGGCGGCGCTTCCGCGCCCCGTTCGCCAGTCTCGTCCTGCCAGACGTTCAGGCCGCGGTACAGTACAAGATGCTTTGACCTGAAAATTAAGTAGCTCCGAACCTCCTTTGGCCGCATCCCGCCCCCCTCCGCCGGTCGAACTCCGAACTCCCCCTTCACCGGTGGGGACAGCCCCATCATCAGAAACGCCGCCTCATCCCCCGAGGTCGTCCGCAGCGCCCGCTCCGCCAAGCCGGCAGTCATGCCCGCCGCCCGGACAAATCCGGCCACGGTCCCGCCATCTGACCAAGAATCTCAAGAGGGCCCCTCCAGGCTGCCGCCGCACTCGTGCCGGGCTGCGAGCCTGCTCGATTACCCGGTACTACGACCCGCCGCGATGCCAGAGCACCCAAAGCCTATGAAAACAGGACCCACTTCCATCGCTGCTCCGTCGCGGTGCCGAAATAAGACCCTCCTCGCGTTCCGCCCGGATCCCCAGCCCGGACCGGCCCCGGATTCCTTCTTATCCGATTGAAAATAAAAATAATGTCAACCAACCCCCCTCGCCGGCCCGCTCTGCGCCGCGCCGCCGTGCCCCAGAATTCCTCACCTCCGGCACCTTTCACCTGCCCCCTGCCCGCACCGGCGCCGCGCCGCCACTGCCCGGTACATCTTCCGCCCCAGCCGCCGCATCGGCCCCAGCCCCATCACCATCCCAGCCAGCCCGCCGCCCGGCAGCGTCCTCACGATTTCCACGATCGCGTCGTAGCCCCCGTACACCTCACCCCCGACCGCCAGCTTCAACTCCCTCTCCGCCTCCTCCGCCCTGATGCCGGTCTCCCGGAGCGCCTCTTCGTTGCTCAGCCCCTCGTACCGCTGCCCACCCCGTCGGTCCAGTGCCTTCAGCACCTCGACGCACCGCCGGCAGAAGCCGCAGCCGTCGTCGTAGATGACCACTCGTTGGCCGGGCCCTCCCACTCAGTTCACCCACACTGGCGACGACCACGCCTTGTTGGTGTCCAGTTGCTCCGCCCGCACGTAGTAGTAGTCGCCCGGCTTGACTCCCTCCCGGTCCTCGTACTCCAGCGCCACATCCATTGGACCCTCCGGATTCACCAGTTCACACTCCAGGAAAAACTCCGGCGCCACCCCCATCTTTGCCATGTAGCTGTGCTTGACCCGGTCCGACTTCTGGCTCCAGGCGAAGTACCCCTCCCGTTGCAGCCCCTCCACAGGAATCGACACCTCAAACACTCCAAGCTGTTCGCTGTCATCCAGACGGAACTCCAGCGACCCCGCCGCCTCCGAGATGTCCGCCAAAAACCCGTCCCGGTCATTCGACACCGCCGCCGTGTTCCACACAATCCGCCCTCCCTCCTCCCGAACAATCTCAAACGCCTGATCGCGGTGAATCACCTCCCGCAGCCGCAGGTGTCCCTTCGCTGCCCGAAGTTCACCCTGTGTCCGCCCGACCACCGCCCGGCGCTGGTACACGTTATCCCCCCATACAACCCGCAGCAGCTTGCCCCGGTTCCGCGACGGCCGCAGCGTGTGAATCACCTTCGAGTTCTTCAACAAGTCCACCCGCACCAGCGGCGCCGTACCCGAGACCCGCGCCCGAACCCGCGCCTGGCTGTTGAGTTTCGATGAGATCTCCCCGCCCATCCGCTCCCCGTTCACCTCAAAATCCACCAGCATTCGCTGATTCCCTGTCGTGGCGAAACTCCGCCGCTCGTACAGCCCGTCCCAGATTTCCGCCCGCGTCTTGTCCCTCGCATACACCCCCGCCAGCCCGTTCGTCATGACGTAGTTCAGCCCCGGATACGCGATCCCCATCGAGGTCGTGTGCGTGTCGCCCGCCGCGATCACCCCCTGCCGCAGCCCCGCTTCCAGGTGCCGCTGCCACGACTCCTCGAACACCCCGTGCACCGACGCCACTTCGAACAGTCGCTCGATGCGCCCGTCCGGCGGGTGCGACCAGTCCGGCGGCCCGCCCCCAATGTGCGGGATCACCAGCGTCGGCACCCGCGCAAACTGCACCGTCCGCAGCATCTTCCCGATCGGCGCCCGCGGATCCGTCGGGTCCAGTTGCATCGTGCTCTTGGCTTCGTCGGCATTGAAAAAAATGTTGTGGTGCCCCCCGACATTCGTGCCGACGCTGTACTCGTATCCCAGAATCGAAACCAGCCCTTCCCAACCATTCATCAGCTTCGTTGCCTTCGTCAGCGCCGGCCAGTTCTCGCTCGGCCATTGCTTGTCGCCCAGGTGGAAACTCGGACCCGAAACGCTCATCGGTACGTGGTGCGGCGTCACGGCTCCAAAATCCAGCAGGCCCACCCGGCGCCCGTACAGATACAATTCCTCGTACACTCCCCGCCCGTCGTGAAGATAGGTGTGCTGGTGCAGCTCCCCGAAGTACACCCGCCGCACCGGGTTGCGCTCCACCCAGATCGGATTGCTCACCCCTTTATACCGCCCGTCGGCAGTCTGCACCCCGATCCGGACGACACCTTCCTGATGGGCCGTCACGTCCCGGGCCACGTAGTGCATCAGCGCCGGTTCGTAGCGGAAACTCCCGCCCGATACGTCACCCGAGCTGATCCGCAGCTCCAACCCCCGGTGATTCTTCGCCAGCGAGGCCCATTCGTCCATCGGTACGACTTCCACCGCAAAGACCTCGCCTACGTTCACCACCGATGGCCCCACCACCCGCAGCCGCGCCAGCGGACCACCGGTCACCTTCAGCGCCGCATCCCCCGCGTAGCCCAGCGGACGCTCGTCCTTCGTGATCACAAACCGGAAGTTGAACAGGTTCTCCTCATAGTGCTGCATCCGCACGCCCCTCTCCCCGCCCAGATCGAACAGCACCTTGTCCCCTTCCGTCAGCCGGCCCTGCTCAATGACCACCGCCGCTGTCTTGCGATACGGAAAGACCGAAAACTCATTCCGCTGTACCCAGTTCGTGTACCGCATCGGCCGCCCCCGTACACCCGGCGCCGAAAACTCCACCCCAAAATAGGCCGGCTCGCCCGCGTCCGTAACCTGGAATTCCTCCACGTCGCTGGTAAAGTGTTTCCACACCTCGATGGCCATGCCCGTCTCAATCGGCATGTCCCCCACCGTGTACTCCACCCGAATTCGCGCCCGCTGCCCCATCTCCACGACCGGCGATGTTAGCAGCCGCACCTTGCCGTGCAATGGAAAACCTTCAGGGAAATACCCCCCCGGGCGGTATTCGATTCGCAGCCCCGACGGGTCCGAACCCGGTGGCGCCGGTTCGGAACTCATCCTCGCTACGAATGCTCCCGCCGCCGCGGTGACCAAAATGACAATCGCAATCCTGTGCTCGGCCGACATGGAAACATTCTAGAATGCCTCGCCGCCGGCCACACGTCGCGCTATTTCACCACCGCCTTCGCCAGCCCCGCATTCTCGAACAGGTCAGTCACCCGTACCGCGATCGTGTGTTCCCCGGCTGTTCCCTCCACAACCAGTTCGTAATCGAGCTCTTTCGAGTCCGACAGGCGCGTTACGGGCTCCACAACCGTCCAAGCGCCGCCGTCCAGAGAATACTCCGCCTTCCTGATCACTGTGCTGGCATCCGCTGCTCTCCACCGCACCGTGACTTTCCCGTCGGATCGCGTCGCCGAAAGCCCCTCCACCCGCGGCGGCGTGTTGTCAATCAGGAACGGTTCCCCTTCAAACTCCATCTCCAGCGCCTGCTGCGGCGGGTTCGACGGCGAGTCCGAGGCCGTCACCCGCAGCCGGTACTCCCCGTCCGGCAACGCCGTCGAGTCCCAGCTCAGGTACGCATCCTTGAGGTCCTTCGCAACCAGCTTCCATTCCGATTCCTGCTCCCCACGGATCTCCACCCGGTACATAAGCTCGTCGCCGTTGTCGTCCTCCGCCAGCCACCGCGCCCCTATCCAGCCCTTGGCGTATTGCATCGACTGGGGGCTCGCCGCCGTCACCGGCTTCGCCGCCGCCCGCTTCTTCTCCGCCAGCGGCGGCAGCGTCAGGTTCGTCGTAGGCGTGATGCTGAGCGCCTGCGGCGGAAACCGGTAGTTCGGCGGCGTCGCCTCCACCTTCCGTATCACTGGCGCCACGTTCTTGTGCAGGTAAGCAATATCGACCGAACGAATCATCGGGCCTCTCTCGCTTCCCTCCGACGCCAGGATCAGCCGGTACTGAAGGAACCGCGCCGGCGGCGCCCCAACTCGGCCCACTCCACCGTTAAGCGCTACCGGCGACCATTCGCTCCAGTTCCGCTGGGGCCGGTCCAGATTGCCGCTCCGGACCTCGACGGCGATCCTGCCCCCTCCCTCGTCGCCTCGCACTCCCAGCCGGCCCCAGTAGGAAAACTGCCCCGCATCCAATACCTCGCTTTCGTACGTCCCCGTCGCTTCCAGCTCCGGCCCGATTCCCAGCACCTTGCCCACGTTCGCCGTCGCCGCGTAGATCCGCCCGTCTCGCCCCCTCAGCAGCGCCGTAACCTGCGACGACGCCGCCTTCTGCAGGCGCGTAAACAGGTGAGCGCTGTCCAGCCGATAAATGGCCCCCTGGTTCCCTGTCCCGATCACCGGCCGGCCTTCCCCGTCCATCGCAATCGAGTAGACGATCGCCTCCTCGTCGCTCCAGATCAGCCGCGGATTGCCGTCCGCCTCGATCCGGTAGACCTCCGAACCCCCCGTCAGTTGCGGGCGAAGTCCCCCCAGCGGAGCCGGTGGAACCGCCTGCACCGTCGTCGCGGCGGTCTGCGCTGGCAGGCGAAGTCCAGCGGTCGTCGGCGCTGGAGCCGGCGTCGCGGGCGCCGCCGGAACCGCAGGCGGTGCCGCCGCCGGCTGCTTGCTCCCCACGCCCGCTGCATAAATGCTCCCATCGGCAGCCACCGCCACCGCCGTCACTTCCTGCTTCGCGGACTGGTACAGCACAAACCCCTCCCCGGCCGGCGAAATGCGAACGATCAGCCCCCCAGGGTCTGTGCCGGCGATCAAATTGTCCCGGGCGTCTACCGCCAGCGCGCGGACGTGCGTCTCTTCGGTCCGGAAAAACACCGACCCTTCACCGTCCCCCGACACCCGGTGAATCTCCCCCGAGTCACCCGTACCCAGAAAGAGATCGCCTTTGCTGTTGAACGCCATCGCCCAGAGGTACTTCACCCCCGGCGCATAAAAAACCTCGCTCTTGCCCTCCCGCGAGATCTTGTACACTTTTCCGTCCGGAGACGTCGCCGCGTAGATAAACCCGTCTGGCCCCGCCGCCACCGCCTGGATCTCCAGTCCCTCCAGCTCGGCCAAGACCCGCGCCTGTCCCCCGGCCTCAATCCGGTACAATTTGGCCGCGCCCGCCCCGGGTCCTCCCCCGCCCGCGTATACGTTGCCCTCCGCATCTTCGGCCAGCGCCCACAATGCCGGCGCCGAGGCGTCCAGCAACTCCTCCGACTTCGGCGCCAGAAACAGCCGCCCGTCGCTGCGCAGCGACAGGTTCTTCAACGTCCCCTTCTCAAAATCTTCCGCCGTGCCCTGTTCCCAACTCTTGGTCTCGGTGGCGCCCGACGTCCCGCCCAGCCACACCAGCACCGCTGTGAGGATAATGCTTCTTTTCATCAATTGCCCGATTGGCTACTTGACCTGGATGCTCAGCGAGTGGCTGCCCTTGATCACCAGCTCGAACGGTATCGACATCTGCTCCTGCGCGCTCTCGGCCCAGCTCAGCAACGTCCGGTTGCCCGGGCGCCCGCTCTGCATCACGTTGGCGACCGATCCAGGCAGGCTCGGCAGCGACTTGTCGGCGTAATACATCGTCGGCCGCGCCTGCACCAGCGATACGTACAAACGGTTGTTGCTCCGCTCCTGGTTGATCAGCGACACTGTCTGCGGCAGATCCAGGAACTGGTTCAGCAGCCCCGCCGTGCTCTGCATCCGGTTCAGCGTCTCCGCGTCACTCAACAGAATCCGGTGCCTCCCTTTCGGAATCCCCGCCGGGATCTTCACGCTCAGACTCCGCTCGATCCGCTCCCCCCGGTAGGGCTGCAAGAACACCTTCACCGGAACCTCACTACCCGGCTCTACTTCCCGCACCGCTGCCCATGCCGTCTCGATCGTCGCCACCCGGCGCTCCGGCAGCAGGTCAATCACCGCCTGAACCCGCCGCAGCCGCGGACTATCCACCGCGTTCATGAACAGCCGGTTGAACTTGTCGCCCCACCAGCCCGCCAGCAGCATCGGCGCCGGCACCGGGATCTCACCGTTGGCGAACATCGTCGACAACGATAGGCTGCGGTCCCCGTCCAGCTCCACCTGCCCGCTGAGACGGTAGGTCACCTCCTCGGCGAACTCGTTCAACCCGGCGATCGAGTTGAACAGCGTCACCATCATCAGGTACGGCGTCCACTTCTGCTGAATAAAGACGCGGAATCGTAGTTCCTTTTCCTTCTGCACCCGGTCCTGCTGGTCAAACGACCGGACCTTGACGCTCACCGGAATCGTCTCCGCTGTCTCCCCCAGTACCCCAAGGATGCCGCTGTGCCGGTCCTGCCGCAGCGCCCCTACAATCTCCGTCGCGTTGGCGAACTTGTTCGGCTGGAAAGCCGAAGACAGCACCATCAGCACCTCGCCCTTCGCCATCGGCATGTCCACCGGACCCAGGTTGAAAAAAGAATGCCCAAACGCCAGCACCCGCTTGCCGTCGTTATAAGTCACCGTGCCCAGTCCGGTGATGCTCATGTCCCCCGACACCAGTACCCCAGCCACCGCATCGCCCGGTTGAAGCGATCTCTCCCATCCCGGAGCCGGCGCCGGATTCCCCAGCGCCCCGCTGGCGCCCCCCTGCACCGCCGTCATGCCAAGCTGCTCGAAAATCGGTCCGAACTCCCTCAGCGTCGCCGGATGAAAACCGGAGAATGTCAGCGGGGTCTCAATCGGCGTCATCACGCGGGTCCTCTGCGGGCGGCCCGGCGCCGTCCCCGCCGCCGCGACCTCCGCCGCCGGCTCGCTCGGGATTTCTACCGCCCCCGCCGCCCGCACCCGGTCCGGCGTCCGTGCATCCGGCGGAACCGACGCGTCAAAGTCCGACACCTCGAGCATCAACTCGATCGGCGTGATCCCGCAGATCGCATCCGGGGAGAAGACGCTCAGCCGCAGCGAGATCGCCCCGATCAGCTTCCCGTCCACATACACCGGGCTGCCGCTCATGCCCCCGGCTACGTTCGTCCGCTCCACCTGGCCGCCCAGCTTCGCCAAAATAATGTCCTGATTCGGACCCCAGGCGTTCTTCAGCAGCCCGATAATCTCCACCGGGATCGGCTCGGGCTCACTGCCCCGGAAGACCGTCCACGCCGTCCCCTTCATGCCCGGTTCCAGCTCGGACGATCTCAGAATTTCCACCGCCCCGGCCTTCGGCCGGATCGGCTCGGCCGCCGCCATCCCGGCCAACAATGCGCACAATGACGGCGCCAATACCAGTGTCAATACTCGACCGGTCATCCAGACTTCTTCCTCGAAGCGCCTTCCGATCCGCTCTCCCCGCTCGGAGACCGGATCTTGCCTTTCATTATCCTTCACCCGGTGGAATTCCCACAACGCGCAGTGTATCCTGTAAAGTAACCCTTATCCAAGGTCTTCAGGACCCGAAAATCATGAATCTACCCCAGCAAGGAGCAGCCATGGCCGCCGATCCCAACCGCCCCGAACATCAGCCGCACCCTGCCCCACCGAAAGTCAAGCGCACCCCCAAGGCCCCCCGCCAGCAGTTGCCCTTGCTCGATTATCAGGCCCGCATCTCAACCCCGGCCGAGGTGTCGCTCGGTTTCACCCTCGAACAAGCGCGGGCCGAGGCCCTGCGCTGCCTCAACTGCCGCGACGCCAAGTGCCAGGACGCCTGCCCCATCCACACCGACATTAAAGGCTTCATCGAACGGCTGGTCTACGAGGACTACACCGGCGCCTACGACGTCCTTCAGAAAACCAATCCCTTCCCCGGTATCTGTGGCCGCGTCTGCCAGTACGAGTTGTTCTGCGAAAAAGCCTGCCTCCTGGGCATCAAGCTCGAACCCGTCGCCATCGGCTCGCTCGAGCGGTTCGTCGCCGATTACCACCGCCGGCAACGTGAGCCCGACCCCCTCCCCGAGATCGTACCCAACGGACTCAAAATCGGTATGGTCGGCAGCGGACCCGCCTCGCTCATCTGCGCCAATGACCTGGCCCGCAAGGGTTACAAGATCACCGTCTTCGAAGCCCTCCACGAGCTCGGCGGCGTCCTCGCCTACGGCATCCCCCCCTTCCGCCTGCCCCGCGACATCATCGAGGAGGAGATCGGGCGCCTGCGCAAGCTCGGCGTCGAGTTCAAAACCGATTTCATCGTCGGCAAGACCGCCACCCTCGACGAGCTCTTCCAGGACGGCTATGCCGCCGTCTTCCTCGGAACCGGCGCCGGCTTGCCATGGATGCTGGGCATTCCCGGCGAGAACTATATCGGCGTCTATACCGCCAACGAGTTCCTCACCCGCATCAACCTCATGCACGCTTACGAGTTTCCGAACGCCCCCACCCCCGTCCACGTCGGCCGCCACACCGTCGTCATCGGCGGAGGAAACTCGGCCATGGATGCCGCCCGTTGGGCCCGTCGCCTCGGCAGCCACGTCACGATCCTGTACCGCCGCAGCCGCGCCGAGCTCAAAGCGCGCCTCGCAGAAATCGAGCACGCTGAGCAGGAAGGCATCCTCTTCGAGTTCCTGGCCGCACCCGTGCGCCTGTTCGCCGACGAGAAAGGTTTCGTTAAAGAGATCGAGTGCCTCCGGATGCGACTCGGCGAGCCCGACGAATCCGGCCGCCGCCGCCCCGTGCCCATCGAGGGCTCCGAGTTCCGCATCCCCGCCCACACCGTCGTGGCCGCCATCGGCCAAGCCCCCAACCCCACCCTCCAGCGCGAAACCCCCCAACTGGTCACCAGCCGCGGCAAGATCGTGATCGATACCGAGGCCAAAACCAGCATCGACAACGTCTATGCCGGCGGCGACGTCGTCCGCGGAGGCTCCACCGTCATCCTCGCGATGCAGGATGGCCGCATGGCCGCTGAGGCCATCGACAAGGCCCTGCGCGCCCGGTTTCCCGAAAATTTCACCGGCGCCCTCCGCTTCACACCCCCGCCCGTCCCGCCGGACGAACCCCGCTTCCGCATCCTGGATCGCCGCCGGCTCTCGCCGGAAATCGTCCTTCTTCAAATCCACGCCCCTGAGATCGAGAAGCACTGGAAACCGGGACAGTTCGTCATCCTCCGGCCTACCCCCGCCAGCGAACGAATCCCGCTCACCTTGGTGGACTCCGACTCCAACCGCGGCAGCATCACCCTTATCGTCCAAGCGGTCGGCAAGACCACCCGCGAGCTCGTGAGCCTCCAACAGGGCGAATGCATCGCCGATCTGCTCGGCCCTCTTGGCAAACCCGGCCGCATCGAGAATGTCGGCGCCGTGCTCTGCGTCGCCGGCGGTGTCGGCGTCGCCGAGCTCCTCCCCATCGCCAGGGCGTTTAAACAGGCCGGCAATTACGTTATCGCCCTCTGCGGCGCTCGCACCAGGCAGCACATCATCCTCGAACAAGAACTGCGGGACTCCGCCGACGAGATGCACTGGGCCACCGACGACGGCTCCTACGGCTTCCACGGCAACGTCGTCCAGTTGATGCACGCCTGGCGCCGGTCCAACTCCAACTCCATCGCCGCCGCCCACGTCATCGGCCCCATCCCCATGATGCGCTTCGCTTCCGAGCTCACCCGCCAATGGGGCGTGCCCACCGTCGCCAGCCTTAACCCCATCATGGTCGACGGTACCGGCATGTGCGGCGGCTGCCGCGTCTCCATCGGCGGGGAGGTTCGCTTCGCCTGCGTCGACGGCCCCGAGTTCGACGCCCACCAAGTCGACTTCGACGAGTTGACCCGCCGTACACGGGCCTACCTCGAGCAGGAGCGCCTCGCACTCGACAAGCACGAGTGTCTTGTAGGGTTAGGCCGCTAGCTACGCCGACTGGAACGAGAAGTAGCCGCTCACGTTTTCCCAGAGCAGTTGGGCAAAGCTCTTGTCCAGGTACGAGCGGATCGAAACGTAGCACTCGTCGCAGGCGTTGCTTCGCGTGAACTCCTCGACCATTCGGGCCTGCTCGTGCAAACCGTAGCGGTGAAATTGCATCGAGCACGGCTGCAGCTTGCCGTCGGCCGTCACCACCAGAAACCGCAGCCCCGCCGTGCAGCCCGGGCTGCCGCCGTTTTCAAAGTAGCGCCGCGTCGCCCGTAGCGTCGAAGTCGAGTTGACGATCCAGTTGGTCTCGTCCCGGCGGGCCTCCACTCGGTCCAGTCCGTCATTGAGCTGGCGGATCTGATCGGGCGAGTTCAAAAACAGGTCCCGGCATCCGGTCCGGCGCACCGAGTAAGCGCTGTAGCAGATGTTGACCCCCCACTGGCGCGCCTTCGCCGCCATGGCATCGATCTCGCCCACGTTCTCGCTCGTAATGCACGAGTTCAGCACAATGTCGTCGTGGCCGAGCGCCGCCAGCCGCGGAACGAGTTCTTCCAGGCGGCGGTACAGTCCCGGATATCCCCGGAATTCGTCGTGCCGTTCGTCCGGAAAATCGAGGCTCACGGAGAACTGATCAATCCCGGCTGCCCGTAACTCCAGGTACCTCTGCTCGGTCATCAGCGTCCAGCTCGATACCAGGATCGTGTAAGGAAGCCCGCTGTCGGACTTGATGTGGCGCACCACTTCCGCCAGGTCGGCCCGCAGCAGCGGCTCGCCGCCCGAGACCTGCACCACGCAGGGCCGCAGCACTTCCATGTACCGGCGGTAGTCGCTCGCCCGCAAGTTGCGCGAGTCGTCGCGCGGCCCGCCGTGATCACAGTGCCGGCAGTAGCACGTGCACGAATCCGTCACCTCGAACGAGACAACAATCGGGCGCCCCGCCAGCCAGTTGCACGTCCCGCGGCCAATGATCCGCAGCGATTCGCTCAACGGCACTTTGCGCATCCTGAGCCTCGGTCGCCCGGCCTGCGCCGCACCCAACCGCGGCACACACCAATCTCGGCAGCTTCGCATGCTATCAAACGCCGCCCCCCGCCGGCAACACCTCTTCAGCGAACCCCGCAAATGGCGGGCTGAACGGTGATTTCGGAGGGATGACTCCCGCAAGCGCCCCGCACGTCCCCGCGACGTCTACTCAATCTGGACTAGGCCGTCCGGAGCCGTCTGCGGCCGCAGCGTCTGCGGCGCCCGCCAGGCGTCGATGTAGGAGATCTGATGCACGCAGGAGACCGTACAGTGCGGCGCGCACGTCTTTTCGGTCAGGAATTCCCGCCGCAAGTCCTCCATCGTGTATTCCTCCAGCCGCACCCCCGGGTAGCCCCGCTGCTGGGAGCAGTAATGCACCAGCCCGTCCTCGCAGACGTAGAGATAGCGCCCGCCCGCCCGGCACCGCCACTGGTTCGCCCGGCCCGCCGCAATCGCATCCTGGAAGCGGTTGAAGCGCGAGTAGCTGAACTTCTCCATGGCCTTCATCGCACGGTAAACTCGCCGCTCCCGCTCGCTCAGGGGGCGAAGCTGCCCGTCGCCGTCGTGAATGATCCCCACCGTCGAGGTGAAGCCCAGCTCCAGCGCCCGCCGGCCAATCCTCAAGGCGTCTTCGGGATTCCGGATGCCGCCGCCGACCACCGAGTTGATGTTGACGTGGAAGTCCGCATGCTCCGCCAGCATTTGCAGCCGCACGTCCAGCGTCTTCAGGCTCTTCTGCGATACCTCGTCGGGCTCCACGTTGTCGATGCTGATCTGAAGATGGTCCAGACCGGCCTCGTTCAGCCGCTGGATGCGCTTGGGATTCAATAAGAAACCGTTGGTGATCAGCCCCGCCAGCACCCCCCGCCGCCGGATGTGCCGGATGATCTCATCCAGCTCAGGATGCAGCAGCGGCTCGCCGCCGCTCAGTGTAATGATCGTCGTGCCCAGTTCGGCCAGCTTGTCCACCCGGCGCAGCATCTTCGCCAGCGGCACCGCCAGCGAATGGTGGTCGTACTCGTTGCAGTACCGGCAGGCCAGATTGCAGCGGCGGATCGGAATCAGGTGCGCCAGGATGGGATGGCGCGTGCTCAGCAGCCCCTTGGCGATCATACCAAGTTCCCGCACGCGCCGGTGCGCGGCCAAGGCCTTCCTCCACAATCGCGCCTCGATCGTTGCCATTCTTGTTCGTTCCCAGCGTTGGTCGGACAGCTAACCTATTGAAACATAGACACTGCGGAGCGGCCCAGCGTTCTGCTTTGGGAGGCGGGTTTTCGGGGCTGAACGGAAAAAATCAGGGCTCCTTCGAACCCTGCTTGCTCGCCGAGCCTTCGACCGGATCCCCAAAGGTGATCCTGACGTCGCTGCCGAACTGCTTGTAGTCCTCGTACTTGACCACCATCTTGATCGGCTGCGGCCCGGATTGGAACATCAGCGTGTCCTCGGCGATCGTGAACGTGGGAAACCAGTACTTCCCGTCGATCTGCTGCCGGTACGTCTCAAACTTCGGGAACTGATTGTCGTAGTTCTTCTTCTTCAGGCCGACGCCCCGGCCGTAGGTCTTGACGATCTGAAGATCGCGGTCATCCACCCAGACGATGCCGGAAAAATACCGCTCCCCCTTCTCCATCCGTTTGGGCTTCACGGCGAAGGTGTAGCAGGGGATCTCGTCCAGCGTCTGCTTGCCCAGGTACCGCACGTGGTACTTGGCAATGTCCTGCGTCGTCAGCACAAATGGCTGCACGTTGCGCAGATCCTGCTCGTCCTCCGGCGTCAATTGAATGCGCTGAAGCGTGGAAACCGGGGCGTAGACGACCCGCTCAGTGCGTTTGCCTTCCGGACTGAAGATGATGTCGCTGACCACCTCGAACCGGCCGCGCGCTCGCCCCGACTCATCGAGCTCGTCCACCTTGACCGACTGCCGGTACGTGTAATTCTCCCGCGCACGGGCGAATTCGGCCTCCTTGGCCGCGAACTTCCGGATGATCTCCTGAACCTGCTCGTCGCTGAGATCCGGTTCCGTCGAGTACCCAGCTCCGGCGACAAGTATGCACGTCATCGCAGCCGCTGCGAATCCTCGCATCTGCCCTCCTCTCCCTCTATTCTACAGGGATGCCCGGCGCCACCCCCCGGTTTCGGCAGCAAAAGCTCCTGGGCCAAACCGCCCCCTGTTGTAGAATGGGGAATAGCCCGAGCCACCCTAGCTCAGTTGGCAGAGCGGCTGATTCGTAATCAGCAGGTCGCCGGTTCGATCCCGGCGGGTGGCTCCAGCCAGTCTTGTTGCCGGCTTCCGGCGCCCGTCAACCCGCCGGCGCCTCCCACCCCCAGTCGTGCTAGAGTTGGAAAAGCGCCGCGTCCCGGGACCGAAGGGAAATGACCAGCCGAATCGTTCGCCGCTTCTTCATCATCGGCTTGGCAGCCACGTGCGCTGCTCAGGGGGTAACCTGGTACGTTCGACCCGACGGTGGCGACCGCTCGCAGTGCAACGGCCAGGCCGATGCCCCTTATCCCGGCAGCGGGACCAATCGCCCCTGCGCCTTCAAGCATCC
>FWPU01001260.1_pt1 | contig 77458 bp, 64 predicted proteins | sample 2228361 | NCBI WGS metagenome assembly FWPU01 (sample SAMEA103939777, study PRJEB20133) | metagenome | reverse complement strand
CTGCTCTTCCCGGCGAACGGCCTCCAGCCGCTCCTGGTGGCGGGAGACCTCCCCGTCCAGGTAAACCAGGCGCGTCCCCACCTCCTGGAGCAGGCGGGTCAACTCTTCCTGGCGGGCCCGCCGCTCCTCCCGCTGCCGGGCCAGGGCATCCAGCGAACCGGCGCAGCGGGTCAACTGCTCGCGGAGCGATCGGGCCTCCTGCTCCCGGCGGTGGCATTCTTCCTCCGCCTGGGCGACGGAGCGGGCCAGGGCGCGACGTTGCTTCTCCCGGCGCAGTTGCCCCTCCCCCGGCCGGCCTCCCTCCACGACCCCTTCCGCCGTCACGACGACGCCCTGCCGGGTCACGACGGCCCAGCCGGCGGGCAGGGTTCCGGCGACGCGGCGGGCAGTAGCCAGGTCCTCCACCAGGAAGAAGCAGCCCAGGAGGGCGGCCAGGGCCGGCCGGTCGTCGGGGGAGACCTGGAGGAGGTCCAGGAGGGGCCTTCCTGCCTCCACAGGGGGCGGGCTGCCGCCAGGAGAGCGGAGTTCGGCCAGGGGGAGGAGGACGGCCCGGCCGGCGGCCCGGTCGGTGAGGGCCTGCAGGGCCGCCTGGGCCCCCGGCCAGTCGGGGCTGAGGAGGGCGGTAACGCGATGGCCCAGGGCGGCCTCCAGGGCTGCTTCCAGGTCCGCGGGAATTTCCAGGCGGGAAAGGAGGGGCACCAGGGCCGGCCGGCCCGACGAGCGGGCCCACTCCAGGAGAAAGGAACCGCCCTCGTCCGAGGTGGCCAGGGTCTCAAGGCGGGCCCGTCCTTCGGCCAGGCGGAGGCGGGCCTGCTCCAGGGCCTCGCCGGCCAGGCGGAGGGCCTCCGCAAGCGATTCCTGTTCCTCCCGGCAGGCGGCTTCCTGCACTTCCAGTGCGGCGACCGCGGCCTCCAGGCCGGTCCCCTTTGCCTGGAGGGCCGCTCGTTCCTCAACGGTCTGTCGGCAGCGTTCGGCAAGGTCGTCGAGGATGCGCTCCTGCGCCCCTTCTTCCTCCTGAAGGGCCTGCAGACGGGCACGCACCTCCTCCAGGCGACGGTCCGCCTCGACCAGACGCAGGGAAAGGGAAAGCAGGTCGCGCTCCTGCTCCTCCCGTTGCCTGCGAACCGCCTGGAGATTTACCTGGGCCTCCTGGCATGCGGCCTCCTGCGCGGCCACCTCCCGGCCGGCCTGCTCGATCTGCCGGGAGAGGGACTGCAGGTCCTGTTCGATCTGCTCCCTGCGGGCCTGCTGTGCGGCCAGGTCCTGCCGCCAGCGTCCCAGTTCGGAGGACAACTCGTGCCGGTAGCGTTCCAGGGCCCGCCGTTCGCCCTCGATCTGGGCCAGAGAGCGGCGGAGCGCTTCCTCTCGCCGGCGCAGGCCGGCCATTTCCTCCTGCCGGGCAGACTGACGCTCCTGGGCCTGTCGAATCGCCTGGCGCAACCGTTCAGCCTCGGCAACGGCATCTTCCAGGCGGACATGGGCCTGCCCAAGACGGGTGCGAGCCGCCGCTTCCTTCTGGCGGGCCTCCACCAGCGACCGGGAAACCTCTGCCCAGCGAAGCCCATACCACAACCGCAGGGCCTCTTCCAATGATGCCTCCACCTCGGCCAGGCGGCAGGCCTGCTCGGCCTGCCGTTCCAGCGAGCGCAACCGGGGGAGGAGGGCGTTCTGCAGGTCGGCCACCCGGGTCATGTTGGCCTCGGTGCGCTCCAGTCGCTCCTGGGCCCTGCGTCTGCGCTCGTGGTAGCGCTGGACCTCGGCGGCCTCTTCCAGAAGGAGACGCCGCTCCCGGGGGCGCAAAGAGAGGGTCTCGTCCACCAACCCCTGGTGAATAACGACGTAGGAAGCCGAGAGACCGCCCAGGAGGTCCCGAACCTCCTGCAGGCGCACCCGGCGGCGGTTGAGCAGATACTCGTTCACGCCGGAGCGGTAGGCCCGGCGGGCGATCTCGACCTCGGCCAAGTCAATCGGGAGCAAGCCGTCCTCGTTATCCAGGAGGAGCGATACCTCGGCCATGCCCATCGGTGGGCGGAGCGAACTCCCGCTAAAGATCAGGTCGCGGGTGCGCCGGCTGCGGATAGTGGAGTAACTCTGCTCCCCCAGGACCCAACGCAGGGCATCGGCCAGGTTGCTCTTACCTGACCCGTTGGGGCCGACAATCGCCGTGATGCCCTGGCCAAACTCAAAGACCGTTTTTGTGGCAAAGGTCTTGAACCCCTGCAATTGCAGCCGCCGAACGCGCACACTGCTCCTCCGTTCAGACAGTTCGCCCCATCCCTCAGGCCGGGGCCTCCAGTTTATAGCCTACACCCCGAACGGTGAGCAGATATTGGGGAGCGGAAGGCTCCCTTTCAATCTTTTCCCTGAGCCGGCGCACGCAGACGTCAATGAGGTTCGTCTCGCGGGTATACTCATAGGCCCGTCCCCAGACCTCGCGGAAGAGGGTTTCCCGATCAAAGACCTCGCCGGGATGAGAGGCCAGAAAATAGAGCAGTTCGAACTCCATCGGGGTCAGTTGAACCTCCTCTCCCCGGACGGTAACGCGATGGCGACGCGGGTCCACCTCCAGGTCCCTCACCCGCGCCGGTTGGGAAGGCCGGCGAAACCTGCCCCCCTCCACCCGCCGCAGGATGGCCAGGGTGCGGGCCCGGAGTTCGGCGACGCGGAACGGTTTGGTCACATAATCATCCGCGCCCAACTCGAACCCCTGGAGGACATCATCGGTGCCCTCGCGGGCGGTCAGGATAATGATCGGCACATCCGACTCTTCCCGAATCGTCCGGCAGGCGGCAAAGCCATCCACATAGGGCATCATCACGTCCAGGATGACCAGATCGAACGGCTCTTTCCGGAAACGACGCACCGCCTCCAGGCCGTCCCGAACGGCCACGACCTCAAAGGAGAGTTCTCCCGCTTCCTCCAGGGTAGCCTGAAGCAGCCGGCCGATCTTGGGATCATCGTCGGCGACCAGGATTCGGCGTCGTTCGCTCATACACTCCTCCGACACGCTCTCAGCCGGCTCGATCCATCTGCTCCACCTCACCTGAAGAGAGCAAGCGCGGCCGGGCCTTGCCCCGAATGACATCGGCGTTGATGATGCAGCGGCGGATGTCGGAAAGGGAGGGGATCTCGTACATCACATCGAGAAGGACGTCCTCCATCGCCGAGCGCAGCCCCCGGGCCCCGGTCTTGTGCGCCAGGGCGCGTTCCGCCGCCGCTTCCAGGGCATCTGGGGTAAAGACCAGTTCCACATTGTCCAACGCCAGCATCTTTTGGTACTGCTTGACCAGGGCGTTCTTGGGCTCGACCAGGATGCGGATGAGCGTCTCTTTATCCAGCGCGCCCAGGCCGGCCACCACCGGCAAGCGGCCGACAAATTCGGGGATCAGGCCGTACTGGAGCAGGTCGTCGGGAATCACCTGGTTCAGCAGTTCCGCCGAGACGGCGTCCCTCTCCTCGCGACTGGTGGCCCGGCGAAAGCCCAGGGCATGCTTGCCCCCAATGCGGTCGGCCACGATCTGGTCCAGTCCGATAAAGGCCCCCCCGCAGATAAAGAGGATGTGGGTGGTGTCCAGTTGGATGAACTCCTGCTGGGGATGCTTGCGGCCGGCCACCGGGGGGACATTGGTCACCCCACCCTCGATAATCTTGAGCAGGGCCTGCTGGACCCCTTCCCCGGAGACGTCCCGGGTGATCGAGGGGTTATCCCCCGATTTACGGGCAATCTTGTCAATCTCGTCAATGTAAACGATTCCGTACTGCGCCCGCTCCAGGTCAAAGTCGGCCGCCTGAATCAGGCGCAGGAGAATCATCTCCACATCCTCGCCGACATAGCCGGCCTCGGTCAGGGCAGTGGCGTCCGAGATCGAAAAGGGCACGTTCAGGATGCGGGCCAGTGTCTGGGCCAGCAGGGTCTTGCCGCAGCCGGTGGGGCCGATGAGGAGGATGTTGCTCTTTTGCAGTTCGACATCGTCCACGCGGGCACCGGCAGCCACCCGCTTGTAGTGGTTGTAGACGGCCACGGAGAGGATCTTTTTGGCCCGCTCCTGACCGATGACATATTCATCCAGCAGTTCGCGGATGCGCCTGGGAGGCGGGATTTCGCCCAGACGGAAGCCGGGGCGGGCTCTTTTCTCGGCGCGGTCCTGGGCGATAATCTCGTCGCACAGGAGGACACACTGGTCGCAGATGGCCGCTCCATCCTTTCCGGTAATCAGGTGGTCTACCTCCTCCTGACCCCGTAGGCAGAAGGAACAGCGATAGGGTTGTTCTAAAGAGGTTCCCCAGTCCATCGGGCTTCCCGTCTAGGCCTCCGATTTGGGCACCAGAATCTCGTCAATGATGCCGTATTCCAGGGCCTGCTCGGCGGTCATGTAAAAGTTGCGGTCGGTGTCCTGCCGAATCCGCTCCTCGGGCTGGCCGGTGTGCCTGACCAGAATCTGGTTCAACAGGTTCCGCAGGCGCATAATCTCCCGGGCCTGAATCTCCATATCAATCGCCTGGCCGGTCACCCCGCCCATCGGCTGGTGGATATGGACCGTCGAGTGGGGCAGGGCGTACCGTTTACCCGGGGTTCCCCCGGCCAGGAGAATCGTCCCCATGCTGGCGGCCAGGCCGATGCAGATCGTGGAGACGTCCGGGCGGACGAACTGCATGGTGTCATAGATGGCCAGGCCGGCCGTAATCACCCCGCCCGGCGAGTTGATATAGAGGTAGATGTCCTTCTCCGGGTCTTCATGCTCCAGGAAAAGGAGTTGGGCCACAACCAGGTTGGCCACCTGGTCATCAATCGGCATGCCCAAAAAGATAATCCGCTCTTTGAGCAGCCGGGAATAGATGTCAAAGGCGCGTTCTCCACGTCCGGTGCTCTCAACGACAACGGGAATCAGGTTTTGCATCGTCCACTCCATCGCATTCAAGATCGCTCAACGCAGGTTCCGATCCCTTCTGCTCCGCCCCGGCCGGTTTCCCGGTCGCTTCAGAGGGCGTGTCGCCACCAGAGTCGCCAGCAAAAGTGGTCGGCTGCTCCGTCCCGGCCGGTTCTCCGGTCGCTTCAGGGGGGCCAGAGGCGGCCGGCCCCTCGGCGGAGGCAACGACCTCCTCCACGCCGGCCGGCGCCAACGCCCCCGTGGCGATGGCGACCAACCGCTCCTCAATCTTGCGCCCCAAAAGGTCCGCCCAGACATTTTCGCGCACGGCGGGCCAGGCCACCGCTTCGCGCAACTCGGCCTCACGCTCCGGGTGATCTGGGTCCAGGGCTTCCGCAAGCAGCCGTTCGATCTCGGCCGTGACCTCATCCTCCTCCACGGCCAACCCCTCGGCCTGGAGCCACTCCTGGAGGACAAAGGCGCGCCGCACCCGGGAGGCCGCGGCTTCCCAAAGCCCCTGCCGGTACTCCTCCTCCGTCTTGCCCCGAGCCTTAAGGAGCTTTTCCCTGGTCAGTTGCAGCCTTTCCACAACTTGGTCCATCTCTTGAATCGTGGCCTCGGCCTCACCCTCGATCAGAACAGCAGGCATATCCACCTCGGCCCCCTCCACAATCGCCGTAACCATCTGCTCGGCGACCTTCCCACGGGCTTTTTGCAATGCCTGCTCCTCCAGCCAGCCACGGATGCGTTCCCGCAACTCCTCCAGGGTCTCGGCCTCTCCGAAGGAGCGGGCAAAGTCGTCGTTCAGCGGCGGCACCTCGGGTTCCTTGATCGCCTGAACGGTCACAACATAGGCCGCCGCCTTGCCACTGTGCTCGCCAAACCCTTCGGGCAGCGTCACCGGCACTTCCACCGTCTGTCCGACCTCCATGCCGGGCAGGTGTTCCCTCAACGCCTGAGGGAGGTCCTCCTCACCCAGGGCAAACTCCATCTCCCCCCTAGGCTCAAGGTCCTGGCCGTCCACCCGAACCACCAGGTCCAGGGTCAGACGGTCGCCCTCCCGGGCCGGCCGCAGTGGGGCAGGGGGTTTCCAAATGGTCTGTTCCTTCTGCATCTGTTCCAAGACCGCCTGGACCTCTTCATCGGCAACCTCTTGGATCTCCAGAGGAAAGCGCAGGGAGCGATAGTCACCCAGGGAAACGGTTGGCCATACCGGAACGATCAGGCGAAAGGTAAAGGGTTCCAGGGTCATCCGCTCCAGTTCGGCCTCGCTTACAGGGCGAATCTTCTCCTGGGTCAAGATCTCCCGATAGGCTTCGTGGATCAGTTCGTCCCCAATCTCCTTATAGAGGGCCCCCCGGCCAAAGCGGCCCTCGACGATATATCGCGGGGCCTTGCCCGGACGAAAGCCGGGGATGCGGACCTTTTGGGCGATACGGCGGGCCGCCCGATTGAGGGCTTTTTCCACCAGTTCTGGTTCCAACTCGACATCAACGGCTACGCGGCTCTCCGGGAGCCGTTCCACAGTGTATTTCATCGGTCCCTCACAGATTGTTCTTTACACGAGCGATTATAACAGAAACCGGCCGGGCCTGCAACCGGGTTGCACACAGGGACAGAATATAGTACAATAGGAGCGACATGAAACCGGCCGAGAGGTTCTCGGCCGGGATGGGCGATGGGCACCTGGCCCGGAGGAGACCATGCTGAGGTACAATGTCGCCCAACTCCTTCTCGCTCCGACCGGAACGACACGGGCGCTTGAGATTGAGGAGAAAGAGTTTTGGGCAGACGACGTTCAGGTGCAGAACCTTCACGGGCGGATCTTGCTGACCCGTCTGCGGGACGAGATTCTGGCCCAGGGAGAACTGGAAGGCACCGTCGTGCTAGAATGCAGCCGCTGCCTGGAGCCGTTCCAGGCCCCGCTCCATCTGGAGGTCGAGATCGAGTTTCGCCCCAGCGTCCCGATTCCGGCGACAGGCAAGGCGATCTCTTTGCCAGACGACGACCAGATCTACACGCTGGACAGCCATCATACCCTGAGCCTGGTCGAAGCGGTTCGGGAAAGCGTCATCCTGAACCTGCCGATGCGGCCGATCTGCCGGCCCGATTGTGCCGGCCTCTGCCCGGTCTGCGGGGCCAACCTGAACGAGAACCCCTGTGGAGGACACGAGGAAAGTGTGGACGAACGCCTGGCCGTTCTGGCCAGTTTACTGAGACCCAAAAAACCTGCGGAGTGAAGAATGGGTGCACTACCAAAACGTAAAGTTTCACGCCACCGGCGGGGCAACCGGCGCAGCCACCACGCCCTGCGCATTCGACAGTTGATCCTTTGCCCGAATTGCAGCGAGCCGACCCTTCCGCATACGGTCTGTCCTTCCTGCGGCACCTACAAGGGGGCGCAGGTGATCGAGATCGAGGAAAAATAGGCAGAACGGGCCGGCCCCAGGGCGACAGGTGCGCTCCGGTCGCCGTCAGGCAGGAGGTGGGGGATCAGCGGCGATCTCCCCTAGGGAAAGCCGGAACCCCTGCCTCTTCATTTTGAGCAGGGCACGGGCGCAGGTATCTCTTGCGAGTTCGCCAAGTACAGTTGAACGGTAGAACGTTCCACGTTGAACGTTCAAAAGAAGTTTTTCTGCTGGTTCATCCATGGGTACTCGGTGCGAACTTGCAAAACCGTGTACGAAGGAGGCGCCGTGGCACGGTACGCGGCGATCGCCGGTTGGGGCAAATATCTCCCCGAACGGGTCCTGAGCAATCAGGACCTGGAGCGAATCATCAACACCTCCGACGAGTGGATTCGCACGCGCACCGGCATCGTCGAACGGCGTCTGGTGCAGGACGGCGAGACCACCTCCACGATAGCGGTGCGGGCAGCGCGGGCGGCGTTAGATCGGGCCGAACTGGCCCCCTTTTCGCTGGACCTGATCATTACGGCCACGGCCACACCGGACTATCTCTTTCCGGCGACGGCCTGCTTGGTTCAGGAAGAGCTGGGGGCGATTCGAGCGGGGGCCTTTGACCTGGAGGCGGCCTGTTCGGGTTTTCTTTACGCCCTGGCCGTAGGGACGCAGTTCATCCGCAGCGGGGTATATGAGAATATCCTGATCATTGCGGCGGAGGCGCTCTCACGGTTTGTTAACTGGCAGGATCGCAGTACCTGCGTGCTCTTTGGGGACGGGGCCGGGGCGGTGGTCCTGCGGGCGACCTCGCGGCCGCGGGGTCTGCTGGCCTCCACGCTGGGGGCGTATGGGGCCGGTGGTGAACTGCTGATTCTTCCGGCCGGTGGCAGCGCCCGGCCGGCCAACAATGAGACGGTCGTTGCCGGCCAGCACTACATCCACATGAAGGGCAACGAGGTGTTTCGTTTTGCCGTGCGCAAGATGGGCGAGGCGGCGGAGGAGGTGCTGAAACAGGCCGGCCTGACCCTTGAGGATGTGGACCTGTTCGTTCCCCATCAGGCCAACCTGCGGATCATCCAGGCGGTGGCCGAGCGGCTGAACCTGCCGGAGGAGCGTGTTTATGTCAACTTGCCCCGTTACGGCAACATCTCCGCCGCCACGATCCCGATCGCCATTTGCGAGGCCGCCGAGGAAGGGCGGCTGCAGGAGGATAACCTGATCATCGCCTCGGCCTTTGGGGCCGGGCTGACCTGGGCCGCCGCCGCGATTCGCTGGGGCGAACCGTAAGGTCGAAAGGAAATGCACATAGGAAGAAGAGGCCGACGGAGGGCCTCGCACCGGAAATAGGTATGATGCACATAGGAATAGGAGGACGCATGCGCTCAACCACAGCCCCTATCGCCTGGGTCTTCCCCGGCCAGGGCTCCCAGCAGGTCGGTATGGGTCACCAACTGGCCCAAACCTTCCCCCAGGTCGCTCACCTCTACTCCCTGGCCGACAAAACCCTCAACCTCCCCCTCTCCCGCCTCTGCTTCGAGGGCCCCGAGGAGGTCCTCACCCACACCGGCAACGCCCAGCCGGCCCTCCTGACCACCAGCATCGCCGTCCTCCTGGCCCTGGGCGGTTCCCTGGACCAGGCCGGCCGCTTCCTCCCTCCACCTGACCTGCCTTCCCCCCGCTTCGTCGCCGGCCACAGCCTCGGCGAATACACCGCCCTGGTCGCCGCCGGCGCCCTCCCCTTTCCCCAGGCCCTCCGCCTGGTCCGCGAGCGCGGCCGGCTTATGGCCGAGGCCCGCGACGGCTCGATGGCCGCCGTCATCGGCATGGAAGAGACCGCCCTGGAGGAAATTGTCCGGCAGGTGCGCGAACAGTTCGGCCCCCATACCCCCCTGGTCATCGCCAATTATAACTGCCCCGGTCAACTCGTCCTCAGCGGGGCCGTCGAACCGCTCCGGCGGGCCATGGAGGAGGCCCAAAAGAAGGGCGCCCACCGGGTCATCCCCCTCAAGGTCAGCGCGGCCTTTCATTCCCCGCTCATGCAGGCGGCCGCAGAGGGCCTGGCCCAGGCCCTGGCCGGGGTCGAGTTCGATCGCGCCCGCATTCCGGTCATCGCCAACACCACCGCCCAACCGATTCGTCAACCCGAGGAGATGCGCAGCGAACTGGTCACCCAGGTCTGCACCCCGGTGCGCTGGAGCGACACGATCCACTATCTGGCCGCCCAGGGGATCAACCACTTTTGGGAGATCGGCCCCGGCACAGTCCTCTCCGGCCTGATTCGGCGCACCCTCCCGGAAAGCCAACGAACCGCCCTGAGCACCCCGGAGCAGGTCCAGGCCCTCCGAGAGGAGTTTTCTCAAGCCACCCCAGGAGAAACACGATGAAATGGGACGACCAAGTTGCCTTGATCACCGGGGGGTCCCGGGGCATCGGTCGGGCTATCGCCCTAGCCCTGGCTGAAAAGGGTGTCTCCGTCGTCGTCAACTACCGCCACGACCAGGACGGCGCCGAGGCAACGGTCCAGAGCATCCACGCCAGAGGAGGTACCGCCCGGGCCATCCCGGCCGATGTCACCAAGGCCCAACAGGTCGAACGGTTGATCCGGGAGACGCTGGAAACCTTTGGCCACCTGGAGATCCTGGTGAACAATGCCGGCATCGCCCGCGATACCCTGATGGTGCGGATGAAGGAAAAGGACTGGCGGGACGTCCTGGAGACCAACCTGACCGCCGCCTTCCTCTGCAGCAAGGCGGCGCTGCGGCCCATGCTCCGCCAGCGCTACGGGCGCATCATCAACATGGCCTCGCTGGCCGGGATGGCCGGCAATATCGGTCAGGTTAATTATGTCGCCGCCAAGGCCGGCCTGATCGGCCTGACCAAGGCAATGGCCCGCGAGGTCGGAGCGGGGGGCATCACCGTCAACGCCGTCGCCCCCGCTTTTGTCGAAACCGACCTGATCTCCAACCTGCCCCAGCACTACCGCGAGTGGGCCCTGAGCATCATCCCGCTTGGGCGGTTCGCCCGGCCCGAGGAGGTCGCCGTGGCGGTCGTCTTTTTGGCCTCAGCGGAGGCCTCCTTCGTCAATGGCCACGTCTTGGTCGTGGATGGCGGGATGGTCTGCCCATAATACCGTTGCACGGCATACCGTTCCACGTTCGAACGTTGAAAGACCAGACCATTTCCCTCCGGTTCGGATGCCCGGTACAAAGATGCAAAAGTTCGCACCGGGCTTGGAACAAGTAGCACTTTCTGCACATACGGCACGAATGAAGGAACGAAGCGATGCCCGGACGGCCCCTGATCCTGGAGGTGGTGATCGAAAACCCGCTGGGGAGCAGGGTGCGGATGCGCTTTGACCCAGAGCAGGGCTGGGTCGGGATTGGCCTGCCCTTCCCTCGCCCCCTGCCGGCCGAGTACGGCTACCTGCCCCACACCTGCAACCCGGCCGATGGGGAGCCGGTGGATGTGATTGTGCTGGGATACGGCCCGACCTTCCCCGGCTGTCACTATTTCGTCCGGCCGATCGGCCTGTTCCTGCGCAGCGACGGAGACCACAAGGTACTGGCCGTCCCCCACACCCCTGACGTTATCTCGCCCCTTCAAGAGATCGCGGAGGTGGAACCGGGGTTGGCATGCCAGATCGAGGAGTGGATTCGGCTCGCCGGGGAAGTGGTGGGACGGCATGACGCCCGCCATGCCCGGGAGTGGATTGAACGGTGTTATCTGAGCGATGGAGGTGACAATGTGCGGTCGGCTTGATGGGAAAGTGGCGTTGGTCACCGGTGCGGCACGGGGAATCGGTCGGGCGATTGCTATGCGCCTGGCCCGGCTGGGGGCCACGGTGGTCGTCAACGACCTGGACGGCGAAGGGGCCCGCGCCACCGCCGAGGAGATTGCGCACGAGGGCGGCAAGGCTCTGGCCATCCCGGCGAACGTCACCGTTTCCGCCGAGGTGCAGGCGATGGTGGAGCAAACGGTAGAGCAGTTGGGCGGTCTGCACATCCTGGTGAACAATGCCGGAATCACACGGGATATGCTCCTTTTGCGCCTCTCCGAGGAAGACTGGGACGCCGTCTTGAACACGAACCTGAAGGGGGCCTACCTGTGCACGCGGGCCGCGCTGCGCCCGATGATGCGGGCCCGCTGGGGGCGGATTGTCAACATCTCCTCGATTGTGGGGTTGGCGGGGAACGCCGGCCAGGCCAACTATGCTGCGGCCAAGGCCGGCCTGATCGGCCTGACCCGCAGCGTGGCCAGGGAGGTCGGTTCGCGGGGCATCACCGCCAACGCCGTCGCCCCCGGCTTTATCAGCACCCCGATGACCGCCCGGCTGCCCGAGGCGGTCCGTGAGGCGGCCCTAGAACGCACGCCGGTGGGGCGGTTGGGCCAACCGGAGGATGTGGCCGCAGCGGTGGCCTTTCTCTGCTCCGAAGAGGCCGCCTTTATCACCGCTCAGGTGTTGGCGGTGGACGGCGGGTTGGGCGCGTTGTAGGGGAGGGCGGCGTCGCCGGTTCCGGCCAGGGTTCACGCACGGCCAACCCCAACGCCTCCCGGGCCTCGGCCACGACAAAAAAGGAACCGCAGGCGCAGACCAGGCCTGCCGGCCCGGCCCGGCGGCGGGCCCACAGCAGGGCCTCGGCCACCTCCGGGATGACCGTGACCGGCCGCCCCTGCCGTCGCACCAGGCCGGCCAGCCGTTCCGGGGCGACCGCCCGGTGGTGGTATGCCCGCGTCAGCACCACCTCTGCAGTCGGCGGGGCCAGCGTAGCCACAATCCCGGCCAGGTCTTTATCGGCCGAGCAGCCCACGACCAAGATGCGCGGCCGGTTCGGGAAGGTCTCCAGCGAGGCGGCCAGAGCACGGGCCGCGGCGACGTTGTGCGCCCCGTCTGCCAGGGTCAGGGGCCGGCCGGCCACCGCCTCCAGCCGCCCCGGCCAGTGGACCGAGCGCAACCCCTCCCGAACGGCAGCCTGGGGAACGGCCCAGCCTCGCTCGCGCAGGTGGTCCACCGCCGCCAGGGCCAGGGCAGCATTGACCACCTGGTGCTGGCCGGGCAACCCCGACGAAACCGTCCCCGCCTCCACCCGAACCAGCGATGCTCCCACCTCCTCCGCCCGGGACTGCAGCACCCTCCACACCTGGGGCAACTGCGGCGCACTGAGGGCCAGACCACCGGCCAGAATCGCCCCGCCCTTTTCGGCGGCAATCGCCTCCAACGTCTCGCCCAGGTACTCCTGGTGGTCCAGGGCGATCGGGGTCAAAAGGAGCAACGCAGGGGCCAGGGCTTGTGTAGCGTCCATCGTCCCACCCATCCCCGCCTCGACGACGGCCAGTTCGACGCCATGCCGGGCAAAATGGGCCATTGCCAGGGCGGTCAGGCCCTCAAAGAGGGTCGCCGGCCCCAGGTCCTCCCAGGCCAGGCTCTCTTCCAGGAGGGAACGCATCGTCTGCAGGAGAGCGCAAAAGGCCGGCCGCGAGATCATCTCCCCGTTCACCTGAATCCGTTCCCGGGGAGTATGCAGATGGGGGGAGGTGTAGAGGCCGGTGCGCAGGCCGGCCGCTTCGAGCACCGCCGCCAGCATCGCCGCCGTCGAGCCCTTGCCCTTGGTGCCGACCAGGCGAACGATCGTCAGGGCCGCGTCGGGCCGACCCAGGCGGTCCAAGAGCCGCCGGGTCCGCCGAGGGCTGTTGTGGGGGTGCTGCGGCAGGAAAAAGGGCTTGCGCAGAATGTAGCGGCCGAGATAGTCCGAAAGGCCGGCCACGGCCTGCTCGAAGGTCGGAGGAATGCCTGACCGCTCCACAAGGGTCCTCCTTCCCGGCTACCCCCGGCGGTAGCGCAGGGACAGGTCCGTCAGTGGCGTTCTGAGGGCGGCGGACACCCCGCCCAGGACCGCCCCGACCGTTTCCCCCTTGCGCAACAGGTAGTAGGGCACATTCTGGGCCTGCAGGGCGACCTCCACCTCCTGCGTGCCCTGCCACCCGCCAAAGGAACGGCCATCCACCAGCACAACGACGGCACGTACGCCGGCATAGAGTAGGTCACGCAGGCTCGTCTGGACCCATTGCGGTTCGGTCGAAGCGGTAATCAAAACCAGGCTGCAGTTCCGTCCAAAGCGGTTCGACTCGGCGGCAAGGACCTCTTCCAGAGGCGTCTCCCCGTGCGCCCGCAGGATGGCCAGCGATTCGAGCAGCCAGTAGAACTGGCGGGGCTCCCGTTCCGGGACCAGGACCTCCCGGTACTGCCCCCAGCCGATCAATCCGGTGCTGCGGCGCTGTTGCAAGATCAAGTGCCGCGCCAACGAGGCCGCCGCCGTAACGGCATACTCTTCGGTTGATTCGGGACTGCGCACCTCCTGACCAAAGGCTGGCGGCGGCCCCCTCCACCCCACGATCCGCTGCACGGCCCGCTCCATATCCAGGACGATCCAGACCTCGGCCGTCGGATCCAACTCGAACTCTTTGACGATCAGGCGACGATGTCGCACCGTTGAGGGCCAGTGGATCCGGTTCAGGCTGTCCCCCGGCACATAGTCGCGCACCCCGGAGACGTTAGGGGTGATATGATGGGTGCGCCGGCGGGTGGCGGTGCCGCCGGGCAACTCGGCCAGGGGCAGGTGAAATCCATAGACCTCTTCCGTCGCCGGGTAAATGACCACCTCGCACCGGTCCGCCACCTGCTGACGAACCTGGAACAGGCCCAATGGGTCTCCTGACCGCAGGACGATCGGACCCAGGGTGTATTTGCCCCGCAGTTGACAGGTCGTGCGCACCCACAGACGCCGCCGCTGTCTGGGCGGAAGGTCGGTGACAAAGTGGGCCCGGTGTTCGGGCAGATCGGCCGGGTCGCTGACCTCCACCCAGAGTTTTGGCCAGATGCTGCGGTTCTCCACGACCAGCCGCTCCTCCAGCCGTCCACCCACCTGGGCGCGGTTGGTGCGCAGTTCACGCCAGGCACGCACCCCGTACAGGCTCAGCCGGGCCCACAGATAGGAGAGCATCAGGAGGCCGGCCATGATATAAAACAGTTGGAAAAGAACGGCGCTCCCCGTCCCCTGGGCCATCACCAGGACGACCAGCATCAGGAGAAAGGCGATCAGGGCGCGCATCGTTCCTTCCTACCCCCGGTGCAGGGGCACCCTGATGATGATCGCCGTGCCCTGGCCGGGGGCAGAACGAATCTTGGTCTCGCCACCGACCAGAGTGGCTCGCTCCTGCATGTTCAACAGGCCGAAACTTCCCCGTTGATCATAGGATGCCTTGACCGCATCCGGGTCAAAGCCAACCCCGTCATCCTGAACCGTGGCGATCAGGTGCTCCCCCTGACGGGCCAGACGCAGCCAGATATTCTGAGCACGGGCATGCTTGCGGGCGTTGTTGACCGCCTCCTGCATAATGGTAAAGAGGGTGGTCTCGGTCCTGGGGTCAAGCCGTCGGTCAAAGCCGCCCGTGTCCAGATGGACACGCGGCATCTCGGTCTCGGGAAAGCGTTTCACATACTGCTCCAGGGTGGGCACCAGGCCCTGTGTCTCCAGGATAATCGGCCGAAGTTCGAAGAGCATCGTGCGGACGTCCCAGGCCGTCTTGCGGGCCAGTTGTTCCAGGTTGTCCAGTTCCTCAAGGGCCTGCTGGGGGGCTTCCTGCAGAAGGCGTTTGATAAACTCCGCGCTCATCGCCATCGCCGCGAGGGTCTGGGCCGGCCCGTCGTGCAGATCGCGGGAGAGTTCCTTGCGCACATTTTCCTCCGCGCTGATAATCTTGTCCCGCTCCTCGCGCAGGTCCTGGTACAACTGGGCGTTCTGGATGGCCGTGGTGGCAAAGTGGGCCAGGGCGGTCAACTGTCGCAAGTCGCCCTCCGAGTAGGCGTTCTCGTGCAGCGAACCGACCACGATCGCCCCATAGTTGCGCAGGCCGGCCCGCAACGGCACGCACAGCCCCGAACGACACCGCTGCAAGGCCAGCGCCTGGCGCAACTCTTCATCACGGCCCAGGTTCTCCAGAATCTGCGGTTCCGCGGCGCTCAGGCTTTGGGAAAGGGCCCCCTCACCGGTCAGAATAATATTCCTCAGCGGGTCGGTGATGCGAATGCCCGAAGAGGCCGCCACCGCCAGTTCCTCTTCGCCGGCCGAAAGAAGAACCAGCCCCACTGAAAAGTCCAGCAGGTTGGCGCACTGTTTCAGAATCCCCTCCAGTACCGCCTGATAATTCATCGTCACGCTGAGGGTGTGCGACATCTCGTAAAAGGCACGCGCCCGTTTGCCGGCCGCACTGCACTGGGCCTGCAGGCGGTTCAGCCGCTCCTCGTACCATGCGATTCGCTCCTCCGACTGTTCCAGCAAGCGCTCGGCCATCAGGCCCCCAAAGACACCAACCAGGACCAGGACGGCGCCAAAGAGTCCGGTCTGGAGCGCATCAGGTGGACGGCCCTCATGGAGGTATCCCCACAGCACCAGGATGGCATAGCCGGCCACGACCAAGAGGTTCAATCCCAACCCCGAGGCAAGGCCCAGGCGCAGGCTGATCGCCCCGACCGGCAGAAAGAGAAGCGGGAAGAGGGAGCCGGAGAGACCGCCGGTCAAAAAAACCATTGCGACGACGACGACGACATCAACGGCCAGGGTCACCTGGGGCCAGCCCCGCTCCCCCCAGCCCCGCCAGAGGAACAGCGCTTCCAGGAGGGTCGTCCCCAGGTAGGCCAGCAAGAGCCGCTCCAGGGGGGACGGACCGTTGGGGACCAGGTCGGCCAGGCGGTTCAAGAGGAGCAGGCCGACGGCCAACAGCCAGCGCATGCCCATCAAGATCCAATCCACCCGTGCGGTGTAGCCCTGCCCGCGCTCCTCGACCAGCGCTTCGTCCAACATCACGCCTCCTCCAGGATAGACCGGCCGGCCCGCTGGATGAGGGCCTGGCGAATCGCTGCCACCGCGCCGACCTGTTCCTGCCAACGCAGGAAGCGAGCGGCGGCGTCCTCAGCGCTCTGTGTCAGCAACCGTCGGTGCAGGCCGATCTCGTACTGAACCGCCCCCAGGATCCGGCTCAGATCCTCCGGCGTCGCCCCCCTCTGGAACAGGTCGGCCACTGCGCGGGCCAGGGGGAGGGCCTCGGCCGGCAAGAGCCCCCCATTCGCCTCCCACAGGCCCATCTCCTCCAGGAGCCCCACCTGCTCGCCGGAGAGGCCGGCCTCCTGGGCGAAACGGGAGCGAAAGAGCCTCCCGGAATCCTCCCCGGCCGGCTCCTCCTGGGCCAGGCCGATCTCGGCCAGTCGCTCCCGGATAGCCCGCAGGGAAAGGCGTTCCTCTTTCAGCCGTAGAATCAGGAGGAGACGCGAGACGTACCCCTCATCAAACTCACCGTACTTGCCCCTGCGGGGCGGGGGTGGGAGCAATCCTTCCTCGATATAGTAGCGCACCGTGCGTACCGTCACCCCGCAACGTCGGGCCAGTTCACCAATGCGCATCATCCTGCTCCTTTGCCAAAGCGGTCAGGGAGGGCCGGCCGAGACGACCTGCCCGTCCAAAAGGTGCACCCGACAGGAGGCACAACCGGCCAACGACTCGTCATGGGTGACCAGCAGGACGGTCTTGCCCTGCTGATGCACCTCTTGCAACAGGGCCAGCACCTGTTGCCCGGCCTGGCTATCCAGGTTGCCGGTCGGCTCGTCGGCCACGACCAGCAAGGGGTCGTGAATCAGGGCGCGGGCCAAGGCCACCCGCTGCTGCTCCCCACCCGAGAGTTGGGCCGGGAGGTGGCCGGCCCGCTCGGTCAACCCGACCAAAGCCAGCATCTCCATCGCCCGTTGCCTGCGCTCCCTGGCCGGCAGGACCGGGCGAAGTTCCAGGGGCAGTTGTACATTCTCCAGGGCGGTCAGGGTGGGGAAGAGTTGGAAAAACTGAAAGACAATCCCGGCGTGCTGCCCCCGCCACCGGGCCAGCGATTCCTCATCCATCTGATCCAACCGCCACGGGCCCACCCAGACCTCCCCCTCGCTGGGTTGCTCAATGCCGACGATCAGGTTGAGCAGGGTCGTCTTGCCACTGCCCGACGGCCCCACAATCGCCACAAACTCCCCCTGCCGCAGGTCCAAGTCCACCCCACGCAACGCTGCGACCGAGGTCGTTCCCTGAACGAACCACCTGCTCACACCCTGCAGATGAATCCAGCCACGCTCCACCAGTAATCCTCCCAACCTGCTCAAACCAGGGGCATTATAGCCGAAAGCGGGAGGAGCGTCAACAGGCGCATCAGGGGTGACTGTTTAGTCGTTGGTGGACTTTTAACCGGCGAACGGTTCCGCCGGCCTCCTGCCCTCACAAGTCATCGCCGCATACGCCTTGGCAACCTCCCGATGCACGGCGATATTTTCCAGGAAGGAGCGGCGCAACTCCTCCGTCTCCAGCCGGCCGGCGTAGCGCTGCAGGGACTGGTAGGCGTGCGCCAGGAGGTCTTTCCAGCGTTCCTCACCAGCCTCCCGGAGGATGCGGCTACAGGCCCAGGCGACGGCAATCTCCTCGCTGCCCTCAATGCCGCTGCCCTCCTCAGGGAAGAGCAAGCCCAAAAGTTCCTCCGCCACCCGGCGGGCGGCCGGCAGATCCCCCTGCTCCAGGTAGACCTCCCCCAGGTCGGCGAGCGTGTGGGCGTAGGGAGTCCACTGCCCCAGTTCCCGGCGGGCCTGGGCGGAGGCTTCTAGGTTCTTCCGGGCCTCCTCCAAGTCGCCCTGGCGGCAGGCCACCCGTCCCACCGTGTGGTAGAGCCAGCCGACCAGTTCGTTGCCGCCCTCCCGGCCGATCTCCAGGGCCTTCCGGGCCAGCCGGTCGGCCTCCCCCAGGTCGCCATCCTGCCCCAGAACCGCCTCGGCCATGCGGTTGCGGATATAGGTCTGGCCCCACACATCCACCGTCAGCCGATTCGACACATCCAGGGCCTTTTCCATAAAGAGCAGGGCCTGCTCGTACTGGCCGGCCGCCAGGTGGTGCTCGCCGAGGCGCAGCCAGCCCTCCACCTGGCCGGCCATATAGCCGATCTGCTGGGCCTGGGCCAACCCCTGCTCGGCGTGCTCCAGCCCCTTGCCGATGTAGTTGAGTGTGGTGTAGAGCGAACCCAGGTTGTTCAAGACCAGCGACTCGCCGGCCTTGTTCCCATGGGCCCGCATCAGTTCCAGAGCCCGTTTCCAGTAGCGCTCGCACCGGGCATAGTCCCCCTCGTCATAGGCGATCCAGCCGATGATCTGAGAGGCCAGCGACTCTTGCCGCCAGCCCTCCTCGCCGGCCTCGGCAATGACCCGGAGGAGGAGCGGTTTGCTCCGCGTATAATCCGAGATGTCAAAGTAAAGCACCCCCTGCAGGCGCAGGGCCTCCAGCAGGTCCTCCCGGTCGCCACACTTCCGGGCCAGGTCGGCGGCGGCCTCCAGAGAGACGCTCGCCTCCTGATGCCGGCCCATCCGCAGACCGGCCTCACCCTGGTGAATCAGCGCCTTGACCTGGAACTCGACGGCCAGATCGGCGGCCAGTTCTTCCATTGCGGCGGCGTCCTCCAGGGGCCGCTCGTACTGGCCCAGGATGAGGTACTGGTGGAAGCGCTTCTCGCGCAGGGCAAAGACCTCTGCGGGCGTGCCCAAGGCGTGCTCTTCGGCCAGGGCCAGGGCCCGGTCGTAGAGGGTGGCGGCCTGGCGGTGGGCCGACTGCCGGGCGGCCTGGTCGGCGGCCAGGCGGAGGTAGGTAAACTCCTTTTCCGGCAGGCCGGCCCGGCCGTACTGGTAGGCCAGGATGCCATACCAGGCCTCTAGTTCATCGGTGTAGGCCGCCTCGATATAGGCCGCCACCCGCTCGTGGAGCATGCGGCGGGCGGAGAAGGAGATGCCCTGGTAGGCCACCTCGCGCGTCAGGGCGTGCTTGAAGAGGTATTCCAACTCGGGGTCGGAACGGTCCAGCGGGGCCAGGTCCAGCGCGCTCAGGCGGTCCAGGTCGCGCCGCAAGAGGTCGCTCTGTACCTCGCCGGGGTAGATTGCCAGGAGCCAGCGCGCCCGGAAGAGCCGGCCGATGACGCTGGCAACGCGCAGGGTCGTCTTTTCGCTCTCGGCCAGTTGGTCAATCCGGCTGACGATCAGCCGCTCCAGCGATTCGGGCACCCACACCCTTTCCAGGGCGTGGGGGGCGTCCAGGTCCACCCCCTGTTCCACCAGGAGGTTGATAAACTCGTCCACGAAAAAGGGGTTCCCCTGGGCCCGCTGCTCGATCTGCCGGAGCAGCATCTCGGGCAGTTCCCGGCCGGCCAGTTTGAGGCGAACCAGTTCCGCGCTTTCCTCCGAGGAAAAGGGGCCCAAGAGAATCTCTTCGACATAGGCCGGACGGGGCGACCAGAGGACGGGGGCGCCCTCAACCTCCGGTGGGCGGTAGATGGTCAGGAGCAGCACCGGCAGGTCCAGGATGTTGCGGGCGATGTGGCGGACGAGTTCGGCCGAGAGTTCATCGAGCCAGTGGGCGTCCTCGACGACCAGGAGCAGGGGAGCCTGCGCGGCGCGGTGGCGCACCAGGTCCACGACCAGGGAAAAAAGGCTTTCCCGGCGCAGGCGGGCGTCAAAGGCGCCGGTCAGGTCGTTATCGGGGATGGGCAGGCCCAAGGCGTCGCCCAGGAGGGGGAGGCGGGGGGGCAAGTCGGGGTGTACCTCGGCCAGGCGCAGGGCGATCGCCTCGGCCTGCTCCTGCACCGGCCGGCCATCCTCCACCTCCAGCAGGCCGCGCAGGAGCGGCCGGCAGGCCAGGTAGGGGGTCTGAGTGCCGTGGCTCAGCCCGTAGCCGCCATAGCCGACAAAGCCCTGGGCCAGGGCCCGAGCGATCACCTCGGCGGCCAGGCGGCTTTTGCCCATGCCGGCCTCGGCGGTGAGCCCAACGACCCGCCCGCGGCCCTCCCGGAGAACCGCGTTCAGCAGGTCCACCAGGTGGGTCCGTTCCCCTTTCCGTCCGACCATCGGCAGGGCATAGCGGGGTTCCTGCAGGCGCAGCACCTGCCCGACCCGCCGGCCGGCCAGTTCGCGCACCTGTACCGGCTCGGCCTTGCCCTTGACCCGAATGGCGGTGGGTTCGCTCCAGGTAAAGCGGTCCGTCATCCGGCGGTAGCAGGACTCGCCCACCAGGACCTTCTCCTGACCGGCGGCCTGCATCAACCGGGCGGCCAGGTTCACCGCGTCGCCGATGGCGGCGTACTCTTGCCGGCGGGGCGAGCCGACATTCCCGACAAAGACCCGCCCGCTGTTGACGCCGATATGTTGCTCGTGGACGACCGGGCTCTCCCGGGCCAGCCGTTGCAGGGCCAGGGCGCAGAGGAGGGCCCGTTCCTCGTCATTCTCGTAGGCCACCGGTGCGCCAAAGAGGAGAATCGCCTTGCTGCCCTTGTCGCCCATCTCCACCTGACGGACATGGCCGCCGTACTGCTCCACCGTTGCAAAGAGGTCGGCGATGTAGGAGGTCAGGCGCTCGACCGCGTCCAAGGCCTCGTAGTCAATGCCGGAAAAGGAGAGGAACAGGATGGTAACCCGGCGGTGCTCGTTGACCAGCAGTTCCTGGCCGGCGGCCAGCCGCTCGTAGATGGAAGGGGGGAGGAAGGGGCGCAACTGCTCGACGGCGGCGGCCTCGTCGGAGGTTTTCGGCAGGGGAAAGTGGGGGCGGGGGCGGACCTCGACCGGCAACGCCTCCAACCGGACAAAGCCCGCCTCGAGGGGGCGGCCGTTGATGTCGCTTTCCGTCAGTCGCTCGACGAGGCTGGGGTGCAGGACGATCTCGCCGGGGGCAGCGTGGTGCTCGGCAGCGGCGGCATCGTCGAGCGGCCGGCCGGCATAGACAAACTCGGCCCGCTGGGGGTTCCCCGCCACCACCTGGAGCACCGTCCCGGCGGCCAGGCCCAGCTTGATCTTGAGGGTAAAGGGGCCGGCCAGCGTCTCCACTGCACCGAAGCGGCGAATCTGGCGCTGTAGCGACCAGGCGCAGGCCAGCGTCCGCAGGGCGGTGTCGTGCGGATCATCCTCCGGAAAGAGGACGACCATCGCATCACCGGCAAACTTGCCCACCACCCCGCCCCAGCGGTGGACCTCCTCGATCATCGGGGTAAAACGGCCGTTCAGGATCTCGGTGAGTTGCTCGGTGCCCTCTGGGCCGGCCTGGCCCAGCGCTTCGGCCAGCGGGGTAAACCCGGCCATGTCGGCAAAGAGGGTCACAGCGGCGAACCGCTCTCCCCGGTTGAGGACGCTTTCTTCAGGAGCACGCAGGATGCGGGCCGCCAGCGAATAGGGCAGATAACTGCTCAGAGTCGGCAGAAGGGACATCGCAGACCTCTTGACCGTATTTTTACCGCAGAGGACGCAGCGGAGCACTTTTGCCCCTTGAGGGCGCCGTTCGGCAATCCGCCAGCCTCGCCACCGGTTGGCCGACCCGCCGAAAGCGGCAGCTTACGCCGATCAACCGTCTCTGTGCCCTCGGCGCTCTCTGCGGTAAACAAGTACTGACCGTAGGGCTCGGTCTTTTTACCCGGCAACGGCACCTCGAGTTCCCAAGGACATTGTACCATGTTTCCGGCCCGGTTTCAACATCGGGCCGCTCCCGCAGTTGCCATCTACTCCCAGGTGGAGGAAAAGACCGAAGAGCCAACCTTTGACAATCCGCCCTCTTTCTGTTATCCTATAGGTGAAAAAAGGCACGGCCTGGCCGGGACAGGCTGACCTGTCGCTCCGAGGTAACCGGAACAAGAGTGCATCAGGAGGACAAGATGGTTCGCAAGGTCTGGAGTCTCGCAGGAACGATCGTCGTACTGGCTCTGCTCATCGGGGCCTGCGGTCCAACCCCGACGGCACAACCCACCACGGCCCAGCCGACCACGGCGCAACCCACCGCCGTCCCACCCACGGCGCCCCCGACCGAGGAAAAGATCAAGGTGGCCTTTGTCTATGTCGGCCCGATCGGCGATGCCGGCTGGACCTGGGCCCACGACCAGGGCCGGCTTTACCTAGAGCAGGAACTGGGGGTGGAGACGGCCTACATCGAGTCGGTTCCGGAAGGGGCCGACTCGGAGCGCGTCATCGAGGATTACGCCAAGCAGGGTTACAAGGTCATCTTTACCACCAGTTTCGGCTACATGGACCCCACCATCACCGTGGCCAAGAACTATCCCGAGACGGTCTTTGAGCACTGCTCTGGCTACAAGACGGCCGAGAATGTGGCCACCTACTTTGGGCGGATGTACCAGCCGCGCTACCTCTCCGGGATTGTGGCCGGCAAGGCCACGCAGAGCAATATCATCGGCTATGTCGCCGCCTTTCCGATCCCCGAGGTCGTCCGCGGCATCAACGCCTTTACCCTGGGGGTACGCTCGGTCAACCCCGATGCCGAGGTGCGCGTGGTCTGGACGAACACCTGGTACGACCCGGTGAAGGAACGCCAGGCCGCCGAGGGCCTGCTGGACCAAGGGGCCGACGTGATCGCCCAGCACCAGGACACCACCGAGCCGCAAAAGGCCGCCGCCGAGCGGGGCGTCTGGGGGATCGGCTATGACGCCGATATGGGCAAGAGCGTCGGCGACCAGGTACTGACCAGCCCGATCTGGAACTGGGGCGTCTATTACGTCCAGACGGTGCAGGATGTGATGGACGGCACCTGGGAGACCCACCAGTACTGGGGCGGCATGGCCGACGGGGTTGTGGCCCTGGCCCCGCTCAGCCCGCTGGTGGATGAAGAGACCAAAGCCCTGGTCGAGCAGAAACAGCAAGAGATCATCAGCGGCCGGTGGGATGTCTTTACCGGCCCAATCTATGACCAGGAGGGCAACCTGCGCGTCGCCGAGGGCGAAACCCTCTCGGATGAGGACATGCTCAGCATGGACTGGTTCGTCCAGGGAGTGGTGGGGACGATTCCCCACTAGAGGACCTGGCCCAGCGTTCTGGCGGGAGCCGGCCGCATCGCCCGGTGTGGCCGGCCCCGCTCCCTGAGCGAAGATAAAGGGGTCATAAGCGGACAGGTTCCTGCCGGTTCGCCCAGCATGCCCGGTAGGAACCGACGAAAACGTCCAGTGAGTACAGTTGAACGTTAGAACGTTCCACCTTGAACGTTCAAAAGAGACGTTTTTCTGCTGGTTCATCAACAGGTACTTGGTACGAACTTGACCGTGTAGGAAGAAACAGGACCTGCCGCCGATGGAAACTCCCGCGACCACCCCGAGTCCCGCCTGGGAAGCGGTGCGCATGGAGGGGATCGTCAAGCGCTTTCCCGGGGTGCTGGCCAACGACCACATAGACCTGGAGGTGTACGGAGGCGAGGTTCATGCCCTCCTCGGAGAGAACGGCGCGGGCAAATCCACCCTGATGAATATCCTCAGCGGCCTCTACTACCCCGACGCCGGCAGAATCCTCCTCTACGGCCAGCCGGTAACGATCAACTCCCCCCGCGACGCCATCCGGTTGGGAATCGGCATGGTGCACCAGCACTTTATGCTCGTCCCGGTGATGACGGTGGCGGAAAATGTCACCCTGGGGCTGGAGCGACCGCGCTTTTTTCTCAACCCCGCCCTCGTGGAGCATGAACTGACCGACTTGTCCCGTCGCTACGGACTGCAGGTGGACCCGCACGCCTACATCTGGCAACTTTCGGTGGGCGAACAGCAACGGGTCGAGATCCTCAAGATGCTCTACCGGGGAGCACGGGTGCTGATTCTGGACGAACCCACCGCCGTGCTCACCCCGCAGGAGGTGGCCGGCCTCTTCCAGGTCCTCCGCCGGATGGCCGAGGAGGGCAACACCATCCTGCTGATCTCGCACAAACTGGACGAGGTCATGGCGATCGCCGACCGGATTACCGTCCTGCGCAAAGGGCGCAGGGTAGCCACCGTCAACCGGGCCGGGACCGACAAGGCCGAACTGGCCCGGATGATGGTCGGCCGGGAGGTCCTTTTCCGGGTGGAAAAGGAGGAGCAGGAGCCGGGCGAGGCGGCCCTGGAGGTGGAAGACCTGCATGCCCTGGGGGACAAGGGATTGCCGGTCCTGCGGGGGGTCTCCCTGACGGTGCGCGCCGGCGAGATTGTCGGGATCGCGGGGGTAGCCGGAAACGGCCAGCGGGAACTGGCCGAGGCCATCACCGGCCTGCGCCGCTGTCAGCAGGGCCGCGTCCGCATCGCCGGCCGCGAGGCCACCAACGGCTCGCCCCGGCAGGTCATCGAGTGGGGAGTGGGCCATGTGCCCGAGGACCGCCTGGGGGTTGGCCTGGTACCCAACCTGAGCATCGCCGACAACCTGATCCTAAAGGCCTACCGCAGCAACGAACTGGGGCGGGGGTTCTTCCTGGACCTGGGGTTGGTCCGTAGCTTTGCCCGGCGGCTGGTGGAAGAGTTTGGCATAGACACCCCCTCGCTCGACCTCCCGGTGAAGGCCCTCTCCGGGGGGAACCTCCAGCGCACCTTGCTGGCGCGGGAGATCTCCGCCCGGCCGGCGGTGATGGTGGCCGTCCATCCCACCCGAGGGCTGGACATCGGCGCGACCGAGGCGGTGCACCGCCTCCTGCTCGAACTGCGCCGGCGGCGCAGCGGTATCCTCCTGATCTCGGAGGACCTGGACGAACTCCTCTCCCTGAGCGACCGGCTGGTCGTGCTCTACGAGGGGCAGGTGATGGGGGAGATGGCGGCAGCGGAGGCCGATGTGGAATTGCTGGGGTTGATGATGGCCGGGACCCGCCTGGAGGACCTGCCGGTCTGGGTCAAGGAGGCCGGCCAATGAGGATACGGATCGAACGTCGCCTGACCACACCTCGCTGGATGGCCTACGTCGTGCCGCTGGTCTCGCTGGTCGTCGCCCTGGCCCTGGGAGCAGTGCTGCTGGCCACCGCCGGCGTCAACCCGATCGCCGGCTACCGCAACATCCTGACCGCCTTTACCACGGCGGACGGCCTGGAGGGGACGCTGGTCAAGGCGATCCCGCTCGTGCTGACCGGGTTGGGGGTGGCGATCGCCTTTCGAGCCCTGCTCTGGAACATCGGGGCAGAAGGGCAACTCTACATGGGAGCCTTTGCCGCCACCGGGGTGGCCCTCTTTTTGCTGCCCGACGCGCCGCCCTGGCTGCTCATCCCGGCGATGCTGCTGGCGGCCTTTCTGGCCGGCACGCTGTGGGGGCTGATCCCCGGCGCGCTGCGGGCCCTCCTCCAGGTCAACGAGATTATCACCTCGCTGATGTTGAACTATGTGGCCATCCTCTGGACCGACTATCTGGTCTACGGCCCCTGGAAGGACCCGCAAGGGTACGGCTTTCCGGGAACCGCTCCGTTCGAGGCCGCGCGCTTTCCCCGCCTGCCCGGCAGCAAGGTGCACCTGGGGCTGCTGCTGGGGGTACTGGCCGCCGTGGTTCTGGCCTTTGCCCTGCGCAGGACCCGCTGGGGTTATGAGACACGGGTGATCGGGGAGAACCCCCGGTCGGCCCGCTATGCCGGGATCGACCTGGTCAAGAATATGCTCCTGGTGATGCTTCTGAGCGGGGGGTTGGCCGGCCTGGCCGGGGTCAGCGAACTGTGCGGATTGACGATCCCCCGTCTGGAAAAGGGGCTCTCGCCAGGCTATGGCTACACCGCCATCATCATCGCCTGGCTGGCCCGGTTGAACCCCTGGACGGTGCTGCTGGTAGCCTTTCTCTTTGCCGGCCTGCTGGTCGGTGGGGACCGTATGCAGATGATGATGAAACTCCCCCGGGCGACCGCTTTCGTCTTGCAGGGGATTGTGCTCTTTGCGGTGCTGGGGGGCGAACTCTTTGTGCGCTACCGGGTGCGCCTGATTCGGGAGCGGTGGGAATGAACACGGCAGACCTGATCGTCTCGATTCTGGCGGCGGCGATCGCCGCCGGCACGCCGATCCTCTTTGCCACACTGGGCGAACTGCTGGCCGAGCGGGCCGGCATCCTCAACCTGGGCGTTGAGGGGATGATGCTGATGGGGGCCTGGGCCGGCTTTGCCGTGGCCCACCACAGCGGGAACCTCTGGCTGGGCCTGCTGGCCGGCCTGCTCGCCGGCGGGGTGATGAGCCTCCTCCACGCCTTTCTCTCGATCACCCTGCAGGCCAACCAGGTCGTCAGCGGGCTGGCCCTGACGATTCTGGGCACGGGACTGAGCAGCCTGCTGGGGCGGAACCTGATCGGCGAGAGCGGCCCCTTTTTCTCCCGCATCGCCCTCCCCGGCCTGAGCCAGGTCCCGATCCTGGGGCCAATCCTCTTCCGGCAGAACCTGCCGGTCTACTTTTCCTACCTGCTCATCCCTCTGATCGCCCTTTTCCTCTTCAAAACGCGCCCGGGGCTGCACATGCGTGCCGTCGGGGAGGACCCGACCACGGCGGACGCGATGGGGGTGAAGGTCTTTGCCCTCCGCTACCTCTACACGGCGGTGGGGGGGGTCCTGGCCGGCCTGGGAGGGGCAGCCCTCTCCCTGGGGTACACCCCCGGCTGGGCCGAGGAGTTGACCCGGGGGCTGGGTTGGATCGCCGTGGGGTTGGTCATCTTTGCCACCTGGAACCCCTGGCGGGCCGCCCTGGGGGCCTACCTCTTTGGGGCGATGGAAGCGTTGCCCTCCCGGCTCACCGGCACGGTACAACTGACCTACTTTAGCGAGGTCCTGCTCAAGATGCTGCCGTACCTCTTGACGATTCTGGTGCTGGTGGTGGCGACGCAGGAGCGGTTGCGCCGGCGCATCGGGGCGCCGGCCGCGCTGGGGCTGCCTTTTATCCGGGAGGAGCGGGGGTGAGTTCCGTTACACGTCGGACCGTTGAAGAACAGGTTTCCCTTTAGCCGGCGGTTCTGGAAAGGGACCACAGGTCGTAAACCAGGAAATGCTGAAAATCGCTGCTTTCCGTACGCAGACGAGGGTCAGCGATCATCTCAGGGTGCCGATCCACATAATAGACGCCATCCAATCTGTTCAGAGCCACTGTATACCCCAGAAAGTGATTGCTCTTGAAAGTGGAATTGACCAAGATGCTGCAGCCCCGGCGCGCGCGTTGAATATCGTGCAGAAAAATAGCAACGACCCGTACCGCAAGTCGCGGTAAGGCCCGATATTGCCAGGAAGCCGAAGACCCTGAAGCGTTTGGAAGGAAATCTGTGATACAATGGTCTTGACCTTTGGATCAGGAGAATGGTCCATGGCAGAACTAGAGAGCATTCCTTACCGGGCCGGGTTTGTGGCGATCGTGGGCCGGCCGAATGTGGGCAAGTCCACCCTGCTCAACGCCTACCTGGGGCAAAAGATCGCCATCATCTCGCCCAAACCGCAGACGACCCGCACCGTCATCCGCGGCGGGCTGACCCTGCCCCGGGCCCAGGTCATCTTTTTGGACACGCCCGGCATCCACGACCCAATCCACAAACTGGGGGAGTACATGGTGGCCGCGGCGACCCGCGCCGTCAAGGACGCCGATGTGGTGGTGTGGCTGGTAGACCTGACCGCCCCACCCAACGAGGAGGACCGCCAGATCGCCGCGCTCCTGCGCGAGGAGTGCCGGGTGCCGCTGCTGCTGGCGCTGAACAAGGTGGACCGTGTCGCCGATGTCGCGGCGGCCGGCCGGCCCTACCGGGACCTCCTGGAGGAGGAGGGCCGACCGCTCTACGACCTGGCCCTGCCAATCTCTGCCCGGCAGGGGGAAGGGCGGGACGAACTTTTGCAGGCGATCATCGAGCGGTTGCCCGAATCCCCGCCCTACTACCCCGACGACTTTCTCACCGACCAGCCGATGCGGGTGATTGTGGCCGAACTGATCCGCGAGCAGGTGCTCCACTTTACCCGTCAGGAGGTCCCCCATGCCGTCGCGGTGATTGTGGAGGAGTTCCAAGAGCGCACCCCAGAACGGACCTACATCTCGGCCTATATCTATGTGGAGCGGGAGACGCAGAAAAAGATTCTGCTGGGGCGTGAGGGGCAGATGCTCAAAAAGATCGGCCAGGCCGCCCGCCGGGAGACTGAGGCGTTTCTGGGAAGGCGGGTCTATCTGGACCTCTGGGTCAAGGTGCGCAAGAACTGGCGCAAAAAGCCGGGCGCACTGCGCTGGCTGGGGTACGACATCACCCGACTCTGACGACTTTTACCGCCGAGCACGCCGAGGGGTACTTTGGGGGCCGCAGAGAATCCCCTTGTCCCCTGGGGAAACACGAAACCTCTGCCTCCTCCGCGTCTCGGCGGTGAACATTGGTGTGCGGCGGAGCAGGCACACGACTTCACAAAATCGCCGGGTTGTGGTATACTAGAGCAAGAAACCTGCCGGTGTAGCTCAGCGGTAGAGCAGCTGTTTCGTAAACAGCGGGTCGGGGGTTCGAATCCCTTCACCGGCTTGTGCACCGGGGCTCCCGGTGCATTTCTGTTTGACGGTAACGGGCAGGGGTGTTATAATTTTCACGAGACGACAGCACCGGCGCTGTCGCCGGTTCAGAATCGGGCCGGCCCCTGGCAGACCGGCCCGGACGACAATGGAGGTCGTTGATGGATGCCGAAACGAGGGCCTTTCTGAAGGAACGGTTGCGACCGGGCGATTTCGAAAAGTTGGCCCGGATTCCCCACCCCCGGCTGCACCGCTTTGTGGCCCGTTCAATTCAGGTGTGCAACCCCGGCCAGGTCTTTGTCTGCGACGATTCCCCCGAGGCCATAGCCTACATCCGCCAGGAGGCGATTCGCAAGGGGGAGGAGCGGCCGCTGGCCACCGCCGGCCACACCGTGCACTTTGACAACTATGGCGACCAGGCCCGCGACCGCCAGCACACCTACTTTCTCCTGCCGGAGGGAGAAGACCTGGGCCCGGCGATTCGCTCCCGCGAGCGGGCCGAAGGGCGGGCCGAGATCCGCCAGATTATGGATGGGATTATGGCCGGCCGCGAGGCCTACCTCTGCTTCTTCTGCCTGGGCCCAACCCACTCGCCCTTTTCGATTCCCTGCGTCCAGTTGACCGACTCGGCCTATGTGGCCCACAGCGAGATGCTGCTCTACCGTCCCGGCTATGAGGAGTTTGTCCGCCAGGGCCGGGAGGGCCGCTTTTTCGCCTTCTTGCACTCGCAGGGGCCGTTGGACGAGCGACGGACCAGCACAGACCTGACGCACCGCCGCGTCTATATTGACCTGGACGACGACATCGTCTACAGCATGAACACCCAGTACGGCGGGAACACGATCGGGCTGAAGAAACTGGCTATGCGCCTGGCGATTAACTGGGCCTCCCGCCAGGGCTGGCTAACCGAGCACATGATGGTGTTGGGGGTGCACGGGCCGGCCGGCCGGGTAACCTACTTGACCGGGGCCTTTCCCTCAATGTGCGGCAAAACCTCCACCGCAATGATGGAAGGGGAAGAGATCGTCGGAGATGACATCGCCTACCTGCGCAAGATTGATGGTCAGGTGCGCGCCGTCAATGTGGAGAAGGGCATCTTTGGCATCATCCAGGGAATCAACTCGGTGGACGACCCCATCTTTTGGGAGACGCTGCACAGCCCCGGCGAGATTATCTTTTCCAACGTCTTGGTCACGCCGGAGGGCGGGGTGCACTGGATCGACAAGGATGGTGAGGTTCCGCCGCGTGGCGAGAACCACTCCGGGGAGTGGTGGCCGGGCAAGACCGACGCCCAGGGCAGGGAGATTCCCGTCTCGCATCCCAACGCTCGCTTTACCCTGGACATGCGCCTCCTGCGCAATATGAGCCCGCAGCGGGACAACCCGGAAGGGGTCATCGTGGGGGCGATCGTCTACGGTGGGCGCGACTCGGATACCTCCGTGCCGGTGGAACAGGCCTTTGACTGGGTGCACGGCATCATCACCAAAGGGGCGGCTCTGGAGTCCGAGACGACGGCGGCCACCCTGGGCAAAGAGGGCGTACGCGAGTTCAACCCAATGTCCAACAAGGATTTTCTCTCCATCCCGATCGGCCGCTACATCCGCAACAACCTGGAGTTCGGCCAGGGGCTGACCGTCCCACCGCTGATCTTTGGGGTCAACTATTTCCTCCGCGACCGCCAGACCGGCCGCTGGCTCAACGACAGAACCGACAAGCGGGTCTGGTACAAATGGATGGAGTTGCGGGTGCATGGCGAGGTGGAGGCGATTCGCACGCCGACCGGCTGGATTCCCCTCTACGAGGACCTGCGGCGGCTCTTTCGGGAGGTGCTGGGCAGAGCGTACACCCACCAGGAGTATGTGGCCCAGTTTACAGTTCGTGTGCCCGAGAACCTGCGCAAGATTGAGCGAATCGAAGCGATCTACCGGAGCGAGGTCCCGGACGCGCCGGCCGTCCTCTTTGAGGTGCTGGAGGCGCAGCGGCAGCGGCTGTTGCAGGCACGGGCGGCCTATGGGGAGTATATCGCCCCGGAACAGTTGCGCTGAGGCAGGAGCAGGTTGGCAACGGACGAACGGGGTCTTGCCGGGATCGTCCCGGTTGCCGAAGGCGAAGCGGTTCCGGCGGAGGAGAGACCGGCCCTCTGGCGCAACTTTGTCCTGGGGGTGCTGAACGGGGTCCTCTTTAACCTGGCCTTTGGCTTTTTCTCCCCCACCCTGGTATTGCCCGGCCTGGTCCGCCGTCTGGGGGGCGGCAACACCCTGGTCAGTGCGCTGCCGGTGGTGGACCAGGGGGGGTGGCTGCTGCCGCAACTCTTGGTGGGAGCGCGCCTCCAGAGCCGGCCACGCAAACTTTCGCTGTACCGCTGGAGCGCGCTGGCGCGGGTGTGCTTTTTCAGCGCGCTCGTCGGGGTGGTTCTGCTGGCCGGCCGGCTTTCCCCGGCCGTTGCCCTGGGGGGCTTTTTTCTCTGCTACATCCTCTTTTCCCTCTTTGCCGGGATGGCCGGCATCCCCTTTCAGGATGTGGTAGCCAAAGAGATTCCCCCACGGCGGCGGGGGCTTTTCTTCGGCCTGCGACAGGTGGGGGGAGGAGGACTGACCCTGCTGGTGGCCAGCCCGGTGGTCGGGTTGGTCCTGGCGGAGGGGAGCGGCCGGCCCTTTCCGCAGAATTATGCCTTTCTCTTTGCCCTGGCCCTGGGGGCGTCGGTGCTGGGGTTGCTCAGTTTCTCCCTGGTACGGGAGCGGCCCTCGCGGGAGTTGGGACCGGCCGGCCCGTTGGGGGCACAACTGCGCCTGCTCCCCCAGATGTGGCGGGCTCAACCGGTCCTGCGCCGGTTCCTGCTCTACCGGGTCTTGAGCCGCATCACCCTGATCGCCGAGCCGTTCTACGTGCTCTATGCCACCGAGGTCCTGGGCGGCCCGGCGAGGGCAATCGGGGTCTATGTCGGGGTGGTCAATATCGTCCAGATCGTCTCCTTCCTCTTGTGGGGCCTGCTGGCCGACCACAAGGGCAACCGCCTGCTCCTGCGGTTGGGGTCGGGGCTGGCGGTGGGGGCCCCGGCGCTGGCGTTGCTCCTGCCGCCGGTGGCGCGGGCCCTGAGCCTTTCCCCGACGGCGGGGGCCTACCTCTTTGGGTTGGTCTTTGTGCTCTCCTCGTTGGGGCTGGCCGGTTGGGGGTTGGGGAGTCTGAATTACCTGCTGGAGGTCCTGTCGGAGCGCGACCGGCCGGCCGGGCTGGGGCTGGTGAACACGGTGGCCGGCCTGGCCAGTCTGCTGGTCATCCTGGGGGGCAGCGTGGCCGATTGGCTGGGCTACCAGGGGCTGTTCCTGCTGGCGGTGGGGTTGGGTCTGGCGGGGCTCTTTTTCGCCCTGCGCCTCCCGGAGCCGCGGGAGGCGTTGCAGGTGGATCGTTGATCGTTCGGCGAGAGGGCACCCCCGCTTTCAACCGCCCCCCCCCCTACAACCCCTTCTTCCTCCCATAGAAAAACGCCGCCACAAAGAGCACCGTCCCGATAAAGAGCAGCAGGTAAAAGAGTTCGCTGTTGATCCCCACCGAGCGACTTGGCGGGGGCAGGGGCGTCGGAGTGGGGTGCAGAAGGAGCAGCGGGGACATCGCCTCCTCCCTCAGCGGGGGATACCCAGGCCGGCGTGTCCACCCTGCCGGCCATGCAGATACATCACCCGCTCCACCACGACCGGCCGGTCCGCCTCCACCTCAACGGCCAGGGCCGATTGCCCTGGCAGCACCTCGTTCAGCGCAATGGTCAGCCGGGCGTGGGCCGGCATCCACCAGACCTGCTGTCCCAACGCCCCCCGCACCCCGGCAAAATTCAGCCGCAGACCCACCGGCTCAGCATTGGGGTTGGTAACTAGAAGGAGCGTCTCGAACGGCTCGGCCGTGGACCCCTCCGGCAGGAACCAGCGCCGCGCCGGCCGGGCCGCCCCCATCGCCGCATGCGCCGACTGCAGCGCGTGGAAAAAGGTCACCCGCGCCACGGCAACCGGCCGGGCCGCCCGCACTTCCGCAGCCAGGGCCAGGTCGGGCAATACCTGGTTCACGTTGAGCACCTGCTCCCCCGGCAGAACAACGTAGGTCCGCTGCAGGGTGGTGCCATCCTCGCTCATCAGGGTCACCGTAATCGGGACGGGCTCCTCCTGAGGGTTCAAGAAGGTCAGCAGCGTCACGCAGGGCGAGACGGTGTCCACCCCGGCCAACAGCCAGCGCCGCGCCAAAAGAGGACTGCCGGGCAGCCCATACCCGCCGGTCGAGCCGGCAAAGCGGACCGCCTGGGCTGCCGCGATCGGCGCGGTCGCCGTAACCCGGCTCCCCACCGGCGCTGCCCCGGCATAGATTCGGGCCAACGGGAGGTCCAGGCGTGACTGCGGGGCCAGCGAAAAGACCCCTGCCGGAACCGTCCCCGTCGGAGCAAAGGCGGTCACCGTCGCCGTCACCACCTGTCCCCAGGGGTTCACCAGGGTCAGGGTGGTGGAAAAACCCGGCTCCTGGCTCCCACCCGGCAGGTACCAAACCCGCGAGAGGGCCTCCTGGCCGGCCACGTCATCGGCATCGTGCCCAAAGTAGAGCGCCCGCTCGACCAGCACCTCCTCATCGGCCTCCAGGCGGGCCCAAAAGTCGCCCGGCCCGAGGAGACGATTGGCAAACAGGCTCGCCCGCGACTCGCCGGCCACAGAGAGGCGGTACTGCACCGCCCGCCCATCCTGCGGGAAGAGTTCGAGCACCACCCGTGTCCTCTCGGAGGTGGGATTGCTCAACAAGATCCAGGTATGTACCCCCTCCGCCGCCGTCCCCTGAGCCAGCACCCACTCCCCCCGGCGCAGGTTCCCCGCCTGCCAGCGGCTCCACAGCCGTTCGGCCAGAGAGGGACCGGCCGGGGTCGCCAGCGTCAGGTCCACCCCTTCGGCCAGGAGCGGTCCGCCCCACAGGTCCAAAAGCGAGAGCAGGCCATCCTCCATCGTGGGAGAGACGGCCTCCTGGGGATGCGCCCCCAGCAGGCCCAGGTAGGCGGTCGTCCCGGCCGGCGCAGCCCGTCCCCGGTAGACCCCGCCGGCGGCATCAACCAAAAAGAGGTAGGGCAGGTCATCGGCGGCCAGGGCCTCCTGGTAGAACCGCTGCAGCATGCGCAGGGCGGGAGCCGGTTCGACCTTTTCCCCCAGGGAAAGCACGGCCGGCCGCACCTCCAGTCGCAGGGAGGCGGTCACCGTCGCGGTGAGGGGCACAACCTGCCCGCCCCACTCCTCCGGCGGGAGCGGCTCGGTCCGGCCATCCTCCGTCCGCCAGGCCGGCACCGCCGCCACCGCCGGCCCCTCGGTCGAGAGGCAAACCACCTCGACATCCTCCAACACGGGGGAGCCGTTCCGCCCGCGCCCCAGATAGGCCCGGTACTGGACCTGCTCCCCGCCGGCGAAAGCGACCAGCGACTCGCCCACCGCGCGGCCGTCCGGGGAGGTCCAGGGGCCGGCCGGCAGGGCCACCCAGGGCTCCCAGTCGCCGGCCTCATCCCCGCCGCGCAGTGCCAGGGAGAGCGTGCCCCCCGGAGGGACCGTCGCCCGGTAGAGCAGGCCGGCCGCCCGACAGGGGAACGCGGGCTTCCAGACCGGCGAGGTGTACCATCCCTCGCCGGCGTTCTCGGCCAACTGCACCTCACCGTCCGCCTGCTCCGTCACCTGGGTGCCCTCCGCCTGGCCCTGGGCGAAATCGGCCGCGGTCGTCTGCAGCCGGCGGGCCAGGAGCACATCATCCGAGGTCGCTTCTGCGCGCATCCCCCGGCCGGCCCACAGCGAGGCCAGAACCGTCAGAAGAAGAACGGGACCCCACCACCATCTCCTTCGCCTCATGGGTTCTCTTCCTCCTCCGGGCTATAGTCCACCCCCTGGGTGTAGACATTCCCGGCGTTCCACAGACTCCACCCCACCGCCCCACCATCCCTGGCCGCGCGAATCTGCGCCTCCACCTCCGTGGGGCCATAAGGGGGAACGCCCAGGTCAAAATCCTGTAGCCAGGGCCGCAGTCTGGCCCGTTGCCCCTCGGACATCTGCGCGTGCGCTCGCTTGAGCGTCTCCAGCACGATCGGGTAGGGGCAGGCGTTGGGGTTGGCACAGCCCTGCTCACCCGGGCTGTAGTGGGAGGGGTAGGCCATCGGACAGATGTAATCCAGGTGGTGGGTCATCAGCGAAATGTCCTGCCCCTGTTCCCACATCTTGCGCCAGGCGGCATAACCAAAGACATCAGCTGAAATAAAGACGCCCGTGGGGGCCAACTCCTCATAGGCCCGCCGGACAAAGGCAGCAGTCGTCGCGTACTGCTTTTCAATGCTCGTTTCTTCCGCGTAGCGAATGTCGCTCAGGACCCCATCGGTGGGGAAACGGATATAGTCGAACTGCACCTCGTCAAAGCCCAACTCGGCCAGTTCGCGGGCGATGGCGATGTTGTATTCCCGGACCTCCTGCCGATAGGGATCGGCCCACTTGAGCCCCTTGCGGTCGGTCCAGGGGCCACCCCGGCTGATGCTCTGCACCCCCCACTCGGGGCGGGCGTCAACCAGGCGGCTGTCCTCAAAGGTGACGATGTAGCCGATCGTATAGATGCCCCGTCGGCGGCACTCCTGGAGGATCTCGGCCACCTCGTAGCGCGGGGAGGCCGTGCCCAACTCCTGCACCAACGGCACCTGGCTGTCATAAGCCACCGCCCCCCAGGCATCCTTGGCCTCGATAACCATCGCGTTCAGTTCGGTCTGCTCGACGAAATCGAGCAGCGGGGTAAAGAGGTCGCCGCTTGTCCCATAGGTGCTCACGACAAACGAGGTCACGTAAATCCCCTGCACGGCGAACGGCTCCAGGTCCACCGTCACGCTGGCCGATTGCGTCACCGTGAGAACGGCCTTGGCAAAACCGGGCGAGAGCACCTGCAGGACGACCGCTTCGGGGAGATTTTCAAAGGAAAAGCGGCCCTGCTCGTCGGTGTGCACGACCTGGCCCTGCCAGATGACCCGCGCCTGGGGCAGAGGCCGGCCGTTCTGGTCCCGCACCTGCCCCTCTAAAAAGTTCGGGCGGAGGGAAAGGTCGTGCCCGGTGACCCGTTCCAGGGCGACCTCCTCGGTCACGTAGCGAGGAAAGGCCACCTGCAGGCGGAACGCCTCGGGCACCCCTTCCAGATAGTAGCGCCCCTCGGCGTCGGTTGTCGCGCTCAGCGGGTCGTCGGCCCAGAGGACGACCTTGGCGCCGGAAAGCGGCTCGCCGCTGTAGCGGTCCAGCACCTGGCCGGTGAGGGTATTGGGGCGAAGGGCAACCTCGACCGTGGTGGTGGCAAAGGAAGTCGTGGCCGGCTCATAGCCGGGGGCCTGTACCGTCAGGGTAAAGGGAAAGCCGGGTTCTTCCAGAAGGAAGCGGCCCATCGCGTCGCTCTGGACCGTGCGGCCCCGGTTCACGTGGACGGTGGCCCCGTCTACCGGCCGGCCGGTGTAGGCGTTCCGCACCACCCCCTCGGCCTGGGCGGGCAGCAGGGTCACCTCGACGGTCACCTCATCCGAGCCGGAAGCGTCCAGGTCCCCCAGGGCAAGCCGGCCCTCCTGGTAGCCCGGCGCGGCGACGGTGAGCGTCCCCGTCATCGGCCAGGTGGCAAAGCGGCAGCGGCCGGCCGGGTCCACCGCCACGGTCGCTTCCGCAAGACGACATTCGCCGCCGCGGATGGGCCGCCGGCTCAACTCATCGCGCAGGACTACAACCAACAGCGGCAGCGGGGTCGGAGACGGAGCAAGGGGAACAACCTCACAGGCCCACAGGAGCAAGAGCAGCAGAAGGGACCAGAGAAACCGACGAGCGGCCATACTACCCATCAAGGCTCCTCCTATCTGTGTTCTGCGAATCAGCCATCGGCCTGGGAGGATTATAGCATGAAAGCAAGGAGATGTCTAGAACGGCGGAAGGCCGGGTCCCAACACAGACTTGACATCCCTCCGATTTGTGGTATAATTGTTGTAGTAGGAAACTGATTCGGAGGACATGGACTTGTTGCCGGACGATCCCTTTGAGGAGTATGTGGACGTGCGCATGGCCGCACAGCGGCTCAAGATCCATCCCGAGTCGGTCAAGCGGTTGATTCGGGCAGGCAAGTTGCCGGCCCGCAAATTTGCCAACAAGTGGTTTATCCGGCAGGATGTGCTGGAGCAGTTCGCCAGCCGGTATCTCCCCCGAAGAGGGCGACGACGGCAACTGCTCTGACCTGGGATTCTCCTAAACAGGACACCGGCGAATTGTTTGCCCTTGGAACAGACTTGACAACGGGGCTGTTTCTGGTATACTATGACCCGCAGTAACGGCACCAAGGAGGCCGGATGGATGAGACCTCTCCTCCCGTGCCGGCAAGTCGGCACAGGAGATCCCGGCGGCGAACGGTCGGGGAGGTCGTGAGAGAAGCACAAGCCGCCCTGAAAGAAACGATAGGAGAGACGTCGCCCATCTCTTCCCCGATCGGGGAAGAGGTGCGCCGGTATCTTTTTTCCCTGCGGACCTCTCCAAGCCTGCTACGCAAACCGCCACGCATCCCCCTGGGGCGGTTCCTGTTCCGGCACGCGGCGACCTTGCTGGTCCTGGCCCTCCTCCTGACCACCCTGGCCGGCCGCGGCTTTGCTGCCTACGTCAGCCCGCAACAAAAGACCCAGGCCGAGGGCGGCATTCGCTTCCTGCTCCGCGGCGATCTCGAAAGCAACGTGGAGGAACCCTTTGCCTTCTCCATCGCCCCCCTGGCGGTGGCCCCCCGGGCGACCGCCCCGGCCGCACCGGACCTCGACCAACCCCCTCCCGAGACCGACGAGGCCCCGCTGTCGCACGACGTGGTCATCTACACCGTCCAACCGGGCGACACGCTCGACTCGATCGCCGCTCAGTTCGAGGTCGCCCCCTACACAATCTTTTGGGTCAACCGCCTGCGCACCCCCGGCGACCTGACGCCGGGTATGGCCCTGACCATCCCCCCAATCTCGGGCGTCCCCCACATCGTACGGCCGGGTGAGACCCTAGAGTCGGTTGCCGACCGCTACGGGGTGCGGCCGGGGAACATTGTCGGCTATCCGCCCAATGCACTGACCTTCCCCTACGAACTCGAGGCCGGCCAGGAGATCTTTGTCCCCGGCGGGGTCATCTACATCCCCTCCTACCCGGTGGAACCCGGCGACGAGTGGCCAGCCCCGACGCTGGTACAGATGCCCGGCGGGGAAAAGTTGCGCTGGCCCACCTGGGGCTATATCTCGGCCCCTTTTGGCTGGAGCCGGGCCTACGGCGGCTACCACCGGGGGATGGACATCGCCAACAACTGGGGGACGCCGGTCTATGCCGCCGCGGCGGGTAAAGTGGTCGAGGCCGGCTGGAGTTCGCTCGGCTACTATGCCAAGATTGACCACGGAAACGGCTTTCGCACCATCTACGGCCACCTGGCCCGCCGCCCGCTCGTCTCCGCCGGCGAACAGGTGGAGCGGGGGCAACTGATCGGCTATATGGGCAGCACCTACGGGGCCGGTGGGTATGCCTCCGGCGTGCACCTCCACTTTGCCGTCCAGCATCACGGCGTCTATATTGACCCCCGACCGCTGCTGGAAGAGTGACGGTGAGCCGCTCCCTGCTCCACCACCTGGAATGCAGCCGCTGCCGGGAAACCTTCCCTGCCGACCGCTGGAGCAACCTCTGTCCGCACTGTTCCGCCCCGTTGCTGGCCCGCTATGACCTGGAGGCGGCCCGCCCCCTACTCCGACCGGAGGGGCTGGCCGGCCGCCCCGCCTCCCTCTGGCGATATGCCGAACTCCTGCCGGTGCGCGACCCGGCCTTCCGCCTGACCCTAGGGGAAGGCTGGACGCCGCTCCTGCGGGCCGACCGCCTGGGCGAGGCCCTGGGGTTGGAGCATCTCTACATCAAAGAGGAGGGCCTCAACCCGACCGGCTCGTTCAAAGCGCGGGGGATGGCCGTGGCCGTCTCGCGGGCCTGCGAACTGGGGGCGGTAGGGTTCGTCCTGCCCTCGGCGGGGAACGCCGCCGGCGCGCTGGCGGCCTATGCCGCACAGGCCGCCCGGCCGGCCCACCTCTTTTTGCCGGCCAACACGCCGCCAGCCTTTTTCCGCGAATGCCGGGGGCTGGGCGCGACCGTCTCTTCCGTCCCCGGCCACCTCGGCGACGCCGGCCGGGCTGCCCGGCAGGAGGCCGAACGGCAAGGGTGGACCTCCCTCTCCACCCTCACCGAGCCCTACCGCGTCGAGGGCAAAAAGACGATGGCCTTCGAACTGCTCGAACAGTTGGGCCAGGCCCCCGACGTCATCGTCTACCCCACCGGCGGCGGCACCGGCATCATCGGGATGTGGAAGGGGTTTGCCGAACTGGAAGCGCTGGACTGGATCGGGCCGGAGCGGCCGCGCCTGGTCTCGGTGCAGATGGCGGGGTGTGCACCGATTGTGCGGGCCTTTCACCAGGGCCGCGATCGGGCCACCCCCTGGCCGGCCCCCGCCCCCACCGTGGCTTTGGGCCTGCGCGTCCCTGCCGCCGTCGGCGACGCGCTGATCCTGCAGGCCCTCCGGGAAAGCGGCGGCACCGCCGTCGCGGTGGAGGAGGAGACCGTTTTGCCGGCCTGGCAACGCCTCGGCCGGTTGGAGGGGATTCTGGCCTGCCCCGAGGGAGCGGCTGCCCTGGCCGGCCTGGAGACCCTGGTACAGCAGGGCTGGGTACGCCCCCACGAGCGGGTGGTCCTTTTTAACACCGGGAACGGCTACAAGTACCTGGACCGCCTGCTCCCATAAAACGGGCAGGAGCGGGCAATGCCCCCGTCTACCCGATTGCGTTCCTGCCGGGGTTGCCCGGAGAAACGGTTCTCCTTGCCGGCCGGTGTGTGGACCCTGCATGCTAGATCCCTCCATTGCCCTCCCTGTACCCCTGTGCTATAATGCCCCTGGACAGTAGGGGGCCGGCCAGGGGCCTGTTGAATGTGAAGACCATCTCCCGTTTGCACATTCGCAACCCGGATGAGCCAAACCCGAAACGGCCCGTGTCAGAACCGTTGGATGGCAGGATTATCGAGCAGACAATGAGCACCAGGCAGATTCAAGTTCGCACCCAGGTCCTCCGCGCAATCTCCGGGAAGGCGATGTGGTTGCCCGGCGAGAAGGTGGTGCTGGCCGTCTCGGGCGGTCCCGATTCGCTCTGTCTGCTCCACATCCTGCACACCACCACCGCCGAGCACGGTGGGCTGCTCCACGTGGCCCACCTGGACCACCGCTTTCGCGGGGAGCGTTCCGCTGCCGAGGCGGAACGGGTGGCCACGCTGGCACGGCAGTGGGGCTTGCCGGCCAGTGTGGAGGCGCGGGATGTGCCCGCCCTGGCCCGGGAGAGGAAACTCTCGCCGGAGGAAGCTGCCCGCCAGGTCCGCTACCGCTTCCTGGCCGAGGTGGCGGCGCGGGAAAAGGCCGCCGTCATCGCCCTCGGCCACACCGCCGACGACCAGGTCGAGACGGTGCTCTTGCACCTCCTCCGGGGGTGCGGGCTGGCCGGCCTGCGCGGCATGCGCCCTCTGGCCCCGGCAGCCCCCTGGATGGTGGCCGGCCTCTCCTTCCCCCGCCCACTGCGCCTGGCTCGCCCCCTCCTGGGAGTAACCCGCGCCCAGACGGAGGCCGTCTGCACCGCCGCCGGCCTGGAGCCCTCCCGCGACGAGTGGAACCGCGACCCCCGCTTCCTCCGCGTGCGCCTGCGCCAGGAGGTCCTGCCCCTGCTGGAACAGATCAACCCCGGCGTCCGGGAGGCCCTCCTGCGCCTGGCCCAACAGGCCGCCTGGTGGGAGGAGGACGCCCAGGCCATGCTGGCCGAACGGTGGCCGGCCCTGGCCTCCCAGGAGAAAGGAGGCCTCCGTCTGGACCTCCAGCAGTGGGAACAACTCCCCCGCAGCCTGCGGCTGCCGGCCATCCGCCGGGCGGTGGAGCAGGTCCGCGGCCACCTGGAGGACCTGGGCTGGGCCGCCGTGCTGGCCGCCGGCGACCTGGTCCAGGCCACCGTGGGCAGCGAGGTCTCCCTGGTGGAGGAGGTGATCGCCCGCCGCACCTATGCCGCCCTCCTCATCGGCCGGCGGACCGACCTGGACCGGGCCGCAGCGGCCCTCTGGCCCGACCTGGGGCCAGAGCCGCTGCCCCTGAACCTCCCCGGCTGCACCACACTGCCGGGCGGACACCGCCTGGAGGCCTCGCTGCACCCTCGCAGCGAGGCACCTCTTTCCGCCTCCCGCTGGGAGGCCTGCCTGGACGCCGACCGCTGCGGGCAACCGCTCTGGCTGCGCCATCGCCGGCCCGGTGACCGCATCCACCTGCCGGGCATGCGGGGCAGCAAAACGTTGCAAGACCTCTTTGTGGATGAAAAGGTCCCCCGCGACCAACGGGCACGCATCCCGTTGGTCGTCTCCCCCCAGGGGATCGTCTGGGTGGTGGGGTATCGTTCCGATGGACGGTTTTGGCTGCAACCGGACACACCGACGGTCCTCCGGCTGCGCTGGCACTGGAGCAAAGGAGAAGGCTATGCTTGAAGATGTCGCTCAGGTTCTGATCACGGAGGAGCACCTGCAACAGCGCGTGCGCGAACTGGCCCGCCAGATCGAGGCCGACTATGCGGGCAAGGACCTGCTGGCTATCGGGTTGCTGCGCGGCGCGGTGACCTTTATGGTGGACCTGACGCGGGCCATGCACCGCCCCATTGTCATTGACTTTATGGCCGTCTCTAGTTACGGAGCCAGCACCGAGACGAGCGGGGTCGTGCGTATCCTCAAGGACCTGGACGAGAGCATCGAGGGCCGCCACGTGCTCGTCGTCGAGGATATTGTGGACACCGGCCTGACCCTCAAGTATATCCTGGAACTGCTCAGTCGCCGCCGGCCGGCCAGCCTGCGCGTCTGTGTCCTTTTGGATAAAAAGGAACGGCGGCTGGTGGATGTGCCGATTCACTATGTCGGGTTCGAGATCCCCGACGCCTTTGTCGTCGGCTATGGGCTCGATTTTAACCAAAAATACCGCAACCTCCCCTTCGTCGGCGTGCTCAAGGAAAAGGTCTATGCCCGAGAGGGGCAGGACAACCCCGACCCGCAGGAGTAGGACGATGGCCAAACTGCAACCGCGCATCCTGAAAGGAACCCGCGATTTTCTTCCCCCGGTGATGATTTTGCGGCAGCACGTCCTGGAAACGCTGCGCCGAACCTTTGAGCGGTTCGGGTTCGAACCGCTCGAGACCCCGGCGATCGAGTATGCCGAGACCTTTGAGGGGAAATCGGACGCCGAGGTGGACCGGTTGATCTACCGCTTCCAGGACCACGGCGGCCGGCGGGTGGCTTTGCGCTACGAACTGAACGTGGCCCTGGCCCGGGTGGCGGCGATGTACACCGACGACCTGACCTTTCCCTTCAAGCGTTACCAGATGGGACCGGTTTGGCGGGCGGACAAGCCTCAGAAAGGCCGCTACCGTGAGTTCTGGCAGTGCGATGTGGATATCGTCGGGAGTGCCTCGATGCTGGCCGACGCCGAGGTGGTCACCGTCCTCTACAACGCCCTGCGTGCCCTGGGCCTGGAGCGATTTACCATCCACCTGAACAACCGCAAGGTCCTGGCCGGCCTGGGGGTACTGGCCGGCGTCCCCCCGGAGCAGACCGGCGGCCTCTACCGGGCCATTGACAAACTGGAGCGCGATGGTCCGGAGGTGGTGCGGCGGCTGCTCCTGGAGGAAGGGCTGAGCGAGCAGGCGGCCGGCCGCCTGCTGGACCTGGTGCAGATACCCGGCGGCGGGCAGGAGGTACTGGCCGGCCTGGAGGAACCGTTCGCCGAGGTTCCCATCGGCCTGGAGGGGGTTCGGGAGATGCAGGACCTCCTGGCCCATCTGGAGGCGCTGGGCGTGCCGGCCGGCTACTGGCGGCTAGACCTAAGTATGGTCCGGGGGTTGGGCTACTACACCGGGCCGATCTTTGAGGCCACGGTGGAGGAACCGCGCATCGGCTCGATCAGCGGCGGCGGCCGCTACGATGGCATCATCGGCCTCTTTGGCCCTGACATGCCCGCCACCGGGGTCAGCCTGGGGTTGGACCGCATCGTGGATGTGCTCGGCGAACTGGGCCTGGCCGACCTGCCGACCACCGTCGTGGAAGCGCTGGTGACGATCTTGGACCAGGAGCACCTGGGCGAATCGCTGCGCCTGGCTCAGGAACTGCGCCGGGCCGGGGTGCGTACCGAGGTCTATTTGGGGAAAATCGCCGGCCTGGGCCGGCAGTTCCGCTACGCCGACCGCAAGGGGGTGCCCTACGTCCTCATCGTCGGGCCGGACGAACTGGCGGCCGGCGTGGTGGCGGTCAAGGATATGCACAGCGGTGAGCAGCACAACCTTCCCCGTTCGGAGGTGGCGGCGTTCCTCCTGGCCGGCCGGGAAGCAGGGTAGCCGGTGCCTGGCACCGGCCAGGGTTATCGGCACTCTGTAGGGCCAATGTAACTGCTCACCGCAGGTCGGAGCGCGCAGAGGGATACTTTTGGGGCCGCAGAGAGCCCCCTCGTCCTCTGTGGAAACACGAACCCTCTGCGTCCTTCGCGTCTTGGTGAAGATTGGTGTGCGGCTGAGCAGTTATGGGCCAATCTTGATTGAAATCCGTGTGGCAGATACCGCCGGGCTTTTGTTTGCGGGCCGCACCAGGAATGGCCGCCCTATTTCGCCCGCTCCTGCAGTTCCTGGAGGAGCGACTCGGGCACCTGCACGGCCACTACCTCCCCCCGCGCGCAGACCTCCCCCGCGGCGATCACCTGCGCCGCCACGACCACCTTGCGCCCTTTGACCTCTTTGACCTGGCCGCGCACCTCCAGGGGGACGCCCAGCGGCGTTGGCTTGATATAGTCCACCTTCAGGGAGGCGGTGAGGAAGCGTAGGGGCGGGTCGCTGTCCAGTTCCCGCCCCTCGGCGCGGTAGGCCGCCGCCGCGGCCGTCCCGGTGCTGTGGCAGTCAATCAGAGAGGCGATCAGCCCACCATAGACGTACCCGGGGATGGCGATGTGGTAGGGGCGAGGGGTATAGACGGCCACCGTCTCGTCCCCGTCCCAGTAACTTTTAATCTGCAGGCCGTGCTCGTTCAGCCGCCCACAGCCGTAGCAGTAGGCCAGATAGTCGGGGTAATACTCCTGAAACGCTTTCACCAGACCACTCCTCTCTTGCCCTTGAACCGCTCGAGCATTCCAACGGTTTACTTGGTTGTCTCGACCCGCTGCCAGAGTTCTCGCAACGGCCGACGCCGCAACCGCACATTGTACCAGACCAGCAACCACAGGTGCAACCGGGCCGCAAAGAGCAGCCCACTCCAGAACATCTCGCGGGGGGTGCGGGGGTAGGTGAGGGCCAGCCGTGTGCCCTGGAGCACCTCCAGCCAGGCCGAGCGCATGCGCACCGGCGAACGCCGCACATACTCCTGGGCGTACCCTCCTGCCGAGCGCACCTTTTGCCGCAGCCAGTCGCGGTAGGTGCTGGGGTAACGCACATACACCCGCGCCTCCGGTGCGTAGCGGACGCGGTAGCCCTGCCGGACGATCTGGTGGGAGATGACGGCGTCCTCGGCCAGGGCGTCCTCGGGAATCGGGCCGGCCAGGGCGCGGCGTACGGCAAAGAGGTAGCCGGAGCAGACCAGGAACTTTTCCTGACGGTCGCGCTCCAGGCGCACCCGGTGCGCGCTGTCGGTGAGCAGATGGGACCAATAGCCCAGGAGCGTCTCGCGGGGGCTGATGCTGACCGGCCGGCCGCTCACCGCGCCCACCGTGGGGTCCGCAAAGGGGGCCAGGAGGGGGGGCAGTGCCCGCTCATCCACCCGGACATCGCCGTCGCTGAGGACGACCAGGTCTCCCTGAACGGCCTCCAGCCCGACCTGCAGGGCGGCAGGTTTGCCCTGCCCGCGGTCGGCGACATGCCGCACGGTGGGGTGCCGGTGGGCATATGCCTGCACCACGGCGGTCGTTTCAGGATCAGGGCAGACGACCACGACCTCGGCCTCCGGGGGCAACTGTCCCAGAAAGGCCTCGAGCGCCCGTCCAACCGTCTCCGCCTCGCGAAAGGCGGTGATGAGGATACTGACCATCGCGTCGTCCTTGCCTGTCCGTTGGGCTCTATGATACCACTTGGAAAAGAAAACCGCCGGCCTCTTTCCGGTCGGCATTCCCCTCAACCGCCCGCCTACCGGGACGATGCAGCCATCGCCTCCTCAGCAGCCGTCCCTTGATCGAGCCCATGTCATCCTCGGGAAAAACAGCCATCGCTACTACTTCCACCTTTATTTTTACCATAACCGGACACATGGAAATTTGCCTCAACCGCCGTCGCCTGGTCAAAAAGTGCAACTTTTTGACAATTCACTGCCGGTTTTCGGAAACCTTTCTTCCGCTTATGGACACATTCGCGCAATTAATCGAAACTTGCCCGTATCCATTACCATAAGAGAACGTGCCTTCCTACCGGTTCATCAATGGGTACTCGGTACGAACTTGCGAAACCGTGTGCTCAAGGTGGCCCGGGACGAATCCTGCGCCACGGAGCCCCTGCCGCCTCACAACGGTCCCAGGTCCTCGGTCAGGTCACGGTCACCAAACATGACCTCGGGGTTGAGCAGGTCGTCGGGGTCCAAGATCGCCTTGAGGCGGCGCATGTACCCCACAATGGCCGGCCCCCACTCCCACTCCAGGTAGGGCACCCGCAGCCGGCCCATCCCATGCTCGGCCGTGATCGTGCCGTCGTAGCGCAGGACCGCCCGGTAGACCTCGTCGGCAACGCGCCGGAGGAGGGCCGGCAGGTCGGGGTTGCGGACGTCAAAGAGCGGCCGCAGGTGCAGGTTGCCGCTGCCGGCGTGCCCATAGATCGCCGCCACCAGGCCGTGCCGGTCAAAGATTCCCTCCAGGTCCAGAATCAGGTCGGCCAGGTGACGCGGGTCCACACCGACGTCGTTGACCAGGGAGAGGGCCTTCAGGTGGGGCGAGTAGCCTCGCAACACCGGAAAGAGGGCCTTGCGGGCCTTCCAGAGCAGGGCCTGCTCCTCCTCGCCGTGGGCCACGCGGGGGAGATCGGCCAGTTCGTAGGGCTGCGAGCGGAGGAGGGCCTCCATCCGGGCGATCTGGGCCTCCCGGTCGGGGCCCGCGAACTCCACCAGGAGCATGTGCGCCGCGCCGGCCGGCAGGTCCAGGTCGGGGAAGCGCTCCCGGACGATCGCCAGGGCGCGGGCGTTCACCATCTCGATCGCCGCCACGTCCACTTCCTCTCGAATCCGCTGCACGGCATCGCCGGTCTGATGCAGGTCGCGGAAGTAGAGGAGCACGGTGGCCCTGCCCTCGATATAGGGCTCGGCCCGCAGGGTGACCCGCGTGATCACCCCCAGCGTGCCCACACTGCCCACCAGGAGTTGGGCGACCAACTCCCCCGGCGGCAGATCGCGGAGGCAGGCAAAGAGGTTGTAGCCGCTGGCCAGTTTCATCTCCTTGCGGGCGTCCAACCGGCGACAGGTGGCTTCGTCGGCGCGGATTTCGGCGCAGAGGGCCTGCACCCCCCGGCGGATGCGGGTGGGGATGGTCGCCTCGTCGGCCGTGTCCACGACCTCACCGGCGACCGTGACGAACTGGAGGTGGCGCAGGTAGCGGTCTATCGAGCCGTGCCTGTAGGCGTGGGGGCCGCTGGCCTTGGTAGCGACGTTGCCGCCGAGGAGGGAGATGCCCCCGCTGGAGGGGTCGGAGGGGAGAAAAAGGCCATACGGCCGCAGGAACGCCTGCAGGGCGTCGTGGACGGCGGCAGGGCCGGCGGTGACACGCGGCTCGCCATTGACCTCCTCCAACCCTTCGATATAGTCCAGCGGGCCGCGCCGGTAAAAGTGCAGCACCACCCCCCGCCCCAACGCGCTCCCGGTGGTGCTGGAACCACCCCCGCGCGGGGTCAGCGGGAGGCCGGCCTCACGGCAAAAGTTCAGCGTCTCCAGGACATCCTCCAACGTCTCCGGCAGGACCACCGCCAGAGGCGGAATGCGGTAGATGCTCATGTCGGTGGCATAGCGAGCCAGGTCGGCCTCGTCGGTCAGGATGCGGCCCCGGAGGCGCGGGCGAAGGGCGGTGTCGATGCGCTCGGCGGTGAGCGGTACAGGTAAGGGCATCAGGGGATCTCCTTGAGCCGGCCGGCCGGGAATCCACTACAGCGCGGCAATGATCGCCTCGGCCATCTCGCGGGTGCCGACGGCAGTTCCTTCCTCCCCCGGCGGCTTCAGGTCCGCCGTCACATAACGGCCCTCGGCGATGACCTGGACGACGGCCCGCTCGACGCGCCGGGCGGCCTCCTCCTCCCCCAGATGGCGCAGGAGCAAGGCCCCCGAGAGGATCGCTGCCGTGGGGTTGAGTCTGTTTTGGCCGGCGTACCGTGGGGCCGAACCGTGGGCCGGCTCAAAGACGGCCAGGTCGTCACCGAGGTTCATGCCGGGCATGACCCCCAAGCCACCGATCAGACCGGCGCAGAGGTCGCTGACAATGTCGCCGTAGAGGTTGGGCAGGACCAGGACGTCAAAGTTCTGCGGCCGTTGTACCAGCAGCATGCAGAGCGCGTCCACGATGCGCTCTTCGAAGGCAATGTCGGCATAGTCGGCCGCCACCTCTTGGGCCACGCGCAAAAAGAGGCCATCGGTGGCCTTGAGGATGTTGGCCTTGTGCACGGCGGTGACCTTATGCCGGCCGTGGGCGCGGGCGTACCGGAAGGCAAAGCGGACAACGCGCTCGCTGGCCCGCCGGGTGATGAGGCGAATCGACTCGGCGGCCACATCCGGGATGACCTCGTGTTCGATTCCCGCGTAGAGGTCCTCAGTGTTCTCCCGCACGACGACCAGGTCCACCTGGGGAAAAGCTCCCGGAACGCCCGGAATCGTCCGGGCCGGCCGGACATTGACGTACAGTCCCAGCGCGCGGCGCATGGCCACATTGACGCTGCGGAACCCCGACCCGACCGGCGTGGTGATCGGCCCCTTTAGGGCGACTCGGTTGGCCCGGATCGAATCGAGCACGGCCTCCGGCAACGGGGTGCCGTGCCTTGCCATCACCGCTGCTCCGGCCTCCTGGAGGTCCCAGTCGAACTCAACGCCGGTCGCTTCGAGCACGCGACGGGCGGCCACGATCATCTCCGGGCCGATGCCGTCGCCCGGAATCAGGGTTACGCGGTAGGGCATGGTCGTCTCCTTTGTGGGGCATCTCTACAAGCCGGCCTTGATATAGTTGAGCATGCCGCCGGCCAGCAGGACGCGCACCTGACGTTCGGTCAGGTCGTAGCGCAGCGGAATCTCGCGCCGCCTGGTCAGGTTATGCAGAACCAGGTCCTTTCCCTCCTCGAGGGCCCGGCGGATGCCCACAACCTCCCACTCGTCGCCCTGCTCGATTGCTGCATAGTCCTCCTCGTGGACAAAGAGGAGCGGCAGGATGCCCACGTTGACCAGGTTGGCGTGGTGAATGCGGGCGTACGATTTGGCCAGGACGGCCTTGAGCCCCAGGTACATCGGGGCCAGAGCGGCGTGTTCACGGCTGGAGCCCTGCCCATAGTTGACCCCACCGACGACGAGCCCTCCGCCCCACTCCTTCGCCCGCCGGACAAAGTCGGGGTCCACCCGCCAAAAGACATACTCGGCAATCGCCGGGATGTTGGAGCGGAGGGGCAGGACCTGCGCACCGGCCGGCATAATGTGGTCGGTGGTGACATTATCCCCCACCTTGAGCAGGACGCGACCGCGCACAGTGTCGGGAATCGGCTCGGCGACCGGAACCGGCTGGATGTTGGGGCCACGGATGACCTCCACCTGGGCGGGGGCCTCGGCCGGCGGGAGAATCATCTTGTCGTCCACCAGATAGTGCTCCGGCGGCTCGACCTGCAACGGCTCCCCCAGGCGACGAGGGTCGGTGATGACGCCGTACAGCGCGGAGGCGGCGCAGGTCTCCGGGCTGGCCAGGTAGACATAGTCGTCGGCGGTGCCGCTGCGTCCCTTGAAGTTGCGGTTGAAGGAACGCAACGAGGCCACCCCGCTCGGCGGGGCCTGCCCCATGCCGATGCAGGGTCCGCAGGCCGATTCCAGAATGCGCGCTCCGGCCTCGATCAGGTCAGCCAGGGCACCGCTTCGAGCGATCATTGTGTAGACCTGCTTGCTCCCCGGCGTAATGGTCAGGCTGACAGAGGGGTGGACCGTTTTTCCCTTGAGAATGAGAGCGGCTTGGGTCAAATCCTCGAAGGAGGAGTTGGTGCAGGAGCCAATACAGACCTGGGCCAGGGGTGTCCCCTCGACCTCGCGCACCGGAACCACCTGATCGGGGCTGGAGGGCAGCGAGATGAGCGGTTCCAGTTCGCCCAGGTTAATCTCAATGTACTCGTCGTAGGTGGCGTCGGGGTCGGCGGCCAGCGGCCGCCAGACCTGACCCCGCTCCTGCGCCTCCAGGTAGGCGCGGGTGCGCTCGTCGCTGGGGAAAAGGGAGGTCGTCGCCCCCAGTTCGGCCCCCATGTTGCAGATCGTGCCCCGCTGGGGGACGGTCAGGGTGGTCACGCCGGGGCCATAGTACTCGATAATCCTGCCCACACCACCCTTGACCGTCAGCCGCCGCTGCAGTTCGATGATGATATCCTTGGCCGCGACCCAGGGGCCGAGTTCGCCGACCAGGTAGACCCCCACGATCTTGGGCATGACCAGGTAAAAGGGAGCGCCGCCCATCGCCACGGCGACGTCCAAGCCGCCGGCCCCGATCGCCAGCATGCCCAGGCCGCCGGCCGTAGGGGTATGGCTGTCCGAGCCGAGTAGGGTCTTGCCGGGCACCCCAAATCGCTCCAGGTGCACCTGGTGACAGATGCCGTTTCCGGGCCGGGAAAAGTAGGCCCCGTATTTGGCCGAGACCGATTGCAGATAGCGGTGGTCGTCGGCGTTGCGAAAGTCAATCTGCAGCATGTTGTGGTCCACGTAACTGACTGAGAGTTCGGTCCGCACCCGCTCCAGGCCGATCGCCTCGAACTCCAGCCAGGCCATCGTCCCGGTGGCATCCTGGGTGAGGGTCTGGTCTATGTGGATGGCGATCTCCTGTCCGGGGACCATCTCGCCGGCGACCAGGTGGCCGGCGATTATCTTGCGCGCCAGGTTTTGTCCCATCGTTTTTCTCCTGCTAAAAGCACTGCTGCCGCCCGGCCGGCTACCCCCGCTCCACCAGGGGCCGGTAAGGACGAGGTTCCGGGCCGGCATAGCGGGACAGCGGCCGAATCAGGCGGTTGTCCCCGTACTGCTCGATCACGTGGGCGGCCCACCCGGCCACCCGACTGAGGGCAAAGATCGGGGTAAAGAGGTCCAGGGGGATGCCCAGAGTGTAGAGGAGCGGTGCGGTAAAAAAGTCCACGTTGGGATAGATCCCCTTGCGCTCCTCCATAATCTCCATCACCTTGAGGGCCAGGCGACACCAGCGGGGGTCCTCCAGCCGGCTATCCAGATCACAGACGACCTCTCGCAGGGCGCGGGCACGGGGGTCCATGGTCTTGTAGACGCGGTGGCCAAAGCCCATGATCCGCTTCTTCTGGGCCAAAGCGGCCTCGATATAGGCCTCGGCCCGCTCCGGGTCGCCGATCTCCAGCAGCATCTCCATCGCCCGCTGATTGGCCCCGCCGTGGAGGGGTCCCTTGAGGGTGCCGATCGCCGTGGTGATCGCCGAGTAGAGGTCAGAGAGGGTCGAGGCGGTAATGCGAGCGGCAAAGGTCGAGGCGTTCAGGCCGTGCTCGGCCATCAGCACCAGGGCCATATTCATCGCCCCTACCTGCAGTGCGGAGGGTCGTTCCCCGTTGAGCATGTAGAGAAAGTTGGCCGCGTGGCCCAGGCCGGGATCGGGGCGCACCCGTTCCCGGCCGCGGGAGTGGCGAAAGTAGTAGGCGACGATCGTGGGCAGTTTGGCCGTGAGGCGCATGGCCTTGCGGAGATTGGCCGGCCGGCTGTCGTCGTTCGCTTCAGGGTCGCAGGAGGATAGGGCGGAGATGGCCGTGCGCAACGCCTCCATCGGCACCGGCCAGCAGGGCAGGGTCAGAATCAGTTCCCAGACGCCCTCGTGAATTTCCCGTTCGGCGGCCAGGTCGGCGGTAAAGGCTGCCAGTTGCTCCGCGGTAGGTAGGTCGCCAAACCAGAGCAGATAGGCCACCTCCTCGTAGGTGGCCTTGTGGGCCAGGTCGGCGATGTCGTAGCCGCGATAACGGAGGGTGCCGGCCTGCCCGTCAATCGAAGAGATTGCGCTTGCGGTGACAACAACACCTTCCAATCCCTTGAGCGGTTCACTCATCTTGTCCTCCTGTCGGCTTGGGTCGGCCACATCCAGTCTCAAGGCCATTGTAGCATCCGCGAAACGGCCATGTCAAGGGGGAAAAACACCTGGGGCAGGGCAATCGCATTCTCCAAAGGCAGCCCCCTCAAACCGGCGACTGCGATTGTTTCCCTCTTGACAGCGTTTCTTTCGGGATGGTTCATTTTCCGGCAGAGATCGGTTTACACTTTTTCCGATATTAAGAATTCACGGTTGGCGCAAAACGCGGCTTATTTTCTGTAAAACGCCGGCATCACGCGTCGGGCAGGTTTCTCGATGCATACGAAAGTGTCAGCCGGTTACTGAACCATCCCTTTCTTTCTATGATATAATTGGGTTAGACAAAAGCCCGCAGTCGACTGTGTAGTTCCTACTATAGCATAAAATAAAGCCACGCAAGATCGAGACTCAAGATAATCACAAGTCAGGTAGCAGATGGCGACACCAAACCTCCGGCCTCCGGAGAGGCTACTGCATACAAGAGAGAGGACACGTTGAGTGAAGAGCTAAGTATAGTGGAACCTTCAGGTCCAGAGTACGTCGTTAAGAACCGGCTTCAACCGGCGGATGAGGCGATTCATGGCTGGTATCGCTTTGTGTTTGGCTATCCGCCACACCTTGTACGTGAATATTTGAAGGCTTTCGATACGGATCCACACAGAGACTGGGTTTTCGACCCCTTTTGCGGAACAGCCACGACCCCTGTGGAAGCACGTCTACGAGGCTTCTCCACTCTGAGCGCCGACGTAAATCCCATCTCCGTTTTAGCCGCCCGCGTCAAACTTTCATGGGACATAGACCTTGATAAAATTCAGTCCAGGCTCGATGATGTCCTGGAGTTAAGTATAGGCTGTCTTCGTCGCGTTCATCTCACCCCGGTGCCCGCAATAAACAAGCAGTTGCCCTTGTTCGGTCCTCACCTGTCGAAGCATGAGGTCCACGATACCGGACGAACCGTGCATCATTTCGATCCGGATGCTCTGCTCTCACCCAAGACAGCCGCCCTTATCCCCAGCGGGTTCATTAGCTCAAAACCTTTGCTGCGTGTTTTGGCCCTTCGCTTCGCTATAGAGGAGCTTGTGCGCGAACATGACATTCGTGATTTCATGACATTGGCTCTTGCAAATGTGATCGTAACGACTGCCGGCAACGTAGGATTTGGACCAGAGGTATATCGCCTCCCTCCCCGCGATGATGCTGATGTGCTCGGCGCGTTCGCCGGTACTGTCACACGGATGATTTCCGATCTTCAGGCTGTCCTTGCGAAGCAATCGCGCCCGTTCCCCCCAACGCATGTATTCGAGGACGACGCACGCACACTCTCCTTGCTGGATGGCTTCCCACCCATCGGAGTTGTCATCACCTCCCCACCATATCCCAACGAAAAGGACTATACTCGGAGCACACGGTTAGAAAGTGTTCTGCTTGGCCTCATCACTTCCAAACAGGAATTACGCGCCCTCAAGTCCAGACTTTTACGAAGTAATACTCGGAATGTTTTTGCGGGCGACGACGACGACACCTTCATCAAGGACATTCCATCGGTTATCCATGTAGCCGAGGAAATAGAGAAAAGACGGTTGCAATTGGGCAAGACATCCGGCTTTGAGCGTCTCTATCATCGTGTGGTTAGATTATACTTCGGCGGAATGTACACACACTTCTCAGCTTTGTTGCCCAAGCTCCGCCCTGGGGCCCGTTACGCCTACGTGGTAGGGGACCAAATGTCATACTTCCGCATCCACATTCGAACTGCACAATTGCTGGCAGATGTAGCCATCAAGGCGGGCTACGAAGTGGAGGGCATCAATCTTTGGCGCACCCGCCGATCTACGACGACAGGGCAAGATTTAGAGGAGAACGTCCTTGTTCTCAGACGTCCAGCAAGTGGAGGAAGCGTGCCTAAGAAGAGGCGGGACCGCGCCCCGAATCGGGGTGCTGAGAGTACTGATAGCACCGAACACCAGGATCTGTCCCAATATGACGAGGTGCTTTGGGAGGTGTTTCTACGCCACTATCGCGAAGGCGCTGACTACCTAAGGTTCAGGAAGGATGAGCTGGCAGAGGCCTGTCGTAAGCACGGCATCACGGTGAGGAACATCCCCGATATTGTCTATACCTACCGCGCACGAAGGATGCTTCCGGCTAGGATTTTGGCCACCGGCCACTGGGCCATTGAGCCAGCCGGTCGCGGGGCCTATGCATTTCGCTTCGCAATCCACCCCACTTCGAGATCCCTTTTGGGGACTATGCTCCTGTGGATATCTACAATGCGATCCCCGAAGTAGTAGAAGGGCTTCTACGGCTGGATGAACAACCATTACTCACGAGGGTTCTTTATAACCGCCTCGTCGATATTTTCACAGGCTTGACCTGTTTTCACATCCAGAATCACTACCGGAGTTCTGTGGCCGGTATGGGTGAGGTTGAATTGGACGCCGTATATGTCGGCGTAGACAAAACGGGAACCCTGTATGTCCTGCCCATCGAGGCCAAAAGCCAAGCCGAGAGCGAAATGATTGGACGCATCCAGATCTCTCAGATGGCCAAACTTGTCCGTCAAGATTTCGCCAGCCTACGCCGCCGTATTCTTGCTGTCAAAGCTCTGGCAGATGGAACGATAGCGATGGTTGAGTTTGATGATCATGAAGAGCCCGACGATTTTGGAATAGTTTCCCAGGGGGCGGGGGGACGACCCCCCCGCCCCCTGGGAGATCATGAAGAGCCCGACGATTTTGGAAGTTTCCGTTAGTCGCTTCCGCCTGATTCGGAGGGAAGCCACCTAACCAGCCAATGAAGCTGACGGTCGCCTTCAGCGCCCACAGCTTATCGGTATAGCGTTGGACGGCTATATTCATACACACAGACTGACAAGTAGGGTTTATTTATGGATATATGTGTCAAACAAATACACGATTTTGAAGATGGAATAGAATAACAACTATCCCAAACCTATACCACAAGTTTTCCTCCTGGACGGATGCGACCAGGGCGACTTTCTGCTCCATGGTCATCCGGTCTGCCCCAAGAATCCTTTTAAAAGCGCAATCTCTACCTCCTTCTTGCCCAGAAGCCGCTCCAATTCGGCGATGCGGGCCTCGTACCGGGCAATCATCCCGTCCTGGGCAAAGATCTCGGGGCCCTTTTCCAAGAAGGCCCGCCCCCAAAAGGTGGCCGTGTTGGGATGGATGCCATATGCCTTGGCCACCTGGGCAGTTGTTTTGTTTCCCGTCAATAACTCCAGAACCACCTGGAACTTGAGTTTTGCTGAATACCGTTTGGCCATGCTTGCCCCCTCTGCTGTTTTCATCATAGCGCATCTGCCCGAGGAGGTCAACTGTATCACAGTACTACATGGTCCAGCTTTTTGGGTTCATAACCGTTACCAACACAGAATAGGGGGGCTACCCGGCCCCGCAGGGGCTTTCCTCTACATAGCCCCAGCCTTTCCGGCCGGGGCGAACCCGGGCAGAACCGGAGGGCGTGGGGGGAAAGAACGATTGCCCTGGGTCCCCAGCAGTTCCCCGTTGACGCCACCTTCACTTCCTGCTATACTACAGGGGAACGGTGCTCCAGGAGGAAAACCGATGCCGGTAACAGTCTATACCACGCCAACCTGACCCTACTGCGATATGGCGAAGAGGCTTCTTTCGCAGCGGGGCATCGTCTATCAGGAAAAGGACGTCAGCCGGGACCGGCAGGCCGCCCTGGAGATGATTCGCCTGTCCGGCCAGCAGGGCGTTCCGGTCATTGTGGTGGATGGGCAGGTGATCGTCGGCTTTAACCGGCCGGCCCTGGAACAGGCCCTGGCCCGTTCCGCCCCACCGCCCCCTCGCTTCGGGGCCAGCATCGCCGACGCCCAGGCCATCGCCCGCAAGGAGGGACGCACCCTGCCCGCAGGGGCCTACCTCGGCGCGGTGCGCCCCGACACCCCGGCCGCCCGGGCCGGCCTGCGCCGGGGCGACGTGCTGACCTCGCTCGACGGCACGGCGATCCGCAGCGCGGACGACCTGGAGCGCACGCTGCTCGGCGCACCGCGTGGACGACCGCTGGAACTGACCTGGTGGAGGGATGGACAGACCCTCCAGGGCACAGTCGTACTCTAACGGGAGGTCCAGATGATCACCGCCATAGACCTGCTGGCCCACCTGGAGGCCAAACTGGACGCCAACCTCTCGGCCGGCGCGGAGACGCTCCAGGCCCTCCTGCAGGAGACGGCCCGCATCGTCCGCCAGGTGGCCGAGGCCGCGCTGGTGGCCGGCGACGAGGTCACCCTGAAGGAGGCCCGCCGGCTGGCCGCCCGCCTGGGGCCCTTTGCCGCCCCCGTGAGCGCGGCCGACATGGCCAAGGCAAAGACCCCCCGCGAACGCACCTGCCCCCGCTGCGGGCAGCAGTTTCGCGGACCGGCCAGCCCCCTGGAGCAGATCGGCCGTTTCCTCTGCGAGACCTGCACGCGGGAACTGCTGGCCGGAATCCGCCTGTAGGGGGGGGACCCCGCACCAGGAGAACACCATGCCCGACTGGCTCCCACCCGTCCTCTCCTTCGCCGTGGCCCTCTCCCTTTCGCTCCTCCTCACCCCGCCGGCCCGGCAACTGGGGGAGCGGGGCCGCTGGTTCCGCTCCAATTGGCGGCACATCCACACCCGGCCCACCCCGCGCAGCGGCGGCGTCGCCCTCACCCTGGCGACGGTGGCCGCCCTGCTGCTCCTCCTGCTCCTGCCGATCGAGCGGCCGGCCGGCGAGGCCCTCCGCATCGGCCTGCTCAGCATCGGCGCCCTCCTCACCTGCGGCCTCATCCTCTGGGACGACGTCCGCGGTATGCGCCCCCTGCCCAAACTGGCCGCCCAGGTCGCCGTCGCCGCCCTGGCCACCCTGCCCTACCTGCTCGCCCCGACGATGCAACCACCGCCAGGACTGGTCATCACCCAGTTCCAGAACCCCTTTGGCGGTACCGTCTACCTGCCCCTGGCAGTGGCCATCCCCCTGACCCTCCTCTGGATCGTGGGGATGATGAACACGGTCAACCTGCTGGACGGGATGAACGGCCTGGCCGGCGGGGTCAGCGCCATCGCCGCGCTGCTCCTGTTCCTCCACACCCTGCGCCTGGAGCAGTTCAGCCTAGCCCCCTTGCCCCTGGCTCTGCTGGGGGCCTGCCTGGGCTTTTTGCCTTACAACTTTGCCGGGCGCATCTTTATGGGCGACGCCGGGGCCATGTTCCTGGGCTACACCCTGGCCATCCTGGCGATCATCGGCGGGGCCAAGATCGCCACCGCCCTGCTCGTCTTTGGCGTGCCCATCCTCGACGTGGCCTGGGTGGTCATCTTTCGCCTCTCCCGGGGTCGCTCCCCCCTGCAGGCCGACCAGGGCCACCTGCACCACCGCCTCCTCCACCTGGGGCTCTCTCAGAACCAGATCGTGGGGCTCTTTTACCTCCTCTGTGGAGGGTTCGGCCTGGCCCAACTGTTGCCCAGGGGCCTGTACAAACTCTACGTCCTGATTGCGATGGGCCTCGGGGCCAGCATCGCCCTGTGGTGGCTGGCCCGTCGGGAACTGGACCGAGGGGAGGCCGATGACGTCCCAGGATGAGGAGCGATACCGGCGGTTGCGGCAGGGGCTTGGCCAGATCGTGCGCATGCGCGAACTGGGCCCCAAATCGCCTCGCTGGAACCGGGCCTGGAAACGACTGCTGTGGCAGTATGAGAAAGCGTTACAGGAGGCAAGCATGACCGTTGTGGCCGAATTTCAACCCGGACGGGCCTTTTTAGGCCGATTGCCCGAGGAAGGGGATCTCGTCGCCTTTTTGAGCGATTTTTGTCAAAAAAAGGGGGTGCAGGCCGGCTGGATCTCGGCGATCGGCACGGTGCGCCGGGCCGTCCTGGGTTATTTCGACCAGGAAAGGCAGCAGTACCGCCGCATCTCGATCGAGAACGAGATGGAGATTGCCGCCTGCCAGGGCAACGTCTCCCTCAAGGACGGAAAACCGTTCGTTCACCTGCACATCCTCCTCTCGGACGAGGAGGGGGCGACCTTCGCCGGCCACCTCTTTGAGAGCACCCTCTTTGTCGGCGAGTTCTGGCTGCAGGAACTCCTGGGGCCCGCGTTGGAACGACACCCGGACCCCCGCAGTGGGCTGTCCTTGTGGAAGTAAAATGACCGAGTCGGTGGTCCACTATTGCCCCCAATGCGGGCACAAACTGGAAATGCAGGAGCGCTCGGGCCGGCCGCGCCAGGCCTGCCCGGCCTGCGGCCTGGTCTTTTACCGCAACCCGGTGCCCGGCGTGGCCGTCATTGTCGAGTACGGCGGCGGCGTCCTCCTGGTGCGCCGCAAAGAGCCGCCCCAACAGGGCGGCTGGTGCTTCCCGGCCGGCTTTGTCGAGAGGGGGGAAAGCACCGAGGCCGCCGCGGTGCGCGAGTGCCGCGAGGAAACCGGCCTGGAGGTCGCCATCGGCGACCTGGTCGGCGTCTACTCCTTCGGCGACGATCCGGAGCAACAGGCCGGCATCGTCATCTTTTACACCGGCCACGTCATAGGAGGGCAACTCCAGGCCGGCGACGACGCCGCCGAGGTGCGCACCTTTGCCCTGGACGAGATGCCCCGCCTGACCTTCCGCACCCACCGGGAGGCGCTGGCCCGCTGGATACGCGAGCACGGCCGGCCGGGGGAACGACCGGCCGGCAACGACATCCTCCTGGAGCCGCTGCCGGGGGTGCGCATCCGCCGAGCCCACCTGCGGGACGAGGCCCGCGTCTTGGAACTGCTCTGCCTGATCCCGGGCGACCCCGCCGTCGAAAGCCTGGACTTTCGCGCCATCGCCCAACGCTTCCGCGAAAGCCCCTCCCTGGAGGTGCTGGTCGCCGAGGTGGGCGGAGAGGTTGTCGGTTTTCTCTCCCTCTCTTTTCCCCACGGGCTGACCGGCATCCGCGCCCTGATCGACGAACTGGCCGTCGAGCCGGCGCACCGCCGCCAGGGCATCGGGGCAGGATTGGTTGAGGCGGCGGTGCGCCTGGCCCGCCGGCGGGGCTGCCCCTATCTCCTGGTGGACACGGCCCGGGCCAACGAGCCGGCCCGCGCCTTTTACCGGGCCTGCGGCTTCCCCAGCGGTGGGGTGGCCCCGCTGCGGATTGACTGACCCGGGTTGACCGTTGGCCGGTCTTGTGCTACAATGTTTGTGCGTTTTGGAACATAGTCCTATAGAAAGGAGGTGGTTGCCGGCCTATTGCCGTCCCGTCCTCTCCAGTTTCCCAAGGAGGTCAACGAGACGTCTGAGAAATCTCCGTTCTGTGCCGTATCCGAAACCCGGCAGACGGTGGCCGGCCCCGACAGCAGCCACCCCTCCCGACCAACCCGGTGGCCGTCTCCCTTTCCCCCTCCCGCCTTCCGTCTGCCCCGATAAAAAAGGAGGAACAACGTGGTCGAACGAGTCGCCATCGTGGGGGTCGGATGGTACGGCTTCAAGTCCATCACCCCCGAACTCTCCTACAAGGAGATCATGTACGAAGCGGCCGTCCGCGCCTACGACGATGCCGGAATTGACCCACGCAGCGACGTGGACAGTTTCGTCACCGTAAGCGAGGACTTTGAGGAGGGTACCAGTATCTTTGACGAGTACGTCCCCGACCAACTCGGCGCGGTCCTCCACCCGGTGGAGACGATCCCCGGCGAGGGGTTGCACGGCCTGATCACCGCTTGTATGCAGATTATGACCGGAGCCCTGGACATCGTCGTGGTCGAGGGACACTCCAAGGCCTCCAACATCCTCCACCACGGCCACCTGCAGGCCTATGCGCTGGACCCGGTCTACAACCGCCCCCTGGGGGCGCACCCCTACCTGATCGCCGGCCTGGAGATGCAGCGCTACCTCTACGAGACCGGCACCACGCCGGAACAGTGCGCCCGCGTGGTCGTCAAGAACCGGGCCAACGCCCTGCTCAACCCGCTGGCCGCCCACCCGGCCGACCTGAGCATTGACGACGTCCTCTTTTCCGAACCGCTGGCCGAGCCGCTGACCCGCCTGCAGGTCGCCCCCAACGCCGACGGCTGCATCGTGATGGTGCTGGCCTCGGACAAGACCGCCCGCGCCCTCACCGACACCCCCATCTGGATCGAAGGGATCGGCTGGGCCAACGGCTCCTACAGCCTGGAACACCGCGAGTGGGTGGACCTGGACTATGTCCACACCGCCGCTCACATGGCCTACCGCACCGCCGGCGTTCGCTACCCCCGCGGGGTGTTGGACCTGGTCGAGGTGGATGACCGTTTCGCCTACAAGGAACTGCAGCATCTGGAGGCGATGGGCCTCTTCCGGCCCGGCGAGGCCGGCCCGCTCACCGAGGAAGGGTACACCGCCCCCGAGGGCGACCTGCCGGTGAACGTCTCCGGCGGCAGCCTGGGGTGTGGTTGCCTCCTCAATACCTCCGGCCTGGCCCGCGCCCTGGAGGTTGTCCTCCAACTGCGCGGCGAGGCCGGCGCCCGCCAACTCGACGATGTCCAGGTCGGCGCGGCGATGGGCTGGCGCGGCCTGCCCACCACCAGCGCGGCCATGGTCATCCTCAGCAACCGGGACTGAAAGGAGGAGCACGATGAAAATGCGTCGCGTAGCCGTCGTTGGCGCGGGGATGACCAAGTTCGTCCGCCGGGCTCAGGAAACGTCCGACGAACTGAACTGGATGGCCACCAAGATGGCCCTCGATTCCTGCGGCCTGACCCTGGACGACATTGACTGCATCGCCCACGGCACCGCCCCCGATGCCTTTGACGGCGTCCATATGAAAAGCGAGTACCTCAGTTCAGCCTCCGGCGCCTGGAACAAGCCCTACATCCGCTGCTTCGTCGGCGGGGGCACCGGAGTGATGGCCCCGATTCACGGCTGGTACCACATCGCCAGCGGCCTCTTTGACACCTGCCTGGTCATCTGCGAGGAAAAGATGTCCTCCTGCCAGCCCCACCCACAGGGGGCCTTTATCACCATCTTTGACCACACCCTGGAACGCCCGCTCGGCCCCAACCTCCTGTGGATCTTTGCTATGGAAATGACCGCCTACATGAACCGCTATGGCCTGACCAAGCGGGACCTGGCCTACGTCACCGTCAAGAACCGACGCAACGCCAAGGACCACCCCTGCGCCCTCCTGGGTGAGGACATAACCATCGAGGATGTACTCAACTCGCCCGAGGTGGCCTGGCCGGTGCAGCGGCTGGACGTCAGCCCCATCTCCGACGGCGCGGCCGCCCTGGTTCTGGCCGCCGACAAGGTCGCCTGGCGCATCACCGACAAGCCGGTCTGGATCGAGGGGGTCGGCTGGAACCTGGAGACGGCCTACTGGACCAGCCGGGACCTCTCCTACCCCCGTCAGGTCGAGGTTGCCGCCCGTATGGCCTACGAGATGGCCGGGATCAAGGAGCCACGCCAAGAGATCCACATCGCCGAGCCGTACGACCCCTTCAACTACAAGGAACTGCACCACCTGGAGGGGCTACTCCTGGCCGACAAGGGCAAGGCCCCCGAGTTTGTCGCCAGCGGCGAGGCCGACCGGGACGGCAACCTGCCCGTCTGCCCCTCCGGGGGGCTCCTCGGCGTGGGCAACCCGATCTCCGCGGCCGGCCTGATGAAGGTCGCCGAACTCTTTTGGCAACTGCGCGGCGAGGCCGGCGCCCGCCAGGTCCCCGGCAACCCCAGGCGGGGACTGGCCCAGGCCTGGGGCGACCTGATGCAGGTTGCCACGGTCGTCATCTTGGGCATCTAGGAAGGAGGAGACCATGACCGAAAAGATCACCCACTACCCGGGAACACCGCTCAAGGAACAGGACTTTGCCGAGGGAGGGGTGCTCCACTTCTGGTGGACGCCCAAACTCCAGTATGCCTGGGATGCCGGCGTGGCCATCGGTCGCTTCTTGGCCGGCCTCAAGGAGGGCAAAATCCTCGGCATCACCTGCCCCGAATGTCACAAGGTCCTCGTCCCTCCGCGCATGGTCTGCGAGCACTGCTTCGCCCCCACCGGCCACTGGGTCGAACTGCCGGGGACCGGCACCGTCAAGACCTTCTCCATCACCTACGTGACCTGGGACATGATTTGGCTGGAAAAGCCGCTGATGCCGGCCGTCATCGAACTGGACGGCGCCGCGCCGGGGATGGCCTTTATGCACCTCCTCGATGAGGTGGACCGCGACGACGTCCACGTCGGCCTGCGGGTTGAACCGGTCTGGCGGCCGGCCGAGGAACGCACCGCCGCCATCACCGACATCGCCTACTTCCGGCCGCTCAAGGAGGGCTAGCCATGGGTCTGACCGAACGACTGCAGCACTTTCACGAGGCCATCGCCTGGAAGGGCGAAATCCCCTTGCAAAGCCGCTATACCCTGGGGATCGCCGGAACGCGCTTTTTTGAGGAGATTCGGGACAACGCCCGCCTGATGGCGGCCCGTTGCCCCGAGTGCGGCTTTACCTACATGCCCCCGCGCCTCTACTGCGAACGTTGCTTCGCCGAGGCCGGCGAGTGGGTCGAGATCGCCCCCCAGGGAACGGTCTATGCCTACACCGTCATGCACCTGAACCTGGACGAGGAACCGCTGCCGGCGCCCGAGGTTATCGCCTTTGTCCGCTTCCCCGACTGCCAGGGTGGCCTGATCCACCGGATGGACGGGGTAGACCCGGAGGAGATGTTCATCGGTATGCCGGTGGAGGTGGTCTTTGCCCAGGAGCGCAAGGGCTCCCTGGAGGATATCGTCGGGTTCCGTCCGATCTGAGTCCGAAAATCCGCCCGGACAGGCCTTCTCGCCTGTCCGGGCGGATTTACCCGGAAAACTCCGTGGTCTGCCGGCCCTGTTCGCCGGGGCCGGCAGACCCGACCGGGAGCCCCTCCCCACCCGGCCCCGAAAGCGGCAGGCGCGCCTCCACCTCGGTGCCCACCCCGACCTGGCTGATTACCTGCAGGTCCCCCCCGTGCGCCCGCAGGGTATAGTAGGAGGCAAACAGCCCCAGGCCCAACCCCCGGGCGCGGCCCTCCTCCACCTTGGTCGTAAAGGAGGGTTCCAGGATATGATCAACCTCTTCCGGAGAGAGGCCCGGCCCGGTATCCCGCACCGAGATGACGACCTCTCCGGCCTCCAAAAAGGCTGACACGGTCAACCGACGTTCCCTCTCTTGGCCGGCCATCGCCTCCAGGGCGTTCTGCAGCAGGTGCTGCAACACCTGAAACAGCCGGGCCTGCGACCCCCAGACCGGCGGCAACGCTTCGGCCACCCGTTTCTCCAGCAGGACTCCCGCCTGCTCCATCTGGCTGCGCACCGCCCCCAGGGCATCATCAATCAACCGGCCGACCTGCACCTCGTGGAACGATTCCTCCCCCAAGACCTGCAGGTCTCCCATTACCCGCACCAGCCGAGCGATGCGCTCGGCCGCTCCCATCGTCATCTCCACGGTCCGGCGCGTCTCGGCATCGAGCCCCTCGCCCTCCAGGACAACCTGCAACCCGGTGATAATGACCGCCAGGGGGTTGTTCAGTTCGTGGCTCAGGCCGGCCATCAGTTCCCCCACCGCGGCCAGGCGTCCTGACTGAATCAACTTTTCCTGGGCCTGACGCAACGCCTCCAGCCGCCGACGGCTTTCATCAAACAGGCGAACATTCTCCACGACCACGGCCAGTTGGCCGGCCAGTCCTTCCAGCAGGCCCCGTTCTTCTTCAGAAAATGCCCGTACCCGCCTGCTCCCCAGCCCCAACACCCCCAGACAGCGGTCGTGGTAAAGAAGCGGCACCATGACGACCGATCCGCTCTGGCGCGGGCCGACGTAGCGCACCCGGGGGTCATTCCGGGTGTCGGGCACAAAGAGGGTACAACGGTTGCGCAGCACCCAACCGGGGTGACGCTCCATCGCCGTCACCTCGGCCTCGCGGGCCTCGCGGTCGGAAAAGCCGCGCGTCGCCACCAACCGTAGGCGCCCTTGCTCTTGACCATAGAGGTAGAGGCCGGCATAATCAAAGGCCACCAGCGGCTCCAACTCGGCAAAGATGCGCGCCAGCAGGGTGGGCCAGGAGAGGATCGCCGTGAGCGAACGGGACACCTCGTTGAGCAGGCGCAGTTTGCGGGCCTCTTTCTGGCTCGCCCGGTACAACTGGACGACCTCCTCCCGCCGCTGGCGCATCCAACCGGCGATCATGCTCCCCAGAAAAGCCCCCAAAAAGATCATCCCCGATATGATCAGCCAGATTCCGACGACCACCCCCGTCCGGGAATAGACCGCCTCCCAGACCTCTCTCCCGCCGAAGATATTGCCCCCGTAGGGCAAAACCCCACTCAACTCCAGCGCGAGCATCATCCCGTAGAGAAAGATGCTCCAGGCGGCCCCGGCATAGGTCGGGCGCGGCCCGATCAGCGGAGCAGCAGCAAGCAAGTACAGGAAGGGCAACAACGCATAGATGCTGGCGATTCCCCCCGTCATCTGCGTCAGCACGGTCAACATCAGCAGATCCAGGACCACCGTCACGCGGATAACCCCCTTGAGCAAGCCCTCCTGTCTGTCCTCCTGCCGGTACACCAGCCGGTAAACGACCACTCCATAGAGGAGGGCCACCCCCCAAAGGGCCAGCGGCAGCCAGAACCCCGTCGGAGCGGCCCCGCTGAGCAGGCCGGCGACCACCCCCACAACCCCCAGGAGAACAACCGCCATCAGGCGCAGGTGGAGAAAGGTGCGCACCTGCTGCCACAACAGGTCCAACCGGCCGGCCAACGGCTTGTCCATCCCGCTTTTCCTCCTGTAACAAGACCGGTTACCCGCGCCGCAACAAAACCAGTGTCAGGTCGTCAATCGGCGGCCGGCCCTGGGCAAATGCCTCCAGTGCCTCCAACAACCCCTGCCGAATCTCGACCAGTGCGGCCCGCCGCTGCCGACAGAGAACCTGCCGTAACCGTTCTATCCCAAACTCCTCCTCGGCCGGATCGATCGTTTCGGTGATTCCATCCGTGTACAAGAGCAGGATGTCCCCCTCCTCCAGCAAGACCTCCTTCTCCTCCAGAGAAATCTGCTCCGCCACCCCGAGCACGATTCCGTCGGTGCGCAGGAACACCCCCTCCCCGCGATTCCGGCACAGGAACGGGGGGTTGTGGCCGGCGCTGCAGTAGCGCATCTGCCCGCTCTGCGGGTCCAGGAGGGCGTAAAAGAGCGAGACGAACATCTCCCCGTGGGTGTACTCCAGCAAAAGGCGGTTGACCTGCTGGAGGGCCTGAGCCGGGGCAGGGTGGACGAGCGCGGCGGCCCGGGTCAGGCTCCGGGTCAAGGCCATAAAGAGGGCCGCGGGAACCCCCTTGCCGGAGACATCGGCGACGACCAGACCGAGCCGGCCATCAGGCAGGGGGATGAAATCGTAGAAATCCCCCCCGACCTGCCGTGCCGCCTGCCAGGTGGCCACGATGGACCAACCCGGCAGGGAGGGCGTCTCCTCCGGCAGGAAGCGCTGCTGAATCTGGCGGGCTACGAGCAGTTCCTGCTCCAGCCGTTCCCGCTCGACCGCCTCCCGGCGCAGGCGGGCCTCCTCGATGGCCGCACCGGCCTGCCGGGCGATACCGGTGAGAATCGTGTGCTGCCGGCTGCCCAGAACCTCCCCCTCCGGCAACCCGACGAGAATCGCGCCCGACACCTCGCCGGCAACGATGAGCGGAAAGAGCCAGACCCCGCCCTCGCCCAAGGCCTGCTGCAGGACGTCCGGCAGGGCCCGCTCCCTCTCCGGGCCGAACAGCACCACCGGGCCGGCCTGACGAATCAACCGGGCAAAGGCCGGCACATCCTCCGGTCGAAAGGCCGTCTCTTCCATCGTCTGCCAGGGAAAACCGTACCCGTGAGAAGGGTACAGGTAGCCACTCTCCCAGTCCCGCATCAGGACGCAACACCGCTCCGCCCCTGTCAGCAGCGGGACCAACCGGGCCACCACCGCCAACAGGTCGTCCAGGTCCTGCGCCTGGGCGATATTCTGCGAGGCCTGGAGGAGCGCGTTCAGCACCCAGGCCTCCTCCTGGCCGGCCCGGTACAACCGGGCCACCTCCAGGGCCACCGCAATCTGGTCGGCCAGTGTGCGCAGGACAAAGAGGTCCTCGGCATCAAAGGCCCCCACCTCCTCACTCTGCACATCGAGCACCCCGACGACCCGCCCCCCCACCCGCAGCGGCACAGCCACCTCCGAACGCACCCGCCGCTGGTCGGGCAACCAGCGGTCGTCCAGGCGGACGTCCCCTACCAGGACCGGCTCGCCGTGGGCCGCGGCCCAGCCGACCAGTCCTTCCCCCAACGCCAGACGACCCTCCCGCGCCCTCCAGAAGGGGTTTTGGGGGTCGGTGCTGGCCCGGAGATAGATCGCGGCCCCACCGGCATCCAGGGTAAAGAGGTGCACATGGGCATAACCAAATCGCTCCCGAATCAGGTGGACGACCTGCGGCAGGAGGCGGTCCAGGTCCAGCGTTCCCAGGATGCGGCGCGTCACCCAGCCGATCGTCTGCAACTGCACCGCCCGCCGCCGCTGGGCCTCGTACAGGCGCGCGGCCTCCAACCCCACAGCGGCCTGCTCGGCAATCGCCTGGAGCAAGGCTTCATCGGCCGGGGTGAAAAAGTTCTCCTGAGGGTGGGTCAGGGTCAGTACCCCCAGAACCGCTCCCTTGTGCAGGAGCGGCGCCGAGAGGGCCGAGCCGGCCGGTCGTTCCCCCGGCAACCAGCGGGGGTCCTGCTGCACATCGGGGAGCAACGCACTTTGGCGGTGGCGCACCACCCAGCCGGCCAACCCCCGCTCCAACACCTCCTCCGGCCTCACCAGCGGCTCCTCACAGAGACAGATCGCCCGCGGCGGCACCCGCCGCGAGCCCAGGAGCAGAATCGTCCCATCCTCGGCCCGCAAACTCTCCACGGTACGCTGCAGTAGCCGCAGGAGCAAGTCGTCCAGGTCCAACCGCCGGGTCAGGTCGCGGGCCACATCGTAGAGCAGTTCCAGGCGGTCCCGCTCCTCGCGCACCTGGGCATAGAGGGCGGCGTTCTCCTGGGCCACCCGCTCCAGTTCGGCGGCCCGCTGCTGTAGGGCCTCGTACAGCCGGGCCTTGACGATCGCCAGGGCCGCCTGGTTGGCAATGAAGGAGAGGATGCGCAGGTGCCGCTCGGTAAAGGCGTTCGGGCGGGGATGTTGAATCGAGAGCGAGCCGATGACCTCCTTCCCGGCTATCAAGGGCACAAAGACGGCCGAGCGTGGCGGGCGGTCGCTGATGTAGCGGGGGCGGGCCGGCAGACGCCCCATCTCCTGCCGAAAATCCCGCACCAGCAGCGGTTGCCCGCTCTGACGCATCCAGCCGACAATCCCTTCCCCCGATGAAAGGTCCACCGTGAGCGGGTCCTGCCGCCTTCCTTCCTGCACCCAGATTCTGAGGGTAAAGCGTTCCCCCTCAAAAAGCCCTAGATGGAACGAGAAGGTGTCCACAACGCGGCCGGCCTGGCGGTAAATCAGTTCGCAGAGGTCATCCACACTCAACTCGGCCTGGGCAATCTGGCGGGCCACCTCATTGAGCAGGGCCAGTTCCCGGGCCGAGCGCTGCTGTACTTGGACGCCGCGCAAAAGCCACCGGATGGCGATGCTGGTCCCGATGAGATAGCCCACCGTCAGGAGAAAAAGCGGCCAGTCGCCCTCCCCATAGAGCGAAACGACCAGCAAGGCCAACGGCAGAGGCAGCAGTTCCACCAGCAGGGAGGAGAGCCGCTCTCTCCGCCACCACTCCTGTAACGCCTTCGGACCATCCCGTAAAAGCAGCCCCACCCCCCAAAAGATGTGGTCCAGGAGAAACCACGCGACGACCGCCAGGGCCAGGGGAAGGACGATTCCGGCCTCCAGGGAACGGAGCGGGAGCGGGCCACCGGCCCCACGGTAAAGCCCGCCACTCGCCAGGGCGACCAGCACCTTGCCCCCGCCATCCAAAAGCAGGTCACCCAGCAGGCGGCCATAGGCCGGCGACCTTCCGGCCCGACGCGAGTGCACCACCTCCTGCCCCCCCAGGATCAGGTGATAGAGCAGCGTACTGCTCCCGGCGACCCAGGCCCCTCCCTCTGGCCCAAAGAGCAGCACCGCTGCCAGGTTGGCAATGCCGACCAGGGCATGCCCTCCTTCCTCCCGTTCACCACTTCCATACTGCAGGAGCAGGGAAAAGAGGACAAACACCCCCCAGTCCAGGGGGAAAAACCGCTCCGGGAGAAGGTTCAGGCGGAGGACCAAAAGGCCCCAGCCGCCGAGGGCAAGCAAAGCGGCCAGGGGAAAAAAGACGACCGGCCGGCCGGGTTCACGCATCTGGCTCATCCCTGCGCTCCAGTGCCTGCAAGGCGCTTTCCCGACTCGCATACACCGGTATAATCTTGTCAAAGCCGGCGATACTGAGGACCTGCCCCACCCCCATCCGGGCACAGCAGAGGAGCAATCGCCCCCCCTTCTCCTGCAGTTCCTTGTGCACAATCAAAAGGGCGCGCAACCCTCCACTGCCCAGATAGGTCACGCCCGCAAGGTCCACCAGCACCCCGGTCGCCCCCGCCCGCAGCGGTTCCCGCAGTTGTTCCTCCAGTTCGGCCGAGCGGCTGTCATCAAAGCGACCTTCCGGCGAGACCACCACCCTGTCGGAGGCATTCTGTACTTCCGAGGCAAACGGCCGGCTCATCGTCAGGACATTCTCCTCCCCCTCCCGGGAAAACTCGACCCGACGCATCAACTTGCGCATCAAATAGATGCCCAACCCCCCCTCCTTGCGGGCATCCAGCGGGGCGTCCAGGTCGGGATGAGGCACCTGGTTGGGGTCAAAGGGGGGACTGGTATCGCGCAACTGCACGACAAACTCGTCCCCCTCGCGCCAGCAGAGGATGCGTACCATGCCCTCCAACCCTCGCTCCTGGTAGCCGTGCACCACAATGTTGGTCGCTGCCTCATCCACCGCCATCTGCAAGGCAAAGAGACCGCGCTCCTCCCGCATGCCCATCTCCCGGGCCGCATCCAGAACAAACTCGCTCATCGCGGTCAGTTTCTTCAGGTCACCAGGAAAGGTCGCCTCGAGCACCTTGCCTTCTTCCATCGCGATCCCCTTGTGCTTGCGAACGCTGTGATCGATTCCGTCCCACCAGCCCAACGGCCATTTCCTATGATAACACATTCCTTCCCTGTTGACAAGAAGCCGGTTTCCGGGTAAACTATATCTGGAGGCTTGTGGTGGAGCGCTTGCACCGGCGGTTTCGGGTCGCGGAAAGTCCCTCCACCAGGATAATATAATCTGGCCCACAGATTCGAGGCATAGGATGAGCAACCGAGCGTCACAAAAGAGGCCGGGAAAACTCCAGGCGTCGCTCCGGCTTGTGCTGATTCCGCTCTTTTTCGGGTTGACCTTTTATGCCGCCTGGAGAGGCCGGGGATGGGGGGTCGTTGCCCTTTTGCTGGTTGTCCTCTTTCTCATTGACAACTCGGTCAACGTCCTCTTTGGGATGCTGGACGAAAAGGTCAATCGCCGGGCCGGCCTGCGCTTTTGGATAAGCAACGTCTTTTGGGGAACTCGAGGGATTCAACTGATCAGGAGCGACGGGACGATCAGGCCGGTTCGCCCGGTCGGCCCGCTGGCCGAGATCTTTGCCCGGCTAGGTGCGCCGGGTATGGTCATTATCGAGAACGGCGTCGCCGTCGTCTTTGAGCGGAGCGGCAAATTCACCCGCGTGGAAAAGCCCGGCGTGGCCTTTACCACCCGCTTTGAATTCCCCGCCCACATCATTGACCTGCGACCGCAGGTGCGCAGTCGGTCGGTCAAGAAGGTGCTGACCCGGGACGGGCTCAGTTTCGACATAGACCCGCTGGATGTACTCTTTGAGGTGGGCACCGACTTTGACTCCAAAAAGGGCGAGTACTCTTTTTCCGAAGAGGCCGTGCTGGACCTGGTCTACCGGGGGGGCAAAATCCACCAGAACGGAGAGGCGATCGAGTGGGGTGCCCGCGTGGCCAGCCTGGTCGAGTCGGTGATTCGGCAGACCGCCGCCACCAGGCCCTTCCTCCAGATCGTCCGCAGCACGCGCAAGGGCAGCGCACGACAACAGTTCATAGACGAGGTGGTCGAGCAGGCCCGTCCGGCCCTGCGTCAGATCGGCGTGCACCTGATCGGCATAGATATTGGCCGCATCAGCGTGCCCAAAGAGGCCGAGGAGTACCTGGCGCTGGACCTGAAGCGACGGGTGGATGTGGGAATGGCCGAGGCGCAACAGCAGGCCATCACCAAGATCGCCAAAGGACTGGAGGAAGCCCTCAGCACCATCTCCGGTGTGCAACCCCAGGGGGATGCCTCCCGCCTGCTCATCCACCTCTCCCAGGTGCTAGAGCGCACCTCGCGGGACTTTTACCAGCTGGTGTCGCCCTATCGGGATATCAGGATAGGCCGGCCGTTCCTCCTCCAGGAGGGAAAGGAAGGCAAGGAAGAAGAACCACCGCCATCAGGAGAAAAGCCGGTCGGGCCCACTCCCCGGCAGTAAAGGGGCCGCCCGGGGCGGACTGTCTGCTTCTCGCCAGCGGCGTTGCTCCCGCTGGGCCGCCTCCCACCAGTCCCGCGGGTCCTCCATGCTCCCGATCGCCTCCAGCACCGCGGCAACGGTGTCGGAAAAGCCCTGCCGATAGGCGGCGAACCGGCCGGCATCGGCTTCGCCGGCCGGCGTGGAAAGGACCGAGCGACAGATGGCCGAGAGGATGTTCTCCAGGTCCTCGATCCACCATCGCTCCGTCGGACTGGAGCGCAGCGGAGCAGCCGCAGGGTCGTCCAGCAGACTTGGGGACAGCCCCAGGGCCAAAAGGAGCGAGCGCACTGCCACCTCACACCCCCAGCGGTAGGAGGAACTTTCCTCCCCCAGGAAGGTGGACTTGGTGGCATAGACCGCCAGGAGGATATTTCTCAGATCATCACGGTCCCAGTTGTGTGAACCCATCAGCAAAACCCTCACTGTTCTGATTGCTACTCCAGCCTAACACATCTGTTCGGAAAAGTCAAGGAGGACCAATGAGCGAAGCAGGCATGTACGGCGACCAGTTTTCCCTTCAACTCTTTTCCTTCCAGGACCTGCAAGAAATCCTGGAGGAGATCGTCGGCGGCATCGAGCCCTCCCCAGGAGAGGCTGCCCAGAAATGGCAGGAACTGTGTCAGTACCTCCAGAATGCCGTCTATGATGCCTACCTGTATGGCCCCGCAGCCAAAGAGGAGTGGGGACCCCTCATCTCTACCTGGTTGGACGCCCTCCGTCAGACCAACCCAGAGACCGCCCGCACCGTACAAATTACCTACATCACCTTCCTCGACCGGGTCTACAACGCCATCATCCGGAATGTCCTCCGGCACGTCTCCAGCAACCTCTGCTGCCCCTGGGGAACCCTGTCCCTACACCAGGTCAATATCTGGCGCTATGGCCGTGTCCGCGAGACGGAACACAAGACCGCCCTGGAACAGATCATAGAACTGATCTACCAGGGCGGACCCCGCTTCGAGATGGAGTTTTGCTGGCAGTTCCTCTAGTGCTCTCACCAAAGCAACCTTGACATTTCCCCTTTCTGTGGCAGACTGGAATGTGCCAGTTTATGCCAGGAGGGTACCAAGGGTCAAAATCTACCCCGTCAACCGGAGCGATGAGGGGCGTGCATTTCTGCTGCACCTCATCAAGAGATGCAACCAGTCCCCCGGCGATGACCACGCCATAATCTCGCAAGCGTGCATTTCTCCTGCACTTCATCAAGAGATGCAACCAGGCAAACCGGCGAGGTCTAGACTCCCTCCAGTTCGTCAGTCAATTCTTCCAGATCCATCGGCAGTTCCTCCACCTTGGGGGCTTCCTGCCGTGCCCAGACGCTGAGGAAAAGCCCCAGATACTCCTGCCAGGAGATCATCGGCTTGAGGTCGGGCCAGGGCATGCGTGTGACAAAGAGGCGTACCTCTTCCTCCGGCAGATCATAGTGCCAGTAAAGTAAGGAGCGCAGCCGGGTTCCCAATTCCCGATCCAACACCTGCCTGACCTGCCCCCGCAACCGCTTCTCCTGCTCCTCTCGGGAGAGGCTCTCCCCCTGGGGGTCTTTTGCCGCCGCAAGCCCCTCCCTATACTTTTGCCACTTGTCCAGGTTGCGGACGATCAGGTCGGGCAGGTCGGTCGCCAGGTCATCGCGCTTGCGCAACCCTTCCTGCGCCTGAACGATCTCGGTCAGACGGGCCCGGTCCAGCATCCGCCGGGCCAGTTCCCGGACCATATCCGGCCCCGCCCCGGCAATCTCCTCCCCCCGCAGTTCCACCACCTGCCCCCGCCGCACCAGCAGTCCCTCCCCCTCGATAAAGATGCGCACCCCCACCTGCTCCCGGGGGGCAAACCGGCCCCAAGATTCGCCCTCTTTTTCCCGAAGCCAGCCGGCCAGGTCCGACCAACCGCTCAAGGGAATGGGCCGGCCCAGAAAAGCGCTGCTCAGCAGGAAAAAGATGCTGCTCCCCAGAAGGATCAGGAACGGCGTGAGGTGGGGGAAAAAAGGAAACAAAAAGCCGAGCAGCCCCAGCCCTCCCAGGAAGGCCAGGTTTCGGGCCAGTTTGGCCGGAAAGGGAACCTCCTCCTTGCGGGCCAGGCGCTTCCGCTCCTCCTGTACCTTGCGGCAGATCACATAGGTGGTAACGGCAATCCAACCCACCACCCCGACAAAAAGTCCTCCCCCCAGGTAGATCGAAAGAGGGGCGGGCCGGTTGAGAACAGAGCGCCAGGCGCTGTAGATGACCCACAGGAGGAAGGTATTCAGAACGGCCCCCAGGGGGGTCCAGATCGCCACAAAGGGGAGATAGTAGGGGTAGCGCAACCCGCCCTGCCAGTTCCACTTGAGCCCCAGCCGCCCCAGGAGCAGAAAGCGCCAGAGTTCCAACCCGAAGGTCAAGAAGAATGTCGCCGCCAACATGATGTCGGTCGGAAAGTTCGCCATAGTCCCTCCTTTCACGCCATCTCCGGTCAGTGAACCGAGCCGCCATCCGACCGGCCCTATCATACCCTTCTGTCCCCCCCCTGTCAAGGCCGCCACAGGGCGGCCCAAAAGGCCCGCACGACCTCCACCGGCCGCTCCGGGTCCTCGTAGCGCCGGCCGACCCAACGACGCAGCCGCTCCAGAGCGGCCCGGTGCAGCGGATCGGGGAGGTTCCAAGAGTCGGAAAAGACCCGCCCGGCCATCATCTCGACGAGATCGGCCGGCGCGACTCGGGCCGGCCACCGGGCCACCTCCTCCAACGCCGCCCGCCGCAGGCCCATCCCTTCCAACGCGGCCAGCACCGGCTCCAGATCGGCCGCACCGGGCCAGCCCACCCGTCCCCCCAGCAGCACCACAAACTCACGCCAGCGGCCCCAGACCTCCACCAGGGGATCGTGCTCGTCCCAGCCGGTCCAGCACAAGAGGAGCGCACCACCGGGCCGCAACACCCGCACCGCCTCGGCCAGCGCCTCGCGCCACTTTGGGATGAGGTGCAAGAGGTAGACCAGGAGGACGGCGGCAAAGGTTGCTCCAGAAAAGGGCAGGGCCAGCGCATCCCCCTGCACCAGCCGCACCCGGCCGGCCCGGTCCTTGCCCCGGAGCGCCTCCAGCATCGGTCGGGAGAGGTCCACCCCGACCACCCGGAGGCCCTGCCCGGCCAGGGGCAGGGCCAGCCGGCCCGTGCCCGCGCCGACCTCCAGGAGAGGGTCGCCCCGCTGCAGCCCGGCCAGCCGGCAGAGGCCGGCGGCAACTTCCCCGGCCGCCCCCGGCGGGAAACCGCGCGTCTCATCATAGGAGGCCGCCGCCCGGTCGAAGGAGAGCGAACCGAGCGGCATCAGAGCACCCCCGCGTTGAGCAGCACCCACAGGGCCACGTGCACCCCCGCCGCCGTCAGCAACAGGGCCGCCGTGTACCCCTTGCCCGCGCCGTCGGGAACGGCCCGATCAAAGAGCCACCCCGTCAGGAGGGTGTAGGGCAGGGCCGCCGGTGCGAAAAGATCCCAGTCTTTGGCCGGCCCCAGGTCAGGGTAGAGGGTCGAGGCAAAAAGGAGCAGGCCGGCCGCAGCCAGCACAAGCATCCACAAGAGCGGTTCCCGCCAGGGCACCCGCCGCCGATACCCCAGCAGCACCGCCGCCAGCAGGGGCAACACCACCGGCGCAACCAGCAAGTGCTCGTTCACCAGGTTGGCCAGGTGGCGCAGGGAAAAGAGGGTGTAGGTCGTCTCGCTGCGCAGCGGCACAAAGAAGACCGGGTTGTTCCCTCTGACCCAATTGCCGACCAGGAGCGACTCCACGCGGTAGCCGGCCAGCAAAAAGAGGCCGGCCAGCAGGAGCGCGGGCGCGAGACCCCCCAGTAGGGCCGCCCCCACCACCCGCCACCGCAGCCGGGCCTTTCTCCAGGCCTGCACCAGGGCATAGAGCACGGCCGGCCCCACCAACAGCGCCTGCAGGTGCGCTGCGCAGGCCAGTACCCACAGCACAACGACCCCGGCCGGCGAACCCTCTCCCCGGAGCAACCGCACCGTCTGCCAGAACAGGGCCAGCAGCAAGACCGTAACCAGGGCATAATTCTCCAGGTAGCCAAAGCCAAACTGCACCGTCGCCAGGGTGACCAGCAGGCCAAAGAGAACCCCTCGCCCCAGGCGGCTCCGCCCCAGGGCACTGCTCAGTGCCGCAGCCAGCCCCACATAGAAGGCGCCGCAGATCAGGCTGACAAGGCAATAGACGTCGGGGACGCTCCAGCCCCACCATTGCGCCGTCTGGCGGTAGAGGGTGGCATGCAGGAAAAAGGTGAGCATCTCCGGCTCGGCAAAGCGGTAGCCTGCCCCGATGCGGGAGATCAGGTGGGGGGCATCGCCCCAGAGGACGCGGGCACGCAGGAGGTAACCCGGGGGCAGGAAGAGCAGACCCAAAAGCCACCAGCGCGCCGCCGGCCGCAGGTGCGGGGTCAGCCGCCGGCCGGCCTCCCAGAGCCGGCGGACAAGACGGCGCAGGTCCCGGTTGAACGAGGGCACGACCACCAACCCCACCAGGAGCAGGGAAAGCCAGGGAAGCAGTTCGCGGGGCAGGGGGCCGCTCTGGGGGTAAAAGGGCTGCAGCACATAGAGGGCCCAACTGCCCCCCCGGGGCAGGCGAAAGAGGTGCTCTGTCCACCAGTCGCCGGCCAGCAGGGGCATCGCCGCGACCAACAGGGCCAGGAGCAGGGCAAAGAGGGCCAGCGGACGGGAGGAGCGCCATTCATTGCGCCCGCAAATGCGGTTCGCCGGCCCTGCCCCTCCCGGCGGGGCCACCTCCTGACCGGCCGGTCGGCGGCCCCACCGGCCCACCACCGCCCCGCCCAGGGCCATCAGCAGAACCAGCCCCACCCAGGGAAGCACCTCCTCCCGCCGCCAGAGGAGCAGCCCACCCAGTCCACAGGAAACGAGCACGGCCAGCAGCCCCGCGCCGCCCCAGGGCCAGCCCAGGGAGCGACCCCAGGCGACGACCGCCAGCCCCAGCGCCGCCCACAGCAGCACCAGCAGCCAGGCCGGCCCTGACCGCGCCACCGGTGGGGAAAGGTGCAGCCGGTCCACGACCACCCCCAGGTCGCGAGGGTCCCCCTCCGGGCGGAAGGTCTCCGCCTGCACCTCGACGACGGTCTCCCAGCGCCAGGGGGAGGGGCCGTCGTAGGTCAGGTGGTAGAGGAAGGGGCCGGGCGGGGGAACGAACCGGGCCGCCTCGCGCCCATCCAGGCGGATGACCACCTCGGCCGGCGCGACCCCGGCCGGCCGCGTGCCGTCGATCCGCAGGGTCAGGCGGCGGGGCGTCCCCAGGAAGGGCAGGCGAAAGCGGGTCGTCCCCCTGGTCCAGCGGTAGGTAAAGAGGCCATTGTCCTCCCAGTCGTTGGCGTTCTGGATGCGGCCCCATTCCTCCGGGCCCAGGTCCAGGGTATAGCCGGGGGAAAGCAGGCCGGCCGTCCAGACCACGGCCAGCGACAGCAGCCCCAGGACGACAACGCAGGCCACGCCCCAGTGCAAGACCGTTCCTGCACGCGCCCGCTTGATCGCCATGCCCGCGCCAACTCCTAAACCCCGGTTCCCCATCCGGGGACCGACCGGCCAACACAACGCCAAAATTATAACATGCCCTCGCCCGTAGGACAACTCGCAGGCGGGTTTCTAATCCCCAGGCGAACAATCCCCAATAGCGCACCGGCCTAGATAGCAACAACCACGGCTCGAACCCGGCACGTCAAAGCAGAGAAGAAAGGTATCAATGTCACTGAAAAGTAGGAGTGGGTTCCGCCGACTGCCTCTGGAATCCTGGGGGGGTAGTGCGGTACAAGAACATCCAACTGCTTGGGCAGTTCTCCATTGTCCTGTTGATAGTCGCCAATTGCCTTTACAAGTAACTGCTCAGCCGCACACCAATCTTCCGCCAAGACGCGGAGGACGCAGCGGTTCCGTGTTTCCACAGAGGACGAGGGGGCTCTCTGCGGCCCCAAAAGTATCCCTCGGCGTGCTCTGCGACTCCGGTGAGCCGTTACCGGCAGGAACTGGAGCGACCGGGCTTGGAGGCCGGCCGGTTCGAGTATGGAGGGAAGGTTTACCGGCTTCCGACGGCAGTCGTGCCCCAGGAGATTCCACGAGAGGTTCTGGTCGGTCTGGCCGAGGCTTGGGAGAGGGGGAGCGGCCATGATGGACCGGCCGCCGACGGTATGATCGGTCCGCAAAGGGCCTGGCAAGTACACGGTCAAGTTCGTACCGAGTACCCATTGATGAACCAGTAGAAAAACTTCTCTTTTGAACGTTCAACTGTAACAAGGGTGTCGGCACGCCGTACCGGCACCAAGGAGGTGGCGGCTGAAAAGACCGTCGAGACGGTAGTCCTCGCCCTAGCCGAATAGACCTGTCCTGCTGTGCCCGTTGTTGGCTTGGCTACAAACGGATAGGGGGGGCTATGGCCCGATCTTGGCTCGGGGCCGGCCTTCCCTGGCCAAGAGGGCAACGGGTGACTTGTTAACTCATCGGTGCGAACATGATGGCGGCAAAGGAGCACCTAAATACCGGCCGTCCGTGGGGAGATGGGCGGTCCGGTCCACTGCGCACCTTGCGATTCTTCCCCGGGCGTGCTGTCATAGGGCCAACGGGGGATCCGATAGGAATCTCCGGCAAGTCGCTTGAACGCTAAACAAGTACTCATTCCGCAATTGGTATGAGTATTCCGGAATTATCCGCTTTCGGTCCAGGTCGTCACTTGACCGATCAGGATTGGCCCACCAGACAAGTTTGGGGCGCGTTCACCGGTTGGTTCTCGGAGGACTTGGCCATCCCCAGGAAAGCGAAAGTTTGGGGTTGGAATCGTCTGTTAACTGGGTAATTTGGCGAGTGGAGAGATTGACCTTGTAGATCTGGCCGTAATGGTCATACTCCGGATTCATTATTGACACGAAGGCGATCTCGTCCCCTTCCGGTGACCATGCCGGGCATGTCCAAGCAATCCGCTCCGCCAGGTTGGACTCTGTCCCACCGGCCAAACCTAACACAAACAGTGCCCCGACTTGCTGGACTTTTTCAGTCGAATAATCGGACACAAACAAGATTTTGTCCCCCTCGGGAGACCAAGATAGACAAGTTATAGAGTGATGTTGATACCCAGAACTTTCACCGGTGATTTGGTCAAGATCACCGCTCTCGACATCCACGGAAAAGATCTTATAGACTGCAGGCTTGGTCTCTAAGACAAAAGCAATACTCTTACCATCAGGTGACCATGCCAGATCAAGTCCAGGATCTTTTGTGAACAATCTGCTCTTCTTGCCGGTATCCATATCGAAGACATACAACCCACTTTCACCATTAGCACACGAAACGGCCATACGGTTGTCCGTTGGGGACCAGGCGTAGCGCCAGCCGGTTATTGGCAACTTTGTCAGGGCGTTATCGGCGAGGTCTATTACGTAGATTTCGAGACTGCAAACAGACTGGCCCCGCTCCCACTCAGTAGAGAAGGCGACTTTCGTACCATCGCCTGACCAAGAGGCACGCGCTGCATGTGGGGGTTCAGATCCCTGAAAAATGGGGGTTCGGGTCCCGCTATCGATGTCCATGATCCAAAACTCGCTCCGATCTTCACTCCTGATCCAAGCCCTATAGAGAACTTTGCCCTCCGGAGAAGGCATCACATTGTCAAAGGTCTCCTCTTCGCTTTCCACGAGGACCCGATTCGCAGATCTATCTGGCTCCAGCAGGTGGATTTGGCTCTTGGGCCATTCGCCGTTCGTATAGAAAATATATGGCTTGCGGACTCCCCGGAAAGAGGTACAAGATATTAAGGCGAGACAACAGAGCCAGATTGCAACAAAGCGAAGTGAGCGCATTTCTATTCCTCCTCTCGATACCACTGATTGCAGACGTAGATGTTGGTCCCATCTATCTGCATCCACCAGAAACCCGAGTCGGGATGAGCTGCTGCCCAGGCTTTCATCTCATCTCTGTATGCTTCACCATTGGCAAAATAGAGAGCACCATGAGTGG
>FWPU01001259.1_pt1 | contig 77466 bp, 63 predicted proteins | sample 2228361 | NCBI WGS metagenome assembly FWPU01 (sample SAMEA103939777, study PRJEB20133) | metagenome | reverse complement strand
CACACGGCCTGCGCGCATGGACAAGCCGATCACCGTATTGCTGCTGGGCGCGAGTGGAGAGGACATCCGCCTGGTCGAGGAAGCCGTCGCCGAGGCCCGTGAGTTGTCTCCCCAGCACACCTGGATCAGGCCCTGCGAGCTGATCGTTGCCGGCGATATCGGCGAGGCGCTGGCGATTCTCTCTCAGGCCCCGGTCGACGCTATCCTGGTGGACTTGGCTGTCGGGGCCGGCCGGGGCGTCCATGCCTTCCTCCGCCTTCAGGCTTCGGCTCCTGACACACCGATCGTGCTGCTCACCACCGCTGCCGAGGAGTATCTGGCCATTAACCTGCTCCGGCAGGGCGCCCAGGATTATCTGCTCAAGTCGGAGCTCGACTCGCTGCCCCTAGCCCGTGCACTGCGATGCGCAATGGAGCGCAACCGTGTCCGCGCCGTTCTCCGCAGCCTCTCGCTTCTGGACGAGGTAACCGGCCTCTACTCCCTTGGGGGGTTTCATCACCTCGGCCCCTGGGTTTGGAAATTGGCCGAGCTGACTCGCCGCCCGCCAAGACTATATCTGTTCGAGCTTCATGGCCTCGGCGGCGAAGGTCGTTGGGACAGGCCCGAGATCGACCTGGCCTTGATCATTACAGCCGACGTATTGCGCGAAGCCTTTGGCCGCTTCGACGTGATCGCCCGCCTGCGTCCCACACGCTTCGCCGTGCTGTCGGCGGAGGGCGAAGCCGGCCGCGCCGAAGAAGTGGCCGCCCGGATCCTCGCCAGTCTACGCAGCCGGTGCAAGGAGCCCGCGGAGGTCACAGTCCGGGCCGCCTCGGCCCTGGCTCAGGGCCCGGCCGACACCATTGACCAACTGCTGCAGGAAACCGAGGCTTTGCTGTGGGACAATAACCGAAGCGAATTGCACATCGGCGCCTGAACGGTTTGACCGAAACTCCGAGAATCGCCCTGGATGCGACATACTCCGTCGGCAAGGAACTCTCCGGCATCGGTGTCTATTGCTGGGAAATGACGGCCGGTTTGCCACGGGCGGCGCCCGCCTGGGAGTTCTTTTGCTGCTACCGCCCGCATCGGTACCTTCGCTCCTGGCTTCAGCAACTTCCGCGAAACTGTCGGCGCCGGCTGTTGTGGGAAAGCCGGCCGTCTGCCTCCGCCGAGTTGTTTCACGGCCTCAATCAGCGCCTGCCAGCCGCCAGGTACCGCCGGACCGTCGCCACCTTCCACGACCTATTTGTTCTCACCGCCGACTACTCGACTCCGGAATTCCGCGCGCGGTTCGCCCGCCAAGCCCGCCTGACCGCCGCCCGCGCTGACCTGATCATCGCCGTCTCACAGTTCACCGCAACACAGGTGCGCAACCTCCTCGGCGTGGAGGATTCGCGGATCCGGGTCGTCCGCCACGGGGTTCACCATCCGCCGGAGCCGCGCCGGCGCCAGCCGGAGAAAATGGTGCTTCATGTTGGAGCGATTCAGCGGCGGAAAAACGTGCTGGGCCTGGTGCGGGCGTTCGAGACCGTTTTGCCCGACTGGAAGCTGGTGCTGGTCGGCTCCCTAGGCTACGGCGCCAGCGAGATCCTCCACGCCATCAGGCGAAGTCCCAGGAGGGCCGATATCATCGTCCGCGGCTACGTCTCCAGCCCCGAGCTTGGCGAACTCTACCGCCGCGCCGGTATTTTCGCTTTCCCCTCCTTCGACGAAGGCTTCGGCATGCCCGTGCTGGAGGCAATGGCTTGGGGCGTCCCGGTAATCACCTCCAACCGCTCTGCCCTCCCGGAAGTCAGCGGCGATGCCGCGATTCTGGTCGATCCTTACCGTCCGGACGAGATTGCTGCGGCCCTGCGTTCGATAGCCGAAGAATCCACCCTGGCGGAAGAGCTCGAGCGCCGCGGCCTCCGGCGCGCCGCCGAGTTCTCCTGGCCCCAAGCCGTCCAAACCACACTCGATCTCTATCGCGAACTGCTGAGCTAGCTGTTGTCGTCTTCCACCGAGATCTTCAACGCGCGAAGGAACTTGTGGTCCTGGGAAGTCCAGCGGATCTTGCCCGGGGAGACGTGTCGCTCAGCTTCGTGCGACGGCGCCTCGCGCGAGCCGTCCGCCGGCTCCGTTTCTTCCTCTTGCCGGCGGTTCAGGCCGATGGTCGCCTCCAGTACCAGGAATACGTCATATCCGGCACGCCGGATCTCACCGATCGCCCCAGCGATGCCCTCGGAGTCCGAGAGCGACTCGTTGATCGCATTGCCGAGCTCTCGGAGCAGTTCTCTTAATCGGTCGTCCACTACGCGCTCCCTTCGTGAGGCCACTTTCAGCATACCACCCAAGGCGAGCCTGTCGCCCGGATCAGCGGACGCTTCCGAGGCGGCCAGCGACCTCCATCGGCGCCTCCTTCCTCCATCGGCCGGCGAACCATCCTCCTCCAGGGTCACCGGTGGGCTGGCCGGTCGTAACCGCCCCGGCCCGCTGCCCTTGCTTGGGACTGCGGTAATGCGTGCCCCCACTTCCGGCCGCTGCTAAGGTCATGGCTCCCGCCCGGCGCTGCGCCTTTCCCCCGAGAACCAAAAAGTCAGTCACAACCGCGATCAATTTAGAAGTGCCCTGAAATCAATCCGTTAGAAGGGTTTGCAGGGCGGCCGGGCGCGCCCCCGGCGATAGCCTGAAAACAGAGCGGGCTTCACCCGCTGCGTGAGGCACCAGATGGAAGACGATCCCATCTTGATTTGGCCGTTTCTCCGTCTGTGGTAGTTCTTTTCACTCTTGATCGCGCGCACCACAGCGCGCGTACTGACAAGATTGCGCCGCCGGCGCGGTTGCCAATTCCACGGCATACTCTGGTATGATTCTTAGGAGTACTGCTGTCAAGCGTACTCCTAAGAACGCCAGCCTTCCACGTTCTACCCCCTGAGGCGAATCACTCGTGCGAAGAACAGTTCCGTTGCTGGCCGTTTGCTCGTCGTTGTTGTTTGGAATCATGTGGGCGACCGCCTCCCGCCGGGCGCGCATCGAGGGACAAGCCCGGCCGCAGGCGGCTCAGGCCTCCCAAGCGTGCCCGCCCGAGTTGACCAAGCTCCGCGAATCGGGCATCGCAGCCATCGGCCGTGGCGAACTCGTTCAGGCCGCCGAGATCTTTCAGCAAGGCTATAACGAGGCTCTCCGCTCATCCAACACCGTCTGCGCCATTCGCTACCTGATCAATCTCGCCAACGCCCGTTTCAAAATGTTTCGCTATCGCGACGCCATGGCGGCCTACCTTCAGGCCCGGCGACTGGCGCGGCAGATCGGCGACGACGAGATGGCAGCCGTCACTTCTGTCAATACTGCCTGGCTCTATCTCCACATTGGCGCCCTTCCGGAAGCCGTAGCGGCAGCCGAACAGATTTTGGGGAGCCAGCCGGAAGAGAATTCCCCCTATCTGGCCCACACGCTGGCACTGGAAGGGACGTTGTGCGCCAAACAGGGTGACTGGGAGCGTGCTTCCCGCCTGCTATCCGAGGCTCTGAAGGAGGCCGACCGGCGCTCCGATCTTGACACCGTCATCGGCACTCTCGACGAATGGGGATTGCTCTTGCTGGGGGCAGCACGCGCCGCCGAGGCGGAAGCCGTTCTCACCGAGGCCTTGCGCCTCGCTCGCCTTAATCACCGCCCCGTCCCCGATCATCGCTACCGCAACCTCGCCATGGCGCGACTGGCCCGCGGCGATCTCGACTCGGCGCGGCGTTTGATCGAAGCAGCGTTTCGTTCTGCACGCCTCTTCTCCGTTTCGGCTCCGGCATGGAGTCTTTACTACCGCCGCGCGCAGATCCGCCTCGCTGCGGGCGAGTTGGAGGAGGCCCTGGCCGACTTGCGCAGCGCTGTCGAGTCAATTCGGGACCTTCGCGAAGACCTTCTGCCGGCCGACGCCATCCGATGGAAAACCGGCGTCAGGGTAGATGAGGTCTATCAGTCCTACGTCGAGGGGGCCGGCCGGCTCTATCGCCAAACGCGCCGGAGTGACTTGTTGGCTTCGTCCTTCGAAGTGGCTGAATTCCAGCGCGCCGCCGCCCTCCGGGAGGCGCTTGGCGAGAGTCGCGACATCGTGGACCGCTTGCCGCCGGAGTACGGGGAGGTTCTCGACCGGATTCGCTCCGCCGAGAGTTCACTCTGGAAAGCGGACCGTCCCGAGCTGCGGCAGGAGCTGAAGCGCTGGAGGCAGCGCCTCACGGAGATTGAACTCGAGGCGGCCCTGAAGGCTCCTTCCGCCCTGCCTGTGCTCCGACCCGTGTCTCTGGCGGCCGTCCAGCAGGCGCTGCGCCCGTCGGAAGCATTGCTCAGCTTCCGCGTTGGACAGTCACGGTCATATCTCTGGTCTGTCACCCGCGACAGCGTCGCTCTCCACGAGATTCCCGGAAGACACCGCCTGGAGACCCTCATCGCCGCCTTCCGCGATGCGGTGCGCCGGTCAAGCCCGCAGGCGGCCCAACTCGGCGAGAACCTGTACGCGGCGCTGTTCGGCCGTTTGGATCGCCACGTGGCCGCAAAGCCGGACTGGATCCTGCTCCTCGACGGACCCCTGTTTGAGCTGCCCCTGTCTGCGCTCAACGTGGCTCGTTCGCAGTCCGATCTGGGGTTTCTCATTGAACGGCACTCCCTGAGGATTCTCCCGGCGGCAGCACTGCTCGAGCTGCCTCGACAACCCGAATGGCAAGGCCCGTTTCTCGCCCTCGGCGACCCGGTGTATAACACCGCCGATCCACGCTGGCGTCCGGCCGAAGCCGACGCACCGCAATGGAGGCGGTTGCTGAATCCAATCCTTTCCGACGCCCGCGAATCCGGTCTTGAGCCGGCGGGTCATATGGCCCGGCTGGCCGGAAGCTGGCGGGAGATGGCCGCTTGCGCGCGCGTCTTCGGCGCCGGCGAGCCGGCTCCCATTCTGCTGAGCGGAGACTCAGCTACCTTCCAAAGGCTGCGTGACCAGTTGAGCCGGCAGCCGGCGGTGATCCACTTTGCCACCCATGTCGTGCCATCCCCGGAGACCCCACGCACGGGCTGCATCGCACTGAGTCTGGACCCCGGCGGGAAAGTCGAACTGGTGGGGCCTGAATCGGTGTCCGCACTGCGGGTGAATTCCTCGCTCGTGGTAATGAGTGGGTGCGCTTCTTCAACTGGAGACGTGCTTCCCGGCGAAGGCTTGCTCGGTCTGAGCCGAGCCTGGCTGCGGGCCGGTGCAGGCAGCGTCGCGGGCACCCTCTGGCCAGTCCCGGACGATTCCGGGGAACTACTGGCCGCCTTCTACGGCCATCTTGTGGGGAACTCTTCCGGCGGCCGCCGGCCGCCCCATGAGGCGCTCCGGCTGGCGCAACTGGAGATGCTTAGATCCCCGAGCTGGAGGTCCCAGCCGTCCTACTGGGCGGCCTATCTCCTGTTCTCGAGGAGGTGACTGAGGATGACCGCTGCCAACCAACGCGCGCCTGTGCGGAGCCCGGCCGAGACCGATTACTCCCGCTGGGCGGCCATCGTCGAGCGCATCCGCGCGGGCGACGAGCAGGGCATGGAAGAGCTCTACAGCATCTTTGTCAAAGGCATTCGTTTCTATCTCTGCCGTCAGCTCGGGCCGCAGGAACTCGACGACAAGGTCCATGACACGTTCCTCATCGTCGTTCAGGCCATTCGCCGCGGGGACCTCCGGGAGCCCGAGCGGCTGATGGGCTTCGTTCGCACCGTCGCGCGACGGCAGGTGGCGGCTCACATCGACCGCATGGTGCAGCAGAGAAACGAGCAGGTCGAGCTCGATTCCGGGCCGCCTCTGGCCGACGAAGCGCCCAGCCCCGAGGAACAGGCGATCGCCCGGGAAAAGGTCGAGATCGCTAAAGATATCCTGCGGGGTGTCTCCAGTCGGGATCGGGAAATCCTCACCCGCTTCTATCTCTTAGGTCAGAGCCAGGAAGAGATTTGCACCGCCATGAACCTCTCGGAAACGCAGTTCCGGCTGTTGAAGTCTCGGGCGAAAGCCCGGTTTGGAGAACTCGGCAAGCGTAAGCTCACTCGGAAGCCCTTGGCCAAACTCCTTATGAGATATTCATCCGCCCGGCGCCACTAACCACTCGAGGAGGAAGGCGCACGGAAACGGAGGCGCGCCGATGATGAACTCAATGGTCTCAAACAACAGTTTGATTCATCCGTCCGATGACGCTCTTGAGCTCTACTCTCTCAATCGTCTGCCGGAGGATGACGTTGCGACGGTGGAGGAGCACCTGCTGGTATGCGCCGAGTGCCGCATCCGGCTGGAGGAATTCGACGAGTATGTGGCAGCGATGCGTGCGGCGCTGGTGGAGGAACGACAGCGGGCCGCCGGCCGCCACACCGAAAGTGTTTGGGCTGCCCGTTGGCGGTGGCCGAAGCCCCTCTGGGCAGGCGCTGTGCTGGCGGCCGGGATCGTGGCGGTGACCATGACCTGGCAGCCGGCGTCCCATCATCCACCGTACACGGTCAACTTGGAGTCCTGGCGGGGCGCCGAGCTGGTTCCGGCTGTTCCAGCAGACCGCTCGCTGGTGCTCCGCATCGACGCGGCCGGCCTGCCAGAATTCCCATCTTACGTTTTGGAGATCGTCGATACGCGGGGAACGCCTGTCTTTCAGGCCAACGCAGTCCCGTCCGGAAACTTTGTCACGGCTGACCTGGGACGTTCTCTCCCCGCCGGCCAATACTGGGTGCGCCTCTACGCGCCGCCCGGGGCGATGGGATCCGCTCACACTCTGCTCCGCGAAGCAGGTCTCAAGACCGAGTAGGCCGCTTCTCTGTCAGCACTCGCCATCGACCGGCAGCTCGCCGCCCGCCCACCCCACCCGGACGCTGCGGCTCTAAAATGGTAAGGCCATGTGGATCTGTCGCGCTGTTCTGACGGCACTCTGCGGTTGTCTGGCCGCCGTGGCTGCCGAGAAGCCCAATTTCGTCCTCATCTTTGCCGATGACCTGGGTTACGGCGATCTGGCCGTTTACGGCCACCCGACGTTCAAGACCCCAAACCTGGACCGGATGGCGGCCGAGGGCGTCCGGTTCACCGACTTCTATGTCCCGATGCCCTTCTGCGCACCGTCGCGGGCTACTCTTCTGACCGGGCGGTATCCGTTCCGAAATGGGGTGGTTCGGAATCCGGCGCCGGATGGCGGCGTGAACAACGTCGGCCTTCCCCCCACGGAGATCACCCTGGCCCAGGCTCTTCGAGCCTTGGGCTACGCCACGTCATGCATCGGCAAATGGCACCTCGGTCACGTCAAGGGCTTCTTGCCGCGGGAGCGCGGCTTCGACGAGTACCTCGGCATCCTGTACTCCAACGATATGCGTCCCGTGCAGCTCGTGGAAAACGAGACGGTTGTCGAATATCCCGTCGTCCAAGCCACCCTGACCAAGCGGTACACCGAACGGGCGCTCCAGTTCATCGAACGCAACCGAAATCGCCCCTTCTTCCTCTACCTCCCCCACGCCATGCCGCACAAACCGCTGGCAGCCTCCGAGGACTTCTATACTTTTGACACACCGGACGACCTGTACGCTGACGTCATCCGTGAGCTCGACTGGTCCGTCGGACAGATCCTCTCCCGGCTGCGAGAGCTCGGTCTGGAAGACAACACGCTGGTCATCTTCACCTCCGACAACGGCCCTTGGTTCGGTGGCAGTACGGCCGGCTTGCGCGGGATGAAAGGCAAGGCCTGGGAAGGTGGCATCCGCGTGCCGCTGATCGCCCGCTGGCCCGGCAAGATTCCCGCCGGCCTCGTCACCAAGGAAGTCGCCGCCACCATCGATATCTTCCCCACACTGTGCAAATTGGCGGGCGCACCCTTGCCCGGCGACCGCGTCATTGACGGCGCCGACATCTGGCCATTAATGACCTCCGCCGGCGCCAAAAGTCCCCATGAGGCGATTCTGGCCATGTCCGGTGACCGGCTCCACATTATCCGCTCGGGCAAGTGGAAGCTCCACGTGCGCTCACCCGGTCCGGAGAACCGCTACCGCAAGGACGCCTCCGGCTGGGTCGATCCCCGCGGTCCGGACGGCGTCACGATCCTGGCCCCTTACGAACAAGCCAAGCCGAACCAGTATCCCGGTGTCCTGACGGGCGTTCCGCCCCGCGACATGTTGCTTTTCGACCTCGAAGCCGACCCGGCGGAGCAGCGCGACGTGGCTGCTCAGCACCCGGACATCGTGAAGCGCCTGAAGGAAATCTTCGACCGCTATGACGCCGAAGCCAGGAAGCTGCCACCGCCGCCGAAACCCGCCTGGCGCGGGGTCAAACGGCTAAAGGGTGGATCGTTGAGGTACGATCAGATCCTGCCTGGCGACAACCCGTCCGGCCGCTGACGCCGGCGCCTCCCCGTTCCGGCTTCACCACGGCTGACATACCGGCCAACCACAGCCGCTCGGGCCGTCAGCGCGCCGCCTCCAAATAATGCCGCTCGCTCATCTCCCGCAAGCGTGCCGCCGCCGACTCCGGCGTAATGTCCCGCTGCGGCAGCGCCAGCATCTCATAGCCCACCATAAACTTCTTCACCGTCGCCGAGCGCAGCAGCGGCGGATAGAAATGCGCGTGCAGGTGCCATTCCGAATGGCGGCCCCCGTCGGTGGGCCGCTGGTGGAATCCCATCGAGTAAGGAAAGGACACTTCGAAAAGGTTGTCGTAGCGCGTCGTAATGCGCTTCAGGATCTCCGCCAGCCCGTCCCGCTCCGCCTCCGAGAGCTGGTCCAACCCTGTCACCGCCCGCTTGCTGATCAACAGGGTCTCGAATGGCCACACCGCCCAGAATGGCACGACCACCGCGAAGTGGTCGTTCTCGATCACCAGCCGTTCCCGCCGTTCCCTTTCCAGCCGCAGGTAGTCCGACAGCAGCGTTGTCGACTTGAGCCGGTAATAGTCGCCCTGCGCCGCCGTCTCCTTCCAGATCTCATTCGGAATCGAGGCGTTGGCCCAGATCTGGCAGTGCGGATGCGGATTGCTGCACCCCATCATCTCGCCGCGGTTCTCGAAGATCTGCACGTGCCGCAGCAAATGCTGGCTACCCAGTTCAATGAACTGCTCCACCCACACGTCAACGACCTTTCGGATGGCTGCGCGCTCCATCCTCGCGAGCGTCAGGTCGTGCCGCGGCGAGAAGCAGATGACACGGCACGTGCCGGGCTCGGCTTCCGACACCAGCAGATCGGCCTCGTTATAGCCGCCCCGCGGCGTCTCCGGCAGCAGCGCGGCAAAATCGTTGTCGAAAACGAACGTGTCCGTGTACTTCGGGTTTCTGCGGCCGCCGGCCCGCCGGTTGCCCGGGCACAGATAGCAATCCGGCTCGTACGGTTTGAGGACCTTTTCCGGAACCCGCTCGACCTGCCCCTGCCACGGCCGCCGCGTCCGGTGCGGCGACACCAGCACCCACTCGCGCGTGAGCGGGTTCAAACGGCGGTGCGGATGCGCGCTCAGCTCGAACATGCTTTTCCGGTGTTTCACCACGAAGCGCCCGGCCGGCCCGGCGTGCGCCTGTTGCAATCAGTTTGACACAGCAACACAACCGTCGCTATCCTGAAGCGGGTCCGGGCCTGCCGAGCCGGAAATGAGTTCCTCATGAACCAACGGATTCCGCGAAGAGAGTTCGCCCGCACCATCGCGGCCGCGGGCCCCGGCGTGGTTCTCCTCCCGCGGCGAACTCAAGCCGCCGGCGGCCTGCCCGCCGTCGACCTCCACGCCCACCCGGCCGACGACGTCCCCCTGGATGAGCAGGTCCGGCACGCCCGTCAGCGCGGCGTCAAACTCGGCATCCTCGAGCACGCCGGCTTGCCGAAATACGACTACCGCCACCTCATTTCCACCGACGAGGATTTGCGGCGCTGGATCGCCAAGTTGGCGCCCTATCCCGTCTACAAAGGAATCCAGGCCGAGGGCCTTGAGTGGTCCTCCTGCTTCTCCAGGCACGTGATCGCTCAGCTGGACTACGTTCTGTCCGACGCCTTGACCCTGCCGGAAAAAGGCGGCGGCTTTACCAAGATCTGGCTCCCAGGACTCCGGATTCCGGACAAACAGGCGTGGATGGATCGCTACACCGACTTCCACGAGGAGGTTATGTCCCACGGGCCGATCGATATCCTGGCCAACCCCCTCTTCCTGCCTGAAATCATCCGCGCCGAGTTCGATTCGCTTTGGACCGAGCGCCGTATGGGCCGCATCATCCAGGCCGCCGTCCGTCACAACGTCGCCATCGAGCTCAACTCCCGCTACGAACTGCCCGGCGAGAAGTTTCTGCGGATGGCCAAAGACGCCGGAGCGAAGTTCTCGTTCGGTTCCAACCGCCACGGCCGCGAAGTCGGCACAATCAGCTACTGCCTGGAAATGGCCCGGAAACTCGAGCTGACCCCGGAGCGGATCTTCACCCCCGGCCCGCGCGGCTAGCCGCAGAGAGCTCGTCCGGCTCAGCGCTTCTGGCGAAGCACCTCAATGTCTTTGAACCACATCTCGACTTCCTGGCGGCCATGCACCTGCAACGCCAGCTTGCCCGTGAGCCGCCCGGGATCGTCTTTCAAGTCCACCGTCTGAATGCCGTTGACGTGGAACACCAGCCGCCGCCCGTGCGCCGACACGGTCAGCTCGTTCCAGGCGCCGGGACGAAAGTACCTCGCCACTGTCTCGGCGTCCGGTTGGACGACGTACTTCCTGCCGCCCACTTCGTAGTAGCCGCCCACGTAATCCTTTTCGTCGATCTCGGCCTCGAGTGCCTCCAGCTTGCCCTCCACCTCCGCCATGCGGAAGAACAGCCCGCTGTTGCCCTTCACCGCCTTGAACCGCAGGCGCACGGTCAGATCGTCCATCTCCTGATCGAAGACCAGGAGCCCGTTCTCGCCGGACCTCGTGTTGGTGCCCTTAATGGCTCCGTCTTCAACCGTCCACTTTCCCCCGCCTACGGGCGTCCAGCCGTTGAGCGTCCGGCCGTCGAAGATCGGTTCCCAAACATGCTCGCCCAAGTCTTTGATCCACAGGTTGCGCCAGCGGACTTGCGCCGGCTGCTCTCCCTTGTAGCTATGAACCTGAAGCCCGATGAACCCGCTCAGATCCATCGAGTCGACCAGATCGGCGCAGGGAACGCCGTTGACAAAGGTCTTGATCGAATCACCGACCGCTTCCACGCGGTACTTGTTCCACTGGTTGTCCTTGAACGCTCTCCGCGCCGCCGGATCGCTTCGGATATTGGCCAGCCAGCCGCGGCGAGCCTCGTCGTAGATGCCGCCGGAGGTGCCTGTCTCCTCGTTCGAGATCTCCACCTGGTAGCCGTACACCCGCCCGGCTTTGTGTTTGCGCTCAACGAGACCTCGGTTGCCCGCCGTCAGGACCGTGGTGTCTTCCTGGTATTCGTGGCTGCGGATTTGAACGCCGGAGTTTAACCTCGGGTCCACAAACACTTCGAACTCCAGAATGAAATCGCCGTACGATCGCGCCGTGCACAGAAACGTGTTCGGGCTGCCCTCCGCGGTCGTGCCGACGATCGCACCGTCCACGACCTCATATGTGGCCGTGCCGTTCTTAACCTCAAAGCCGTTAAGCGTCTCGCCGTCAAACAGCGCCGCCATCCCTTCTTCAGGCGGCTGCACTGTCCGCCGGCAGGCCGAACACAGCATCGTCGCCGAAATGCGAACAGTTAAAATTCTCCGTCGCATCCTGCTCATTGTCTGATTCGGCGTCCCGGGTTGCAACCCTCGCAGTTGCTCTTCGGCTCGGTGATCACAAGCGCTTATGATATAGAGGCAAGTGAGATGGTTGTGACGGCCATGCGATGGACGCTAATCATGTTGTGGATGAGTACTTGGGCGCTCGAGGCACAGACCTCCCGGGCGTTGATCGCTATCGGTGGAATTCTTCACGAGTCGAACTCGTTTAGTTCCGTCAAAACGGATCTCGAGGACTTTCAACGCCTGCCCGAGGGCCCCGCCGAGAAGGTCTTACGGGAATGGGCCTCCAGCAACGACGAGATCGCCGGGTTCATCCAAGGCGGCCGCCAATTCGGCCTCGAGCTCATCCCGACCATTGCCGCCACCGCCGTCCCGTCCGGACCCGTCACCGACCGCGCCTTCGACACGCTGACCGGCGAGTTGCTCGCTCGCCTGCGCGCCGCCGGCAAGCTCGACGGGATGCTGCTCGCCCTCCACGGGGCCATGGTTGCCGAAAGCCATCTCCACGCCGACGCCGCAATCGTGCGCCGCCTCCGCGAGGCCGTGGGACCGAATTTCCCGATCGTGGTGACCCACGACTTTCACGCCAATATCTCGCCCGAGATTGTCGAGCTTTCCACCGCCCTTCTCACCTACAAAACCAACCCCCATGTCGACCAGCAAGAGCGCGGCGTGCGCGCCGCGGAAATCATGGCCGGCATTGTGAGCGGTCGCATCCGGCCCGCCCAGGCCATCGCCAAGCCCGGCATGCTGTACAACATCCGCTTCCAAAACACCAATGTCGAGCCGTTGAAACCGATCGTCGAAGAAAGCCGGCGGCTGGAGCAGGAACCCGACGTTCTCGCTGTCAGCGTCTCAGGCGGTTACCAGTACGCCGATGTTCCGGCGATGGGCGCCAGCGTCGTGGCCGTCACCAACGGCAACCCGGAAAAGGCGCGCCGCATTGCCGAAAAACTTTCAAACATGCTCCGCGCCACCGCCGGCCAGTTGAAGCTCGATGTGCCCGACGCCGCCGAGGCCGTTCGCCAGGCCATGGCAAGCCCCAAGTTCCCTGTCGTGCTGGTCGAAATGGGAGACAACATCGGCGGTGGCTCGGCCGGCGATTCGACCTTCTTGCTCAAGGAGCTGATCCGCCACAAGGCCCAGGGCTGGGTGGTGGTGATCGCCGACCCCGAGGCCGTTCAGGCCGCCGTCCGGGCCGGTGTCGGCCAGCCCTTCGACCAGTTGGTCGGCGGCAAGACCGACGATCTTCACGGCAAGCCCGTTCGCATCCGCGGGCGGGTGAAGTCACTGCACGACGGCCGGTTCTTGGAAACCGAGATCCGTCACGGCGGCCAGCGCTATTACGACCAGGGCCTGACGGCCGTCATCGAGGTCGAGGGTTCCACCCGCGACTTAGAAAACCTCCTCATGCTGACCACTCGCCGCCAAGTGCCGTTCAGCATCCATCAACTGGTGAGCTGTGGCATCTACCCCGAGCGCCAGCGCTTCCTGGTCGTTAAGGCCGCTATCGCTTTCCGCGCCGCCTACGAGCCGGTGGCCGCCCGCATCATCGAAGTGGACACCGGAGGTCTCACCGCCATCAACCCGGCTCGGTTCACTTACAAACATGTACCCCCCACCTTGTTCGGGCTCAAACCGTGAGCGGCCCGGCCCGCTTTCGGTGATAGGATTGTACCGCGAGAATTCACACGAGGAGACGACTGTCATGGCATCGTTTACACAACGCATGATCGGAGCAGCCAAGCTGGATGTTCACACCTTCGAGGAAGTCGAGGCGGACCCCACGCTGTTGGGACAGGCCATGGGCGTCGTAGTGCTGTCGAGCCTCGCCGCCGGCATCGGCATGACGGGCCGCGCCGGAGCGCCCGGTCTGGCCGCGGGCCTCGTTGCCGCCCTGGCGGGCTGGTTCATCTGGGCATGGCTCACCTACTTCATCGGCACGAAGCTGCTGCCGGAGCCACAAACGCGGGCCGACCTCGGCCAGTTGCTGCGAACTATCGGGTTCGCCTCCTCCCCAGGAATCCTCCGAGTGCTGGGAGTCATTCCCGTACTCGGAGGCCTCATCTTGTTCCTGACCTCGGTGTGGATGCTGGCGGCCTTCGTCGTCGCGGTGCGGCAGGCGCTCGATTACACCAGCATCCTCCGGGCGGTGGGCGTTTGTCTGATCGGGTGGATCGTCTACGCGCTCATGTTCACACTTGTTGCGCGGCTGTTCTAGTTGGCTCGCCGCCCAACGTGAACAGCGAGTTCGGATCATTGTCGAGTGGCCCCGTGGGTCATACTTCTTTCGATCTGTGCTGCTCTCGGTGGCGGCTGGGGAGAGCTTCGCGCCCAACAGTCGCGTGAGACCCGCTCCGAGCAGCCGGGCGGCCGCGCCCAGCCGCCCGCTCCTGCTCCCACCCCGTCCGATACCGACAGGCGCGTCGAGCTGAATCTCCTCGGCCGAACCAACACCCGGGCCGGTGAGAGCCGCCGCAACGAAAACATCCCGTTCAACCTCGTTGATAACAATGCGCTGAAGGAACTCAACGTCCGGCTCGGCACGACAGCGACAATTGTCGAAGAATTCCGCCCGGAACAGACCTACTTCGGCAGTGAGTTCGGCAACGCGCCGGCGCCGGTGCTCCACGTGAGCCCGTCGCCTCAACCCCGCTGGCACGGCCAGGTTTTCTTTGCCCACCAGAACAGCGTCTTCAGCGCCCGCTCGTTTTTCCAGGTCGGCGATGTCCAACCCGCCCGTGAAAACTCCTGCGGCTTTTCAACCGGCCTCCCCGCCTGGCGAGCCGGTTATCTGTTCCTGCAAGCCAAGCAGGACAAACTGCGGGGGAGCGTCAACGGTAATGTGCTCGTGCCCAAGCCCGATGAGCGGACGCCCTCGACCGCCGATCCCGAACGCCGCGCCATCGTCGAGCGTTTCCTTGCCGCCTACCCGAACGAGTTGCCTAACCGCACCGACATCAATCCCCGGGCTCTCAACACCAATTCCCCGCAGTCGATTGACAACGACGAAGCGACCGTGCACCTGGATCAGGATCTCAGTTCCCGCGACCGGCTCTTACTGCGCTATGCCTTCCTCGCCCAAAGCGTGGATGCATTCCAGTTAGTGGCAGGCTAGAACCCGAACACCGATACCAGGTCCCACCGGGCCCGGCTCACCTGGAACCGCGCCTGGACGGCCCACACCGCCACGGATTTCACGGCCGGGTTCGACCGCGTCGGCTCGCTGCTGCTGCCGGACGAAACCGCCGTCGGGCCGATGGTCTCGATCACCGGACTACAGACCTTAGGCCCGCTGGGCAACATCCCCATCGACCGGGCCCACAACCTGTTCCAATACGCCGCCCGGATCCAGCGGATCTCCGGCCGTCATTCCTGGAATGCCGGATTCGGTTTGCTGCGGCGGCAGTTCAACGGGGTCGAGACCGACGCCCACCGCGGCTTCATTTCCTTCAGCAACGACTATGGCCGCAGCGGCATCGAGAATTTGCTCGAGGGCACACCCTCGCAGTACATCCTCTCGGTCGGCGACGTGCGCCGGGGGTTCCGCAACGGGGCGGTGCGGCTCTACGCCGGTCACAACTGGAAACCGACCCCAAGTCTTGACCTCCGCCTCGGAATTCGCTACGAGCCCGTCACGCGGCCAACCGAGGTCAACGGCCGGAACCAAATCCCTTATGATTGCGAGTGCAACAACCTCGCTCCCCGATTCGGCTTCGCCTGGCGTCTGCCCGCCTGGTGGGGCGTACTCCGCAGCGCCTACGGCCTGCACTATGACGAGATCTTCCCGGTCACTTTCTCGCAGGTGCGCTTTTCCCCACCGGGCAGTGTGAAGTGGGCCGTCCCCGCCCCGGAGCTGGTCGATCCGCTCCGGGGCCCGAAGCTCGGCAACCTGTATCTGCTCGATCCCGAGCTGGCCTCGCCTTACTCGCACCAGTACAACTTCAGTTGGGAGCCGGATGTGTCCCGCTCCTGGCGCTTACAGCTCGGCTACGTGGGCAGCCGCTCCCATAATCTCCTCATCATGTGGTACTTGAACCGCGCCCACCCCGTGCCGGGTATCCCGCAGACCACTGCCACCATCAATCAGCGGCGCGCCATCAAGGATCTGGCTGAGATCCGCTGGGTTCTCAACGGCTCGCGCGGCTATTTCGACGCAGGCCGGGTCTCCCTCGTTGTGCCGCGGTTTCACGGTGTCGCCATCGACGCCGCTTACTGGTTCAGCAAGGCCATGGACTTGGGGGCCAGCTACACCAATACCGCCTACGACAGCGACTCCCGCCTCTCGCGCAGCCAGTCGGAGTTGGAAACCCACAACGACCGCCGCGCCCTCAGCACATTCGACCAGACGCATGCCTTCCTGTTGCGCACCACATGGGAACCCCCCCGGCGCCCGAAGAGTTTAGCCGGAAAACTCGCCGGAGGGTGGAGTCTCTCCGCCGTCATGCTGCTGAAAACCGGAATGCCGTTCACCGTCACCACCCCCGACGGCCCGGGTTTCGGCAATGTGGATGGCAACGGCGGGGACAGGCCGAACCTGCTCGAGCCGTCGATCCTCGCCCGCACCATCGGTGACCCGGACACCTCCGTCCGGATGTTGCCCGCCTCCGCCTTTGCCTTTATGCTCCCCACCGACGAGGCCGGGAACCTCGGGGCAAATGTCTTCCGCCGGGGCGGCATCGCCAACGTCAATGCCGCCGTCTCCCGCACCTGGAGGCTGGTCCGCGAAACCCAACTGACCTTTCGCGCCGAGTCCGTCAACCTCTTTAATACTCCCCAGTTCGCCGAGCCCGGCAGCCGGCTCGGCGCCCCCGAATTCGGCCACATTACCAACACCCTCAACGACGGCCGCACCTTCCGCTTCTTGCTTCAGTTCGCCTGGTGACCCGCTGCCTCTAAAAGAAGATAAAAAGGTCAATTAACCCTTGACCGCGCATTCCGGAAAAGTTATGATTGATTCGCGAGGCGATTCGGACAACAGCGAGCACACCCGTCCCATCTCCACGCCCGGCCGCCTGCTCGACCCGGATCCGCATTGCCTCCAACACTGAGGTGAGCAGTGAGGAGAAGCAACAATGAAGAGGCGAGATTTCGTGAAGCTCAGCGCCCTGTTCGGCGCTGCCAGTCTGATTCCCCTTGAGCGGCTGAAGGCAAAAATCCCCGGCGGCACGCTGGCGCCCGGCGACGTCGCCAAATACGTGTTGCCGCTCATCAAACCGCCGGCAATGCCAATGAAGGAGAAAGGCTTGGGGCCGATGGGCGTGGACAAGTACAGAATCGCCGTCCGGCAGTTCCGGCAGCGTATTCTTTCGCCGCCCCATCCCGAGACGACCGTCTGGAGCTACGGCTCTGTCGACCACCCTGGAACCGTTACCCAAGGAGGCACCTTCCACTATCCAGCCTTTACGATCGAGGCCAAGCACGGCCGGACTGTACAGGTCGAATGGATCAACGACCTCGTCGACGCTGATGGCAATTACCTTCCCCACATTCTTCCCGTGGACCAGACCTTGCACTGGGCCAACCCGCCGGGTGGAAAAAAGGGCCGGGATACGCGGGGAACCGATCCATCTCCGTACAGGGGACCGGTGCCGATCGTGACCCACGTCCATGGGGCTCACACCTATGAACAGTTCGACGGCTACCCGGAGGCATGGTATCTGCCCGCTGCAAGGAATATCCGCGGCAAGTACGCCAGGACCGGCACCTTATACGACGCCTTCGTGAAGAAGTACAAATTGAACTGGGACCCAGGCACGGCCGTGTTCCGGTATCCGAACGATCAGCGGGCGACCACGCTCTGGTACCACGACCATACCCTCGGCATGACGCGACTGAATGTGTACGCCGGCCCGGCAGGCTTCTACCTCATCCGGGGGGGCCCGGACGATCTGAACCTCGGCTACGTGGCGCCGGGAGTCGGCGATCATCCGCTCGGGGAATACACAGAAATCCCGATCGCGATTCAGGATCGCTCCTTCAACGCCGACGGCTCGCTGTTCTACCCCGACAACCGTGCCTTTTTTGAAGGGCTTGATCCGAGCCGGCTCCAGATCCCCTTCATCCCGGACTATGCCTGCTACGGCCCCAGTGACGTCTCACCGATCTGGAATCCCGAGTTTTTCGGCAACATGATGGTTGTCAACGGCTTCACCTGGCCGTATCTCGAGGTCCAACAGCGCAGATACCGCTTCCGGGTCCTCAACGGCTGCAATTCCCGGTTCCTGATCCTGAAGTTCGACAATGGCCTGAAGTTCTATCAGATCGGCGCTGAAGGCGGCTTCCTGCCGGCCCCAGTCGAACTGGACCAACTGTTGATGGCCCCCGCCGAACGCGCCGACGTCATCGTGGACTTCACCCACATGCCCGTCGGGACCGAGATCATCCTGCTCAATCTCGGACCCGACGAGCCCTTTGGCGGCGGCGTCCCGGGCATCGACTTCGAAGCCGCGGATCCGGATTCCACCGGCCAGGTGATGCAGTTCCGTGTGATGGCCGCTCAAAACGGCGACCCCACGACGCCGCCGATGGATCTTGCGTTGCCCGCGATCACGCCGCTGGGAACCGGGAGTTCCCGCCAGGTGTCTCTCAACGAAGAAGAGTCGAAAACCGTCAAGGTCTCCGAGGCAGGTCACGGAAATATCGTGCTGGACTGCTATCGCGGTGAGCCCTTCGGCCCGACGGCGGCCCTGCTCGGCGTGCTCGATACTGATGACTATGGGTACCCATTAAAGTGGAGCGATGCCATCACCGAGAACCCGGCCGCCGGAGCAACCGAGGAATGGGAGATCTACAACTTCACTGAGGACGCTCACCCGATCCACATACACCTCGTCCAATTTCAGGTGGTGGGGCGCCAGCCGCTCGAGGAGGGAGGTACGAGTATCGCCGGCGGCAACGATCCCTTGCCCTGGGAGACCGGCTTCAAGGATACGGTCATCGCCTATCCAGGCGAGGTCACTCGTGTGAAGGCGAAGTTCGACATCCCCGGCCTCTACGTCTGGCACTGCCACATCGTCGAACACGAAGACAACGAAATGATGCGCCCGTACCGCGTCGGCTCGGAGGACTGAGCGGCAAGAGGTGGCCAGGGCAGTCCTGCTCGCAACGCGACCCGTCCTGCCGGCGGTACGCTACCGGACCACCAGCCGCCGGCCGCCTTGGATCTTCCCCTTGCCTTTGCCGACGAGCTGAACGCTCACCACTCGCGCTCGGGGCGCCCCATCTCCGGCCGCCGGATAATACCCGGCGACATACTCGGCACGGGCGGCCTGCGTAACCGCCAGCAAAATGCGCCCGACGATGCCGTTGCTCACCTCCGGCGGGTCGAAACTTCTCCCGCCCGTGGCGTCGCCAAGGGCCGCAAACGCCGCCATCCGCCATTCCAGCCACCGGGCCCGGCTCTCACGGTTCCGCTGCATAGCGTCGCGCATTCCGTACCCGCCGCCGCGGGCCGGCCCGACGCCAGGCGGCGGCGTGGGACCCCACGGCTGATTGTGCCGTGACGGCGCGTGCATTCCCCCGGCCGAGGCCGCTTGTTGCAATACGCGGTCGTGCCCGAGGATCACCGGGTACAACGTGATGCCAAAATGGCGAGCAGCAGCCAGGGCCTGTTCCGGCGGGGTCGAGGTCGTTGAAAAGCCGTCGGAGAGGACAACCATCAGCCGGGTCGCCGCACCGCCGCTCTCGGCGGCGTCCTGGCACGTCCGCATGATCGCCTCATACAGCCGGGTGCCGCCGTGGGCATATCCATAGGCGGACTTCAACGCCGTCTCCAGCTTCTCCGGATCACGAGTCGGACGGCAGAACCGTTTCAGCCTCTGCGCGAAAGCGTAAATCGATACACCGGCAAACTCATCGAGGCCCTCAAGGATCGTCTCCCGGATTGAGAAGGAGTTCAGCAGGTTGTGGTTCATCACGCTCAGGCTGACGTCCAGCAAGAGAATGACCTCGAGCGGGGTCTGCCGGCCGGCCCCGGGCGCCTCCAATACCGCGACCCGCTGCGGCGTGCCGTCCTCAAACAAGCGGACGTCCTCGATGGTCAGATCCGTCACGTATTTTCCTTTGTGAACTACGCGAAACGGCGCCAGAACGAGATTCGTCTCCGTCCGAAAAACCAACTCCGAGGGCTTTGCGGGAGGTTCGACATGGATGTCCTGTGCTGGCACAGCCGCCGGCGCCGCCAGCAACGCCGCACAGACAGTGAATAAGCCCGGCCGGCTCCTCGTGCGACAACTCACCATGGCTGGCAGCCATCTTAGCACTCCGGCCCGGGTGCCGAGCTCGGAAGCCCCTGTCAGTGCCGGTGCGTTTTGGCTATACTCTGTCATCGGGTCCCCCGATGAAGGGATCCGCTAAGGAGGTGTCATGACACGACGGATACTGATATTCACGTCGGGGCTGCTTCTGTCGGCCGCGCTTGCCTTGAGCGCTGACCTCGCTGGCAAATGGAGCGGCACGATTAAGGTTCCCGCCGGGAGGAATCAGCCCGGAGAAACGCGCGAGGTGCCCGTGACCCTGGACATCAAGACTACCGGCGGCCAAGTCACAGGCACACTCACGCTCACCCAGGGCAGACGCAGTCAGACAGTGGAGATTCAAGACGGCAAGGTGGATGGGAACAAGATCTCGTTCACAACCACCCATAAGGGCCGGCAAGCCGAGACCAAATTCACCTGGGAAGCCACGTTGCAAGGCGATGAGCTCAGCGGCGAGCGCCGGCGCGAAAGCGGCCGCAGAGGTCAGCCCTTCTCCCTCAAACGAATGTGAGCCGCCGCCGCTGAGCGGCACGCCGTCTGCTTCATCGGCCTCGAACTCAGCCGGTATCCCCTCACCCCATGTCGCTGATGCCCCGCACCACAAGGCTGGCGGATGGGCTGCCGGAGGTTTGCCGCCTCGGTCTGGCGACTCGAGGCGGCTCCCAACTCTCTCCCGAAGACGTCGTGGCGGCGATCGACAGCGGAATCAACTACCTGAACTGGTGCGGGCATCCCGACGGGCTGAGCCAAGCGGTCGCCGAGCTCGGCGCGCGGCGCCGCACGATCGCGCTGGCCGTGCAATTGCAGGCGCGGACCACCCCCGCGGCCCGGCGCGAGTTCGAACGGCTCCTCGCCCGGCTCAGGACCGATTACATCGATATCGCCACGATGTACTACGTCGAGTCAGAAGACGAGTGGGCGCAACTCACCGCGCCCGGGGGCGTCTGCGACTATCTGCGCCAAGAGCGGCAGAAGGGGCGGCTGTGCATGATCGGACTCACCAGCCACCAGCGGCGGCTCGCGGCCCGGTGGGCGCGCACCGGACGGCTCGACCTGCTCATGATTCGGTACAATGCTGCGCACCGCGGCGCCGAGGATGACGTCTTTCCGGTGGCTCGCGAACTCGCCCTGCCGGTCGTCACCTTCACCGGCCTTCGCTGGAAAGCGCTCCTGCGGCGGACACCCGAGGACCCGGCCGGCTTTCGCCCACCCCCGGCGGCCGAATGGTATCGCTTCTGCCTCGCGCACCCGCAGGTCTCTGTAGCCCTCGCCGCACCGCGCAACAGGGATGAACTGGACCACGCGCTCACCCTGCTGGACGATTGGCGGCCCCCGAATGCCGCCGAGATGGAAATGCTGCGCGCTCACGGCGACCGCGTCCACCGGCACGCCCGCGAGTTCTGGTAGCCTTTCCGGGGCCCGCCCCGGCGCTCACTGCTCATTGACCAGGTATTCGCGGACTAGCGCCTTGGCCTCTTCCGTCCGATTCGTCGCCAAAGCCACGAACGCGTAACCGCCGCGCCGGCGAATGAACCGCACGCTGCGCAGATCGATGTTCGCTTCCTTGAATCGCTTCGCTACCTTGGCCAGAGCGCCCGGCTCATCGCGCAGGCGCACCAGCAGCGCGTCTTCGGTGACGGCGTCGAAGCCGGCGTCCCGGAGGCTTTCGAGCGCCTCATTGTAACGGTCCACCGTCAGTTCGACCACCGCCATCTCGTGCACCTCTTCGGCGTCAATCGTTTCGATGTTGATCCCGCGGGCGCCGAGAACTTCCGAAATGTCGGCGACCAGCCCGGGGCGGTTTTGGGTGACGATGACGATCTCTTTCATTTCCGTCGGCCGGCCCCCGCCGGCTCCCTGCTCGTCGCGGCGATCGCTTCCACCAGCTCGTCGATCTGCCGTCTCGTGACGGTCTGCATGGTGATGATGTGCGCCCGGTCCCGGTGCACGGCGATCTGCCATTTCTCCAGAATCTCGTCCGCCGGCCGCGGAAACACCACGGTGAGGGCGAACGGATTCCGCCAGGCTTCGATCCCCGCCTCGCGAAACCTCCGCACCGCATACTCCGCCTTCTCCAGGCACTCAGCCACCTCCATGCGAAAGCCCTCCGCGCCCCGGGTGCGGAGCGCATACCAAAGAAACAGCGCCGCAATTCCGTTTCGCGACCCGGTCAGCGTCGTGTCCAGCGTGCCTACGTACTCGATTGAGCGGGCGATCCGGTTCACGTAGTGCTTTTTGGCGATCACGATCCCGCAGGGCACCGGCGAGCCGATGAACTTGTGTCCGCTGATCGAGATGCTGTCAATCCCCGCCCGAAAATCATACACCGGCGCCCCTTCAATGAACGGCAGCGTCATGCCGCATAGCGCCGCGTCGCAGTGGATGTACGACTCCGGGATCGCCAGCTCCTGCAGCAAGCCGCGGATGCGCTGGATGTTGTCGATGCCCTCCGTCATTGTCGTGCCGATATTGGCAAAGATGATCGGCGGCACGTCCCGATGGATGCGCAGCGTCTGGTGGAGATCCTCGTAATCCATCTCGCCGTTGGGCTGCGACTTGATCATGATGTGCCGCATGTTGAGCACCCGGAGGTTCTTCGACACGCTGTAGTGCGTGTCCTCGGAGTAATACACCATACCCGCCGGGAACAACTCCCGCGCCAGGAACAGCCCGTAGATGTTCCCTTCGGTCCCGCCGTTGGTGACGTAACCCCAATAGTCGTCGGCAGCGACGTGCGTCAATTCCGCAAACCACGCCAGAACCTCCCGCTCGACTTCCCGCGTATGCACCCGGTAGGTGCAGGGGGCGAAGGGATCCCCGACGTTGTTCACCGGGTAATTCAAAAATCTGTAAAGCGGCGAATAGTCGAAATATCCGCGGCAGGGATAGCCGATAAAGGTTCTCGCTTGTTCCCGTATGTAGTCGTAGAGCTTGTCGAGCCGCTGTTGATCTTCCCCCGACAGCGCCTCCTCCGAAGCGGACCTCGTTTCCGGAGTCTCTCGCATCGGCCTGGCTCCCGCTTCAATGGTAAACCAATTTCGCCCCGTGACCAAAGGGCTCAGAACAGGATGTCGAAATCCACCCGGAAGCGCCGCTTGTGCTGGCCAAGGAACTCGCCGAATTGCGGGTCGGCGACGTTCAGCCGCACCGTGTCCGGGTTCCAGTGGTTGGTCAGGTTGAAGACGCTGAACGACACCCGAAACAGGTGCCGGCGGTATTCGATGTCCCTGGATACCCGCAAATCCAGCGAGAAGAAATTCGGAAAGCGCCGCGTGTTTGGCACGCCGGCATAGTTCTGCGCCTCGTCCACCGCCGCGTAAGGAAAACCGGTGCGCCACTCGGCCATCGGCGCGATCCGCCACCGCTTCGAAAGCGGCTGAACTCCCCAAGCCAGGAACCGGTGCGGGATGTTGCCCGGCAGGACGGTAACGACGTCATCGCGCACCAGCGGGGCCGGATAGTTGCCGAGAAATCTCACAAAATCGTTTAACGGGCCGCGGCTCCGGCTGTACACATACGACGCCACAAACTCCTGGCCGTCCCGCCAGGAAATCTTTGCGATCAGCTCGACCTCCCGGTGGCGCGCTTTGCCATCGCCGCCCAGCAGTAAGGCGTCCTGCCCTCCCACCGCGCCGGGGCGCAGCCGCACCAAACCAGACGAGCGGCTTTCCAAGTATGTCGCCCGCACGCGCGCGTAGCGATGCAGCCGCTGCTCCAGTTGCGCCCTCCAGGTGGCGCTCCGCGGCGCGAAATCCCCGGGGCCGTCGGAGCCGAAGATCAGCGGAAACCCCGCCCCGCCCGCGGCTTGAGTGACGTTCAGGAAGGTGCGCGGCCCGTCGATCGTCCCGTCCGCGCCGAACTCCGTCACGCTCTGCCGCGGATACCACTCGAAACCGTACGCATTCAGCGGAACCCGGTCGTAAAACAGCCCGGCGCCCGAACGCAGGACGGTGGCGGCGTTGCCGAAAGGCGACCAGGACAACCCGGCGCGCGGCGCCAGGCGCAGCAGGCCGGCCGCCTCCTGGTAGTCGGCCCGGAGTCCAAGATCCAGCATCATCCCGGGCCGGACCGTCCAATTGTCCTGCAAGAACATGCCCGCCTCCCAATCTCTCAACCGGAACGGCCCGCGATTCAGGTACTCGATCCGCCGCCGCAGCCGCCCGTTCCAATCCCGCACGTTGACCGGCCGGGCGAGGAATTCCCCGGCCATCCGGCTATACAGCAGCGTGCCTCCGAACCGGAACTGGTGCGTCCCCGCCCGCTCGAACACCCCCGGCGAATATTGCTCCAGCCACTGGAGCCGGTCAGAGCGCCGCCGCTGCCGGCTGAAGTAGTTTCCTTCGTTCCGGTTCGGCCTGAGGGTGAACTCTTCGTCGCCCTGCGCCCCGATTGCGGCCGTCACCTGCCCGATCGAGACCGCGCTCTCCAGCGTCCCGCCGCCGACCCCTAGCCGGTCGGCGAGACTGGCCCGGACTTCGTGCCCTTTGAAGCTCGGCGTCGTCGGCTGCGGATTGTAGAAATCCAGGTTTACGAAATTGATCTTCTGCGGCACCGCGTGGGCGGTGAACGACAGCAGGTGAGTTGGCGAGACTACGTAGTCCAACTGGGTCAGCGAATTCACCGCTTCCCGCTTGGTTTCGTTCTCCGGGAATTGCAGCGTGAACACCGGCGTCTTCTTGAGCACATATTCGACCGATTGCAAGGCGTAAAGCCGGTCTTTGACCACAGGCCCCCCGGCGGTCAGCCGCGGCGTGAAGCCGCGAATGCCGACCAGCCGCCCGCTACGAATCCGAACCTCCGGCGTCGGATCGTTCAGTTCCCAGCGCCACGTGTCGTCACCCCGGCGGGTGTCGACGGCGACTACGGCCGAGGTGAAACGCCCGTACTCGGCCAGGAACGGGCTCTTGTAAACCTCCATGCCGGCGACGGCGTCGATCGGAACCGTGGCCCCGAAGTCACCGGTACCCGGGTCGGTGACGTCGATCGAATTTACCAGCAGCAGATTCTGGTGCTCGGGCCGGTCCGAAATCCGCAGTTTTCCCTCCGGGGTCCGGGTGACGCCTGGGATGAGCGGCAGCGCCTCTCGCACGTTCGTGGCCCGGCCGGGCAGTTGGTTCACCTGGGACCGCGTCACGGTGTTTGGTCGGGAAGCTCCCGGGCGCGGTAGCCCGGCCTCGACGGTTATGCTTTCCCGGAGCCGCATCGGCGGCGTCAATACGACCTGCACCTCCGTCGTCGCGCAGGCGTCGACGGCGATCTCCTCTTGAACGCTCTCGAACCCTGCCTTCGAAACCCGCAGTTGATAGCTGCCCGGCCCCGGCACTGATACGGCGGCAACACCCCCGCCGCCGGTTTCAACCACCGTCGTCGTCTCGGAGCTCGCGAGTTCGATGGCGGCGCCCTCCACCGGATTCCCCTGCTGATCCTGCGCCGCCACTCGCACCTGGCAGCCGCCGGCGTCCTGCCGGCCGCACAGAGAGGCACAGCAGGCAAACGCCAGCGCGGCCAGAGGCCAGACTCTCCCCATCCGTCTCGACTCAGATTAGCCGACGCCCGTCCGCCCCCAAACGTTGCCGAAAACCGCCGCCCCCCTAACGCCGCGGCGCCGAGTACTCCTGCATCTTCCGGATCGCCGCCGGATCCAGGAACGGGTCGTCGGTGTCCCGGCGCCATTCGAGCAATGCCCGCCTCAGTTCCTCCTGGATCTGGCGGTACTCGGGCCGGCCGGCCAGGTTGTCGAACTCGATCGGATCTTTTTCCAGGTCGTAGAGCTCGAACTCCGGCGGATCGCCGAAGGTATCGAAGGCGCGGCGAACCGCCGTGCCGTCATAGCGCGCCTCGCGCGAGATCCGCCAGGCCGGGTCGCCGTCGATGCCCGTGGACGGCTTGGCCCGGCCGGCGAGCAGATTGTGGATCAGCTTGTAGCGGCTGTTGCGGACGGCGCGCCGCGGGTAGAACGGCCGGATGCCATGAAAGTGGAACTCACCGGCCAGGTACTGCCGCCAGGGAGCGTTGGGCTCGCTCGCCACGCGGCGCAGCGAGCGCCCATGTAACTTCTCCGGCGCCGGAACCCCCGCCGCATCCAGAATGGTCGGCAGAATGTCCACGGTCGAGACCATCGCCTTGCTGACCATCGGCTTGGACACGCCCGGCCAGCGAACGAGGAAGGGCACCCGCAGCGCGGCTTCATACACGGTCGTCTTACCCCGCGCAAACGGCGGCCCATGATCGCCCACGAAGATGATCAGGGTATCGCCGGCATGCCCGTGCTTTTCCAGGACCTCCAGCAGCATCCCCACCCCGTCGTCCAGCCGCAGCACGGCGTTGTAGTAATTCGCCGTGCGCTCTCGCTGCGCCGGCGTGTCGATCTGCTGAAACGGGAAGATCGTCTTCGCGCTCGGAGCGATGGGACGCTCCGGCAACCCGTTCACCTGCGGCGGAAAGTACCACTTTCTCGGGTCCTCCGGGTCGCGGAAGGCGTGCGGATCCGAGTAGTTCACCATCAAGAAGAAAGGCTGGCCGCCCGTCTCCTGCCAGAACCGATCAGCCATCTGAGCGACCCAGCGAACGTTCCGCGTCTTGGCGCTCTCCGTATGCCGGAAGTCGAACTGAAACGACTCCTCAGGCGCCACGTGAAGCTTGCCGATAATTCCGGTGCGATAGCCCGCCTTCTTGAGCAGATTCGGAATCGTGGCGTCGCGCAGGTGCGGATGCAGCGCCAGCCCGGTATTCGTCAGGCCGTACTGGCCGGTGGCGTGCGGATAGAGCCCGGTGAACATACTGCTGCGTGACGGGCTGCACGAGGCCTGCGTCACGTAGGCCACCTCGAAGCGGACTCCGCTGGCCGCCAGCCGGTCCAGGTGCGGAGTGCGGATCAGCGTCTCGCCATATGAGCTGAGCACAGGTCCGAGGTCGTCGGCGGTAATGAACAGGATGTTCATCTTCCCGCCCGCTGCCGTGAGAACCCCGCCTCCCAAAACCAGCAGCGCGGCGCACAAGCCGATCTGGTTGCATGACGCGATCTTTTGCATGACGCCTCCCGGCACGGCCGGCCTCCGCCGGCCGCCACGAGTCTATCTCGCTTCGGTCCGGAAGCGCAAGCCCGCGCCCGGCTCCGTAACGGGAAGGCCCTCATCGCCGAAGTGCATACAATGAAACCGGATGTGCGGCCCACTCTTCAGCTTGTGCCTGTTGCTCCTGGCTATGCCGGACGCCACGGCTCGAGACAAGCTCTCCGGCAGATACCCGGCCCGCCCCGGCGAGACCTGCGTCGTCTGCAACCAGGCAACTGGCAAGAGCGACGCGGCCTACTTTCTCGGGGGGCAACGGGTGGCCGTGCACGCCGGTGACGGCTGCGAAGGCCGGTTCTTGATGGACCCGGCGAAGTACACCGCGCCAATGCGCCCGAACAACATCATCATGACCGGGGAGCAGCGGAGCGCCGCCGGCTACGTTTGGATCTGGGTCGGCCTCGTCGCCCTGGCGACTTTGCTGCTGGCGGGCTTTGCCGCCCAACGCGCGGCCCGGATCCCGCGCGGGCGCGCAAAGGCTCTACTTACCCATGAACCCCTTTCATGCCCGGCCTGCGGTCATTTCAACCATCCGGCGGCAACCTCCTGCGCCGGCTGCCACACTCCGCTGAGGCCTCGCCTCGAGCCGGAAATCCGCCGGCTGCCCGACGCCGCACCTGGCAATTCATGAAGCGCATTCAAGACATTTTGAAAGGAATTCTCGACAGCCCGAACATGCCGGGCCGACGGCCGGTGGTGAACGCCAACTTCGAGAGCAACATCGCCGGAGTTTACGTCATCGGGGATCTTGCCGGCGCGCCGGTGGTGAAGCTGGCCATGGAGCATGGCGCCCGTGTCGCCGAGCACATCGCCACTCAGCCCGACGCCCGCTCGGGCGCCGGCGATGTCTACGACGTCGTTGTCGTCGGGGCGGGGGCCGCCGGCTTGAACGCCGGGCTGGGCCTCAAAGACCGGGGGCTGAAGGTCATCGTCCTCGAAAAGAGTAAGATCGCCAATACGATCGAAGATTTCCCCGAGGGCAAATGGGTCTACGCCGAGCCCGACGCGGTGCCTCCGAAGGGCAAGCTCTGGCTGGACGGCGCCCGCAAGGAGGATCTGCTTTACCGCTGGCATCAAATCATTCGGGACAACGAGCTCGACGTCCGCACCGAAGAGGGCGTCACCAGCATCGTCCGCAAGCAAGATGGCGGGTTCGAGGTCCGCACGACCAAGAGCGAGTATCGCTGCCGGCGCGTCGTGCTGGCCATCGGCCAGCGGGGCAATCCCCGGAAGCTGGGCGTGCCGGGCGAAGATCGCGCCGAGGTCTATCACCGCCTTTACAGCCCGAAGCTCTACCAGAATGAGGACATCCTCGTCGTTGGCGGAGGCAACAGCGCCGTCGAGGCCGCTTTGGCTTTGTCGGAAAACAACCGCGTCACGCTGTCCTATCGAGGCAGCGAGTTCGCGCGCGTCTTTAAGTCCAACGCGCAGAAACTGAAGGAAGCGGTCGGAGCCGGGAAGATTCGCGTCATGTACAACTCGAACGTGCGCGAGTTCGGCGCCGGGACTTGCAAGCTCGAGGTAAACCGCGCGGGCCGGTCTGCGATCATCGAGCTGCCCTACCGCCACGCCTTCGTCTTGATCGGGGCCGAACTTCCGACCGACTTCCTCCGGTCGGCCGGCATCCGCCTGGAGAACGACTGGAGTGGCAACCCGCTTCCGGCGATGGCTTGGACTCTCGCCACCCTCGGCGGCCTCTGGCTGGCAGGCGGTCGGACCGGGCTGTCGGCCCTTGCCGCCTGGCAACTGCCCGGCGCCGCCGTCGCTCTGGTCTCCCTCGCCGGCCTTGTCGTCACCGGCGTCCGCGGCAGCCGGTGGTCCTGGTTGGGCATTTCGTTCCTGGTCGCCTACACAATCTATGGCGCCAAGCAATCCCCGGGGCACGAGTTCTGGCCATACACCGGCTGGGGCTCTTCCGCGCTGTCATTCTTCGGCCGGCCGTGGTCGTTTTGGTACACCGTGCTGTACACGGTTGTGATGACCGTCTTCGGCCTCCAGGCCCTGAAGCGCTGGGGACTCGACCGCCGCGACAAGTTCCAGATCTGGCGTTACATCAGCCTGCTGAGCTTCCAGTGGGTCTTCTTTTTCCTGGTGCCGGAATTCCTGTTCCGCTGGGCCGTGGAATACCGATGGGTCGGCGAACGGCTCGCCGCCGATCCCGCCTTCGCCGACCAAACCTGGCGCTCCTACGGCCTCGTTTACGCCTGGCCGCTGTTCTTCTATACATTCTTCGGCAACCCGCATCAGGTCTGGGTGGTCTGGGGAGTCATCCTCAGCTTCGTGCTCATCCCGATCCTGGTCCTGTTCCACGGCAAACGGTACTGCTCGTGGATTTGCGGCTGCGGGGGCCTCGCCGAGACCCTGGGAGACCGCTGGCGTCACCTCGCGCCCAAAGGCCACGCCAGCATTCGCTGGGAGAGGATGAATCTTGTTGTTCTCGCAGCGGCCGTCATCGTCACCACCATGATGGTTGCCCGCGACGTGATCGGCTTCTTCCGCCAGCCCGCTGCCGCCGGGCTGAACTGGTATCACCTGATCGCCGACGTCTGGCTGGTCGGCATTCTTCCGGTCACCCTCTATCCGTTCTTCGGCGGCAAGATCTGGTGCCGCTACTGGTGCCCCCTGGCCAAGATGATGGAACTTTTCAGCGCCCTCTTCACCCGCTTCCGCCTCAGCCGCTTCGCCATCCGCGCCAATGACAAGTGCATTGCCTGCGGAGAGTGCAGCCGCAATTGCCAGGTCGGCATCGACGTGATGTCATTCGCCCTCAAACAGGAGGAGTTGAACAACGCCAACAGCTCCTGCATCGGCTGCGGCATCTGCGTGACCGTTTGCCCGATGGACGTGCTGTCGTTCCCCCGGCAGCGAAACAACGGATCGGAATTGGTGCAAATTCCTTCTTCCGCCAGGGAGGGCGCCCCAGTCGCCCCCTCGTGATTGCCCGCGCAAATCCAAGCCGCGGCCGATACCCGGCGCAGTTTAGCCGCTCTGCGTCGCGCACAGGTGAATCAGCGGCGCTTTGACTTCCCTTCGCCGCCGCAGACCCTCCAGATATAGTCCCGCTTCGCGGTACAGACGGCCGGTATCGACTCCTTCGTACCGCGGCAGGTAGCCGGCCAATTTTTGGAGCCCTTTCCGGAGCTGCCGCTCGGCGCCCGCCGGGTTGCCGGACCGGTGATGGTAGATACCAACAGCAGTATGGATCAGCGCCTGAAGGAACAGGCGGCGCGGACCGCGCTCCGGCCCCCAGATCTCCTCGAGCACTTCATGACACTCGAAGTACTTGCCCTCGTTGAAAAGTGCGATCCCCTCGCGGAAACGTGACTCCACCGTGCCGCCGCTCTCCCGCAGAGGACTTCCCGCCGTCTACAGCGAAGCCAGGAACGCCAGCAGGTCGGCCTGCTCGCCGGGTGTCAGTTCGCGATAGCGGGCCGTGACCCCGGCCGCCTCGCCCCCATGCCTCAGTATCGCCTCGTGCGGAGTGGCCGCCGATCCGTCATGTAGCAAGGGTCGACGATGGCGCAGCCCCCACAGGGCGGGAGTCCGGATTTCATTGGCGGCCGCCGCAGCCTGCTCGATGCCGTCCCCTGTGCCCACATCATGCAGCAGCAGATCGGAATAAAGCGGCACCTCGCGCCGCTCAATCACCGGATTCTTGCTCGCACCGGTCCTCAGCCGCGGCACGTGGCACGAGCTGCATCCGATCGCCTGAAAGACCGCCTCACCGCGGATGACCTGCTCCGTGATCGGGCCGCGTTCCAGCGGGGCAAGAAACCGCATGAAGGCCTCAAACGCGTCGATGCCCCGCAGTCCCGTCAGCGGGTTCCGCCGATCCTCGGGATCCGGCTTCAGATCGCAGAGTTTCAGCGCCGCCGGATCGATCCCCGCCGCGACCTCGGTCCGGAAAAGGTCGTTCGTGATCCCCATCTCATTGCGGTAGGCATCGGCCCCGAACGCCAGCAAAGTCGCGTGCTGGGCCTTCCACCCGAACCGGCCCACCCGTTTGCCTCCCGTCGCTACATCGATGACAATCGCCGCCCGGCCGCTGATGCCATCGCCGTTCCCATCCTCGGGATCCTCCAGGGCGAGAATTGTCTCATCCGGAATCGCCTCCACCAAACCGGCCCCGAACAGCGGAATGGGAATGCGCCTGGCGATCACATTCGCCTCCGCCGGAATGCGCGGCTGGCACTCCTGGTTCGGCAGCGAAAACAGGTGATAGAGCGTTTCACCGCCGAGCACGATGAACCTCCCGTTTTCCTCCCGATAGCCTGCCCGGACCTCGGCGACAGGACTCACACCCCCGGCAGCAGGCGAGGCGTGACACTGCGCGCAGCTGAGACCGTTGAAGGCCGGGCCCAACCCCTCGCCCGCATCCTCCACCTCGAGGAAATCTTCCCGGCCCGTCATGAACAGTTCGAACTCGTGCGCGGTGATGCCCGCCAGCGGACTGCCGGGCTGCGGCGGCCGGCCTTGGCCGGTCAGCCACTCCGGGGTCGCCAGCATCCATCCCGCCAGCACCAGCAACACGGTGTGCTTCCAGGCCCTTCTCATATTCACTCCACCACGATGCGCCCCCGCATCAGCGTATGTCCGGCGCCGCAAGGCTTCGAGCACAAGAACTCGAAGGCGCCTTTTCGCTGAGCGCGGAACAGAATCCGTGCATCCCCCTTGCCCCGCTTCGGCACCACCACGTTGACGCCCGCCTCCGGGATCATAAAACCGTGGTTGGTGTCCAGACTCCGAATTCGCAGCTCGACCACTTCGCCGCTCCGCAGCTTGATTTCCGCGGGCGCAAAGTAAAAGCGTTCCGCCACAATGTTGATCACTCGGCGCGGCTTTTCGCCTTCCTTCTCGGCGCCGCCCGGAAGCGCGGGGTGAAGCAGAAGCCCGCCCGCCGCCACGACCGCCGGCAGCGCGGCGGCGCGGGCGGCCAACCTCTTCCTCCGACCGTGCATCTCAGAACCACCATCCAATGCCCACATTGAAAATATTCGGAGCTTTGACGAACGCGCTCTGATTGCGCAGGATCCCATAGTCGAACTTCAGGGCCACGTCCGGCTCCGGGTAATAGGTTAAGCCGATCACGAATGCATCGCGGTCGAACTGCCGCAGGGGCACGAATCCGGGCGCCATCTTGTTCTGCGTGTCAAAGTTCTCATAGCGCACGAACCCCACCAGGTCGTGGCGCGATTCCACCGGCAGAATATGATAGCCCGCCTCGGCATAAAAGCCCCGCATTCGCTCGGCGACGTTCGGATTGACGCCCGTAGTGCGCTGAAGCAGCGTGTTCAGCTCCGCCGTCCGGCTCAAGTGCGTTTGAGCGAACTGACCCCGGAAGTCGAACCGCCGGAGACTGATCCGGCCGTCGAATTCGATCAGCTTCAGGCGCGGATTGATCCCCGGCGTGGCAAAACCCGTCTTGCCCGTCCAGAAGCTGGCCCCAAAGGATGCGCCCGGCAGGCCGTGGTACTCCAGCCGGCCGGTGAACGCCGGATTTTGCAGCGATGCTTGAAAGGCTTTTTGACGCCCGTCGCGAACGCCGCTCTCGGCGCTAAACCTCGAAGAATCCAGCGTGTCCATCACGTATGCCTTATACAAAAAGCCCCGGCCCAGATCGCCGTGAAATCCCGCCCCCGGGCCGAACCACGTCGTCGGGATAATGAAGGTGTCCACGAACGGCCGCTCGACGCCGTTAAATGACGGCGGCTCGTGGCGTTCGTTGATAAGCCCCACCGGGGTCAGAACGATGCCGGCGCGGAAATTGAACCAAGGCTGGATGAGGAAGTCCAGGTAGGCTTGCTCCAGTTCGAGTTCGCCGCTTTCCTCTTCGCTCGAAACCAGCGCATGTTCCAGTTCCAACTCCGACCAGAACTGAATGCGGCGGTTGAATGTGTGGCCGAACAGGAGCACAAAACGGTGCAGGTCCAGCACTCCCGCCTCGGCCTCCGCCTTGTTGAAGTGAAAGTCCATGTAGCCGGACACCGGCATGCGGATCTCCCGCGTGCCGATATCGGCGCCCGTGGTTCCTTCCGTGGGGATCACCTCAGCCATCGGCGCCGCCGGTGGTTCTTCCACAGCCGCAGCCGCTTCTTCGGAGGCTCTTTGCGCGGCGGCAAGCTCCTTCAGCGCCGCCAGCTCGGCCTCCAGTTCCCGAATGCGTTGCTCCAACTGCTCGATGCGCCGGTCGAGCTGGTCTGCGGAAACCCCGCTTCCCGGGGGGTCCGATTGCGCGCCGAGGCGCAGGCAGAGCAAGCCTAGCACGGGTGCGATTCGCCAGCCCCTCATTAGCACCGCCTAAACAAAATCAGTTTACTCTGGCTAAGCACAGCCGTCAAGCATCCTGCCCCCGCCCGGCCCCCAACCCGACGCCGGCGCGCATACCTACCCGCTGCCCGTCACCCCGCGGCTGACCTCCACCCCCTTCGTCGTGACGTAATACTTCGCCAGCATGTTCGGCCGCTCCCAGCCCGGCACGCGCTCCTCTCCCCGCAGGTAGGCAAAGAATTGCCGCGCCACCTGAGCGAAGTGGGCCTCGTGCCCCACACGCAAGGCCTCCGGTATCAGGATCTGCAACTGCCGGTCCCGCTCGGCGACCGCCGTCCCCGGGTACTGCCTCCGGATTTTCTCAAGACGCGCCGACACCGCTGCCCGGCACGCTTGAAATCCGCCTCCGCCCTCCGGCGCGACGTACAACTCAGGACGGTAACCCTCCTCCGCGCCCTGGCGGACCTCGACGCGGCTCTTGGTGCCGCGGTAAACCGCGTGATGCGTGTCGCCCGCGCCTTCGGGCGCCTGGTAGTTCCACAGCGCCTCCAGCCGGACGTGCACGCCCCGGATCGAATACCAGACCCGGTTGTTGCAGTAATACTCGAGCTTGCCGTTTCGGACCGCGCCGGCCAAATACTCCGGGAACCCGCCGCCCGTCACCCGCCGGAACTCCTCCTCCGTTATCACGGTCGGCCACCGCGTCGCTCCGTGAACCTCAATTTCGGACCGGTACTCGACGCCGCGGCCGGGGAAAAGCGTCCACTGCACCAGGTCGGCCAGATGCGGGCCCACGTCGGCCAACCCCTCGCCCTGCTGCTCGATGTCAAAGAACCACGCCGGACGGGTGAGCGGCGCGCCCGCCACCAGCTTCATGATGTGGTGCACACTCTTCATGAAAATCGCCGGCTCATCCACCGCACCGGCGGCGATCTCTCCAAAAACCTCCGGATCGTTCACCAGTTCCCGCTGGAGCAGCGACGTGACTTCGTATCGCTCGGTCATGATGTCGTAGGCCACCAGACCCCGGCTCGCAGCGGTGTCGAGACACCGTTCGAGCTTCTCCAGGTCTTGCGATCGGATGATCCATGGCTTGTCCGCCAAAACGTTCAGCCCGGCTGCAATCGAAGCTTGAATCAGGTCGATCTTGTGCCGGTTCCGCCCCGCCAACACGACCACGTCGCCCGGCCGGTCCCGCACCATGTCGGCCAAAAACTCGGGCCCGCAATGCACCTCCAACTCCCACGCCGTCGGCTCTTCGCGCCGAGAGTTGAACCTCCAGATCCGCGCCAGGTGCTCCAGCAGCTCCGGCCCCAGCGGCGCATAAACATGGGTCCGCTTCGAGACGCCCGGGTACATCTCCTTCTGCACTAGCGCCGCGTGAAAATGTCCCGGGTCGAGTGTGATCAATCGGATCTCGGACATGACACTGACCATCATAGAACTACGGTTCCCGCTAAAATCGTGGATTCCGAGGACCTCTCATGAAGCCTCTGCATGCTGCCGCGCCGTCGGTTGCCATCTTGTTGTGCCTGGCCGCCTGTGGCCGTGAGCCCGAAAGAGCCCCACAAGAGAAAATGAAACAACTCCTTGCCAAATACGCCACTGTGCGGCTGGCCCCGGATCTCAGCGCCCTGACGGAAACGGAACGCCGGATGCTGCCGCTGCTGCGAAAAGCCGCCGAGGTCATGGACGAGCTCTTCTGGCTTCAGGCTTACGGCGACAAGCTGACCTTGCTGGCCATGGCCAAAGACCCGGACCTGCGCCGCCTGGTCGAGATCAACTACGGCCCGTGGGACCGGCTCGAGGGCAACGCTCCGTTCATCGAAGGCGCCGGACCCAAGCCGCCGGGCGCCAACTTCTACCCGCCGGATATTACCAAAGAGGAGTTTGAGGCCGCCGTCGCCCAAGCCGAGGACGGCGGCAAGGCCCTCAAGAGCCTTTACACCGTCGTCCGCCGGGACGCCAGGGGCAAGCTCTTCGCTCAGCCGTATCACCAAGCCTACGGCCTCCTGCTCAACGCCGCCGCCCGCTACCTTCGGGAGGCGGCGCAACTCGCCGAGCACGACGGCTTCCGCCGCTACCTTGAACTGCGCGCCGAAGCCCTCCTCACCGACAACTATCAGCCGAGCGACATTGCTTGGCTCGACATGAAGAGCAATACCCTCGACATCGTCATCGGGCCGATCGAGACCTATGAGGACCGGCTGTTCGGCTACAAGGCTGCGTACGAGGCCTACATCCTCATCAAAGATAAGGACTGGAGCCGCCGGCTCGAAAAATACCTGGCCTTCCTGCCCGAGCTGCAACGTGGACTGCCTGTGCCGGACGACTACAAGCGTGACTCGCCCGGCACTCAAGTCGAGCTCAACGCCTACGACGTCATCTATTACGCCGGCGATTGCAACGCCGGCTCGAAGACGATCGCCATCAACCTTCCCAATGACGAGGAGGTGCAGCTCAACAAGGGCGCCCGCCGCTTGCAGTTGAAGAACGCCATGCGCGCCAAGTTCGACACGATCATGCTCCCTATCGCCGATCTGATGATCAGCGAAGACCAGCGCTCACACGTGACCTTCGACGCCTTTTTCGCCAACACGATGTTTCACGAGATCGCCCACGGCCTCGGCATCAAGAACACCATCACCGGTAAGGGCGCCGTCCGGCAGGCGTTGAAGGACAAAGCGGCAACCCTTGAGGAAAGCAAGGCGGATGTGCTGGGACTCTACATGCTCACCCGGCTCCATGAGCGCGGCCAACTCGGGGCGGCCGATTTAAGGGATAACTACGTCACCTTTCTCGCCGGGATCTTTCGCTCGGTGCGCTTCGGCGCCGCCAGCGCCCACGGCGTCGCCAACCTGCTCGCCTTCAACTCCTTGCGCGAGGCCGGCGCCTTCACGCGCCATCCGGCGACCGGCCGCTACCGCGTCGACCTCGCCCGCATGCAGGCCGCGGTCGACGCTCTCGCCGAGAGGATCTTGCGGCTCCAGGGCGATGGGGACTACGAAGGCGCGGCGCGCTTGGTACGCAACATGGGCTCGATCGGCTCCGACCTCGACGGCGATCTCAAGCGCATCGCCGCCGCCGGCATCCCGGTCGACATCGTCTTCGAGCAGAACTGGTAGCCGCCCCGCGCTACCCCTTCGATCAAATTCCACCCGGTCGGCCTCATCCCCGCTCCAGCGCTGTCGGCCAGCTTCGGGTAAGATTTCGACATGCGATCTAAGACTCTATGGGCGGCGCTCCTCGCTGCGTCACTCGCCGCCGCGACCGAGGATGCTGTCCAACGCCGTCTGGAAGCCGCCGTGGGATTCCTGGCCCACGACCTGCTGGAGGGCAGGGGGACGCCCAGCCGCGGACTCGACATCGCCGCTGAATACCTCGCCGCCTCGCTCCACGCCGCCGGATGGAAGCCCGCCAACGAGAGCAGCTACTTCCAGACTTTCGAGGTACGCTATTTCGAACCCGGCAGCTCTCGCTATCGGATTTCAATCGCCGGGGCGCCACTGCAAAACGGGGAGTTTTCGTTCATACCCCTGGGCCTCGATCCCGCAACAACCCCGATGCGGCTGGAGGCCGTCTTCGCAGGCCACGGCGTCTACGCGCCGGAGCGCGGAGCAGACGATTATGGCAATGCCGACGTGACCGGAAAGGCGGTGGTGGCGCTCTTCGGCGCGCCTTGGGACCCGGACCCGCTCGCGCCCCATTCCTATGACCGCGTGATCGGCAAATCCGTCCAGGCAACGGTGCGGGGCGCCCGCTGTCTGGTCTACGTCAGCGAAGAGCTGTCACGGCCCCCGGCGCAACAGACTAGCAGCGAGGCGGCGTTCATTCGCGAGTCCGTCAAGGTCCCTTATGCCTACCTGCCCGGCGCCGGGCCTACGATGGAGCTGGGCCCGATGCTCGCCATCGCACCGGACGTCTTCGACCGGACATTGCGGGAAGCCACGAGCCGTTCTTACTCGGAGTGGCAGCAGGAACTCAAGCGCGGAGGCTTCCGCGCCAGACCCATACCCGCCGCCGTCGAGATTACCGTCGCGACCCGGCCCGCCGTGGGACGGGCCTCCAACGTCGCCGCGATTCTCCCGGGAACCGATCCGGCGCTCAAGGACGAATGGGTGGTCCTGACTGCGCACTACGACCATCTGGGCTCGAAAGACGTCCCGGAGGGCGACGACGGCATCTGGAACGGCGCCGACGACAACGCCTCGGGAACCGCGGTCCTGCTGGAGACGGCCAGACTCTTGGCCGCCGGCGAGCCGCCCAAACGCAGCCTTCTGATCTTGTTCACGGCCGGAGAAGACCGCGGCCTGCTCGGCTCGGCGTACTACGCCCAGCACCCGCTGGTCCCCATGAATAAAGTCGTGGCCAACGTCAATGTCGATATGGTCGGACGTTCCGACGGCGCCGTCATCGGATACGAAGTGGGCGGCCAAACTCTGTTGGCGCGGGCCGCCCGGCTGGCCTCGTCCCGCGGGCTGAAGGTCCTGCCGGACGACCATCCGCAGTGGCGGCTCATCTATTACATCGACAGCTATCACTTTTCGCGCTTCCATGTCCCCTCCATCGAGTTCTTTACGGCGTTTCATGAAGACTACCACCAGCCATCCGATGAGGCGCAAAAGATACGGTTCAAGGAGCTGGCCGCCATCACCCGCCTCGTCGCTGCTCTGACTGGCGAGCTCGCCCGCAGCCAAAACAAGCCCGGTTTTCAGCGCCCGGAGTGGTTTCTCACGCGGCAATGAATCCCTGCCCTCAGCGCATGAAAGGGCTGAGAAACTCCAGGAAGCGCCGCGCCGCCCGGTCGAGGTTGCTCACGGACCCGCCCCCCAGCAGCGGCGCGCACATCTCGTAGCCGACCGCTCCGTCGTAGCCGCCTTCTCGCAGGGCCGTCAAGAAGCCCCGATAATCAATGAACCCGGAACCCATCGGGACAGCCTGCACCCAAGCCGTCTCAGCTCGGTAATTGACCAGGTTCGGGTCATACCTGAACCGCGGCCGTAAGAGATAATCCGCCGTCGTAGTATGGCAAATCAGCGGCGCCATCTCCCGGGCCGCCGACACATAGTCCGTGCCGTGAAGCGCCGGCGACCAGGCATCAAATATGGGCTTGCAGTTCGGCTCGTTCACCGCACGAACCAGGTCCAGCAGACTCCGGTGGTCGCAGGCCAGGTCATGGTGGTTTTGCACCCCGATCGTCACCCCATAGCCGGCCGCCCGGCGGGCGCACTCGCGTATCGTCTCCACGTTGAGCTGAAACAGGTGCGCGTAGCCGATGGCCGGATGCTCGTAGCTGGTGAAGATCCGCACCACCGCAGCGCCGAGGTCGCTCGCCATCCGAGCCAGCTCCGTGATGTGCTGGATCTGGATCTCACGGTGCGGAATGTCGCCGTGCTCCAGGTCGGCCGAAAAGTTGTTATACCCCGCTATGACATAACAACGGAGCCCGTTCGCTTCCATCCGGTCCCGAAGCCGCGCGCAGGCGTCCGAGTCGTAGTCGAGCACGGACAGATGAGGCCGTTTGGCCATCAGCATCACCCCGGGGAAGCCAAGTTCGGCCGCTTTGTCTAAGAAATCATCAAGGCTCAGGCGCGCCTGGCCGGGCCACACCCCGGCATAGCTGACCGAATGCAACACCGGTGTCATGCCGATATCGTATCAGTCCCCGGGAAGCGTTTCGTCCGCTTTTGTTTCAGCAGAAAGTATGAGACGCTGAAAGAAGTTGGGAAGCGGCTGGCGTCCCTGAACAGCGATGTTGCCGACGTTTCTTGTACCGGAAAGTGAGCACCGCGCCGACGGTGAGTCCGCAGCGGTTGAGCTCGGACCCTCGACAGGAAAGCTGATCTGCCTCACCCTGGGAATCACCCGGATCATCGAGCAGGAGAGTCTCGACATCTCGGTCCTCGGCTCGACCGACGGCAAGGAGTGGCCCGCAACGCCGCTGATTTCGTTTCCGCAGAAGTTCTACTGCGGCACTTATTCAATACTGCTCGACCTGTCAAAACACCCGGATGTCGGCTTTCTCAAGGCGGCCTGGAAGATGAACCGCTGGGGACGGGGGGACCCGAAACCCCTGTTCGGCTTCTATCTCTTCGCCGAGGAAGCCGAGGGGATGCCCGCCGCGGCGGGTGCGTGAAGCGCCCTGGCCGCCCGGCCTCGACAAGGCGCTACAAGCGGTTGATCAAGCTGGCCACGTAACCCCCACCGAAACCGTTGTCAATATTCACCACCGCAACATTGCTGGCGCAACTGTTGAGCATCCCTAATAGCGCGGCCAGACCCTGAAAGCTCGCCCCGTAGCCGACACTCGTCGGCACCGCGATCACCGGGCAGGAAAGCAACCCGCCCACCACGCTCGGCAGGGCCCCCTCCATGCCCGCGCAGACGACCGCCACCCGCGCCTGCATCAGCCGCTCGGTGTTGCTCATCAGCCGGTGGATGCCCGCCACGCCTACGTCGTAGATCGTCTCGACCACGTTGCCCATCGTCTCCGCCGTGACCTGGGCCTCCTCGGCCACCGGGATGTCGCTCGTGCCGGCGCACACGATAGCGATCTTGCCCTTGCCCCGGATCGTGCGGTCCGCCCAAACCCGCCATGCTCCCGATACCGCAAAATACTCCCCTTGAGGGAACCGCGCCGCCAGCAGCGAGGCCGTCCGATCCTCCACCCGGGTAATCAAAAGGTTCGGGTTGCGTTCCAACAGGCGGGCGGCGATTTCGGCCACATGCTCCGGGGCCTTCCCCTTGGCGAGGATGACCTCGGGCATCCCTTGGCGGAGCGCCCGGTGATGATCCACCTTGGCGAAACCAAGGTCTTCAAACGGGAGGTGCCGCAGACGGTCAACCGCGTCTTCCACCTCCAGACGGCCGGCGCGGACCTCCTTCAGCAAAGCCCGGAGTTGCTCGCGATCCATAACTTACCTCTACATTCTCAGCCTCGAGCCGATCCGCAGGTTGTGCCGCGCAATGCTGCCCGCGGGCAGCTCCAGCACCATCGATGCATCCCGGCTGCCGCCGTAATGCGGACACTCGCTGGCTTTGGTCTTGCACGGCGGCGTGTCGGCTGACATTTCCACGATCCGGCCGCCGGCGTCCAGCCAAATGATGTCGAGCGGGATCTTTACTTGATACATCCAGTAAGAATACTTCCCGGGTCGGCTGTGCACGAACAGCATGCCGCGGCCCGCCGGCAGCGACTCACGGAACATCATGCCGCGCATCATATCTTGCGGATGGGTCATGACCTCGGCCCGAACTTGAAACCCGTCGGGCAGCGTGATCACCCGGGTGTTGAACTCTTCCAACGACACCGGCCTTTCCCCGCAGCCGCAAGCCAGCAGTGCCCATCCGGCGATCGCGCCAAAGACCATCACGCGATGGACCATGAACTAAAATGGTAGCCAGAACCACTCCCGCCTTGCACCGGCTGATGATGCGCCGCACGCTCCATAAGGTCTGGCTGACGCTGGAAATGATCAGGTTCGAGCATTCCGTCTTTGCCCTTCCCTTCGCCTTGACCGGAGCGCTCCTGGCAATCCGCGAAGACGGGTTCGCGACCGAAAACCTTTGGTGGAAACTCTGCTGGATCGTGGTGGCGATGGTTAGCGCCCGCTCGGCGGCCATGACCTTCAACCGGATCCTCGATGCTGGAATTGACGCGCGCAACCCCCGCACCCGGGCCCGCCACCTCCCTGCCGGGACGCTCACCAAAAGCTTCGCCTGGGGCTTTCTGGCAATCAGTACGCTCGTGTTCCTGCTGGCCGCACGGGCGCTCAACCCCGTCTGCTTCCGCCTAGCGCCTGTCGCCTTGGCCATCGTCTTTTTCTACTCTTACACCAAGCGCTTCACCGCCTTCTCCCACCTGGTGCTGGGCTTTGCTCTCGGAGTGGCGCCCGCCGCCGCCTGGATCGCAGTCCGCGGCTCGCTCGACGTCCGCGTCCTCTGGCTTACCGCGGCCGTGACCTTCTGGACGGCCGGCTTCGACATCATCTACGCCTGCCAGGATTATGAGTTTGACGGCGCCGAAGGACTCTTCAGCATTCCCCGGCGCTTCGGCATCCGACGCGCCCTGTGGGTCTCGCGCGCCTTCCACCTGGCCATGCTCGCTTGCCTGGCGGCGCTGGCGTCCACTTTCCGCCTCGGAACGATCAGCGCCGCCGGAGTGGGCGCCGTGGCGCTGCTGCTGGCCTATGAACATCGTCTGGTCCGCGCCGATGACCTGTCGCGGGTCGACGCCGCCTTCTTTACCATGAACGGCTACATCAGCGTGCTATTCTTCTGTTTTTGGGCCGCCGATATCCTGCTGATCCGAAAAGGACTATAATGGCGCAACCGATTTTCACCGACCCGGCTCTGGAGCCAATCCACCAGAAGGTACTCCGGAGCGAGCGTTTGAGCTTCGCCGACGGAGTCATGCTGTACCGCTCTCACGACCTGCTGGGTGTCGGCTACATGGCCAACCTCGTCCGCGAGCGGTTGCACCGGTCGGTGACTTACTTCAACGTCAACCGGCATATCAACCCGACCGACGTCTGTGTGGCCAGTTGCCGCCTCTGCGCCTTCGGCAAGAAATCCAACGACCCCAAGGCCTACACGATGTCGCTCGAGCAGGTCTGGGAAACCGCCGGCCGTGGCTGGACCGAGGCGGTCACTGAATTCCACATCGTCGGCGGGCTCCATCCGGAGCTGACCCTGGAGTGGTACTGCGAGATGCTCCGCGGGCTCAAGCAGCGTTTCCCCGGCGTCCACCTCAAGGCGCTGACGATGGTGGAGATCGCTTACCTGGCGCGCCGCACACAGATCCCCGTGCGCGAAGCCCTCCAGAGGCTCAAAGACGCCGGGCTGGATTCCATCCCGGGCGGCGGCGCTGAAATCTTTAACGAACGCGTCCGCCGCATCATCTGCGACCACAAGATCGATGGCGACGAGTGGCTGGCAGTGGCACGGACGGCCCACCGGTTGGGAATCCCATCCAACTGCACCATGCTCTACGGCCATATCGAGACCGACGAGGACCGCGTGGACCATCTGATCCGCCTGCGAAACCTCCAGGACGAGACCGGTGGCTTCGTGACGTTCATCCCGCTGGCCTTTCATCCAGCCAACACTGCGCTCCGCCACTTGCCCCCGGCCACGGGCATCGCCGATCTGAAAAACATCGCCGTCTCCCGCCTGCTGCTCGATAACATCCCCCATATCAAGGCCTACTGGATCATGATGACGCCTCGCATCGCCCAGCTCGCCCAACGCTTCGGCGCCGACGATATCGACGGCACGGTGGTGGAAGAAAAGATCTACCACGACGCCGGCGCCACCACCCGCCAGGCGATGCGCCGCAGCGAGTTGCTCGAGCTCATTCGCAAAGCTGGGCGCCAGCCCGTCGAGCGGGACACCTTATACCGCCCGGTGCGACGCACCGAATCGGCGTTCACGGTTCTCGTATGAGATTGCCGGCCCGTCGAGAAAACGTGCCGCTTAGCGGCCCGAATCGGAGGCCTCATCCAGCGGAATTTCGAAAAAGAAGAGCTCCTTGCCCGTGGCCGCTTCCTTGATTCCGGTGATGTACAGGATCGCCCCCCGGTGATCCGCCGTGTTGAAGTAAAAGATCCCATGGGCCCTGTCGCCCGGCGGCAGCATCCGGGCCGCAAAGGCGCGCCCCTCGATCTCCCAGGCCGCCAGCGGGCTCTGCCGCGGCTTCCGGCCCAAACCCGGGATCGATCTGGGATACGGCTTCGGAGTCATGTCGGGCCGCTTCGGCGCGTCGAGGTACTTCACCTCCTCCGCCGGAATCGCCTCCAGCCGGCGGCGGTCGGGTCGTACGTACTCCACACGCATCTCCTCCAGACGCAGCGCCTGGTCCGAATCGTTTTGCATAACCACCAAAACCGGCAGGATCCCGTACCGCTTCAAATCGAGCTTGCCGAACGCCGCGCGCATCTCCTCGCGGCGGCGCAGCGTGTGAGCGGCGATCGTCAGCCGGCTAACCGTCTGACAATTGGGGTAGGAAGAGGCCGGTCCCGGCTTAAAGACCTCGTTGTCGGCCGCGAAGCCGGCCACTATACTCAAGGAAAGTATCAGGCTGTTGCGTAGGGACCTCATCTACCTCATCTACCGCCTGCTTCTGTGGGCGGCATTTCCTTTCCTGTTAGCCTACCTGCTGGGACGCGGCCTGCGGGACAAGCGTTACTTCCGCCACCTCCAGGAGCGCTTCGGCTTCCTCCCGCACTCCTTCCAGGGGACCGCACACGGCGCCATTTGGTTGCACGCCGTCTCGGTGGGCGAAGTGCTCAGCAGCGCCCGGCTCATCGAGCAACTGCGGCGGTCCTATCCGGCGCGGCGGATCTTCGTCTCCAGCACCACCTTGGCCGGCAGAGCGCTGGCCGAGGAAAAACTCTCGGGCCTCATTGATGGCGTCTTCTACGCACCCATTGATTACTGCTTCGCGGTCCGAAAGGTGCTGCGCCGCATTCGCCCCTCCGTAGTCGTGATCCTTGAAACGGAGATCTGGCCCTACTGGTATCGCAACGTCAAGCAGACCGGCGCCGGGTTGATCATCGTGAACGGCCGGATCTCGGACAAAGCCCTGCCCGCCTACGATAGGTTCCGCTGGCTCTTCCGCGAGGTCCTGTCTTATCCCGACCTGATCCTGGCGCAAAGTGAAGAATCGGCCGGCCGCTATTTGCACCTCGGCGCCCCGCCGGAGCGGGTCCGCCACGCTGGTAATCTCAAGTTCGACTTCGACCCCTCCAAGGCGCCGGTGCCGGACGCCGTCCAGGCCCTGTTGAGCCGGAGCCGGCCGGCGCCGGTGTGGATTGCCGCCAGCACAATGCCACCGGCCCATCCGGCCGACGTGGATGAGGATGACGCCGTCATCGCCGCCTTTCAGCGGCTGGCGGCCAAGCATCCGCGGCTGCTGTTGATCCAGGCGCCGAGACGTCCCGCCCGGTTCGACGAGGCCGCCAAAAAACTGGACGCCGCCAAAATCCCTTTCCGGCGCCGTTCGCAGCTTCGTGGTGATGAGAAATTGCCGTTGCCAGGCGTCTTGCTGCTCGACACCATCGGTGAACTGAGCGGTGTTTTTCCGGCCGCTGACGTCGTCTTCATGGGCGGCACACTGGCCCGCTGCGGCGGACACAATATCCTCGAGCCGGCCTTCTCCGGCCGCCCGGTCATCGTTGGCCCGCACATGGAGAACTTTGCCGCCATCGCCCGCCAGTTCCGGGCCGGAGGCGGCTTCCTTGAAATCCGGCACTCCGGCGAACTCGGCGGCGCCGTCGACCGCCTTCTTCAGGACCGTGCTTTCGCCGAGGAGATCGGTCGGCGGGCGCGGCACTTGGCGGAAGCCGAACGCGGAGCCACCGAACGCGCATTGGCTGCCATCCGGCAACTAACCGATCACTGCGTTGCTCACTCGGCGCCCCCCCTGGTCCTGCGCGCGCTTCTGTGGCCGCTGAGCCGCCTCTGGGGCGCCGGCGTCCGCCGGAAAAGGCGGCGGGCTGCAAGAAGGCGATCCTCGCTGGAGACCCCGGTCATCAGCATCGGCGGGATCAGCCTGGGCGGCGCCGGCAAAACTCCCTTCACCCTCTATCTTGCTGAAAAGCTGCGCAACGATGGCCGCTCGCCGGCCATCCTCACCCGTGGCTACCGGCGCCTCGTGGCAGAGCCGGCAACTATTCTCGAAGCAGGTTCGCCTGCACCCGTGACGTTGACGGGAGACGAGGCTCAGATCTACCTTCGCTCCCGCCAGGCGCCCATCGGTATCGGCGCCGATCGGTACGCCGCCGGCAGGCTCCTCGAGCAGCGCTTCCATCCCGGCGTCATCCTGCTGGATGACGGCTTCCAACACTGGCAACTGCGGCGCGACCTCGATATCGTTCTGATTGACGCCCTGGATCCCTTTGCGGGCGGTGAGCTGTTCCCGCTCGGCCGGCTCCGAGAGCCGCTTGCGGCCTTGCAACGCGCCGGGGCCCTCGTCATTACTCGCGTCGAACCAGATAGCCCGATTGCCGGAATCGAGAAAAGGCTTCGCGAATTCAACCGCTGCGCCCCAATCTTCCACGCCCAGGTTCTTCCTCTCGGCTGGGTCGACGCCGTGACCGGAGAGATCCTGCCCGCAACGGAACTGTCTCACTGCCGGCTGGCGGCTTTCTGCGGACTCGCAAATCCCGCCTCCTTCTGGCGCACCCTGGCATCTTTAGGCTGCCGGCCGGTGGGCTGTTGGAGCTTTCCCGACCATCACCGCTACAGGCCCTGGGAGTTGCAGCGTGTGGCCCGCCATGCGCAGGCAGCCGGCGCCGAGGTGGTCGTCACCACCGAAAAAGACCTCATGAATCTGTTGCCCGCGGCTGAGGCAACATCCCCCTTGCGCCTGTTGTGGCTCCGCATCGGGTTGCAGGTCAGTCAGGAAGACGCCCTGCTGGAGCTCGTTCGCAGTTGCGCGCCTCAAGCGAGAGCAGCATCCTCTTGACCTCGAGGCCGCCGCCGTATCCGCCGAGCCTCCCGTCCGCGGCGATCACCCGATGACACGGCACCACGATCGGAATCGGGTTCTGGCGGTTCGCGCCGCCCACCGCCCGCGTCGCATTCGGAGCGCCGATCCGCAACGCGATCTCCTTGTAGCTGCGCGTCTCTCCGTAAGGGATCTCCTGAAGCGCCCTCCACACCCTTTTCTGAAACGGTGTCCCCCTCACATCCGGCAGCAAGTCGAACTCTCGCAGCCTGCCACGAAAATACGCCTGAAGCTGGCGCCGCGCCTCTGCCAATACCGGGTGTCCGTCATCTCGCCACCACTCCATCTTCGGCTTCGAGTTGGCGAGCTCCCTCAGGAACTGCTCGTCGCTCAGATTCATTGACAGACGGCACACACCCCGGGCGGTGGCGGCCACATGAACAGTGAACCCCGCGACCGGTTCCAGCAAGGTCCACGCAGCCATCCCAGCAGTGTGCCAGACGCTGCGCCCGCTGTCCACCGAACCCCGCTCCGGAATCCAGCCGGTAGACACTCCCGCACCGATGAGAGCAGAACAGGAGCCGGCTTCAGACGCAAGGTTTTGGAAATGGTGGGAAGGGAACACTGACCAACGGTTGTGGATTATTGCGACGCCAACCGCGGTTGTCCCCGGGACACCAACAGCCGGCGCGTCCGCCAGAATCCTGCCATCGAAGTCCCAGGCCCGTAGTGAAGCAACGGGCCGACTCGCAAGAAGCGGCGCCAGACAAACCACCCCTGCCCTCCTGATCACGGCGTCGCGCTCACTGGCACATGTTCACTTCGTTAGCGAACCTCACAGCGCCATCCAGACTCGTTCGCAGCAAAACGAAACGCCACGTGAAACGCTTGCCATGGGGAGCCCCTTCGACCGCAAAACACACGCACGCACCCTGACAGTGGACGGCTGCCGCCACGTGAACAAACTCAAGCAGCTTGACCAGGAACACCTCCGGCCCGAGGCGAATCAGTCCGTTTGCCAGGGGGACGTATATGACCGAAGGCGCGAAGTCGGACAGGCTGATGGCGATCGGTTCGGTCTCAGAGGCAGTTGGACAGTAGACCAACTCAGACCCCACTAAAGGGAACCGTATTCCAGCCACTCGGTCACGAACTCTGAACTCCGCCTCCAGCAACTGCGAGCCCGCGAGCCAAGGGTGCACACCCCACCTGCCTTCCGCACCGAACAGTTCGATTGGGTTCATCATAGGCTCACTGGGTCCGGCCACGTCACCAAGCGTGGCTGCGAAGGCACTAAGACAGCCCGTGCCGAGCTTCAAATCGCACACCCTGCCAACCAGGCGAATTGTAGCAGTCGCCGCCGCGAATGCAAATGCCACCTCAGACGGTAGAGGCTCCCAGCCCAATGGATCACTCGCTTCCCCGAACAGCAGCGCCCTCCAGGCCGCGTCAAGAAAACCCGCGGCCCGACTGCGTGTCATCGAGTCTGGCACTTGCTGGAGATGGCGCTCGGCAGCAACCAGTCGCTTTCGCGCCAACGACACATACCCCAGAATCGATGCGTCCTTCTCCCACTCATTAGCGTGATGGCCCATCCAGCAATATACCCCCCGCGCCCTTTCCGTGTTCCACCCCGCCTCAATCAGTGGCGGCAACTCAGGAGCCGGGTAACCCTCCAGCGCGTTGATCAGATCCCCGACCGTCGCCAACTCCCAGCCATCGTCCTCATAGCTCTCCAGCAAACGCTCGATGCGCACCTGCCATAACTCGTCGCGCTGAAACCCTTCTAAATCCGCCGGCGAGCGGACCGCCGTAAAATGATCGCCGTCTCCTGTGTGATACCAATACCACTCAGTAGTTCCATAACTGCCTGACCTTCCCGCGCGGATTCCACCGCGATAGGTTTCCCAGGCCTTCTTTAAGTGTTCACAGTGCGAAGGCGGCAACCGGGAGTAATCTGACGATTGATGTCGGCCTGCGACTTCATTGAGGATATGATTCGAAGCGATGAGGACCCTTATGCCACCCGAGACGTACATTGGAGCGGTCTTTTGGCACCCTCGGAGATAGTACAATTGCTCGTCCTTCAAGACCGCCGTATCAAAGTGGGTGGAAAGTCTCCGCAGCCCCATCCCAAAAAAGCACTCCTGGCTGAAAAAGACCCGCGACGCAGCCAACTGGAGCCGCTGGAGGCACGCGCTATTTAACTCAACGGATTTCTCGAGATCGCGAAAGGGGAAAGCGACCCAGAGCGCGGGAGTATACAAGGACGAGATTAACTCCACGCGACCCTCCGCGATCAAGTTTCGCAGAAGGTCACAAACTGCCGGGTAGCTCTCCGCAATAAACTCGAGCCCGCTCCCAGCCATCTCGAAGGACACCCGCCAACTCGTATGGCATGCCACTGCTTCAAGAAACGGCGCCACCGCCTCGATGCAATAGCGATGGGAAGCATCCGCGTTGCCAGGCACCCAGAGTGGATTGAAGTGCCACAGCCCAACGGCCAGCCTGCGACAGGTGAAGCCCGCCCGAGAGTACGGCGCCACGCCCACAGTTCACTGTCCGGCTGCTCGTCCCCTCCCCGCTGCCAAGAGGCTCTTGAGTTCGAGCAGCCGAAAGCGTGCGGAGAGCAAGCTGCTCCCCCGAAACGCGCTTGCGGGGGCGAGTCCCTCCTTGTAAACCGTATCGGCCACCCTGCGGGCAGCCCTAAGGCACTCGGCGTCGGAGGCCCACGTGCCACACGCCCCTCCCCGGCAGTCGCAGGCGGCCTTGATGGTGCCGGCCAGCGCCGCCGCAGCTTCCTCCACGCCGCTTTCATCGCCAATTTCCTTCATGGTCCTGAGAGCGTCCAGCAGTGTGTGGCGAGCTCCGGAAGTCGAAGGCGCCGAAGAAGTCAGAGCGATGGCTTCCCGGGCCAGCAGTCCCCGAGTCCCGGCCAAGCAATCAGGGCGCCGTGAGATACCCGCAAGCAGCGCAGCCCGCGCCGCCGCAGGCGCAACTCGCTTGGCAGTCTCGGCAGCCGCGGCACAAGGCTCTTTGGACAGAGCGCCCAGTAACTCCGCCACGTTGATGCCCGGTCCCTGGCTCCCCTGGGCGGTGTGGCCCGTCTCTGAAGGCGGTTGGCGGCGCGTATATGTGATGGTTGCCGGGTTACCCGCCTTCAGAGCCTCCTCGGGCGAGAGCTCGCCGACAACCGGATGCCAGCGCTTGAACTCGTCTCGGCGACGTTCCCACGCCCCGGGAGCCAGGCGGCGCACAAGGCAAGCCATCTGAAACGACAGCACCCCCTTCGTGTCCTCAATCCGGACCTCCTGGCCGGAGATCCGAAAGCTCGCCCGCACGTCCTCCTCCCTGCCCTCGTCAAATTCCCCGGACCGGAGCACCGCCAGGACCTTATCTACCGCTTCCAGCACCAGCGGCTCGCTCAGCGGCGCGATGGGCCTTGCCGCCTGAAGCAGCAAAAGTACGTCGCGGAGATTCTGAGTCCGCGGCGGAAAGTTGCGAAGGAGCAGCCCAAACAGGTACATGGCGTCGCCGGGCTCGTACCGCGCAACATCCGAAATCACTTGGGGCGCGAGACGGATCCGATATACTCCGCTTTGCAGCGCGTGACGCAACAAACCCTCGCGTTTCCGGCCTGAGGAACGGCCCAGCAGAATGTCCACGGCCTCGGCTTTGAAGTCCGTGTCGCGCCACCGTGACTGCTCGGGCGGCATTTGGACGACCAGAGATACTGCTCGCTCCTGATCGAGATCGCCCAGCACCTCCACGCAGCGCAAGGTGAGGAAACCAACAGATGCGGGATCCCGCACACCGCTGCGGGCCCCCACCACATCTTCGATAATCTCGCGCGCACGGTGCGGGTACGCCAGCTTCAGCACTGCCGCTACGTCCAAAGCCGTGTCCAACCCCGCCAACAGATTGTCGCTGCGCGCACCGGACATGATCTCGTCAACCACGTTGCCGATTTCCGCCGGTAACCGCTGTTCGCCGCCCTCGCCCGCACCCACCCCGAAGAACACCAGCCCCGCCAACACCGCGGTAAGACGACTTCGGTGTTTCATCGCTCACCTCCCGCTAACCCCCATACCGGTCCCTTCAAACTCACCCCGCCGCCGGACGCCTTTGGGCAGGGCCAGGTCAGGGCACCGATCCGTTGTTTCCCGGCCAAGCCTTCCAACGAGCGCGGCGTCTGTCTGTTGAAGCCCCGCTAGCATCCTGTCAACTGCAAAGTCCCGAGGCGTGTGCCCCGTAACCAGACCTTGCCGGACACTTTCCACGAAAAACCGGCCACCGTCCCACGCAAGAACGACATCGGTAAACCCATAGGGACCAACCGAGCAAAATATAACCGGAATACCGGTCACATAGCCGTACGTCCCAGACCCGGGTTGCGACGTCAGTACTGCCGCCACACGCTGTGTTCGCCGAGCAATGGCCCATACCGTCACTGGATGGATCGAGCCGGCCAAGATCAATGTGTACCGCCGGGGAATCCTCTCCAGCGTACGAACAAGGCCCTCGACTTCATAGTTGGCGCCAATTTGTAATGCGGCAAGATGCTCGAGGTTTTCGTACCTCTTCGGCCCCCTGGCGTCGGACCAGCCGACAATTGCAAACGGCAGTTCGGCAAGCTCTTCTACAACGTAATCGGGGACCGAACCGAGGTTCGCGCAGGCCACACGCGGCATGCGCACCAAATCGGGTAAGTACGGCAGGTACGCAATCTCGGAGTGGCCGAGCACGACCGCATCATAACCACTCATACGAACCACGCGCTCACACGCTCTCAAATGTCGCAGTTGCCCTTCACTGGGCGCCTGCTGTCATGCTCGCGGCAAGAAGTCCCCGAGCTCGATGGCGAGCGTCCCTTCGGGTCTGTTCCGCACAGCAAACGTCCGCCCCGAGGCGCCGCCAAGGCCCGGGTTCGCAGGGCAGCCCCCGCTGAACAACTGCCCGTTCAAACCCGCAGTCACGCGGATCGGCACTTCTCGAGTTCCGGGAGTCCGGTTTAGACCATCGCCCGGTCCACTTCTCATTATTTCATATGATGTGCCGCTCGTCTTCGACGGTGCGCCTGCACCGGCTACGTGTGAGGTCCAGAACGCGATTGCTGCGCCGCGCCCCACCGTGGCGGTTAAGCTTGATAACAACGATCGGCCAGCGGGCCCAGAGAAGTGCCTCTTAAGAAGATCCTTCAAGGAACTGCCGCGTCTTTCCAGCATCTCCTCCAAAGCGCCCAGAGCCGCAAGTCCGTTTTCGGCCGCAACGTATTCGCGAATGGTAGGGCTTTCGGAGGAGATATTGATCAGAGAAATTCCGTGCCCCCTCGACTGCGCCGATGCCGTTCGCGTCGAAGCCTCGTCGAGGGCCCGGGCTAGTGTATAGCCGCTTAGGTACTCAGCAGCCACGTTCAGCGCCAAATACCTTGGCAAAGAATAGACGAGCCAGTGATTGTCCCTGTGGCTCAACCACGCCGCTCGCTCCCGGAGTAACGAGTGCGCAAGCTCCTCGGCGAGGCGAAGCGCGCGCTCGGGAGTCATCGGCAGCCAGTCGGCGGCTATAACATCACCGCAGGGCGAACAGCTCACAGCACCCAGGGGTCTTGAGGGCACTGCCAAAACCGTCCGGACCCCGGATCGAGGGTGCAAAAAGGCGAAAAGCCGCCGTGCGACATCGCTTGCCGACGAGTCGACAGCGGCCCGCGGCCATCCACCCGGAGCACAAACATCCAATTGCCCAAGGGCAGACGAGAACCGCCGGCATTCAAAGTCTCCTGCGACCAGTAGAGCGCAGTAGCGACCTTCGGGCATCATCTGGCCGTGCAGCCTCGACAGCCCAAAGTTCACGGAATACTTACCTCCCACCACCCGCACGTCGTAGCTTGCTGGCTTGAGCTTTCGGCGGTTGCCTGACTCGATTCGAGGCAAGAGGTAGTCGAGGCCGGCAATAAAGTAGGACCCGTCAGCGTAGCCGTGCGCCGGCCCCACCTCAACAGGAAGGCGCACGCCCACCCGACCAGTGTATTCGAAGTCGAGGGTCCCCTCCGGCGATGCCCGGGTTTCGTAATAACTGTATGTTAGCCGCACGCGCCCACCGGAGTGTTCTGAACTCCAATGCAAGAATTTTCCGCTCGGCTCCGCCCGCCAGCCCGCGCGAGTCATCAGCTCGTCTGGCAGGTAAAACCCCAGCGTTACGGTCTGTCCCGGTCTGAGGCTGCTCATTTTACCCCGGACCGCGAACACGCCTGCACTACTCCTGTCCAGGCAAATGTCCACCTCAATCTGTGGGCCCGCAGTCGAGCAGCCCCACGTGGCAAACGCCAGCACCAACAGCCCTTGGCTCCTCACCGCCGTTTTCGGCTCGCTTAGCCCAAAAGAGTTAGCTGATCAGCTGCACCGACTCTCCGTGCAACTAGTACAACTGTCGGGCCGACAGGCGAAATCCTCGGCGCTCTGGCACTGGTAACAACCGTCAGGATCGTTCCAAACGCAGGCTTGATTCTGGCAAGCCCCTGGGGCATAAAAGACATATCCTGTCTCGGCGTAGGGATCAAAGCCTTCTGGCGAGCCCAAAAAGTGGATCGCTGGGGCGGCAGCCACTGCCATCCCAAGTAGAAGAACCCTTTTCGAACTCATACAATTTCACCTCCATGATCGCTTCTTATCACATTTTTTTTTTGTCAACCCCCCGAATTGGGTCGCCAGCCGCTTCGGAACTTTTCCGGCGCAGGGAGCGGCAAGTTCCTTCTGGAGCAAATCGAGAGGACGCCGTCGCCTTGGGGCCGGCGATCTGACGCGGGGGCCTTGGTGAGGTTCCCCCATCCATCCGGCAGGTTGTCAAAGAGCAGCTACCCCGGCGCCTTCCGGCCCGCGTCACCGCAGGGGCTAACTGCTGTCCAGCCAGTCCGGCGGCGCTAGGTTGATCCAGAGATAGCTCTTCAGTTCCATGGCGCTACGGACCCCATGCCGGCCGCGGTGCAGGTAGCGGAGACGGTACAGCCGTTCGATCACCACCGCCAGCCGGATCAGCAGCCACGTCGCTAGCATGCTGTCGGGCTCATGGTGGTCGATGTGCTCCATCCCGTAGCGGCTCTTGGCGTCGTCGAAGCCCTGGTTCTGAATCTCCCAGCGGCTCACTACTGTCCGGCTAAAATCCTTCTCCCGTCCATAAGTGGCGTTAAATCATGGGGCTAGGGGAAACGCTGGATTTTTCGATTTGAATTTTCCCAGGCCGCTCTGGGGCGAAAACCACTACAGCAAGCGGTGGCGAGCTCTGCCGAGAATGGGGGTGCGCCTCGGCCGAAGCGTTTTCGCTCAATTCATGGATCACATCCCCTCGTACGAATTTCAGAAGTGTGTCGCGCGCTATCGAGGCGACGCTCACTTTCGAGGATTCTCTTCCTGGGACCAATATCTGGCGATGGCCCTTGCTCAGTTGACTTACCGCGAAAGCCTGCGCGATATCGAAGCGTGCTTGCGCTCCGTCAGCGGCAAGCTGTATCACATGGGATTTCGCAGACGCGTGGCGCGCTCCGCGCTGGCCGACGCGAACGCGTCTCACGACCGGCGCATCTACGCCGAGTTCGCCCAAGGGCTCATCAGCATCGCCCGACGGCTGTATGCACATGATCCGATCGGTGTCGATCTGGATCGGAGCCTGCACGCCCTGGATTCCACCACCATCGATCTCTGCCTGTCGCGGTTTCCGTGGGCCCGATTCCGAAAACACAAGGCCGCCGTCAAGATGCACACGCTGCTCGACCGGCAGCGCAATATCCCTACGTTGGTTGACATTACAGATGGCACGGTGCACGACGTCAACATCCTCGACGAGATCCTGCCCGAGCTTGGAGCATTCTACGTGTTGGAGCGCGGCTATATCGACTTCGAGCGGCTTTACGTGTCCACGCTGTCAGCCGCCTTCTTCCTGGTGCGCACCAAGCAGAACGTTCTGCTCCAGCGGCGCTACTCCCATCCGATTGACAAGACCACCGGCGTCCGCTCCGATCAGACGGTGATCCTCACTGCCATCGCGTCCGCCAAAGCCGCCCTGACCCGCTGCGACGCGTGAGCTATCACGATGCGGAATCTGACAAACGACTGACGTTTCTCACCAACAATTTTGTCCTTCCCGCGCTGACCATCGTGCAGATTTACAAATGCCGTTGGCAGGTGGAACTGTTTTTCAAATGGATAAATGGATTAAGCAGCACCTGCGGATCAAAGCATTCTTCGGCGCCAGCGAGAGCGCCGTGAAGACTCAGATTTGGATAGCGGTGTCCGTTTATGTGCCCGTGGGGATCCTCCGAAAGCGTTTGGGAGTAGAGGCGGGCCTTTACCAAATTCTACCGATTCTCAGCGTCACGCTTTTTGAAAAAACGCCCATTTTCCAGGCCATTCAAGCACCTGATTCCCGAGATGATTTGCTCGATCACGGCAACCAACTGATTCTATTCGGCTTTCAGCCGGACAGCAGTGCCAGCGGCTCTTGGCCATTCCATACAGGGCCCAACTGCTGAGCTGGCGTTGGGGGAGGTTGGCTAGCCCCTCGGCCTCTATCACTTCGCCGTTGGGTTTGTATTGGCGGTGGCGCAGTGCGCGGACGGTGGCCCCCTGTAGGGTCTGCCAGGGATCAAATTCCTCCGCCTCCCCGATCCCAATGCGGTCGCCGTCCTGCTCATAGACAGGATCGGGAGGTCGGCGGTCGAACCGTTTCCCCAAAGCCCCCCGAAGCTCGGGCAGGTTGTCCTTCAGGCAGGCCACCACCGGGATGCCTCTAGCCGCCCGGCGAGGTGCAAGAACGGGGCGGTGGCAAACTCCCCGTCGACGACCCGGTAGTCGGCAAACTGCGAGCCGAGGTGTGCGAGCGCTCGCGCCAACAGCCGCTGGCCGCCGAGTACTTACTGTCGCCAGGACCATAGGGCTCGACATCCACCGGCAGGGTCAAGCCGGCGCCCACCACCGTGATCATGGTGAAGCGGTGCAGCCAGCCGCGGATGGCGCCTTGGTGGTCCTTGACCGGGTGGCAGAGCAAGCAAGGCGGCTTGCCGGTGCGGCCGGCGCCGGTGCCAGCCAGAGCCAAGCCGATGCGGGGGCTGTTTTCGAAGGCCTTGTTGCGCTTGACCTTGCTTCAGGGCGCCGGCCGGCGCCAGCCGGGTCACTTCCGGATCCAGCCGCTCGGTGAAGTAGGCCAGCGCGTCGTCGCTGAACGGGCGGCTCAGCCCCAACGCCGGCCGGGCCGGCGACTGCACCAGCCATTCCAGGTGGTGAAAACTGCCCACCCGCAGGATGTGGCCGATCAGCACGGCCCAGACCAGATCCGGGGCGGGAATCTGGGCTTGCGGGCGCCCGTCCCCGGGCTGTTTCAGATACCACTTCAGGCTCAGGCAATGAGCGGCGTAGTCTCGCCTCCCCTGTGGGCGGGGCCCTTTCATCGAGCTTTGCTCCGGCGCCGCGGCTGCTGGTAGCGCCACAGCACCAGCAGTTCGGCGTCGGCGGTGAGCGCTTCGCGCAGGGCGTCCTGGAACTGGCTACCCGCCCGGACCCGCTGCTGGACTGGCTCAACCCAGGCGGTGGGGATGCGTTCCACGCGCTTTCGGCCGCCGCTCATAAAGGTGAGGAACCAGATGCGGGTGGCCTTCGCCCTGAGCGCACTGGCAGGTGGGCTTGCCGCAGCAGCGGTGGGTAAGCGCTAGCGAGCCGGGCAGCAGATCCTCGGGCAGGTGGACGCGACGGATCAGTTCGAACTTGCGCTGCCGGAGGCGTGCGGCCTCGGGACCTCGGGGTTGTGGGTTCATCTGTATGTTGTTATACATTCAGAATACCAGGAACACAAAAATTTATTTCCAACTGCGAAAACAGGAAGCGCGCCGGCCGGCTCCGCGCGCAAAAGCCTACCGCCGAGGCTTCAAAAACCTACAGCCCCAGAGCTCGGGCGGGCGCCCGGAACTGCTGCGCTGCCGCAGGCCTCAGCTTCCTATCGCCAGGCCCCCCGCGGCTCCACCGGGATGTCGAGGCGGAGTTCCTTCATGAACCGGCCCCGCATATATCCGAGCCATGGGTCCACGTACCTCTTGTTGAGGTCCACCGTCACCGCCGCCACCGTCCCCTGCTCGGAGGCCACCGCCAGAATCTCACCGGCCGGGTCAATGACGTGCGTCGGGTAATCATAGCCCGAAGTCACCAAGAAAATGTGATTCTCAATGGCGCGCGCCCGGGCCAGTACTTCGTTTCCTCCCCAGATCGGCATCAGGACGATTTCCGCTCCCGCCAGTGCCAGCGCCCGGGCCGGATCGGGATATTGGACGTCCCAGCAAATCATCATCCCCACCTTGCCGAAGTCGGTCTCGAAAACGGGGTAGGCGGAGCCCGGGGTCAGTCCGCCTTCGGTTTCTTCCCGCGGGATGTACACCTTCCTGTATTTCCCGGCGAGCCTGCCGCCACGGTCGAGCAGGATCGCGGTGTTGTAAATCGCCTGCCCCTCGCGCTCGTAGATGCCCGCCGCAAGATATGTCCCCTTACGCCGCGCCACCTCGGCCAGCCGGCGCGTCGTCGGTCCGGGAATCTCTTCGGCCACCTCGGCATAGCTGAGTCCCGTCCCGACTACAGTGATGCCTTCCGGCAGCAGCACGATATCCGCCTTCCCATCTACCCGCTGCTCAATCACCTCAGCGAACTGCTCAACGCTGGCCGCCGCTGACCCCGTCCGCCGCGGCCGGAGGTTCACCGCCGCGATCTTCACCGGCCGCGGCCCAGGCGCCGCCATCTCGGTCAGCGCAATCTCGTCCCACCACACCGTCGCATGAGGCGCTTGCCACAGCAGCAACTGGATTCGAACGGCGGCCGCTTTCTCCGGCGCCGGCGCCTCGATCCTGACCCTCTTCCAGCCGCCTTCCACCTCCGTCCTGTAGCCATATTCTGGCTGCCCCGCCCGCTTGCCGTCCGCCCCGAGCCAGTCCAGGCGGGCCACCACTTGGCGCGGCGGATAGTCCAACCCTTCGGCCCGGTACACCGCCGAGAACCGATACCACTTCCCTCCCTCGATCCCTTGAACAACGCGCTCCCAGCCGCCGCACACCGCCGCATTGCTGGCCCCCGAGACAGCCAGCGACCCCGCTCCGCCCACGCTGTGTACATCGTCGATAAACAGCCGGGGAGCAATCTCCGCGCGGGGCGCCCACAGCCGCCACCCCGTAGGCAGCCCGCCACCCTCCGTCACGAAGCTGGACTGCTGCAACAGCGGTTCGCCGGCCCACAGCAGCCCGGCGGAAACCATCGCGAATAGGAACGCTCTCATCAGCTTGATTATTGCGCGGCGCCGGACTGGAGTGCTGAGCCGCTTTCGCGAGGTCCCGCTTGGCGTCAGGGCGCTACTTGACTACCTTGGCGGACTTGACCTCGAGCAGGTAAACCTCGCCTGCTTTTCGGATCGTGCCCCGCCTGACCACTGCCTCTAATTCCACCTCTTTGCCCAGGAAATCGGAAATCACCGGAGGTCGTTGCCCGCTGCGGCCCGGCGGCGGAGGCAGCGAGATCGGCGCCCACGGCCGCACGTGAAGAAAATTCCCCTCCCCGTCCTTCAACACAATGCGCACATCGGTGAACAGATTCTTCCCCTCATTCTCCAGCCTGCCTTTCAACCGCACACTCTTGTGTAGGTAATCGGCCGGGCGCTCCGCCACGGACTCAATCGTGGCCTCCGCCGCCGCCTCCCGCTGTTCGCCCTCCTGCGCGCCGCAGCCGGCCGGCGAGGGCCCGCTGAACCAGCCCAGCGCTCCGCACACAGCCGCCACAACTGCGACCCGTTTCACTCGCCGTCCTCTCCGCTACACAGACGCCTCCGACCCCTGCCTGGTTCCGTCCAGACGGACACCGCCACCAGCAGGGCGCCCAAGCTCATCCACTGGCCCGGCGTCAGGCCCGGCATCATGTGACTGGTGTCCCCCCGCAGGAAATCGTTCACAAACCGGAGCGCCGCATAGAACGACGCCATGAGTAAGAATCGATCGCCCCGATGCCTCCCCAGCCGGTGATTGAACTGCAGGACCGCCGCCGCCAAGGCAAGACCCGCCGCTTCGTGAATCTGTGTCGCATAGACCGCCACGCCGGCGCCCCAGCGCAAGCTGGCTTCACTGCCGGCCGGGAAAACCACCCCTAGGGCTTCCGGCGCCGGCCGGCCGTAGCAGCATCCGGCGAGCAAGCACCCCACCCGGGCGGACACCCCGAAGACGCAGAGCCCAACGGCGGCCGCATCGGCCACCTGAACGAATGAAAGCCCGGCCAGCCGGCAGTACGCCGCTGCTGCCAGACAACCGAGCATCAGTCCACCCCATGCCGCCAAGCCTCCCGGGGCCGGACTCAGCACCGCCCGCAGCGGCTCGGCAAAGGTCCCGCGGTGCTCGAGGACATATAGCAGACGTGCGCCACCCAGCCCGGCATAGAAGGCGGCCGCAAGCAACAGGGCTACATGGTGCCGCGGCAGGGAATCCCGCACGGCGCTGTTTGCGCCGATCCAGATCAGCACACAGGCGCCGGCGGTCAGCATCGCCGGATACGATGCCATCTGCCAGCTCCCGAAATCCAGCAGCACCGGCTTCATCGTGATAACCGGATCGCCTTCCGCTGCCCGCGAGTTCGCCACACCAGCCACCCGGCGACCAGTCCCGGCAGAAGCAGCAACGCCGGCCCCAGCCAGATTCCGGATCCGCCCGGCAGCGGAGCGATCCCTGAACAACCCGACGGCGGCGTCCCGCCGCAAGCGCCGGTCGCGACGTTGATTTTGGCCGTCCCGGGATCCACCGGATCCCCAATGTCACACACCGAAATCGAGCCCGTGCTGCTCGGATTCGATCCGTTGTCGAATCTCCTGTTATTCGACGTCCCCGGGAATATGTCGCCGCCATCGCCCCGGTTGGCGGAATTATCCAGATCTCTCCGCCCGTCAGCCTCTTCAAGGTCGACACCCTTGTCGTTCTCGTCGGCATTCACCGTGTTGTTGGCCAGCCCGGCGTTGATCACGGATTCATTGATCCGCCAGATCAACAATCCCGCCCCGGGGAGGCGGCCGTCAAACAGCTTCTTTTGGCGATTGCTCACGAGATAGTACTGAGTGGGCGAGATGGGAATCTGGTACGCAAAGGCATTGTCCTCGATGCTTCCGAGCGACGCCGGATCCAGATCACGGGTGACGTTCGCCGGCGATACCCACCCCAGAAACTCTTTCGCCCAAGCCGACATGTGCACCGGCCGGTCCGGGCTCGCCCCGTCCCCGCCCCAGGATCCGCCGGCCATCAGGCACCAGTTGCCGATCCCCTCCGAGTCCCCGTTGCCGCGGTCTGTGTCGTAGAGATCAGGCAGCCCGAAGGCGTGGCCGAACTCGTGCGCGAACACCCCGATCTGGATCATTGAGGATCCGTCGCAGCCGAAGGCCGGCATGATGACGTAGTCATCCACCTTGATGAATCCGCCCCCGGTCCTGGCGTCTTGGGTCGTGTACTCGCTCCCCTTCCAGCCGCTGTAAACATACCGGTGCGACCAGAGATTGCTGTTGCCGCACTCGCCCCCGCTTTCCGGCTGCACGAATGCGACAAAGTCCACAAACCCGTCATCGTCGCCGGAATTGGGGTTGCCGTCCGGCCCGTCGTTGTCGTACCGGCTGAAGTCCACCGTCGCGTCATTCAAATCCAACGTTTCCTTCAGCAGATCTCCGACCTTGGAAGCATTGCACAGGCCGTTGCAGCCTGCTTCATAGAACGTGTCGTTTTGCGACAGCTTTCTCCACGCAGCCACCGTTCCCGTCACCGTAAATCGCCCGTAGGAAATCTCGCGGTAGTAGTCCGTCATCGTGCCGGTGGGCCACGGACCATCGAAAAGTTCCTGCTGCAAGTTAGCCGGCGCGTACGGATCGGCCGGCGTGTTGTTGAATTTCACCGTCAAGACCGGGATGGACCGGCTGCCGGTAATTGCCACCCCTCCGGCTGCCTGTGCGCTCTCCAGGGTCATCTTCCCGGCCTGAAAGGCAGCCCGGTTGGCTTGAACACGCCGCACCCATGGGGTCAACGCTCGGCTTCGCTGCAAGTCAGCGCGAGCTCTCTGGAAGTACTCCAGGTACCCGTTCGGCCATTGCGCCCCAGGCCTCGGCGGAATCGTAGCGGTTACGGTGGCGTCCCCCAACAGCAACAGGGCCGTCGCAAAGAAAAGTATCCTGGCGGGTGTCGTAGTCACGGACTTGGCTCCCTCCTGGGCCGTCGTCGGCGGGCCGGCCCCTCGTTCTGGGGTCCATTGTACTGCCGCTTACACGAACAGATCAAGGAAAAAAGTCGCCCGGTGAGCTGGGGCTTACGAAAAGGCGTAGCGGCCGGCTGCCTGCGAGCTCTTCTGCGAGTGGCTAGCCGTTAGCACCGCCAGTGCAATCGACCGCAGCTTGGTCGCCGGCGACTCGGCGCGCGACAGCAGGATCAGCGGCGCCTTGGCCCCGACCACGATCCCACCGGATTCGCCGCGGGCGAAGTAGAGTATGGCGCGGTAAAGAATGTTGGCCGCTTCGATGTCCGGCGCCAGGAAGATGTCGGTGTTCTCGACGATCGGACTGTCGATCCCCTTGCACTCAGCCGCAAAGCGGCTCAACGGAGCATCCAGCGCCACCGGTCCGTCAACAAAGGCCCCCTGGATCTGCCCCCTCCGGTTCATCACCACCAGCGCCGCCGCGTCTACCGTCGCCGGCATCTCGGGGTTGACCTGCTCCAAGGCGCAAAGCACCGCCAGGTTAGGCTTCTCGATGCCGATGGCATGGGCCACTTCGATCGCGTTCCGGCACAGTTCGGCTTTCTGCGCCAGCGTTGGGGCGATATTGATGGCGGCGTCCGTCATCAGCATCAGGCGATGGAAACCCGGCACCTCGAATACAATCACTTGGCTGAGCAGCCGGCCGGTCCGAATGCCGCTTTCACGGTCCAGAACGGCGCGCATCAACTCTGCCGTGCCGAGCTTGCCTTTCATCAGCAAGCCTGCATTGCCATCGCGCACCATCGCCACGGCAAGCCGCGCGGCTTTGATGTCGTCGGGTTCATTCAAGACCTGGTGGGCCGGAAGATCGAACCCGATCTCGTCCGCCAGGGCCCAGATCTTCTTGGCGTCTCCGATAAGGATTCCTTCCGCCAGGCCGATCTCCCGGGCCTGCTTCAGCGCCGCCACACATTCCGCGCTGTGGCCCGCGGCGACCGCGATCTTCACCGGGCCGTAGCCCCGGGCGGCCTCAACCATCTCATTGAGCGAGCGGAACATCGTCCTCGTCTTCATTCTCCGGCAAGACCGAAGCCGGATCAGGCCCCGAGAACTTCAGCCACCAGCTCGTCGAATTCCTCGTCGCGCAAAAGCGCCTTTTTCTCCACTGACCGCGCCTTGACGCGATTCAGCAACTCGGCGCTCTGCTCCGCCGTCGCCGTGCGCCCGCGCCGCTCGAGGTGTTCCTCAATATTCGCCAGGCCGCTGCCTTTCCCGAGCGCAATATCGACTCCAGGCCGGCCGACAAGGCTCGGCGCGAACGGGATGTATTCCAGCGGTTCAATCTCCTTGCAACGTCGGTGAAACATGGTGACGATGCCGGATTCGATGCGGTATAGCCAGTCGCCCACGATCGGCCGGTTCAGCGGCACCGCGATCCCGGTCAGTCGCTGCACCAGTTTGGATAGTTCGTACAGCTTTTCCGTCTTGATGCCCGTGTCGACTCCGTACAGCGCCAGCAGCGACAGGACCGTGTCTTCCAGCGGCACGTTCCCGGCCCGCTCACCGGTGCCGGTGACCGTCACATGGGCCACGGACGCCCCGTTGGCCAGCGCCGCGATCGTGTTGGCCACGCCCAGTCCGAAATCTTCGTGACAGTGAATCTCCAGCGGCTGCCGGAACCGGTCCATGTAGCGCCGAACAAATGCGCCGATGGCTTGCGGGGTACATCCCCCAAACGAGTCGGCGATCGTCATGGCGTCCATGTGGCCCTCGGTCGCCACCTTCTCGATGAAATCCAGCAGGCGCTCCGGATCCGACCGCGTGCTGTCGATGGTGAAGAAGACCGTGTACAGCCCTGCCTCTTTCGCGGCCAGCGTCGTCTCAATCGACGCCTTAATCGCCCAGTCGACGTCCTTAGCGTACGCATTCTTGATGATATGGTCGCTCGAGGGGATCTCGGTGATGATGCCGTCCACCCCGCATTCCTTGGCTAGCTTCACGTCGCCCGGCATGCAGCGGGCGAACGAGAAGATCTCTGCGCCCAGGCCCAGTGACACGATCTCCTTGACTGCCGCTTCGTCCTCGGCCGAGACGGCCGGCATCCCGGCCTCGATCCGGTGAACACCCGCCTCCGCCAGCTTCTTGGCGATCTCCACCTTCTCGTTCCGTCGCAGAATAATGCCCGTCTGCTGTTCGCCATCCCGCAGGGTGACGTCATGGATCTTGATCTTCTCCGGAAAACGGAACTGCGCGCGCACCTCCGGCATCCAGTTCCACGGGCTCGTAAACCACTTGTCAGTCTTCCACGGCTGATTCATCCAGGGACCTCCTGTCGGCGGCGGTGAACAACTCGCGATCCAAACAAGGATGCCATTATACCGAACGCAGGCCGCTGCATCCCTTTCGGCGTCCCGATACAGCCGGTCCGCTGCCGCGCCGGCTCCCACTTGGCAACTCCCCTCGCAGCGGCTCCCTTCATGGCGCCGACGGCCGGAGCCAACGCCGCAGCAGCAAATAACCCGCTAGCCCGGCTATCAGTGACCCAACAAGAATGCCCGCCTTACCCATCGTCAAATGAACGTCCTCCTCAAACGCGAGGTTGGCGATGAACATCGACATGGTAAAGCCGATGCCGCCCAGCCAGCTCACCCCATAGATGTGACGCCAGCTCACCCGCTGCGGCAGGGCCGCCCACCCAAGCCGGACCGCCAGCCACGAAAACAGAGTGATGCCGGCTTGCTTGCCCACCACCAGGCCCAGAACCACACCCAGCGTCACGTCTCCGGCCAGCATCCCCACAAATTCCGCATCCAGGGGCACGCCGGCGTTGGCCAGCGCGAAGACCGGCATGACGAAAAACGAAACCCATGGGTGCATGGCGCGCTCCAGCCGGTGCAGAGGAGGCTGGACATCTTCGCAAGCCACCTCGATGTTTTGGGCCACGTTTCGGATACGCTCCTGATGCGACGAGTCCTCCTCGCTCGCCTCCCGGCTCGTGATCTCATCGAGCAAGAACCGGCCGCGCCGAAGAAACGTCGCCTCGTCGATCAGTTGTCGTGCCGGAATCGCCAGCGCTGCCAAAACCCCGGCAATCGTGGCATGCACGCCCGACTTCCAAAATGCAAGCCACAAGAACAGGCCCAGAAGAAAATAGACCACAGGACTCCGGACCCCGGCCCAGTTCGCCGCTAGCATCAACCCGAACACCACCGCCGCAGCCGGCAGCGCTGATGGGTCCAGATCCGCCGTGTAGAAGAGGGCGATCACCAGGACCGCCCCCAAATCATCCACTATCGCCAGAGCCGTGAGAAACACCTTCAGCGGCAGGGGAACGCCCGCGCCGAGCAGCGTCAGAATACCCAGCGCGAACGCGATGTCGGTCGCCATCGGGATGGCCCAGCCGCTCATCGTCGGGGCCCCAACGTTGAAGGCCGCGTAGATCACCGCCGGCGCCGCCATGCCTCCGACCGCGGCCGCGATCGGCAGCATCGCCTTCCGCCGCGACGACAGCTCCCCGGTGAGCACTTCCCGCTTGATCTCCAGGCCCACGACGAAAAAGAAGATCACCATCAGCCCGTCGTTGATCCAGTGATGCAGCGTCTCGCTCAATTCGAACGGCCCCAACGCCACCGCCAGCTTCATGTGCCAGAATTCGTGGTAATAGTCCGCCCACGGCGAGTTGGCCCACACCAGAGCCACGATCGTGAACGCCAGCAGCACAATGCCTCCGGAAGCGGCCTGGTGGGCGAACTTCTGGAACGGCCGGTAGATGATGTCGATCGGCTGCCACTTCCGTTCCCAGGGTGAGGTAGGAGCGTTCATCGTTGTGCGTCCAGTCCGCCCCAGGTTCCCCGCGGCGGCCTGTCTCATGCAAGACTGCAATCTCGCGCGGCAAAGAATCTATTCTAAACCACCCGGCCGGCGCACGTTGGCGCAAGTTTGCTACCATGAAGGTGTTCCCTCGCATTCTGCTTATCCGCCGGGCGCCGGATCAGGGGATTCAACTGCGCCTCACCGCTTCGAAATCGGAGATCTGATGAATTTATTGTGGATGTTCTTGTTTACTGTCGCCGTTATGCAGTTATCGGTGTTTTTTACGACGATTTACCTGCATCGTTGCCTCGCTCACAAAGCGCTGCAACTGCACCCCGTCGTCAAGAACCTCATGCACCTGCACCTGACATTGTTCACAGGAATCGTGCCGCGGGATTGGGTGGCGGTTCACCGCAAGCACCATCATTTCTCGGATAAGGACGGCGATCCGCATAGCCCGTACATTCACGGATTCTGGAAAGTCTGGCTCGGCAACGCTTTCTACTATCGCCGAGAAGCCCGCAACCCAATCACCGTCCGCAAATATACTCTCGACTATCGGAAGGATCTCATCGACCGGATTCCGTTCGCCGCATGGGGCGCCCTCGGCGGACTTATGGTCTTCCAGCTCCTGTATGGCTGGCCCTGGGGCGGCCTCTTGTTTGTTGGCCAGGCAGCGGGCTACGTACTGCTGAACTCGACGATCAACAGCGCCTGCCACATGATCGGGTACCGGAATTTTGATAACACCGCGACAAACCTACGCTCGGTGGCGCTGATCACCGGTGGCGAGGGGTTGCACAATAACCACCATCAATACCCCGCCTCCGCGAAACTCGCCATGAAAGCCGGCGAGTGGGACCCGGCCTGGCCGGCGATTCGCCTCCTCGAAAAGCTCGGCTTGGCGTATGTCACCCCTCGGCCAAAGGCTAGAGCCGCCTGAAAATCCCTGGCGCCGGCGGCCTCCGCACAGACACGCCTCCGGCCGCAGCCAGGTCGCCTATTCGACAAATGAGTCGTCGCTGCCAACGTCCTCAGAGAGGCCCCCGGGATACTGCAGCTTCGTCTCCTCATCGTAGCCCGGAATCGTTTCGGCCATCAGCGGCTCCGCTTCCGGCAGCAGCTCTTCCTCAACGTCCTCTCCGGCGATCTTGACGCGGCGATAATACTCCATCCCCGTGCCCGCCGGAATCAGCCGTCCCATGATGACGTTCTCTTTCAGGCCCCGCAGATAGTCCACTTTGCCGTTGATCGCCGCCTCGGTCAGCACCCTCGTCGTCTCCTGGAAGGAGGCGGCCGAGATAAACGAATCGGTGGACAAGGAAGCTTTGGTGATGCCGAGCAGCACCGGCTTGGCCTGCGCAGGACGCCCCCCGGCGGCGATTGCCGCCGCGTTTTCCTCTTGGAATTTGAACTTGTCGACGATCTCGTCGGGAAGGAACTCGGTGTCCCCAATGTCCTCGACCTTCACCCAGCGCATCATCTGGCGGACGATCACCTCCAGGTGCTTGTCGTTGATGGTGACGCCCTGGAGACGATAGACCTCCTGAATCTCATTCACCAGGTACTTCTGCAGCTCCTTCTCGCCGAGTACGTGCAGAATGTCGTGCGGATTCCGCGGACCGTCCATCAGCGGATCGCCCGCGTGGACCCGCTCGCCTTCCTGCACGTTAATATGCACGCCGCGCGGCAGCAAGTATTCCCGCTCCTGGCCGTCGTCCCCCGTAATGAGGATCTTCCGCTGTCCCCGCACCACCTCGCCGTACTTAACCGTGCCGTTGATCTCAGCGATCACGGCCGTGTCCTTCGGCCTACGGGCTTCAAACAGCTCCACCACCCGCGGCAAACCGCCGGTGATGTCCTTGGTTTTGGTCGTGGCCCGCGGGATCTTGGCCACCACGTCGCCCGCGTGCACCTTTTCGCCGTCCGTCACCATCAGGTGCGCGTTCGTCGGCATCAGGTAGCGCTTCTCCTCCGCCCGGCTTGCTCCGTCGGGCCGGATGATGAGGGTGGGCATTCGCTTCTCGTCCGGCGAGTCGACCACCACCCATTGCGACATGCCCGTAATCTCATCCACCCGCTCCTCGAGCGTGACGCCCTCGATGAGATCAACGAATCGCACTGTGCCGCTGATCTCCGTCAGAATCGAGAAGGTAAAAGGATCCCACTCCAGCAGCACCTGGTTGACGGTCACCGCGGCGCCCTCTCTCACCAGCAGCTTCGCACCATAGACAACTTGGTAGCGCTCCTTCTCGCGCCCCTTGTCGTCCACGATGGCCAGGATCCCGTTGCGGTTCATGGCGATCAGCTCGCCTTTGGCATTGGTCACCGTGTTGATGTTGATGTATTTGACGAAGCCGTCCGACTTGGCGTCCTGCTTGGACTGCTCGCTGTAGCCGGTCGCCGTGCCGCCAACGTGGAAGGTCCGCATCGTAAGCTGCGTCCCCGGCTCCCCGATGGATTGGGCCGCAATGACCCCCACCGCCTCGCCGCGCTCGACCAGCCGGCCCGTAGCCAGGTTGCGCCCGTAACAAAGCTGACACACCCCCCGCCGCGATTCACACGTCAGCACCGACCGGATCTTCACCCGCTCGATGCCGGCTGCCTGGATCGCCGCCGCCAGCTCTTCGGTGATTTCTTGGTTGACTCCAACAATGACATTGCCCTCGAAGTCCACCTGCTCCTCGAGCGCCACCCGGCCCACGATCCGGTCACGCAGCGGCTCGATGATTTCGCCGGATTCGATGATCGGCTCGACGTAAATGCCGTCATTGGTGCCGCAATCATACTCGGTCACGATCACGTCCTGCGCCACATCCACCAGCCGCCGCGTCAGATAACCGGAATCGGCCGTCTTCAACGCCGTGTCGGCCAGACCCTTCCGCGCCCCGTGCGTCGAGATAAAGTATTGCAGCACGTTCAATCCCTCCCGGAAATTGGCCGTAATCGGCGTCTCGATGATTTCACCCGACGGCTTGGCCATCAGCCCCCGCATGCCCGAAAGCTGCCGGATTTGCTGCTTCGAGCCCCGCGCCCCCGAGTCAGCCATGATGTAAATCGGGTTCAGCACCCCCCTCCGGTCATCCTCTTCCATGGCTCGGAACATCTCATCGGAGACACGCTCGGTCACCTTCGACCAGATCTCGATGATCTTGTTGTACCGCTCGCCATGCGTGATCGCGCCTTCCTGGTACTGCTCTTGAACTTGGATGACCTCCTTTTCCGCCTCGTGCACCAACTGATCTTTCCGGCCCGGCACCACCATGTCGTCAATCCCGATCGAGATGCCCGCCCGCGTGGCGTAGAGAAAGCCCAGCTTCTTGATCTCATCCAGCATCTGCACCGTGGTCTCCAGCCCGAAGCGCAGATAGCAGTACTGCACGAGCTGTCCCAGGCCCTTCTTCTTCAACAGGCCGTTAATGAAAGGCATCTCCTCCGGCAGGGCGTCATTCAAAATCACGCGCCCGACCGTGGTGTCCATGTACTGCTTATTGAATTCAATGGGCTCAGTATGTAGCACGTTCTGATCGTCAAAAGCCTTCGTAAGGTCAATGACCTGACCCGTATAACGTAGCTTGATCGGGGTCAGCGTCTCCACCTCGCCCATCTCCAATGCGATCAGCACGTCATCAATGGAAGCGAAGGTGCGGCCCTCGCCTTTCGCCCCAGGACGGGCCTTCGTCAGGTAGTACAGACCCAGCACCATGTCCTGCGTCGGCACCGCAATGGGCGCCCCGTGGGCCGGCGACAGAATATTATTCGACGACAGCATCAACGTCGCCGCTTCAATCTGCGCCTCCGGCGACAGCGGGATATGAACCGCCATCTGGTCACCGTCGAAGTCCGCATTGAATGCCGTGCAAACCAGCGGGTGAATCCGGATGGCCTTCCCCTCCACCAGCACCGGTTGAAACGCTTGGATGCCCAGCCGATGCAGCGTCGGCGCCCGATTCAGCAAAATCGGATGGTCCCGAATGACCTCTTCCAGAATGTCCCACACCACCGGATCCTGCTGCTCAACCAGTTCTTTCGCCTGTTTGATCGTCGTGCAGTGGCCCCGCTGCTCCAGCCGGTGGTAGATGAAGGGCTTGAACAGCTCCAGCGCCATCTTCTTCGGCAGCCCGCATTGGTGCAGCTTCAGCTCCGGGCCCACCACAATTACCGAACGGCCCGAGTAATCCACCCGCTTTCCAAGCAAGTTCTGGCGAAAACGTCCCTGCTTGCCTTTTAGGGCGTCCGAGAGCGACTTCAGCGGGCGGTTGTTGGCGCCCCGGAGCACGCGCCCGCGGCGGCCGTTGTCGAACAGGGCGTCCACCGCTTCCTGCAACATGCGCTTCTCGTTCCGAACGATGACGTCCGGAGCGTGCAGCTCCATCAGCTTCTTCAGGCGATTGTTCCGGTTGATGACCCGCCGGTAGAGATCATTCAGGTCGGAGGTGGCGAAGCGCCCGCCATCCAGCGGCACCAGCGGACGCAGCTCCGGCGGGATCACCGGCAGCACGTCCAGAATCATCCATTCCGGCTTGTTGCCCGACTTGCGGAAAGACTCCACCACCCGCAGCCGCTTGGCGTACTTCACCTTCTTCTGCTGGGAAGTCTCAGTCTTCATCGCCTCGCGGATTTCCATGCTCAGCGCGTCGATGTCGATCTTCCGCAACAGCTCCTTGATCCCCTCCGCTCCCATCATCGCCACGAACTTGTCAGGAAACTCATGCTCCAGTTGGCGCTTGCGCTCGTCGGTGATGATCTCGCCCTTGCTCAGTCCCGTCTCTTCCGCCGCTTCGACAACGATGTGTGCCTCGTAGTAAAGCACCCGCTCCAGATCCCGGAGAGTAATGTCCAGCAAGTAGCCGATCCGACTCGGCAGGCCCTTGAAAAACCAAACATGGGAGCACGGACTGGCCAGCTCGATATGCCCCAGGCGCTCCCGGCGCACACGGCTCAGCGTCACCTCCACACCGCACTTGTCACAAATGACGCCGCGGTGCTTCATGCGCTTGTACTTGCCGCAGAGGCACTCCCAGTCCGCTACCGGACCAAAAATCCGCGCGCAAAACAACCCGTCGCGCTCCGGCTTGAATGTGCGGTAGTTGATGGTCTCGGGCTTGGTGACTTCCCCGTGCGACCAACTCCGGATCTTTTCCGGCGAAGCCAGGCTGATCCGGATCGAATCGAAGTCGGCGATCAGGTTCGCCCTGTCATACGGTGAGGATCGGTACAAGGTGCCTCCTTCCATCACTGGGGTACGCACGCGCCAGACTCAGCCATCGAGTCCCTGCCGCGCGCCTGCCACTGGGTTACTAGTCCGCAGCGAGCGCCGTCTCGGCCAGCTCGCGCGGCTTCCTCATCAGCTCCACGTCCAGGCATAACGACTGAAGCTCCCGAATCAACACGTTGAACGACTCGGGAACCCCCGGCTCGGCCGCCGCTTCACCCTTGACGATCGCTTCGTATATCTTGGCGCGGCCGTAAACGTCATCCGACTTTGCCGTCAGCAGCTCCTGAAGTACATAGGCGGCCCCATAAGCCTCGAGCGCCCATACTTCCATCTCCCCGAACCGCTGACCGCCGAACTGGGCCTTGCCGCCCAGCGGTTGCTGCGTAATTAGCGAATACGGTCCGATCGACCGCGCGTGGATCTTGTCGTCCACCAGGTGCGAGAGTTTGAGCATGTAAATGTAGCCCACCGTGACCGGCTGCTCAAACGGCAGGCCGGTCATCCCGTCAATCAACCGGATCTTTCCCGAGGTCGGCAGACCCGCTTTGGCCAGCTCCCCCTTGATGTCCTCCTCCCGCGCGCCGTCGAACACGGGCGTCGCATAGCGCACGCCCAGCTTCGCCGCCGCCCACCCGAGGTGGGTCTCCAGAATCTGACCGACGTTCATGCGGGACGGAACGCCCAGCGGGTTCAGAACGATGTCAACCGGCGTGCCATCCGGCAGGTACGGCATGTCTTCGATCGGAACGATGGTCGAGATCACACCCTTGTTCCCATGGCGTCCAGCCATCTTGTCGCCGACAGAGAGCTTCCGCTTCATGGCGATGTACACCTTGACCATCTTGATGACCCCCGGAGGAAGCTCATCGCCCTTGCGCAGCTTCGCAACCTTCTCCTCGGTGATCTTCTCCAGCACCGAAATCTGCCGGGAGGTCATTTCCTCGATCTCATCGATCCGCTCGTTCAGCCGCGGATCCTTGTCCCTGAGCTTCATGCGCTTCAAGTCGCGGGTCCGGAGCCTCTCGATAACTTCGCGCGTCAGCGGCGTCCCTTTGTGTAGCAGCCGCTTGTTGGTCTTCTCATCATGAAGGTCAGCGACCAGCTCATAGCCGCTGAGCAGGGCCGTCAGCCGCTTGCACCGCTCGTCGTTCAGGATCCGTTTTTCGTCATCCAGGTTGCGCCGCAGGTTCTCAATCTGAGCATTCAGAATCGCCTTCGAGCGCTCATCCAGCTCCGCCCCCTTTCGCGAGAAGACCTTGCAGTCCACCACCGTCCCTTCGATGCCCGGCGGACAATAAAGCGACGCGTCTTTGACATCGCCCGCCTTCTCCCCGAAAATGGCCCGCAACAGCTTCTCCTCGGGAGTGAGCTGCGTCTCGCCCTTCGGCGTGACCTTGCCCACCAGGATGTCTCCCGGCTTCACCGTGGCCCCGATCCGTATGATGCCGCTCTCGTCCAGATTCCGGAGGAACGATTCGGCGATGTTCGGAATGTCGCGGGTAATCTCCTCCGGCCCGAGCTTGGTGTCGCGAGCCTCGATCTCGAACTCTTCAATGTGGATCGAGGTGTAGTAATCTTCGCGCACCAGACGCTCGCTCACAACGATGGCATCCTCAAAGTTGTAGCCCCGCCACGGCATGAACGCCACCAGCACATTGCGCCCCAGCGCCAGCTCGCCGTGGTCGGTGCATGGGCCGTCCGCCAGCACGTCACCTTTCCGGACCCTTTGCCCGACTTTGACGATCGGCTTCTGCGTAATGCAGGTGTTCTGATTCGAGCGCTTGAACTTCACCAGCGGGTAAATGTCAGCGCCCACTTCCCGCGAGAGCTGCCCTTCATGGATATTGCCCTCGACGCGCACGATGATGCGCTGCGAGTCCACCGAGTCCACCACCCCCGAGCGCCGGCACACCACCACGGCGCCGGAATCCCGCGCCGTGACCCGCTCCATGCCTGTGCCCACCAGCGGCGCCTCAGCCCGCAACAGCGGCACCGCCTGCCGCTGCATGTTGGATCCCATCAGCGCCCGGTTGGCGTCGTCGTTCTCCAGGAACGGAATCAGGCTCGCCGCCACCGACACGAGTTGCTTCGGGCTCACATCCATGTACTGGACTTCTTCCCGGTGCTTCAGAACCGTGTTCCCCGCCTGCCGCGCGTTCACCAGCTCCCGCGCGATCCGGCCCCCCTCAATCGGCACGTTAGCCTGCGCAATGACGTACTTGTCCTCCTCCCAGGCCGACAAATACTCGCAGTGCGCCTCGTATTCGGCCGGCTGCTTGTCCGGCCCCAGCTTCCGGTTGGCCTTTTCCACCTGTTCCAGCAGCACAATCTCGCCAACCCTGAACGACGTATCGCCGGGGTTCGTGATCTTAACCTCGTCGATCACAACGCCGTTGTGCACCCGGCGGTACGGGCTCTCGATAAAGCCGTATTCGTTGATCCGGGCAAAGCAGGATAGTGACGAGATCAGTCCGATGTTCGGGCCTTCCGGAGTCTCGATGGGACAGATCCGCCCGTAGTGCGTCGGATGGACGTCGCGGACCTCGAAGCCGGCCCGCTCTCGCGACAGACCTCCGGGACCGAGCGCCGACAGACGCCTCTTGTGCGTGATCTCCGACAACGGGTTCGTCTGGTCCATGAACTGCGAAAGCTGCGAAGAACCGAAAAACTCCCGAATCGCGGCCATCACCGGCTTGGCGTTGACCAGATCGTGCGGCATCGCCGTCGACATCTCCTGGTAAACGGACATCTTCTCCTTGATCGCCCGCTCCATCCGAACCAGGCCGATGCGAAACTGGTTCTCCAGCAGCTCGCCCACCGCCCGCACCCGCCGGTTGCCGAGGTGGTCAATATCGTCTACGCTGCCCAGCCCTTTGCGCAGCTTGAGCAGATATGTGATCGTGTCGATAAAGTCCTTCTGGTCCAGCGTCCGCTTGTCGTGGTCGGTGGCGTCCGCCCGGTCGTAGAGCTTGATGTTGAACTTCATCCGGCCCACCCGCGAGAAATCGTACTTCCGACTGTCGAAGAACATCCCCTGGAAAAGCTGAGTCGCGGTGTCCACCGTCGGCGGATCGCCCGGCCGCAGCTTCCGGTAAATCTCCAGCAACGCCTCCGTCTGCGTCTTGACCGTGTCTTTCTTCAACGTCGTCGAGATCACGTTGCCCACGTCATCGCTTTCCGCGAAGAAGACTTCGAAGCTCGGTATCCCCTCTTCGATAAACCGGCCGATGAGCGTCTCGCTGAGCTCCTGGTTGGCCTCGGCCAGCACCTCCCCGGTTTCCATGCTGACCACGTCCGACGCCGCGAACGCGCCTTCCAGGTCGTTCGCGGCCACCTCAACCGCCTCCACGCCCGCCTTCTGCAACTCCTTTAGGACCGTCGTGGAGATCTTCCTGCCTTGAGGAACCAGCACCTTGCCGTCACCGCTCTTGACCTCGTACGACAGCCGCCGCCCTTTCAGCATCGGCGAGAGCTTCCACCACAGCCGCTTGCCCCGGACCGAAATCTCGCCCACCGTGTAAAAGGCCTTGATGATGTCCGAGTCCGACTTCAAGCCCAGCGCGCGCAGAAACACCGTCCCGTAGAATTTGCGCTTTCGGTCAATCCGCACGTAAAGCAGGTCCTTCGTGTCGTACTCGAATTCCACCCAGCTTCCGCGGTACGGAATGATCTTTCCCAGGTAGTACCCCTGCGACGGCACCTTCTCGAAGAAAACCCCCGGGCTGCGATGCAGCTGCGACACGATCACCCGCTCGGTGCCGTTGATGATGAACGTGCCGTTCTCGGTCATCAACGGAACCTCCCCGAAGAAAACTTCCTGCTCCTTGATGTCCCGGATCGTCTTCGCCCCCGTCTCGGCATCCTTGTCGTAAACCGTCAAGCGGATGGTGACCTTTAACGGCGCCGCGTAGGTCATCGTCCGCTCTTCGCATTCGGCAACGTCATATTTGAGCTGCAGCCCCACCGGGTCGCCGCAGCGGTTGCAGAAGGTCACAACGTTGCGGTTGAAGCTGCCGCAGTGTCCGCACAGCACCTCGCCCGCGTGGAACGGATCCGTGCGGATCGTGGCCCCGCAACTCGTGCAGGTCGACCGCAGATGGTGCAGCCCCTTGAGGTTGCCGCACTTGCACTCCCAGTTGCCGATCGAGTAATCGACGAACTCCAGCTCGCTCAGTCCCCGAAAATCCGAGATCGGAAACACCGATGTGAACACGCTCTGCAATCCCACGTCTTCGCGCTCGCTCGGCAACAAGTCCATCTGCAAGAAGCGCTCGTAAGATTGCTTCTGAACTTCGATCAGATTCGGAATCGGGATCGATGCCTTGATCTTGGAAAAATCAATGCGCTGGCGCTGAGCAGACGTTTGAGGATTTTCCATCTTCACACTCCTCATGAACTGGCCGGATCTGGTTCACACGACCCTCATGGGCCGAAAAGTCCATCCCCAGAGCGAGCCGTCACCGGCATAACCCTGAAGACCCTCACACGGGGAAACTTCGCAACGGCGTGCGGGACATTCTCTGCGGCTGCCTCGCTGTCCCGGAAGCTGGAACGGGAGAATGCCCCACAAGGCGGAAATCACGCGGACATGGAAACCGACTGATGATGGTTCGAGGGCGCACACAACCCGCCAGCCTATAGTCCCAAACAGACTACAGTCCCCAAGGCAAAAAGAAAGGCTCACGAGCGCACGTTCCGCCGTCCGACTGCGGTCGGGATCACCACAAGTCTATCAAACAGCGCTGCCGGCCGTCAAACCCCTCCTGGCGGCCGGACAAGCCCCATCTCACCTCCACCCGCAGACCTCCGCGCTCGACCGTGTCTGCCCACGCCCGCGCCCGCTCTGCCTCGCCGTCACTTGATCTCGACGGTGGCCCCGGCCTCCTCGAACTTCTTCTTGATCTCTTCAGCTTCCGCCTTCGGAATGCCTTCCTTGACCGGTTTCGGGGCGCCTTCAACCAGATCCTTCGCTTCCTTCAAGCCAAGGTTGGTCACTTCCCGTACCACCTTGATCACATTGATCTTCTTGGCGCCGACCGAAGTCAGAATCACATCGAACTCCGTCTTTTCCTCGACCGCCGGAGCCGCCGGCCCGGCCGCCGGAGCGGCCACCGCCACCGTCGCGGCCGCCGCCGAAACGCCCAATCTCTCCTCGAGGACCTTCACCAGTTCCGCTGCTTCCAGCAGCGTCAGGCCCTGAATCTGTTCTGCAATTGCGTTGATGTCCGCCATTTCGTTACTGAACTCCTCAATTCGAAAAAGATTCCATTTTCCCCGCCGCTCCCTTCAACCCAGCCTCAGGCTGCAAACTTGTTTTCCTTCGAGGCTTGATCAATGACAACGGCCAGGTTGCGACCCACCCCGCTGATCACCCGCGCCAGTCCCGTCGCCGGCGCCTGAATCAAAAACAGCAGCTTCGCAAACAGCTCCTCACGCGGCGGCATCTCCGCCAGCCGCCGAATCTCCGACGTGTCAACAGGCCTGCCCTCGACAATCCCAGCCTTGAAAGTGAACGTCGGATTCTCTCTGGCGTAGGCCGTCAGCGCCTTGGCCAGCGCCACCGGATCCATCGCCGTATATGCCAGCGACGTCATCCCGGTCATTCGGCGCAGAACGTCCTCGCAAGGAGTCCCCTTCGCCGCGTTCTCCGCCAGCGTGTTCTTCACCACCCGGTAAGTGCCGCCCGCCCCGCGCACCGCCTTGCGAAGCTCAAATTCCTGCGCCACGCTCAACTTCTCGAAACCCGTCACGAATACGTGCGGCGTGCTCCGCAGCACTTCGTGAAGCATCACGACTTCTTTTTGCTTGTCCTCTTTCTTCTTCATGCAATCCCTCGCGCTGATCGTCTCGGAAGACCGACCCAACCCGGCCCTACTGAGCCCGCACGTTGTAGCCCGTTACATCCAACCGTACCCCCGGGCCCATACTCGAGCACACGGTCACGCTGCGGACGTACTTGCCCTTCGCCGCCGCCGGCTTGGCCCGTAATACCGCCTGGATCAGCGTCTGGGCGTTTTCCAACAGCTTGTCCGGAGCGAAGCTGACCTTCCCCACCGGAGCGTGAATCACCCCCGTGCGGTCTACGCGGAACTCGACCTTGCCGGCTTTGATCTCCTTCACCGCCCGCCCAATGTCCATCGTGACGGTGCCCGTCTTCGGATTGGGCATCAGCCCGCGCGGACCGAGAATCTTGCCCAGCCGGCCCACTGAACGCATCATGTCCGGCGAGGCGATCACCGCATCAAAATCCAGCCAACCTTCTTTCTGGATCTTCTCCACCATGTCTTCCCCGCCGACATAGTCCGCACCCGCCTCCTCGGCCTCCTTCATCTTCTCGCCCGAGGTAATCACCAGCACCCGCATGCTCTTGCCAAGACCGTTCGGCAGCACCACCGTGCCCCGCACCATCTGATCGGCGTGTTTCGGGTTCACGCCCAGCCGCATGTGCACTTCCACCGTCTCGTCGAAATTGGCGTACTTGATCTTTTGAACCAGCGGGATCGCCTCGTCCAAGCTATAAAGACGAGCCTCAATCTGCGCCGCCGCGGCGCGATACTTCTTTCCGTTCCTGTGAGCCATGTTGAGCCTGGTGCAAACGGCGCGCCCGAGTCCGCCTCAGGCAACGCCTCCCAATCAGATTAGAGTTTCGTGGGTTGACGCGAAGCCTTCAGTATAGCATGCCGTTCAGACGACTTCCACGCCCATGCTCGCCGCCGTCCCCTTCACCGACCGGATCGCCGCCTCCAGCGTGAAGCAATTCAGGTCGGGCATCTTCAGCTTCGCGATCTCTTCGACCTGCTTCTCCGTGATCTTTCCCACCTTGTTCTTGTTGGGCTCCGGAGATCCCTTGGCCAGGTTTACCGCCCGCTTGATCAGCACCGGCACCGGTGGCGTCTTGGTGATAAACGTGAACGAGCGGTCCTGGTAGATCGTGACCACCACGGGAATGATCAAGCCTTCCTGGTCCCGGCCGGATGTCTTCGCGTTGAACGCCTTGCAGAATTCCATGATGTTGACACCCTGCGGGCCTAATGCGGTCCCCACCGGCGGCGCCGGAGTCGCCTTCCCGGCCGGGATCTGAAGCTTGACCTGCCCTACTACCTTCTTCGCCATACCAACCTCAATCGCAGCCGCCCCGCCGCGCCCACTGGCGGCGGCCCCGGGGCCGCCGCCTCCTTATGTGATCTTCTCCACTTGTAAGAATTCCAGCTCCACCGGCGTCGACCGGCCGAATATCGTCACCAGCACCCGGAGCGTGTCGCGCTCGGTGTTGACCTCGTCCACTTTCCCCTGGAAGCTCGTGAACGGCCCGTCGATTATCCGCACCATCTCGCCCTTTTCGTAAACCATCTTGGGCCGCGGCCGTTCGGCAGAGGAGGCCTGCCGGTAAAGAATCTGGTTAACCTCATCCGGCGTCAGCGGCACCGGTCTCGTCCCGCCGCCCACAAACCCCGTCACTCGCGGCGTCGATTTCACCGCGTGCCAGAGGTCGTCATTCATGTCCATCTCCACCAAAACGTAGCCCGGATACAGCAGCCGTTTTGAGGTCACCTTCTTGCCGCCCCGCAGCTCCACCACTTCCTCGGTCGGGATCAGAATCTGCCCAATGTGGTCGGAAAACCCGAACGCTTGCGCCCGAGTCCGCAGCGACTCGGCCACCTTGTTCTCAAAGCCAGAATACGTGTGAATGATGTACCACTGCTTTCCCGATCCTTCATCCGCAACCGGGGGCCGAACCTCCGTGGCCGGCTCGCTTTCCCCTGGCGCCACGCCCCCGGCCTCCGGCGATGCCTCCTCGCTCGCCGGCTGCCCTTCGTCGGCTCCGGCCTCCGGCGATGCCTCCTCACCCGCGGATAGCCCTTCGTCAGCTCCGGGCTCGACAGCCGCCGCGGCCTCGATGCCCTGATCCGCCTCCAGCGCGCCCGCCGGCTCCTGGTTTGCCTTTTCCTGCTCTTCCATTTGCTTTGCTCGAATCCAGCACTCGTACCCAGCGGTACGGTTCTTCATCGGGTGAAGGTGTCAAACACCTTCCCGATGGCGCGGCCAAGAATGAAATCCACAACAGCAAAGTACGCCGCAAACACGAACACCGAAGCGATCACCACCAAGGTCGTCGCCCGCACCTGCTTCCGGTTCGGCCACGTCACCCGCCTCATCTCCGTCTGAAGCTCCTGGAGGTAGTTCTTTAGCCGCGACGGCGATTGCGTAATGCGTCTGGCTAGACTCTCAGATGCCATAGTCAAAAACCTAATTGCGCCGGATCTGAAAAAACCAACTGGCAGGGGCGGAGGGATTCGAACCCCCACTCGCGGTTTTGGAGACCGCTGGTCTACCGTTAAACCTACGCCCCTTGCGGCCTGCCTGTCCCTTACCAGTTTACTTCATTGGGCGTGGCACCGGCGAACCCCTTGCCGCCGCCCCTATTCCACGATCTCGGTCACCGTGCCGGCGCCCACCGTCCGGCCGCCCTCGCGGATCGCAAAGCGCAGCCCCTTGTCCATCG
>FWPU01001255.1_pt1 | contig 77638 bp, 75 predicted proteins | sample 2228361 | NCBI WGS metagenome assembly FWPU01 (sample SAMEA103939777, study PRJEB20133) | metagenome | reverse complement strand
AGGAACGAGGGGCTGCTCGTCCCGTTTGAGTTCCGGGTAGGCTGCATAGAACCGTCTGGTAACAGCCGGTCAAGAGAGATGATCACCCCTCCGCAGCCGTCCCAAATGGGATACCCTGCGGATGGACAGAATGCGGCTTATAGGCCAGCCCGGTATTTTGCTTAAACGCCCAAGTAGGCTTCTTTCACCCGCGGATTTTCAGCAATTTCCTTCGCCGTTCCCGAAAGAACAATTCGACCAGTTTCCAGCACATAAGCCCGATGGGAGATGGAAAGCGCCATCTGGGCGTTTTGCTCCACCAATAAAATACTGGTGCCTTGCGAATTGATTTCCCGAATTATGTTGAAAATTTCCTCAACAAGAATTGGACTCAATCCCATCGAGGGCTCATCCATCATCAAGAGGGTCGGCCGGCTCATCAATCCCCGTCCGGTTGCCAGCATTTGCTGTTCGCCACCTGAAAGTGTACCTCCTAACTGATTCAAACGCTCCTTTAAGCGCGGGAAACTGGCAAACACGCGCTGCATGGATTGTTCGATCTCATTTGGATCTTTGCGGGTATAGGCTCCCATCAACAAATTCTCTTTGACCGTTAGCGGGGCAAAGATCTTACGCCCTTCCGGCACGTGACTGATGCCCAGCCGCACGATTTGATCCGCAGGCATCATCGAAATATCCTGCCCCTTGAACTTGATGTGCCCCGTGCGCGAACGAAGCAAACCGGAGATTGTCCGCAGGGTTGTGGATTTACCCGCACCGTTCGCTCCAATCAGGGTTACAATCTCTCCTTCATCAACGTGAAAAGAAACCCCCTGCAAAGCATGAATAGCGCCGTAGTAAACGTTCAAATCTTCAACTTCAAGCAGCATGACCCGCTCCTTTTCCAAGATAAGCCTCAATGACCCGCTCATTTTCTTGAATTTCTTTGGGCGTACCGCGCGCAATCACCTGACCAAAGTCCATTACAGTGATGTATTTGCAGATGCCCATCACCACCCGCATCTGATGTTCAATCAGTAAGATAGTCAGATCGAAGCGATCATGGATGAAGTGGATCAAATCCATTAACTCCAATATTTCTCGCGGATTCATGCCAGCGGCGGGTTCATCGAGCAACAATAAACGCGGTTCACAGGCCAGGGCGCGGGCAATTTCAACCCTGCGCTGCTGGCCATACGGCAGATTTTTGGCAATTTCATTTTGCAGGTTTTCCAATCCAAAAATTGCCAGAAAATCCTGGGCCTTCTCGGTTAATTCTTTTTCATGAACATCAAATTTGCGGTTGCGAAGGACACCATCTGCGAGACTGTATTGAGTATGAGGATGATAAGCGATTCGCACATTGTCCAACACGGTTAAGTTCGCAAACAAGCGAATGTTTTGAAAAGTGCGGGCAATGCCCAAGCGGGTTATTTCAAACGGCTCTAAACCAACAATTGAAGTATTGTTGAACACAATATCTCCAGCCGTTGGTTCATAAATTCCCGTAATTAAGTTAAACACAGTCGTCTTACCCGCCCCATTCGGGCCGATTAGCCCATTCAAATCGCCCTTCTTGAGGGTCAGGTCAAAGTTTCGGACTGCCCCCAAACCGCCAAAGAATTTTGTCAGGTCAGTGATTTCGAGGATTGTTGAAACGGTGGTCATCATCCATCTCTCCTCAGGCTTGGCTAGCAGCTACTTCGGGCTTTTCCATAGCAGAGGGTTCGCGTGGGAGCACATCTTTTTGTTTCAAAAAGCCCCACTCAATGTTTCCAAGCAAGCCCTGCGGTCGAATTAGCATCAGTAACAAAAGCGTGATGGGGTACAAGACAAACCGCCAGGTGGGCGCCTCGGTACCCATTTGACTCAATAATACCCGCAACAAGCCTTCCAGGAAGAAGATCCAGCCGAACGACGCGGCAATCGTACCGGTCATACTGCCCAAGCCGCCAAAAACCACAATAATCAAAGGGTTGAAACTTTGCAAAAAGCCAAATGCGCCGGGGCTGAGAAAGCCGATGAAATGGGCGTATACCGCACCGCCAATTCCGGCAAAAAAACTGCCAATTATAAAAGCCATTAGCTTAGAACCGGCCACATCAATCCCCATCGCTTTGGCAGCCACTTCATCCTCACGCACAGAAATGATTGCCCGCCCCGTACTGGACTGAATCAGGTTTCGCATGATGATAATTACCGCCATCATGAAGAAAAATGCCCAGAACCAGGTGGTCAACTTGGGGATACCCACCATGCCTCGCCCACCCTTCATTTCGGGGAAAGGCAGGATCGTATCCGAATTGATCATGAGAACATTCACCACAATCGTAAAACCGAGTGTCGCAATACCAAAATAGTCCGAGCCAAGGGTTAGAACCGGTAAGCCAAATAGAAAGCTGATTTCAGCCGCAAAGATGCCGGCGAAAATCACCGCCAGGAAGAACACAATTTGAAGCGCCAGCGGCGAGTTGAGAACCCCTGGGTTCATACTGGTGCCCAGCAACGGTTCAAACAATGGGTTGAGCGCATTGCCGATGTAAACCGCCACAGTTCCAGCCAGAATTGTACCAATGAGATAGAGAGTAAAGGAGGAAAGCACCGGCACACCCCGAAAGCGTTTCAACCATCGTCCAATGTAAATCAGCGCCAGCGCTCCTAAAATCGTACCAATACTTACTACCAGCAAACCCCTGGCGTCTCCATTTACCCAGCGATAGGTAATATCAGCAGCGGTATATGCGCCAATACCGTAAAAACCCCATTGTCCCAGACTGAATTGACCATTGAAGCCATATATCAGGTTCAAACCAAGGGCAACCATCGTCATCGCGCAAGCCTGAAACAGTAAGCCGCTATCGAAATTGTTCAGCAGCTGAAAACCGCCAAAATTGGTCAATGCCAGTTGTATCACGCCAAACGCGACGACAACTCCGATAATCTTGACCCAGCGGTTTGGACGTGAAAGCACCCAAAGTAGTCCGTATAAATATGCCAGAATTCCAACGATTTTGAAGATCGAACCCAAAAGAAATCCGAGTTCCATCAGGGCTCTCCTTTTATACTTTCTCTTTTTCCGGTTCGCCAAAAATGCCGGTCGGCCGGATGAGCAGCACAATGATTAAGATGGTGAAAGCAACTGCATCCCGCATGGGCGTTGAGATATATCCCATGGTCATGGCTTCAGCCTGCCCCATGATCAAGGCGCCCACGAAAGCGCCGGGGATGCTCCCAATACCGCCTAATACAGCCGCTACAAAGGCTTTCAAACCGGGCAAAATACCCATCTGCGTATGGATCGAACTATAAGCGATAGCGTATAAAACCCCAGCCAAGCCTGCAAAAGCAGCCCCAATCGCAAAAGTAAATGAAATGACCGAATCGACATTGATACCCATCAATCGGGCTGCCGGTTTATCGTAAGAAGAGGCGCGCATTGCGATACCGATTTTTGTTCGCTTGACTAAAAATTGTAAAAAGATTTGAACCAGAATAGAGGCAACAATAATGATCACCAAAATACTGGAAAAAGTGACCGCCCCATCCGGTACCACCTCGCCGGGTCGAACCAGATGAATACCACCCTTGATATACCATGTGTACACTTCGAATGGCCGCTCGTAAGGGATGAAACGAGGCGAAAACACAAAATTCAGCGCACCAAAATATTCCAAAAAGAAGGATACGCCAATTGCGGTAATCAAAGCCGCAATGCGGGGAGCATCCCGGAGGGGCTTATAGGCAACCCGTTCAATCGTAACCGCCAGCGCCGAGCAAATCACCATTGAAAGCAATATCACAGTAATCGAACCAATCACTACACCCACGCCGGGTGAGATGGTTGGAAATGCAGCCAATGGCCATTGATGTAACTGGAAACGGGTAACCGCAAAAAACGAAACAAATGACCCGACCATGAAGACATCGCCATGAGCAAAATTGATCAACTTAACAATTCCATAAACCATCGTGTAGCCCAAAGCAATAATGGCGTAAACAAAACCATATTGCAAACCACTGACAAAGAAATAAGCAAAGAGATAGGGTTGGCGAATGAGATTACTAATCAGAATAAATGCAACCACAACACCCAATAAAATGAAAAAAGATTGACCAACCCACGCTAAAGGGGGTTGTTTTTTCTTTTTTGGGGTTTGAACAATAACCTGTGACGAACCGCTCAACGTTTGCATTGGTCGAGCACCTCCAAATCAGGAAATACCTGGTTCTTCAAACGAACCCAAGGGGAATTTTTCCAAACCAAAGATGGAGGGCAACGCTGGGCTGCCCTCCACACCAATGTTAGAGGAATTGAAGATTAGGGGTTGACAATGGTTTCAAACTTGACCCCATCCGGCTGAACGGCCAGGATTGCAGCCGATTTGATGGGATTGTGGTTCTCATCGAACGTGATTGTACCGGAAACCCCTTTGAAGGTGATGTTCTTCAAGGTATCTTTTACTTTGGCAGTGTCGGTTGTTCCGGCATCATTGATTGCCTGCAACAACACATTGGTAGCGTCGTATGCCAAAGCAGCCAGCGCATCCGGAACTTTGGGATTGCCGCTTTCATCCTTATACTTTTCGCCGTAGGCTTTGAGGAAATTAACCACTTCCGGGCGCGGATCGTCTGGCGAGTAATGATTTGTGAAGAAACCACCAGCGGCAGCAACGGTATCCAGATCTGGCGAATCCCAGCCATCCCCCCCAATGAAGGGAGTGTTGATTCCGCGCTCTCTGGCTTGCTTCATGACCAGATTGACAATGTTGTAGTAATCCGGCAGATAGACCACATCGGGTTTCGATTCTGCAATTTTGCCGAGAATGACCGAAAAGTCGGTATCGGTAGATGTGTAAGATTCGGTTCCAACCACCTTACCGCCCATCATTTCGAAGTTCTTGGCAAACTCAGTAGCCAGACCCTTCACATAGTCATTGGCCTGATCCAGCATCACGAAGGCCGTCTTTGCGCCCAATTTTTCCATGGCAAATTTGGCGCCAACAAACCCCTGGAAGGGATCAATGAAGCAGGCGCGGAAGATATAGGGCTTCACATTCCCGTTGGCATCTACGGTTACCTGCGGGTTAGTCGAAGTCGGGCTGATTTGGAGAACCCCTTTGGCATTGGCAATTTCCGAAACGGGTATAGAAGCCTTTGAGCAGACCTCACCGATGATGTATTTGACACCGTCCTGATCAATGACCTTGTTAGCCGCATTGACCGCAGGATCAGGAGTGCACTGGCTGTCTTCTACAATCGGAACGATCTTCATCCCCAGCACGCCGCCCTTGGCATTCCATTCGTCAATGGCCATCAAGGCGCCATCTCGGGTGGAAACCCCAAAGGTTGGTACAGGGCCAGACAACGGCGCCAGAATGGCTACCTTAAGTTCTTGCTGCTGTCCGCCTGTGCTGCCGCCCTGAGCACACGCAGAGAGGATCAGAGCAGCCACGATCAATAAACTAAAAAACTTTACGAAACGCATTTTCTCCTCCATAATTTGGCAAATGAATGATGAAACTTATTCGGTTTTTATCCCCCGTCTGGCATTAGTTCATTTCTGTGCCTTTGATCTTCGAAGTTTTTTATATGAAACAATACCACCTCCTTCCCAAAAGGCAAAACTCTTTGTCTATGAATGATTAAAATAGAGGGAATTAATCAAAATGAGCAATTTCTTTGCTGCTTGAAATTGCATAGTGCATATAATAGAGAAACATGCTCAAATTGTCAAGTGTTAACTTCCTCTAATTTTAAGAGAACCCTTTGCTTGACATTTACACTCACCAATTGTAATATTGTCCTATAGATCATTCCCTTCTTTTTATTCAAATTCATAATCGGGAGACAACGAATAATGTGGCGCAAAAAACTTGCCCAACCAAATGTGGTCATTATTTTATTGATCATTCAGTTTTTTCCAATATTGCTGTTACCTCCTGAAGCGTACGTGCTCACATCCCAGGAGTGGTGGCTGCCATTTTTACTGTCAATTTTTGCACTGATTGCGTCCATCCAACTGGTTTTCCGCGCTGCGGAACAATCCTGGCCATGGTATCTGCTTTCCTTTGCTCACGGGTTTAACATTATCAGCCGACTGATGATGCTCATGCCGCGTGCTTCCATCCTTGTGAACGGTGAAGTTCGCCTGAACATCTCCTATGTTTCTCTAACCTTACTCAGTATTTTCCTCTCAGCATTGTACTTGCTCTATACTGACTTGCCGGAAGTTCGCATCAGCCTGATCAATCGCCGTACTGCCCAAAGCAGATAAGCATTCTAAACCAACATAAGAAAGGGGTGCCCCGTAGCGCTGTACACTTCGCACGGGGCACCCGACTTAAGGTTGGGATGACTTCACCCTACATCTTCCATCCCATCCGAGTCTGCATTCAACATGTCCAGAAAAACATCCACCACCTTCGGATCAAAATCCGTGCCAGCACAGCGTCTCAACTCCGCAATTGCATCCCGAAAAGACAATGCCGGCCGATAGACACGGTCGGTTGTCATTGCCCCAAATGCATCCACAACAGCCAGAATTCGGGCGCCCAAGGGAATGGCATCCCCACTCAACCCATAAGGATAGCCAGAGCCATCGTAATGTTCATGGTGAGCCAGAACCAGCCTGGCTACTTCATTCAAACCGTGCACCAGCCGCAGGATTCTTGCTCCAATTTCGGGATGCTGACGCATGATCGCCCATTCGCGTTCGGTCAGAGGGCCGGGTTTGTGCAAAATCTGATCAGGAATTCCGATTTTGCCGATGTCATGTAACAAGGCTGCCCTGCGAATATCCTGAACTTCCCGAAAAGTACACCCCATCCGCAACGCAACCTGTTCAGCCGTGCGGGTTACCCTTCGACAATGCGAACCGGTGGATACATCTCTCGATTCAAGGGCTTTGGCCAAAGCCAGCACAATTTCTACCGCCGATTCTTCTTCGGTCAGAGCCAGACCTTCCCGTTGGATGGCTTGGGCAGCTTGTTCGGCAAACATCATCGCCAGTGGCAGACGCTGCTCGATCGAATGAAAGCGGTCAAATGACAGACCAAAGACTCCGACCGGTTCAGTATCTAACCTCATTGGAAAAAGCACCAGATTTTCATTGGCATGCACCTTCAACAACCGCCGTTCTTCGGCGCCTAAAAAAGTGTCCCGATAACCAATCAGCACTGGGGCCTCACTGAGGACAATTCTCTGAAGAAAATGATTTAAGTGCGGATAATTCCGTAAAACCCCGTTTGAACGACTCAGGATTGACTGAGCCTGATAAAAGGCTTGCCGATGGAAGGTACCATCTGCACACAAAACCAAAACCTGACAATGTTTTACTTCTAATAGTTCTACCGCTTTTACGGCAATTTCAAAAAGCAAACTGGACGATCCTTCTCCTTGCAGCCATTGCGCTGCCAGATCGCCCGAATCCCCCCAAACTTCTGCAACGTGAGGGATTTTGAATTTTCCAATGCGGTTGAAGAAATCGCCGCCAAAATAAAGATTCCCTGTAATCATGGAGTCCATTCCTTGTAGGCAAAGGTGCGAGCTTCGATGCACGGGCAGGGAAACAGTTTTCGCTATCCCCATACCTGGTAAATAATGCTAATTCTTAATCTCCACACACCGCCGACCGAACCGAGCGGTTTGCATTGTAACCACTCAATTGAGAAGCAAAATCTGCCAATGAAGTAGCACGAATCGCTACCAACCGGGATCGATCTTCATTGCTGAGCTGGAACGCCTCACCTCCAAACCCCGCCGCCAGGGCTTTAGCAGGATTACTAAGCAACAACTGACGGAATTGGGCGCTGATTACCGCAGCGGTGAGGATGCGGCCATATTCTTCTGAAGCTTCCCGATAATTGCTATTTCTCGTTTCCATGGATGTAGGTACCATCGTTAAGTCTCCTTTCTCGAATTTGGTTCTACCTGTCCGCCAACTGACCACAACAACCAGAATGCTCCGAGTGCGATCAGCACATCACCGACACTGAAGGCAACCCTGTAATAGGGGTTATCCGGAGTTCGAAAACGATCAGACAGAAATTCGAGTTTGGTTTGTTCAATCGGGAGCACAATATCCTTCCCTGTTCCCAACCGCTCACCAACCATCCAACCGGCTGAGGATGGGTCACCACGCAACCAGTACACCGTCTCGGGGCTGATAGGCATAAACCCACCATTCAGAGTGGTGACCAGAAGATTCAGGATCAGACCGGTTGTCAGCAGCCAGAAACCGGGAATTTTTCGATTGAACCACGCAAAGATGAGCAGGATAAATTGTGAAAGAACCAGACTGAAACTTGCTGCTTCATCCGGATAAATGGCTTTGGTAAGTGGAAACCCAAATGCTAGCCATTGGATGATAAGAGCCACCACGACCATCCAGCCCAAACGAAATGGAAATGGATGGTAAGGGCGATGATTAATTTTTGCTCGAATTAGCCCAAAAGTCAGGCCTGCGATGACGGCTGTGAGAAGGATCATTCAAGCAAAAATTTTCTGCTGGATTACCAGCCCGGGAATGTGATGACACTATTGATGATGCCGCCGCCAGCTTCCGGTGCACCCGATCCCAGAACAAACAGCGCAACTGACAAAACAAACCACACGACACGAGCATTGATCTTTTTCATTTCAGCCTCTCCTTATTTTCTTTTGTTTGAATAAACTCAGTTTAATCAGGGGTAGGCTTCCAAAGAGGCTTCCGTAAACCAGTTTTGGTGCTGTTTTTCGGGTCTTTAATGTTAACGATAGGTTAACAATTTCTTAAGATATCTTCAACTGTCTGCTTCTGTCTTGCGACGGCTGCGGGTCAACAAATCATACAACGAAATAGTTTGCGGGCTGGGCTCGCTGCCCAATTCCTTTTCCAGCAGGGAACTCAGCGCCTGATATTGCTTGACCACCATGTTCACATTCCCCATGCTGGCATAGCAGCGCATGATCAATTGATAGACACTCTCATTTATTGGATCGAACTGCAGATATTGATCAGCCCACACCAGCGCTTCTACTGGCTGTGAGGTTTCCAAATACAACTCGGCTAATCGCTTCAGAGCCGTAATGTATTTTTGGTGGAGTCGTTCCCTTTCCACCAAAACCCACTCGTCGTTGATTTCCGGCAAGAAATCGCCTTTGTAGAGTTCAACGGCGCGACGGTAATGTTGAATTTCTTGTTCTGGCTTTCGCGCAAGCCCGGCGAGTTGAATTTCACGATTGAAGGTTTCAAAATCAGCCTCATAATCCATCGTGCGGTTAAAGTAATAAATATCATCTTCAAAGACCACAACATCTTTCCCGGCTGCATGTCTTAGGCGGTAAATGGTGTTTTTAAATCGAATCTTCAACTCCGCAGGACTAATATCCGGCCAAAAGATCAATCCAACCTGTTCTTTCGTCAAACCCTCCGGATGCAGCATCAGTAATAACATCAAATCTCGTGCGGTTTGAGAACGCCATTCCATCCCTGTAATGATATGATCCCCAAGAGAAATCTGGATTCTTCCAAAAGTCAAAATAGTCAATTCCGGAGGAGAGACCGGTACTTCCTGAGATCGTTGTCTCAGTTGTTTACGAGCAGTGGGCAAATGTCTGTTATGCTGCCGAATTACTTTTATGAATGGCGCAGAAAGAATGCGTAGATCTTCGGGAAAGGTTGTTTCATCTTGAAATACTTTTTCGAGATGTTCGCCACTGCTGCCAATCAAATGATGGAGTTTGACGTCCTGCACTACGGGCAATAATTCTTCCAGCCGCCTCTTGAGTTCAGCTTGGTTCCCCATGCGATAATAAACGACCAACAATAACATCCGACAACGAATGACTTCCACGTGGTGTCGCTCGAGAGAAAAGTAGTTTTCTGCCTCCTCGAGATTACGGCAAGCCGTATCAAGGTCTCCTTTCTGAATGGCAACCTTACCGGCAATCCACTTACACAACGCTTCTTCATAGAGCGAACCCGCATCTACCGCTGCTTGCCATGCGGTAGTCAGGATATTTTCTGCTTCAGTTATCCGCTCGCGGCTCAACAGCAAATCACTTTTGGCAAGGGTCAGGTAGAATTGAAGAAACTGGTCTTCGATTTGTTGGCTGATTTGGGCGGCTTTTTGGTAAGATTGCTCCGCTTCCAGAAAAGCGCCCACGTCTTTGAACAGATCCCCCAAACTAGCCAAGGCATATGCCTCCAAACGGTTATACCCGCCCAACCTCGCATACTGAATCGCCTTTTCCAATTCTTCTAAAGCATTTTCGTACATACCGGAAAGCGAATGCAGCACCCCCAGGTTATTCAGCAAATTAGCCTGCCAGATGACGTTACCGCTATTCTGATAAAACAACAAAGTATCTTTGTAAATTCTTTCCGCATGGTCAAGGTTGCCCAAATAGCGATACACCATTGCAATTTCCATGGCAACCTTGGCAGCTGCTTCCTCATCCCCCAAATCGAAGAAAATATCCCGCGCCTGAGTGAGCCATGTCAACGACTGATTGATTTTCCCAAGATAGTGAAGTACGGTTCCTTTGGCGTGCAGTGCGCTCGCAAAGAGATGTTTCTCTGCCGGAAGATGGGCCAATACTTGAAGGGCTTTTTCGGCATCTTCCAAAGCGCGAGAGTAGTCTCCCTGCATACGGTATGCTCCAGAGCGACGAATCAAGGCATGAGCATACAGCGTGGTCTCGCTCTCTCTGCATAATCCCAACGAAAGATTAAAGGACTCAATTCCGCTCCGAACATCCCCTAGCATCACTCGAACCACGCCCTGAATAGACAGCAGTAAGGGAGAGCGCTCAATGTAGAGTGATGGCAAATCCTCTAACCAGCTTTGCAGAGTCAGGATTCGGCCTTTGGAAACCAAAATCGTCCCTCCTCGTTCGATCAAGCGGGCTTTGGCTTCTTTTTTCCCTAACCGATCATAGATTTGGTAGGCTCGTTCCCACTCTCCCACTCTTTGATAATATTCTGACAGTTCATCGAGAATCCGTTCCGCTTCTTCAGGAAATTCCCTGATCAAACGGTTTTGAAGGAATTCCCGAAAGAGATGATGATACCTCAACCAGATACGATCTTCCTCAATAAGCGGTAAAACAAATAGATTGTTCCTCTGAAGTTCATCTATCATTTGAGGCCAATCCATTTGGATGTTTAGCCCTTTACCCAAGACTTCTTCACAAATCTGCACATCGAACTCCTCAAACAACGAAGTTCGATATAAAAACTGTTTCAATTCCTCTCTTTGCTGATCTAAAACCTGCTGAGCCAGATAATCATATATGCTAACGCCGACGACTTTTTTTGCCTGAAAACGAGTCTTTATTTGACCGTTCTCAACCTGGGTTGAAAGCACCAATCCGGTAATCCATCCCTCCGTCAAACGAGAGAGCTCTTCAACCTGCTGATCGGACAATGAAATACCATAATTTTGCAGATATAAATTTCGGATTTCTTCTGGTTGAAAAGCCAATTCCTCGAAGCTAATACCGCCCACCATTGACCTCGCTACCAGCAGAGGCATGTCTGCAAGCGGGAGCAACCGCCGAGAGGAAATGAACACATGACAATTTTCGTCCGCCAACAGCAAAAAGCGGTTGATAAAATAATTGATTTCCTGCACGTTCTCAACCAAATGGTAATCATCAATGACCAAAACAAAATGTTCATCAATCGTTTCATAAATATCATTGATAATCAACGAAACCAGCGATTCCAGGTTCAGCCTTTCCTGTGGCATGCTGTTCAGGGCTGGTATACTGTTTTTACCAAACTCCGGAAAAACAACCTGTAGGGATGCGATAAATCCCGCGACAAACCGTTGGGGGTCGGCATCCATATTATCGAGCGAGAGCCAGCACACCGGCATCGGGTTTTGATGGGCAAAGTCAATCAACAGGGATGTCTTTCCATATCCGGCGGGAGCAGCGACAATGATCAATCGGTTTTCACTTTGCTCTTCCAGAAAAGAAATTAACCGTGTCCGGGTTAGAATCTCGGCACGGCGGCGCGGAAGAATGACTTTGGTGCGGATAACCGGTATGGAAAGTTGCGCCATGAGGATTTCAAAAAAATAAACACCACGTGCTGGTTAGTGGTCAAAGAAAGTCTCTGTTTTGCCCATTACAGCACTTCTACAAGAAGTCTATCTCTTTTTAGAATTTTTACTGGAATCGGTATTATCATAACAAAAAATTCATTCGCTGGATACCACCATTCGTCACATTTTTTATTCACTGGGGTGATGGTATGATTATGCGTGATAGATTGCATATCTTCTCATTGACCCACAACAAATCCAAATTTCATTTTCAGGGAAAACTATGGAATATAAATTTTTAGGAAAAACCGGGGTAAAGGTTTCTTCGTTGTGTTTTGGCACAATGTCTTTTGGGGGAGACGCCGACCGTGACACTTCCGCTCAGTTGTATCGGATATGCCGAGATGCAGGAATCAACTTTTTTGATTGTGCCAACGTCTATGCTGGCGGCAAGTCCGAAGAAATTTTAGGGGAGTTGATTCAGAACCACCGCGATGAAGTGATCATCACCAGTAAAGTTTATTTCCCAACCGGAGAGGACGTCAACGCCCGCGGCGCATCCCGCCGCCACATGATGCGCTCGGTTGAGGCTTCCTTAAAGCGCCTCCACACCGATTGGATTGATGTTTATTTTATTCACCGCTTTGATGATTATACCGATTTAGAACAAACCCTGCGCGCGCTCGACGATCTGGTTGAACAGGGCAAAATTTTATACCCTGCCGCCAGTAATTTTGCTGCCTGGCAGGTGATGAAAGCCTTGGGGATTTCACGCCAGCATGGGTGGGCAACCATTGAGGTGATCCAACCTATGTACAATCTTGCAAAACGCCAAGCGGAAGTTGAAATATTACCCATGGCTCAAGCGGAAGAATTGGCAGTCATCCCCTACAGCCCGTTAGGCGGCGGTTTATTGAGTGGCAAATACGGTACCCGCAAAAAACCCCCAAGCGGCCGACTGGTCGAAAATAAAATGTATCAGACTCGTTATGGCGATCCTGCTTTATATATTCTGGCAGAGCGATTCAGTGAACTGGCAAAGTCATACGGTTATGAACCGGCTGCGTTGGCGGTAGCATGGGTAGCAAGCCACCCGGCTGTAACGGCTCCAATCATCGGGGCTCGCAATCCTGAACAGTTGCAGCAAATTTTACGATGTTTGGAAATCGAAATGACACCCGAGTTGCGCGCTGAAATTTCTGCCCTGTCCCCAGAACCACCCCCCGCCACAGACCGCAACGAGGAAAGAACCCCCTATCAATACGGCTCTCGCTAGAAAATTTCCGCCCATTTTCCGATACCTGGTCGGAAAATGGGCGGAGTAAATCGTTCGTCAATCGCTCACCATCTCCAATACGGTTTGTTGACCGGACAGATCCGTTCGAAACACGAAGACAATTCCACCCGATTCAAGCAGAATCCGAAAGCCGGGCGTGATCACCATGTTGCAGCTCTTTCCCGGCTGCTCCAGGCCAAGACAGCTATCCGGCCAATCCACTTGTTCAATTGAGACCCAGCGCACAAATTCCGGACTCACATTCAAACGATTGGCTAAAACCGCTTGAGCCGCTTTCAGAGCAATGGGAACAATCCGCATACGCTCCCCGCTTTGGTCGCTGCGAAACTCGTATTGAGCGCCACCCAGTGAGATGATGCCTTGATAACCCTTGATGATCATTTCCGCACACTGCTCATCCACCGAGGGAACACCAAGGCAGGTATTGGAATAATCCAACTGAGTGATCTTATTGAATTCAATCTGGTCAACCTCTGTCTTCAAATTCCGACTAAGCGAATCGACCACACCCGTCGGTAGTTCCACCATTTTCGGCTCTGTGGTTGAATCCTGTCCTTGACAGGCGCTCAGAGTCAAAACGAGCATCAGCAAAACGGCGGTTAACTTTCTCATCAATTTTCTTCTCCTCGATACAGGTTTATAATCATAAATCAGCAACACACCAATTTTAGTCACTTTTTCGGAATGCGGATAAAATAATTTTTCAACCGTAATGGGTGTTGATTGGCCGGAATTGAAATCCGATGGTGAAGATTAAGCATATCCATGAAATTCGTCCGCGGTTGGATGATGAGTTCAACCCCGGTACATTTGTCCCACGCACTCCAGCCATCGCGGAAGCCTATCGCTGGGGCAAAGAATTACACGCCGGTCAACTGCGCTTGAGCGGTGAGCCGTACTTTGAAACCCACTGCGCTTGGGTAGCCGCTTTTGTGGATAAACTGGTTGCCAACGAAGCCTGGACGATCGCCGCACTGTTACACGACAGCGTCGAAGATCAGGGGGAAAGTTTAGAACAAATCAAAGCCCACTTCCCCGGCCGACTAGGGGAAGAGGTGGCTTTTATCGTGGATGGGGTAACTAAAATCAGTGCGCCGCGCGACGGACGTTCCCGGGAAATGGAAACTCTCCGAAAAATTGCCCAGTACCGAGACCCCGGTGTATTTCTGGTCAAACTGGCTGACAAAAGCCATAACCTGCTCACTCTCCATCACATGCCCGCTCACAAACGGCAGCAAAAAGCCACCGAAGCCATTCGAGCCTACGGCAAACTAGCCGGCATCCTCAATTGTTATCGCTGGCGACGCTGGATTGAGGACCTCGCCTTTCCTTATGCCGAACCCGAAACGTACGCCTATGTCAAATCCATGATCGATTCCGACCCGCGGCTGGACTTAAATTTTATCAATCCAATGATGGAGCAGCTTGGCAGTCTCATGGAAAAGAGCGGCTTACAAGGTTCGATAGAAATCATCGTGAATGGCTACTGGCAATCGTGGCAAAAACTCCGCCGCATGGCTCGCGCTCGGAAAACCTCTATGAATTCCTTTCGAGATGTGAATGACATCATCAGCTTTCGAATGGTGATTGAGGATGAAGACGAATCTGCCTGTTATCAACTGCTCCCGCGGGTAAATCGCTTTTTAGGCCCCTACTTGGATCAAAACCGTTTTGATGATTATATCGCCTGTCCGCAAAACGGTTATCGAGCGCTGCAAATTACAGCTTGGCTGCCCGATCTGGGCGCTGTTGAAGTGGCCATTGCGACCAGGGATATGGAGGGCGAGAACCATTGGGGAGTCGTATATGCCATTCAGCATGGTAAAGATATCAGCCACTACCGCCCTGTGGAGATTTTAACACCCACGGGTGGAGCACGATTTCTTCCCGAAGGTTCAACTGTTCTGGATGCGGTGGCATCCATTCAGCAGGAATTTCTGCTCGATAAAATCAGCGCAGTCAAGGTAAACGGTGCCCTTGTACGGCTTTCTGACCGGGTTCACTCAGGAGATATTATTGAAGTCATCACCGACGGCACCCGCCAGGCGCCAACCGAAGAATGGCTCGCTTTTGCCAACAACTCCACAACTCGTCTTCTGCGTTCAGTTTTGGTTACCGAAGCCTTGAAAAAAAGCGCGGAAAAGGGACGACAATTGATCAAGCCGGTTCTGGTCAATCAAGGTATCCTTTCTTTGGAGGATGTACAGGTCCTTGATCCGGTTCGATTTGACATCCTGCTGGAAAATTTAGCCGCATCCAGTTTAGAAGATTTGTATGCCTCTGTCGGTTCCGGCGCCATTCGCGAACTGGATTTCGCTGATGCCTTAATCAACGCTGGCATCACGCACCAAAATCTGAATTGGACAACCATCTCAATTAGCGGCACGAAAAATGCCAACCGTCCGGGTGTCTTGGCACGGCTCGCCCATCTGGTTTCTCAGGCTGGCGGTAACATCCTCCGTTCGATCAATGACACCCAACCGGATGGCGGTTTTTACCTTCGTCTGGTCATTAAAAACCTAACCCCTGCAAAACGAGAAGCTTTACGCCTGGCATTTCTAAACGCCGATATTGAAATTGCATCGCTAGAGGTGGCCTGAGGTTCATGAAAATTGCTATTATTTCGGACACTCACAATCATATCGCCAATCTCCAAAGTGCATTAAGAACAATCGAAAATGAAAACATCCACACCATCATTCACTGTGGAGATGTGACTACCACCGAAATCCTTTCTTATTTATCTCCATACAGAGTTATTCTCACCTTTGGCAACGGTGATTTTACAAGCGGTGAGATGAAAGAAACTTTATTGAAAATGAACCCTGATTCCTTTGCAGGGATGGTTTTTCAGGGAGAGATAGATGGTTTGAGGATTGCAGTTAACCATGGTCATCATCTTGCTCAATTTGAAAATCTGATCAATAGTCAACAGTTTGATTGCATCTTCTACGGCCACAGCCATCGTCGCGAGGATAATTTGCATCGCAATACCCGAATGATCAATCCCGGCGCATTGGGCGGTCTGAGAAAAGAAGCAAGATCATTTTGTATTTTGGATACCCAAACCCGGCATACGCGATTTGTCTTTTTAGAATGACCCGCCTTCAAGCAATTTCGACTATAATCTGGATGGATGAAACCGATGATTACCCCCCTTGTCATTGCAATAGCCGGTGGTTCCGGCTCAGGCAAAACAACCGTTGCCTCGGAAATTTTAAAACGGGTTGGTTCGCACCGTATCGCTTACTTACCCCATGATGCTTACTACCGGGATTTGAAAGACCTTCCACCAGCCCAGCGAGAATTGGTCAATTTTGACCACCCCAATTCGCTGGAAACTTCCCTGATGATCGAGCATATCCGCAAACTCAAGAACTGGGAAGCGATTGAATTACCTGTCTATGATTTCACCACCCATACCCGAACCAATCGTACTGTCCACATTGAGCCGCAGCGCGTGATTCTGGTGGAGGGCATTCTAATTTTTGCTGAGCCAGCGCTGCGGGAGTTGTTTGATGTAAAAATCTTTGTGGACACCGACCCCGATTTGCGCTTCATCCGCCGTCTAGAACGGGATATCCGCGAACGCGGCCGCACCACCGAATCGGTTATTCGCCAGTATCTCAACACAGTTCGCCCCATGCACATGGACTTTGTTGAACCATCCAAACGATATGCGGATGTGATCATCCCAGAAGGTGGCTTCAACACAGTTGCTTTGGATATGGTGATTTCACGCATCGAGACCCTCCTGGAGAAAAAAGAACACAAGCCGAATGAGTAAAGAGACCCGCCTCAAAATTGCCCGCATTGTCGCCCTGGTTTTTGTGGTGGGTTTGACGATATTTCTCTACCTCAATCGCGAAAAAGTCCGCGAATTGGAAGCATTGGGTTACCCGGGTATCTTCCTAGTATCGCTGCTGGCAAATGCCACCTTAATTCTGCCTGTGCCGGGTGTTTTGTTCACTTCTGCCATGGGGGCAGTGTTCAACCCATTTTGGGTGGCTATTGCAGCGGGTACGGGCGCCGCGTTGGGCGAACTTTCAGGTTATCTGGCCGGTTTCAGCGGTCAAGGGATCGTGGAAAGATCGCAATGGAGTGATCGGTTTGAACGCTGGATGCGCAAGTACGGTCCCATCACGATCCTCGTGCTTTCTTTTGTGCCAAATCCTCTCTTTGATGTAGCCGGAATCACCGCTGGCATTCTCAAAATGCCCCTCTGGCAGTTTCTCCTTTTTTCGTGGATTGGAAAAGTGTTGAAAATGCTTTTATTCTCATACGGCGGATCTTTCGTGCTCAATCTCTTCCCCTTTTAGTGCTTTCTCGAACAAATGGAGGTAGCCATGAACCTACTGAGCCGTATTGATGATTATCTGGAAGATCATCTTGATCAGAGCATTGCGGAATTGAGCCGTTTTTGTGAACAGCCTAGCGTATCCGCCCAAAACTGGGGAATTGAGGAAACCGCCCGGCTGGTAGAAAAGATGCTGAAAAAACGGGGCTTCGAAACCCAAATTATCCCCACCGATGGAGCTCCGGTTGTAACTGCGTTCCGAAAAGGTCAGTCGGCGTGTACCGTTTTATTCTACAACCACTATGATGTGCAACCCCCCGAACCGCTCGAGTTATGGGAATCACCACCTTTCCAACCCACCCTGCGGGATGGGAAGTTGTTTGCCCGCGGTGTCAGCGACGATAAAGGCCACCTGGTCAGCCGGTTGTTTGCCATGGATGCTCTTCTTGCGGAGCAGGGAGAACTTCCATGCAATGTTCGATTGGTCATCGAGGGTGAAGAGGAAATTGGCAGTCCTAACCTTAAACCCTTCATGGAAAAACACGCTTCCGAACTAAGCGCTGATGCTTGCATTTGGGAATTTGGCGGGGTGGACCATCGCGATGTGCCGGTACAGTATTTGGGGTTGCGGGGATTATGTTATATTGAACTCAGCGTGGAAACCGCCAATCAGGACGTTCACTCCGGCCTAGGCGGGTCTATCTTTCCCAACGCTGCCTGGCGATTGGTGTGGGCATTGAATACCCTCAAATCTCCTGATGAGACGATCCACCTGCCCGGCTTTTACGAAAAAGTCCGTCCCCCATCCAAACGCGACCTTGAATTATACAACGCCATGCCAGAAACTGCTGATGAGTATCGCAACCGCTATGGAATCAAAGAATTTCTGAAAGGGATGACGGGTGGAGTGGAATTGAGAATCGCCGAGAGTATGTTACCTACCTGTACCATTTGTGGATTGACCTCCGGCTATCAGGGGCCGGGTTCAAAAACAGTTTTACCGGCCCGCGCGAGCGCAAAAGTAGATTTTCGGTTGGTGCCGGATCAAACCCCTGAAGAAGTTTTACGGCAACTACGTCAGCACTTGGACGAACAGGGCTTTGAGGATGTGCAAATTACTTACCTTGGTGGTGAAGCGCCAGCACGTACGGATCCGGATCACCCATTTGTCAAATTAGTGGTTGATTCTGCCAGAGAGGTTTATGGTCATCCCATGCAGATCATTCCGATGAGTGGCGGTTCAGGCCCAAACCATCTTTTCATGGAAGCCCTGCATGTGCCGATTGTAACGGCAGGGATTGGATACCCCGGTTCGCAGGCGCACGCGCCGAACGAAAATATCCGTTTGGATTTATACCTGAAAGGCGCCAAACATATTGCGCGTATCTTGCTTTCCTATGGACAGGAAATATCATCGATCTAGAAAATCTACTCTACGATGACCTGAAGCGGTTCCCCTACCCGAACGTTCAACTGTTTCTGCGCATTGCCGTTGACAACACAAACGCTCAAGTAACCGGAACTATCGAACATCGTAATGAGCGCACCAATTGGCGCTTCACCAAACGTTAGCACAAATCTTTCAATTGAGGTGTTGGCGACAACCACTTTTCGTATTCTATATTCGCCCAAATCGTCAAGTGTAAGATTGCTGATTAAGTTACCGAAAACATCTGCCATCAAGATCTGCGCCTGCCAGCCAGTTGACGTGCGTTGTGGTTTAGGTATGGCTACGCGCACAAGATTACCGCTTTCCAGCCTGCTTCCCAACTCATCTAGCGGTGTACCGTTTGCCAAATGAGCAGCGCACGGCGCAAAAATATCCCTGCCATGAAATGAACGACTCACTTCTGGAAGCCAGAATCGCGGTTCATTTAACTCCACTGCATGGATGAGTTCTCCCGCCTTTTCAGCGCTTTCCAACGGCAGGGTCAACAAGCCATTGTCCGGTGCGACAAAATAAAACTTACCGATTCGGGCTGCTATCGCTCTCCGCTGGGTACCGACACCCGGGTCAACCACGGCGACATGCACACTCCCTTCTGGAAAATATGAATAAGACTGACCTAGAATTAGAGCGCCTTGAAGCACATTTTGCGGTTCAACCCAGTGTGTGAGGTCAGCAATTTGAACACGAGGGGCAATCTTCCAGATCACCCCTTTCATGATGCCCACAAAAGCATCCCGGTCACCGAAATCGGTCAACAGGGAGATTACTCCCACGTTGGATACCTCAACTTTGGTTTTATTTCAATTCATCCGGTTTAGTCGCGGTCTTACGACCGTTTCCTTTGAGCCGGAATTCTTCGCGCAATTTTTCAATCCGCCGTTGCAGATAAGGTGAGAAAAAGCCAAAATATCTTTCCTGCAATTCTGGAATCATCCAATCCCGGCCTGTGATGGTTTTGCGACAGTTGGGAGCGCCACAATGGCACTCAAATTCGTCATAATCTGAAGAATCGCTCATCGCGTAATCGAAGCAGGCTTCCTCTCCAACTTCTATATCGCGCATGGCAACCAGAGAAATGGGCGAATCCAAACCGCAGTTGGGATTGCAGGAATGATTGAAGTAATCTGCTGGCTCGCCATGAGTTACTGGAATCAAATACAGATCTTCATGAATTTGAATGCCATGCGTCTGTCGGTCAATCGGCAGGTACTGCAGTTGTTCACCGGTCACCACCTGCCCACCCCACATGGCTAACAACTCACCAGCGCTAATTGGCTCAATTGCAAACAAACCAAATCCCCCTTTTTCAGGACACGGACGCAACTCCAATTTTGGAGAGCAATATGAAAATGTTTGAATCTCCATTTTTCTCCTTTGAAGAAATAAATAGAATGGTTAACCTCGCCGGAGATGCCCGGTCTTTGGTTAAAAATTGCCATGGTTATTCACCATGAGCCTGTCCTGGACAAACCAAACATGGGTTTGTCCACAAAAAAACACGCCATAACGACCGCCTTACCGCAAGTGAATCGAGGATCGCATCCTGCGGCGCAATGTCGAGGCAAAAAAATTGGCTCCGCTGTTCCGCTTGATGGAAAAGCGGCGCCAAAAATCATCCGGCCCGCCGTTTGGCTGCCAGATTTTTCGTTACAGCATTTTTAAGGTGCGTAACGGACAGACGCATGCCTTGCCAGGGCAACTTTCGGGTCAGTGCATATCGCAGGAATATGCCTGTAACCGGGCAAATGGATTGCAATTATTATAATCACATTTTGCCTGAATGGAAGACTTTAGCCGTTTTCAATTATTTTTGATCGAAGGATATCTACCGATTATTTGCATGGCGACGGCGTAATTCTGTCTCGATGTCTTCCAAGGTGATCCCTTTCAGCGACAAAAGTACCAGCACGTGATAGAACAGATCGCTGACCTCTTCCACCATCCGTTGCCTGCCCTGTCCTTTAGCAGCCAAAATCACCTCCATCGCCTCTTCGCCAATTTTTTTGAGAATTTCATCTTCCCCACTGGCAAATAACTGACAAGTATATGAACCCGCGCGCGGATTTTGACGACGCTCTTCGATGATGTTGCTTAAGTCATAAAGAAACTGCATAGTTTCAATACTCCATCTTGATAGAATTGTGAAAACAGGTAACCATACCCGTGTGACAGGTTGGCCCTTTGCGAACCACCCTCACCAACAGTGCATCACGGTCGCAATCCGTGAATATTTCCACGACCTGCAACACATTTCCGGATGTTTCTCCCTTCTTCCATAACGTCTGACGGCTGCGTGACCAGAAATGAACCTGCCCCGTTCTTTGAGTCAATTCAAGCGACTCGCGACTCATCCAGCCCAGCATAAGAATTTCTTGACTGAACGCATCCTGAATGACCACCGGTATCAAACCTTTTTCATCAAACTTCAATTGAGTTTCCTCACTCATCATGCAACTCCTTCTAACATACGCACCGGGATGCCTCGTTTTAACAGAAAAGCCTTGAGCTCCGGGATGCGGACAATCCCATCGTGGAACAGAGTTGCAGCCAGAGCCGCATCCGCTGCACCGGTCTCCAGTACTTCCGCAAAATGCTCCATTTGACCTGCTCCCCCTGAGGCAATGATGGGCACCGGCAATTTTTGGCTGAACGTCCGCGTTAGTGCAAGGTCGTAGCCGGCTCGGGTACCATCTCGATCCATGCTGGTCAGGAGAATTTCCCCTGCTCCTAATTCCACACCCCGCATCGCCCATTCCAACGCATCCAATCCCGTGGGCGTTCTGCCCCCATCTATAACAACCTCCCAATGGGGGGATCGCTCGGGATCGTTCACCATTCTCGCATCAATGGCCAGGACGATACATTGACTGCCAAATCGGTCAGCGCCTTCGCGAAGCAGTTGCGGATTGCGCACAGCAGCCGAATTGACACTGACCTTATCCGCACCCGCCAGCAACAATTGACGCATATCCTCCACACTGCGCACACCACCCCCTACGGTCAGTGGCATGCGAATTTCTTCTGCCACACGAGCCACTAAATCAACCACCGTCCTGCGCCCCTGCGGGGTTGCTTGAATATCCAAAAAGACCAGTTCATCGGCACCCATGGCATCGTATAGCGCTGCTTGGCGGAGCGGGTCGCCAGCATCCCGCAGCGAGATGAAGTTAATTCCTTTGACCACCCGCCCGTCCTTGATATCCAAACATGGAATGATTCGTTTAGCCAGCATTCGAAATCTCCTTTAAAACTTCGGATAGGCTCAATTCACCCGTATACAACGCTCGACCGATGATGACTCCTGCCAATCCGATGAGTCTGGCAGCCTGAATGTCCGCCATGCTGCTGACCCCACCAGCCAGCACAATTCGGAGGTCTGCGTCTATCTTCAGCCTGAGGGCTTCCTTAGGATTTGCCCCGCTCAACATACCATCCCGTTCCACATCGGTGACCATCACCCACCGCACACCTTGCCGAACCAATCCCTCTAGCCACTTTTCTGGTTGGATTTCACTGCTCTGCAGCCACCCGTGGGTTTGCATTTTTCCGCCTCGCAGGTCGAGACTCACTGCAATTCGTTCAGTTCCCCATCTCTGAAGCCAATCCAACACCGATTCAGGTTGGTTCACGGCTAAAGTGCCAAGAATGACCCGCCCCACCCCCATGGATACCAACCGCTCGATCACCTCAACCGAGCGCAAACCTCCGCCTACTTGAATTTTTGCCTCAAACTCCTTTGTAACTTCGACTATCTTCCGAATTGCCAATTCGTTCTTTCTCGCTTTTTGTTCATCACTAAATGCCCCGTCCAAGTTAATCACATGCAGCCACTTTGCCCCTTGGACAAGAAAGCGGCGAGCCACCTCTGCCGGATCATCGCTGAATACGCTTTCACGGGTTGGATCACCCATTTCCAGGCGAACCACTTTCCCATCCCGCAGGTCAATTGCAGGAAAAACTGTAAAATCGTTCATCTTTCTTTCTTCTTCAAATCTTGATAAAGTTTTTCAACAAAATTTCACCAACCATCTGGCTTTTTTCAGGATGAAATTGCACCCCAAACAATGTACCTTCTCCGATAATGCTACAAAAGTCATTCACATAATCCGTTGTCGCTAGCACAGCATCATTTCGCGCTGGTTCGCAAAAATAACTATGATTGAAATAGGCATAAAAACCGCTCGAAAGCCCCACGGTTAGCCTTGAATGCTGTTGAAGCCAAACCTGATTCCAGCCCGTATGGGGCACCTTCCAAGTCGAGGACTCTGCAAAACGAACCACTCGCCCGCCGAAAATACCAAGGCCTTGATAATAACCAAATTCCTCGCTGATCTCCATCAGAGCCTGCATCCCAACACAAATGCCTAGCAGCGGCCGCCCCAATTGAATAAACTCCCGTAGGGCATCGGTCAAATTTTTTCTGCTGAGCCCCTGCATAAATTCGCCAAATGCGCCTACGCCCGGCAGGATGACTCGGTCGGCTTTTAGGACATCTTCCGCCTGGCATGAAACCCGCGTTGATGACCCAATTTTAGTTAAAGCCCCGACTACCGAACGCAAATTTCCCGTGCCGGCATCTACAACCAAAACCTGCTCAGACATTCAAAACTCCTTTGGTTGACGGCACTTCATTGAAGCGGCGAGGTTCGATCCGGCTGGCAGCGCTCAGCGATCTTGCCAATGCTTTGAAAACCGCTTCCAACTGGTGATGCCCATCTTTCCCGTACAAAACCTTGACATGCAGATTGGAACGGGCTCGCAGGGCAAACGACTCTAAAAAGTGTTCCCACAAGCTGGTCGGGACTTTACCGATTTCTTCGGCTGCCCAGCGCGCCTTGATTACGCTGTAAGGCCGACCGGATAGATCCACTACCACCCGGGCAAGGCTGTCATCCATGGGTGCGTACTGCACCGCCATACGAACCAGCCCCTTGCGGTCACCTAACGCTCGGTCAAAGGCTTCACCTAGGACTAAGCCACAATCCTCGATCGTATGGTGGAAATCCACCCCCCAATCCCCCTCCGCTTCCAGCTGCAAGTCAAACAATCCATGAAATGCCAGCTGCGCCAGCATGTGATCAAGAAAACCTATCCCACTCTGGATTTTATACTGCCCCGTTCCGTCCAGATTTAACTCCAATCGTATTGAGGTCTCTCTGGTTTGGCGAATTATGGAAGCCGTCCGCCCTTGTGATTCGATCTGCGTATTCATCGGTTATCCTCCATCTCTTTCAAGGCTTGCATCAAAACCTCATGATCCTGCGGAAATCCAACACTTATGCGGATGTAGTTTTGCAGTAGAGGCGTATCAAAAAATCGCACAAAAATTCCTTTTTTCATCAGGTCGGACTTGACGGCTTTCGCAGAACGACCTTTGACCCGACACAAGATAAAGTTAGCTTGCGACGGAAAAGGCTCCAGCCAGTTTACCTGATGAAGCATGTCGAACAATCGTTCACGCTCCGAACGAATTTTCTCCACTCGTTCAATCAGACAGGCTAAGTCCTGAAGCGAAGCAATCGCTGCCGCGCTGGCTGCTACATTGACATTATAGGGTTGCTTCACTTTCCACAATACTGGCAGAATCCACTGCGGGAAAACGCCATAACCCACTCTGAGACCAGCCAGCCCAGCCCATTTGCTGAAGGTACGCAGAACAATCACATTCTCACGATCTAATGGTTGATGAATCTGCGTAGCCTTTTCACCCAATTGTCCTGCATCGCTGAATTCAATATAGGCCTCATCCAGCACCACCAGGGTATCCCATGAATACAATTCTTCCAGTTCCGGCAGGGTAAGCATTCGGCCATCTGGATTGTTGGGTGAGGGGAGCAAAACTGCGCGCGGTTTTTCCCGTACCACAATCCGCCGCATTTCTTCCAAATCTAGACTGAAGTCCGGCTTACGGGGAACTTCCAGCACACGTCCTCCATTGATCCGCGTATCGAAGGCATACATCCCAAAAGTTGGTGGCGCAACCAATACGGCATCGCCGGGAGTCAAAATCACTCTTAAGATCAAATCAATCAATTCATCTGCTCCGGCGCCCGCCAGGATGTATTCGGTGGGAATGCTCAAAAAGGAAGCAATCGCCTGACGCAAAGCGCGGCTCTCCGGGTCGGGATAGATATTCCCCCACCGCAATTCCGCCAAGGCTTTTCGTGCAAGTGGAGAAAGCCCATATGGATTTTCATTGGCATCCAATTTGATGATTTCCTCAGGCGCTCTGCCCACTCTCTCCGCAATCACCTCAAAAGGTTCAATCGGAACATAGGCTGGTACATGTTCAAATCGCTTACTGACAGATCTTTGAAGATCTTCAATCATTTTCTTCCTCCGTCCGATTCCTGAACGATGCTGACCAATGCCGGTGGTTCAGCCAAACTCAAGGCCTGCGTCATCCTCAAGCAACGCGGTGGTTCCTCATCGAAAATGTAGGTAACCGGAACAACCACCACGCCACTGCCTCCGACCGCCCGCAATTCATTAACCGCCCGATAGATCTCATGTTTCTCAACCACCACATGCACCGCATACCAATCCCCGTTCCCTTGCGGGGTAAAAACCGGTGAAATGGTTGGCCCCTGCAAGCCATGCAGTGTACTGTGTTCGAAAATCCGTTGAGCCACTGCCCGCGCTGAAGGCCCGCGCATGTTAGCAAACACTGAGTAATTGGTATTCCCCCGCAGAAAGGCCTCAATCAATTCAAGCAAGTTCCGTGCAAGCGCCTGGGCTGCTTCACTCTCCCTTAACCGGTAAAAATTAGCAATCAGGACAGCCTGAGAATGAAGAATTTGCCCACCTTTGACCACCTTCAAGCGATTATCTCTCAGAGTTTGTCCGGACGCTACAAGGTCGCTAATCATATCCGCATAACCGATAGCCGGCGCCGTTTCCAACGTTCCTTCGGCGGAAATGAGGGTGAATGGAATGTCATATTGGCTCAAGAATTGGCTGGTCAAGCGTGAAAACTTGGTTGCCACCCGCAGCGGACGCCCTAACCAGCCAGCATAATTCTGCAAATCCTGCATAGTTTCCACGCCCTCCCAGCCTTCCGGAATCGCCAAACTTAGCGCACACCCGCCGAAGCCCAGCGCTTCATGCAGTACCAAAATTGAAGTCGGATGCGGTGATTTTTCCATGACCATATCCAGACCCGTGATTCCAAAGTCCACGCTGCCATCGGCCACACTGGCAACGATGTCGCCTGGTCTTTGAAAGAGAACTTTCAAATCCGGCAAATCCGGTAGCACTGCCTCATACTGACGTGGATTGGGTTTATACACCCGTAAGCCGCACGATTCCAAAAAACTGAGCGCTTCCTCGGATAAACGACCTTTTGATGGGAGAGAAATTCGAAAATTCATCCTGTACTTTCCTCGAAAAAGTAAAATGAAAACCCCCTGCCGATTGGCGGGGGGTTGTTGTAAACTAAAATACCTTATATAACCACTCACCCAATCGGACAGCGGAGGTTTAGAATGAAATGATGATGATGATGGAGAGAAATGGGAGACAGCACATCAGATTTCATATTTTTATTTTACTGATTGGGTGATGAAATTGTCAAGCAATTTGTCTGCTGAATTGCGGAAAGGATTGTACACACCCCGCCTTATGTTCTTTTAGCAACTTTATGTAAGCCATTACGTAAATGAATCAGAAATCAGAAAGGATCAAAGACAATGGACAATCGCCCTGGCTGTTTATCAGGATTATTGAAATTGTTTCTTCTTGATCGGCTGTTCGATTGGTTACAATCGAAAATCGGGTTTGGCAGTGGCTCGTGCCTGGGATGTGGCTGTGGCACAATACTGCTTATTTTATTCATCCTTCTGGCGCTCTCTGTAATTACCGGTACCGATTGGTTTAGAATCGGCTTTTGAGTGTTTTAAATTATACAAGTATAGTCTTCTCGCCTTGAAATTAGCGGATTCAGGTCAGGTGGGAGTAGAATCAAAGAGCCACCGAAGGGACTCGAACCCTTGACCAGACGTTTACGAAACGCCTGCTCTACCGTCTGAGCTACGGTGGCGTGCCCCAAATTATACCAGTACACCTTTTGTTCGGGCAAGGAATTTTTTCATGAACATCGCTATGATTTCATACCACACCTGCCCTTTGGCTACGCTGGGTGGGAAAGATACGGGCGGAATGAATGTCTATGTGGCTAATTTGACCCGTTTTTTAGGGCAAGCCGGCATCCACGTGGATGTGTTTACCCGCTCTCAAGATGAACATGTCCCGCATGTGTTGCACAATTTAGGATATGGCAACCGAGTCGTTCATATCCCCGCCGGCCCGGAAATTCCTCTTCCCAAAAAAGAACTGGCCACCTACCTGCCTGACTTTGTTGATGGCATTTTCAACTTCACCACCTCCAAAGGGCTGCGGTACGACATCATTCACAGCCATTATTGGATGTCTGGCATTGCCGCAGAGCAGTTGAAAGCTGAGTGGAATGCGCCTATCATCCACATGTATCACACGCTTGTCCTCATGAAGAACCGAATCGCCCGTTCGCCGGAAGAATTAGAGGGAGAGTATCGTCTGGAGGGTGAAAAACGAGTCTTGCAAATCGCCGATCGAATCATCGCAGCCACCCCTGCTGAAAAGTCTCAATTGGAATTTCTCTATGGTGCAGATTCAAAAAAATTGAGCGTGATTCCGCCCGGTGTAGATTTGAGCCGGTTTTATCCCATCCCTCGCGATGAGGCACGTGAGGTCATTGGCGTACCCAGTAAAAACCGCATGATATTGTTTGTAGGACGGATCGAGCCACTCAAAGGGTTAGAAACCCTCATTCGAGCAATTGCTTGGATGCAACAATCCACCGAATTACTTTGCTGCCCTTACTCATTGGTGATTGTGGGAGGAGACCCGGAAGAAAGCGAGTTGAGCGTTAATGCAGAAATGGCACGCTTGCAAAATCTCGTAAAAAATCTTGGCTTACGTGATTTTGTACTATTCCTCGGTAAAAGAGATCAGGATTCACTTCCTTACTACTATTCCGCCGCGGATGTGGTTGTCGTCCCTTCCCACTACGAATCCTTTGGAATGGTTGCTTTGGAAGCGATGGCCTGTGGTACACCAGTAGTAGCCTCTCAAGTGGGTGGCTTGGCATTTCTGGTGCAGGATGATGTAACGGGGTTTGTCATCCCAGACGGCGAACCGGAATTACTGGGAGCGCGGCTCAAAGAACTGATCCTTAACCCGGCGCTCCGCGATCGCTTGGGACAGCAAGCAAATCAAGTAGCCCAATCCTACTCATGGGAACGGATTGCGGATGAAATTAAGTCAGTTTACCTGGAAGCGCTTAACACTTCTTCCGTAATCAAACACCGGTCACAACCATTCTTCTCGACTTTATGAATCAGCAACTCTCAAAGCGGCATTTGAAAGAATACAATTAATACCATCAACGTACAAAACCAAACCCCTGCTGCAGCCCAGAGATGATGAACGCGGCTTTCAGCCTTCAGGAACATCCACAACAGGAAAAAGATCAGAGCCGAAAGAGCAATAAAACCGCTCAGGTAGTAACTCCACTGAAAGATCTTAAAACTCTCAATTAGAAAGATGTGGAGACCCAGCCAAAAGCGCAATGTCCACTCCACCAAAAACACAAAGACCAGAAATCTTATTCCCAGTGGAAAGACAGTCTTCCACAGCGTCGCTACAACCAACACGGCTAATAGCAGCATGACCGCCTCAGCCTCAATCGAAATTGCACTCTCCCCCAGGCGCCCAGTCGTGCTGACCGCGAACCACAACAACAGTCCAGAAATCAAGCCGTACCAAGCACGTGTGATGTCGTCAAAACGCATGTTAACACACTTGCCCAGTGAATAAACTCCTCCTGCCAGAATAATCAAAGTGTAAATCAGTAAGCCCGGTGTTCCAAACATCACATAAACCGGGATAAAGAGCAAATTGAACAACAGCGTAAGCAGAATCATCACCAATGCCGGCAGGACACCGTCATATAGCTTGCTCTTCCAAATCCTAGGCCCAAACCAATTCTCCTCAACAAACAAGGCAGGAATGTTTAACCGGTTTCTCTTGGAGAAATGATTCGTATCATTCATGCTATGCTCGTAACCAGAGAGGGCGAAGGGCTGCCTGCCCGAGTACATGGTGGCATCTTTTGGATTAATTGAATTTTGTACTGACTGCAAACGTTTCATCATTTAGCCTTTCCCGCCTTTTCTTCCAAAACCTTCGACGCGGAAAACTCTTGGTTAAATACTAAATCAAAGCACAACAGCAATCAATCATCGGAACTTACAATTAGTTTTCAGTTTGTAAAAGGTGGAATTAGGGTATATTACCGCTCACGATGTTACCGAGGGATTGTCTAATCTCAATCCATAACCACGCACAGTGATCAGATACGAATGATTGGGATCTAACACCGCAAGACGATCCCTCAAGCGTCTCACCAAAGCGTCTAGAGCCTGTTCTGAGACTCCAACGGCTTCCTCATCCCCCCAGACAGCCAACACCAGATCCTGCCTTGAAACAACCTTTCCTTCGTTATCATACAGCGCTTCTAATAACCGAAACTGAGGTACAGAAAGCGGTGGTAAAAGTTCCTGACCATTCACCCATACGCGACGGGATAATTTATCCAACAATAACCTTTTGTTAAGTTTTTGATCCAACTCTTCAACAGGTAATTCAAATTCAGTACCCAAGGGTAGAGTTGAATCAGAACTGAGATAAACAAAATACTGAACCAGCGCAATTTGAACAACATCCCCATCCTGAAGGACAATCGGTTCAACAACTCGTCTGCCATTTCGGTATGTGCCGTTTTTACTGGAAAGATCGTGTAAGATAGTTCGATCCGCACGCACTTCAAAGCGGGCATGATAGCGAGAAACTTGGCGATCTGGTATGACTAGATCACAATCTTTTTCGCGTCCAATCGTCATTCCATCAAAAATATCCCAGCGTTTGCCATTCAGCGGTCCGCTTTGTGCAATCAAAATTGGTTGTTCTTCAGCGTGCGAATCCACAGCCCATCTCCAAAATTCAGGATTGGGAATGATTGCCTCACCCAGTAAGGTATAATATATCAAAGAATCAATACTTTGTGTAAAAGTATTCCGATGACATTCTGGTTCCACGCCGAGGAAGATACCAGAATGCCTGAACCCCTCAAAACGGGATTTGACCAATGCCCTTGCCTCTAAAATCGGGAGAAGTCTTACGAGGCCGCTACCGCATTGTCCGAATTATCGGGCAAGGTGGGATGGGGAGCATTTACCTTGCCGATGATTTACGCCTTGAAGGCCGCCAGTGCGCCCTCAAGGAAGTGGAACACGACCGCTCACTTCCACCGGATTTGCTGCAAGAGGCAAGAGATCAATTCTTCCGCGAAGCAACGGTTTTGGCACGGTTGGATCACCCCAATTTACCCAAAGTCTCCGACTTTTTTTCCACCGGTACGCGCGACTATCTGGTGATGGATTATATTCCCGGCAGAGACCTGCGCTCTATTATGTTGGAAGCTAAGCAAGAAAACCGATTTCTTTCAGAAGCGGAAGTACTCAATTGGGCTGACCAACTGGCAAGCGCGCTTTCTTATCTTCACAGCCAAAACCCACCCATCCTTCACCGCGATATCAAGCCTTCCAACCTGAAAGTGACTCCCAGTGGTTTATTGAAATTGGTAGATTTCGGGCTGGTCAAGGTCCTTGCCCCCGGCGAGGTGACCATTACTGTTCTTCAAGGACAGGGTACTGCACTATACACCCCGTTGGAACAGTATGGTGGAGACAGCGGACACACCGACGCACGGAGTGATATCTACGCCTTTGGGGCAACACTCTACCACTTGCTGACCAATGAACCACCAGCCGACGCCCGTGAACGTTTCCTCGACCCGGGACGATTGATTCCTCCCCGCCAAATAAACCCGGATATTTCTTTGCGAACTGAACGGTGTATTTTATGGGCTATGGGGCTACATCCTGACGAACGTCCCGACTCGGTAGAGACCTTCCGAAAAACCCTGCTGGGAGATCGCCCCACCCTCCCCCGCCTAAAAACCGATGTCGTCTCCCCGTGGAGTTTTATCAATTTTCCCTTGGAACAGAGCATGATCGCCCTTACAGCATTCTTGATGTTAATCAGCCTGATCATTACCTTGATTCGTTAAGATTTTCGAGACAGTTTTGGAGATTTTTGCAAGCGCACCTGCCATGCCCACCCAACAACCCAGCCACAGATTAATCCGATCAGGCTACAAACCACAACACCCCAACGGCCTGCTTTTTCGAATGCAGCCAGGGGCACAAACCAACCACTAACCAAGTATAGATACCCCACAATTCCACCAATGACGGCCATCATTCCCCATCGGAAACCCCATCGCAGCGAAACCCGCCTTTGTCCAATAAATCCAATTCCCACTCCGCCTCCCCCTACAATCAAAAGCATAATAATCCAATCCACAATACCGTAATCGAATGGCATTTCGGAAGGCTGCTCTGTCTCTTCCGTTGGCTGTGGCGTTGGAGTAATGGTCGGGGTCGAAGTCAGGGTGGGTTGCGGAGTTGGAACCTCAGTGGAAATATCGGTTTCACCGCTCAAGGTATTGATAGTGATGATTTGAGAAGTCATCGCTGGCTCGCTGACTACGCGAATTTCAATAGTGGATGGCAGATTGATCCGGTAACTTGCTCTGGCGATCCCACCGGTCGTGATGGTTTCAATTTGTTGAGTGGTTCCACTCTCCCCCAAGGTATTGATGATGAAACGGACAATGGTGCCATCCGGAACCGGGTTGCCGTTTTGATCTATGATCACCCCAGTCCTAAACGGTACCACATCTCCTACTTTGAACTCAGGGGTTTCGGTTGGTTGAGGAGTAGTCGTGGTTTCCACACTTTCAGAAGGGGTGGGAAAATCAAAATAAAGCGGAATAACCTGCAACGGGTTCGGAGAGGTTGCGCGGATAATATCATATCCAACACCGGGAATGGATACAGGTGATGCTCCATTGGCGCTTTGTTCTTGAAATAAAATTCGGGCAGCCGTATCCACAAATGACGGTGCTTTGCTGTACAACCCATAATAGGCAGTCAATTTAGCAATGTCGGTGGCATCCAGTAAATAAGGCGCTCCAAATGCAAACACGATCACTTTCTTATTTAGAATCAAATCAGGGCGCTCATTCAACAATCGGCGCAGGGCTTGTGATTCCGGGCGGGAAGGGTTATCTCCTGTTAGCGCAAATACCACCCATTCGGCATCCGCCAAATTGACCCCCAAAGCAGCCAAACCTTCCGGACTATTCAAATAAGTGTTTAGATCAAGGAAAGTATAAGAAAACAAATAACCCTGAATGATCGAACCGCCTGCCGCAGGGCCATACAAACGAATGACTGCATTTTTGAGACTATCCGCCGAAAGTATCCACTGATCTCCACAGGTGCTGCATTGTCGGGCACTTACCACATCGGTGAAAAAGATGATCTGATCGCGGCTTACCGGGGGGCGCGGCAAGCGAATATTGAGCTCTGCAGCGGAAGGGCTTATGAGCGTTGCAGCCTTTCGAGCGACTTCAAGCGACACCGACTGTGAACGTCCTACCTCGGAAAGTTGTGTTGCCGATGGCAGTACCCGGTCAATTCGGAATTCGCCGAATAAACGCAATTTCAACCTCAAAATCCGTTCCACTGAAAAATCAACCCGCTCGGCAAAAGCCGCATCTTCGCGATACTTTTGAGCAAAGGAATCCAAAACCCGCATGATGGTAGAAACGCTATCGTTGTCAGTTGGCTCGATAAAATTGTTGACGTAAAGCAAATCATTTCCAGCCAAAAATGCGTTTCTGGCAACGGCACGGGCATCAAAGGTCTGGCCGGTTGGATCATAGAAACGTCGCACCGCATTGCTCCCTAGATTATCGCTGACAATGACGCCCCCTTGCTGATACCAAGTCGCCGCCGGTTCAAGAGTTAATACCTGACGCATAGCGTCGGCATCCAAACTAACCGGCGGCGTAATTTCGCGGATATTTTCCTGTAAACCCTGGTAACGGATGTGAGAAACCATCACCCCGTCAACCCGCGCTTTACTTTCCGCATCTGCCTGCATGGACGTAAAAAAAGGAGCCAGTTCAATTTGGCGAAGCGCATCCAGCGACTTGCGGACAGTTGCGACTTCCTCCTCCGGCAAACGATCCGAGGCTCCCCGACCAGGAAAATGCTTGGCAATAATCGCCATTTGATCCCGGCTGCCTAAATGAAGGCCGCGCACATATGCTTTTCCCATCTCACCAACCCAAAAAGGATCGCCACCAAACGTACGAACTCCAAGAGTGTTTGCGGAAGTTGCGGTAACCTCTAAAACATCCAACGATGGCCCTAGATAGAGGTTAAAGCCGATGGCACGCAGTTCCTTTCCCATCACATTGCCGACAGCCTCAGCTATCGAGGGATTCCAGGTGGCTCCAACTGCCATTAGACTGGGCAGAGAAGTCATCCCATTAAAAATTTGATCGTTGGGATACAGGTCTCCTTCCTGAGAAATTCCAATAAACAACGGGATGTAAGGTAAAATTGGTTGATTCGTCGTCCGATCTTGGGTTTGAGAAGCATCCCAAACATGATTCTGCAAGGCCCGAATCAACTCGGCTGCTCTTGGCACGGTATTACCCGCCACTTCAAAATTATCGTTGTCGGCACGCAGGACAACACCGCCGACTTTATAATCAACGATCAACTTATAAATTGGAGAATCGCGGCGAGCATCGGTACCTTTGAAGCTGACCAGAAACAATTGACCCACTTTTTGCTCAGGTGTCATCTGATCCATGATCAGCCGCACGCGACTGTCCAGATCACCTTGGGTATGACTCGCAGCCTGCGCGCTGGAATTTGGCAAAACCGCATGAGCAGCCTGTCCAACAGCAAGCGCAATGAGCAATATGAAATTCATCCATTTCTGGATTGAGGGATAAAACTTTTGCGCACTCACATTCGATTCCGGATTTGTTGGGCTACGATGGGATCATCTGTAAAGATTCCATCAACCCCATCCTCAAACAACCGTTGAATATCCTGCGGATCATTTACCGTCCACACATGCACCCGCCGATTACGCTGATGCTGAGTTTGAATAAAGGCTTTGGTAGCATCCCGTAAATAGGGATGAACGATTTGCGGAGCAAACCACCTGCCAATGAAGGAGCGGGCTAACCATCCCGCCAATCCTTCTAGCGCCAGAATCCCAACCGGGCATTCGGGTAAGAGCCGGCGGATTCGCCATAAATTGATCGGATTGAACGATGAGAACAAAACCCAGTCCTCTAAATGATATTGCCGAACTAATTCCGCAACTTTTTCCGGCAACGGATCGCGCGGGGTGGCATAATTCGTCAACTCAACATTAATGTAAAGTTTCCCGCCTAACTCCTCGAAAACCTGCCGCAAAGCCGGTACCGGCTCTCCTCGAAATTCCTCTGAAAAATGGCTGCCTGCATCCATTTTTTGAAAGTCGAGCAGGCTAAATTGTCGCACTTCGCCTTTTGCATTGGTGGTACGATCTACCGTTGCGTCGTGAATAACGATTACCTCGCCGTCAATGGATAATTTTGCGTCCAACTCGATTGCTTCTACCCCTTGCTGGGCAGCGAGACGAAAGGCTGCCATAGTATTTTCAGGAGCATACGCAGACGCGCCACGGTGAGCAAAAATAATGGGTTTAGGCAATTCAAAAAGTCGATTCATAATTCAACAAAGTAGGACTTAACCGCTCGGTCAATCAATTCTTTGGACATTTCCGGCTCCATCCCAAGGTATCGAGAGATATCTAAAATCTGATCACATAAATCTCTGGGATGGGATGCCCGCAACTTTCGGTTTGCTTTGATGTAATACTCCTGCAACAGATAAGCCAAACCTTGATCGTTATAGGCTACACCTTTCTGGGCTGCCACTCGTTTGAAAATTTCGCGGTACTCCTCATAAGTCGGATCGGTGATTTCAATTTTATGGCGAAGCCGTCGTAAGAACGCTTCATCTACCAGCTCTTTTGGCGGCAGATTGGTCGAAAAGATGACCAGTACATCAAACGGCACCTCGAATTTTCTGCCGGTATGCAAACTCATGTAATCAATTCGGTTTTCAAGCGGTACAATCCAGCGGTTGAGTAGATCGCGTGGTCTTACTTGCTGACGGCCAAAGTCATCAATCAGCAATATGCCGCCGTTAGCCTTGATTTGGAAGGGCGCTTCGTAATATTTCAAGGTGTCGTCAAAGACAAGATCCAGCCCCGCCATGGTTAACTCACCGCCTGTGACGATGAACGGCCGTCGTATTTGCACCCAACGCGGATCGCGCCGCACGGTCGAACGCAATCCTCCTGTGCCTTGCATGGAGGTCTCTTCCTCGCCCGCCAGCTGATGATTGACCGAATCATACAAGGTTATCACCTGGCCATCCACATAAATGGCATACGGAATATACATTTTCTGTGCCTGAATCAAATTGCCAATGGCACGCGCAATGGTCGTTTTTCCATCACCTGGAGGGCCGTACAAGAAAATAGATGTTCCCGAGTTAACCGCTGGCCCTAATCGCTGGTAGGTATCTTCAGAAATCACAACATGGGAAAGCACTTGCCGCATCACGCGATTGGTCACTTGCAGTCTGCCGCGACTCTGCCGGCGTATGGCATCGTTGTACATTTCCAACGGAACGGGCGCAGGGCCGGCATACTGCGAACGTTCCAGCGCTTCTCTCGCCCTTGCAATACCAGCTCCGGTTATGGCGTATATGTAGGCGCCTTCCCCAACCCCAGCCTGGGAGGAGCGCACTTCAATCAATTTTTCCCGCTTGAGTGCATCCAAAATCTGACTAAGAACACCGGTAAACGGCAGGGCTATTTCTTCGGCCAGCTTGAATCCGCTCATATAACCCTGGAAATAAAATATTTTTAAGGCTAAATCCTGCAGCCACAAAGGATTCAGACCAGTATCCTCGATGGTATTGATCGGTGGGGGTACAAAAGGGCCGGTAGGCACGGGTGTAGCAGCTGATGTTGGCGGGCGAGTAGCTTTTGTCATCCTACCCCTCCAAAGAAAGTATTAAGACCGAATCACTTCAATTAAGAGAGCAAAAAAGTATCCAATCGATAACCAAATTATAGCACGCCGCAACTTGTTGAATTGAGCATCATCCCTTATAATTCCGGACATGAAAATTTCAGTGATCATTCCAGCATACAACGAACGAAATACCATCTCAGAGATCATCCGCCGTGTTCAAAAAACGGGACTTGCCGACGAGATTCTTGTAGTGGATGACGGCTCCAAAGACGGCACGCGCGAAATTTTGACCGATCTGGAGCAAAAAGGAGAAATCCGCACCATCTTCCATGAAAAGAATATGGGTAAAGGAGCAGCCGTACGAACCGGCATTCAAAGTGCCACCGGGGATGTAATCATTATTCAGGATGCCGATCTGGAATATGACCCACGTGAATACCCCAATCTGTTACAACCGATTCGCGATGGGATTGCCGATGTAGTGTACGGATCGCGTTTTTTAGGGGCAGCCCGCCGTCCGATCCTATTTTGGAACATGGTCGCCAACAAGTTGTTGACCATGATCACCAACATTCTTTACAACAACATCCTCAGCGACATGGAAACCGGATACAAGGTTTTCAAACGAGATGTGATCAAAGATATTCCCTTGCACGCCCGTAGATTTGAATTTGAACCGGAATTTACCGCCAAAATTCTCAAGCGAAAAATCCGCATTTACGAAGTTCCAATTGCCTTCAACCCGCGCGATTATTCAGAGGGAAAGAAAATCAAGCTGTGGGACGCCTTTGAGGCCTTATGGGCCTTGATCAAATACCGCTTTGTGGATTGATCAACCCGACCGTCACTTACTCACTGCCCGCAGGTTTGATATCCACCACATTGAGTTGCAAACTTTCCCTTCCGTTATAGTTGTTTATTTCGAAACGGTAAAGGATGTCAACTTCCTTCGGCAAGCCGGTTTCCATCCAGTGACCTTGGCGGAAGGCAACCGCATCATAGGTGATCCGCCCATCGGTTACTGAAAATTTTAGGTGCTTGCCGTCCGTACCAATTGATCTTGCGTTGGAAATGCGTACACTGCGCGAAATGAAGTGAACCTCCGGATTATCCATTCCGGTTGGCTCTAGCAAAGACAAGTACTTTAAGAATTCCGGATGCAGTTCACCCAGCGGTAACTCCACGTCTGCCCGCAGTACGGGACGTAAATCCAGATCACCCAATTGATCCATGGCAATTTTCGCTAGACGCTGTTTGAGCTCGGTTAAGTGATTGCGGTGGATGGTAAACCCCGCCGCCAGCGCATGTCCGCCGTGATGCACCATCAAGTCTGCGCAGGTATCCAATGCCCGGGTGATATGAAACGCTGGGATGCTCCGACAGGACGCTCGCACAAACTCCCCATTCATATGTCCAACCACTGCCGGGCGGTAGTAACTTTCGGTTAACTTCCCCGCTACCAGACCCACTACGCCCGGATTGAAACTTTCATCAAATGCAAACAGGATTTCTTCGAATCCTTCCATCTGAATAAGTTCTTCAGCCCGTTTTTGCATTTCTGTGGTGATTTTCTGCCGATCGCGATTTTGGTCGTCCAAACGCTGAACCAGTAAGCCGATTTGTTGAATGTCCTTTTCCAGAAGTAGTTGGTAAGATGCCAGTGCCGATTCGAGCCGACCGGCGGCGTTCAAGCGCGGCGCTAAACCGAATCCAATATCCGCTGTGTTCAAAGTTGAAAGGTTCAACCGGGCAGCCTGTGCCAAAGATCGCAAACCTGCCCGCCAGCCGCGTCTCAAAACTTTCAACCCAGCCCTCACCAGCATCCGATTCTCCCCAGTGAGGGGGACAACATCGGCTACCGTCCCAAGGGCCACGAGATCCAAACCGAATCCATCGTATGGCAGTTCTTTCCTGCCCTGCCGCAACAAAGCATGAGCAATTTTGTGGGCAATCCCTACGCCAGCCAGGTTTTTCTCAGGATACTCATCACCTTTTTGTTTTGGACAAATCACAAATTCTGCGGAGGGAATTTCCTCCAAAGGGTGGTGATGGTCACTGATGATTAAGTCCAACCCAATCTGTTTCGCATGTTCTGCCTCCCGCAGCGAGCGAATCCCACAATCCACCGTCAACACCAGCCGAACGCTCTGCTCCCGTAGAAAACTCAATGCTTCGATGTTCAAACCATAACCTTCTTCGAACCGATTGGGAATATAAGCGATGACATTTCCACCCAGTAATTGGATGGTTTCGACCAGTAAAGCCGTGGCGCTGACTCCATCCACATCATAATCCCCGTAAACTGCAATCGTTTCGTGATGATCAATGGCAAATAAAAGCCGTTCCACTACACCCAACATGTTCAGCAACAACATCGGGTCATGGAAATCCTCACCGGGATCGAGAAAAGTCATCGCCTGATCCCGATCGGTAATTCCCCGGTTGTACAATACTTGACGGAAGAAAGGCGGATAATAACTTAAAGCCTGCTCGACCTCGGCAGGTATTTTCTCTGCTAGTTTCCAGCGTTTCAAGGCAACTTTTTGCATTATTTAATCTTTCCTGTCATCTGAGTAGAAAAATTTTCGCGTCAGCCGCTCCGCCATTCCGCAAACCACCTCGTAATTAACCGTTCCCCAGTCTGTGGCTAAATCCTCGGCGCTGCGTTGCAACCCATTCTGCATACCGATTAATACCACCTCGTCTCCGGCGTTGACGCCTTCAATGCCATCCAGCGAAATCATACATTGATCCATACAAACTGATCCAACCACGCGGGTTTCTTTTCCACCTACGAGTACCTTATTGCCCATCACTCTGCGAAAGCCATCGGCATAGCCAATCGCAATCGTTGCAATCTTTTCCCTCTTTTTTGTACGGTAACGATGGTTATAACCAACCCCTTCTCCTTTTTCCAGTTCACGAATACTGGTAATCCGTGTCTTAAGGGATAGAGCCGGCTTGAAGGTCTCGGGAAGCATTGTTTCGGGTGATGGATGTAGACCGTACAATGCAATTCCGCAGCGCACCATGTCGTAAGCCGCTTGTGGAAAATTGAATACAGCCGCAGAATTGGAGGCATGAACCATCGGCGGCCTGAGCCCCGCAGCACTGAGGCTGGAAATCACGCTCTCGAAAACTTGGATTTGCCCCTCAGTTGTGTCCAAATTCGGCTCATCCGCCCGCGCGAAGTGGGTAAAAACACCCTCTACTTCAATTCCAGATAAACTGGAAAGCCAACGGATAAACGCCACCGTTTCTTGTGGGGATACCCCCAAGCGGTTCATGCCGGTATTGACCTTGATATGCACCTTTACCTTCATCCCGCGTGCCTGAGTCAAGGCAGAATACTGCTGTGCTGTTTGTGAATCAAACAAGGTTAAACGGACATTTTCCTTTGCGGCTTCGATCACATGCTCCGGTGCGGTGTAACCCAGCACCAGAACAGGTGCCATGATCCAATTCCGCCGGAGTTGAGCCGCCTCTTCGAAGCGAGCCACTGCCAGCCACTCACCCCCTGCTTTGATCACCGCCTGTGATACCTCGATTAACCCATGACCATACGCGTTGGCTTTAACGACTGCCGCCACTTTTGTCCCACTAATCCGGCATAATTCGCGGTAATTGTTTTGAATTGCGCTCAAGTCAATTTCCAGCCAAGTTGTAGGAGCAGAATGATTCATGCGCACAAGTATATATCGGGCTTAACTTTCCTGCAAGCCGCGCAAGGTTTGCCAAATCTCCGATTCAGGCTATAATCCGTTGGACTTTATCAATCTGTTTCGAAAAATTGGTGGAATGACGACTTTCAACTTTCAATTCGAATTAATTGGAAAAGATCACCATGCCCGTGCCGGGGTTTTCCACACTCCTCACGGTCAACTTTTGACTCCGGTCTTTGCGCCGGTGGGCACTCAGGCAACGGTCAAAGCTGTCACCCCAGCCCAATTGAAGGAAATTGGCGTAACGCTGCTATTAGCCAACACCTACCACCTTTACCTGCGCCCCGGTTCTGATCTGATTTCCAAAATGGGCGGTTTGCACCATTTTATGCAGTGGCACGGCCCAATTCTGACCGACTCCGGCGGTTTTCAGGTATTTTCGCTGGCAGGAATGCGGAAAATTGACGAAGATGGGGTGACCTTCAAAAGCCACATAGAGGGCTCGATCCACCGCCTTACTCCCGAAAAAGCCATTCAAATTCAAGAAGAATTAGGCGCTGACATCATCATGGCGTTCGATGAGTGCGCCTCCCCCTATGATCGTCCATACAATGAAGAAGCCGTACGACGCACTCATCAATGGGCTGAACGCTGCCTCGCCGCTCAAACCCGCTCCGATCAGGCGCTGTTTGGCATTGTCCAGGGCGGCATTTTTCCAGACCTGCGCGAGCAGTCCGCTCGTTTCATTTCTTCGTTGGGTTTTCCCGGCCACGCCATTGGGGGGCTTTCGGTTGGCGAAACAAAAGATGAAATGCACCGCACGCTGGAATTAGTCAATCAAATTCTGCCAGAAGACAAACCCCGCTACCTGATGGGTGTCGGCTCTCCCGAAGACCTGATCAACAGTATTCGGCGTGGTGTGGATATTTTCGACTGTGTGCTGCCAACCCGGTTAGCCCGTCATCAGGCTGCTATGACCCGTCGTGGGCGTATCAATCTGATGAATGCGGTTCATGCGCGTGATCCACGTCCAATAGATGAAAATTGTACCTGTTACACCTGCACCCATTTCAGCCGGGCTTACTTACGCCACTTGATCGTTACCAAAGAAATGCTGGCCGCCACCCTTATCTCCATCCACAACATCGCCACATTGGTCAACCTGGTGCAGGATGCGCGCCAGGCAATTCTCGAAGGCGTTTTCGATGAATTCGCCGATGACTTCCTCGCCCATTATTCAACACCGGAGAAGAAGCCAGCATGAATTTTTTCCAGGCGTTTATCCTTGGCATGATTCAGGGAATCACCGAATTTCTTCCCGTTTCCAGTTCAGCCCACTTAGTCTTGACACCCTTTTATTTCGGTTGGCAAATTCCTGAGGAACAAATCTTCCCGTTCGACGTTCTGGTTCAGGTTGGCACCCTGCTGGCGGTCATCATCTATTTCCGCAAGGATCTGCTGGTCATTCTGAGCGAAGTCATGCGGGGATTACAGAGTCGCCAACCGTTCACTTCTCCTTCCTCCCGATTGGGCTGGTTATTGGTGGTGGCCAGTTTACCGGCTGGCTTCGCAGGTATTTTGCTGAAGGACACTGTAGAAGCAGCCTTCAAAAGTCCGGTTAGCGTTGCTTTCTTCCTGATTGGAACTGCTGCTTTACTATGGTTGGCTGAAAATCTTGGTAAGCGAGATCGTAATTTGTCTTCGGTCAGCTGGTTCGATGCGCTTTGGATTGGCATTGGGCAGGCGTTTGCCCTCTTTCCCGGCATATCCCGCTCCGGAGCCACCATTGCAGCCGGCATGACCCGCCACCTTGGCCGACGCTCTGCGGCGCGTTTCTCGTTTCTAATGTCCGTTCCCGTTATGGCTGCGGCTGGTTTGGTGGGCTTGGTGGATTTGTTAAAAGTACCCCATTTAGTAGCCTTTCTGCCAAGTATGGTTACGGGTTTTGTTACGGCGGCAGTGGTCGGCTATTTGGCTATCCATTGGCTGTTGGGTTTCCTCGCCCGCCATTCGTTGAGATCATTTGCCATTTACTGTCTCACACTGGCAGCAATTACCTTGATTTTTTCTTATGCGGGTTTATAAAGTTACCCTTGTTGGGTTAGTTCTGCTGCTGATTTCCGCTTGCAGTGCAGAACCCACCGCCCTGCCGACCTCAACCCCCATCCCTGTCGTTCAGGTTCGATTAGATCCTGTGGTAGAGTGGCTTAGTCCTGTCATTCAAACCTGTAGCCAAAACATCCCAGAGCGCAACTGGCTTGTTCTATCCACCGATGCCCAACTGGAAGACTCCGCCGAAACTTCCGTTCATTTTTATTGGGATTTAGAAGCGCCCTTTTCGCAAAACGCCTATCTGATTACGAGCGACACCGTTGAGGTTGTGACCCATCCGTCTCTCCCGCTCCGTGACCTGACCCTTTCCGATCTCCAGGCAATCTTCACCGGCAACCTCAGCCGATGGGACGAAATTGACGAAAACCTGCCATCTGCTGAAATTCAAGTGTGGCTTTACCCGCAATCCAGCTCAATCATGGAAAATTTCCTCCACTGGAGCGGTTTATCCCCACAATCTTTATCACCGCTGGCATTTCTTGCTCCTGACCCCCTCCAAATGCGCAACACTATTGCTGAAAATTCTCTGGCAATCGGTATTCTAACCAAGCGCTGGGCAAATGAGCAGGTGAACCTCGTCAAGATTGAAAATGAACAAATGGTTCGCGAATTTCCTTTAGTTGCGGAATTAAACAAAAACGATCCCTACGTACAGGAATGGTTATCCTGTATTCAAAACCAGATCAGGCACTGAGCCCTCCCTTACCTGTGTTAAAATAATTAACCCTTGAGGAGGTCTAATCATGCCAGTGGTGTTAATTTACCGACAACAAAAATTAGAGGTTGAAGACACTCTCACAGTCCGAGAAGCCCTCCAAAAATTGGGGTTGTCACCCGAAAGCCACCTCATTGTCCGCAATGGCGAACTTCTGAATGAAAACGATACCCTGCGCAACGGCGATGAAGTCAAAATCATTTCCGCAATTTCCGGAGGCAACCGGTGACAACCATCCGCTGCCACAAATGCCCACAACGCGCCGTGATTCGGATGCGTCAGCATCGCCTTGCACTGTGCAAAGACCACTATCCGCAGTGGTTTGTTGAACAGACTCAGCGATTTATTGAAAAATATCACATGTTCACCCATCAGGATCGAATTTTGGTGGCAGTTTCAGGTGGTAAAGATTCACTTGCTCTGTGGGATGTTCTCTGGCAATTGGGCTATGAGGCTGAGGGTTTGTACATCAACCTCGGAATAAATGGCGAACTTGCCTATTCACATCAATCCGAACAGGCTGCCCGAAAATTTGCCGACGAGCGCGGTTTGAAACTGAATGTCTACCATGTGGAAGAACAGCGTGGCGAGTCGGTACCCGCGATTGCGCTGCGCACCCACCGCGGCCGTCAAAAGCCTTGTGCAGTTTGTGGCCTGATCAAACGCCATACCATGAACCATATGGCACGCCAGTTAGGATTCAATGTTCTGGCTACTGCTCATAATCTCGACGACGAGGTATCCTTCTTATTCGGCAATTTACTCTCCTGGAATCTGCGCCAAATTCCGCGCCAATCGCCGGTTTTGGAAGCCGAGGAAGGTTTTGTGCGCAAAGTTAAACCCTTCATCCGTTTTTCAGAACGCGAAACAGCCGCTTATTCGATTGTGCGTGGAATAGAGTACATCGAAGAAGAATGCCCATTCGCCGAAGGCAGCAAACAACTTCAATACAAAGATCTGCTCAACCGCCTTGAAGAGCAACAGCCCGGTGTCAAATTGCGCTTTCTGATTGGATTTTTCAATGCGATGGAACAAGGCTTCATTCATCCCATCGAAGACGAGCAGGGAGAAGACATCCTCAATCCCTGCCCGTCCTGCGGTCAGCCCACTTCCACGGGTGGCTTATGTGCAACCTGCCGCTTGTTTGAAAAAAACTGACTTAAGTTTCAAGCCGTTTCCAGGAATCGTTCAATCTCCCAGTCAGAAACCTGCATTCGGAATTCATCCCATTCCGTCCATTTAGCGCGCATGAACGCATCGTACAGACTGGATGAAAAGGCGCTCTTAATCACCTCGTCCTTTTCCAGTTCTTCTAACGCCTGACGGAGCGAACCGGGCAATTCAGCAACCCCGCGCTCGCGGCGTTCTTCAGCATCCATTTCGTAAACATTCACATTATTTAGTGGCGCGGGCGGTGTTAATTGGCGGTCAATCCCATCCAAGGCTGCTTTCAGCATGGCGTTGAAGGCCAAATACGGATTGCACGAAGGATCTGGGCAGCGCAACTCAGCGCGAGTGGCTTTGTGCATGCCGGGCGTGTAGCGCGGAATGCGAATCAACGCCGAACGATTGATTTGTGCCCAACCGATATACACAGGCGCTTCATAACCCGGCACTAAGCGCTTGTAGGAGTTGACCGTTGGCGCAACGACTGCGGAAAGTGCTCGGGCATGGGTCAATTGCCCGGCAATAAATCCATACGCAATGGTCGAGAGGTGGAAGGGGTCATTTTCCGAAAAGAACAGATTGTTACCTTCTACGTCAAAGAGCGACTGATGGCAGTGCATTCCCGAGCCATTAATCCCAAAGATGGGTTTGGGCATGAAGGAAGCAATCAGGCCGTGTTGAGCGGCAATAGCTTTGACCGTATATTTCAAAGTCACCACATTATCCGCGGTTTTCAAGGCATCTGCAAAGCGAAAGTCAATCTCGTGCTGACCGAGAGCGACTTCGTGATGACCGACTTCGACTTCCAGTCCCATTTTACTTAGCGCTTCCATCAGCTCGGTGCGCACCCGCACCGCCTCATCGTTGGGAGAGAAGTCAAAATATCCCCCCACATCGTGCGGGACAGGACGTATGCTTTCGGTTCCATTTCGTCGGAAGAGGAAAAACTCGGGTTCAGGGCCAACATTATAGACCCAACCGCGTTCATCCTTCAACTTTTGAAGAGCGCGTTTTAAGTTTCCACGCGGATCGCCACTAAATGGAGTACCATCCGGATGGTAAATATCGCAAAACACTCGGGCGCGCCTTAAGTCGGGCGGCGACCAGGGCAGCACAGCATAGGTTTCGGGATCAATTCTCAGGTGCATATCCGATTCCTGAATGCGGGCAAAGCCCTCAACCGAAGACCCGTCAAACCAAACGCCGTTCTCAAGCGCCCCTTCCAACTGGTCAATCGGCGCATCCACCGATTTTACAGACCCCAATACATCAATGAATTGATAAGATATAAACTTGATATTGTCTTCTTTTACTTTTTTGAGTAAATCTTTGGCGTCCATCGAACAACCTCCTTTGGGATTTAAAGAATATAGGGCATGCCGGGCATGCCCTTCGTTGACTGGAATCATCAAGCAGCTGCCCTTCCAAAACGTACATCGGTTAAGCCGTTGGCTTTTCCGGCCACTGCGCTGGCTTTGGTTCGAGCGTTACCGCCGGGTTTCAGCCAGACGCTTCTTTTGGAAGGGAGAAAGGAGCCTGTGACCGGGCTCCAGAGGCATCCGCTGATCCTTCGATTTTCCCCTATTTTGCAGGGTTAGCGCTCTCTTTGCAGAGAGGAACCTCCACCTCGTCATCCTGTCAATTAAAGACAGGACTCAGCCGCTATTTCTCCGTATATTTTGTTTGAAGTTGCCACGAATTGGTAATATACTATCAATTTCAATTCCGATTGTCAAGATGCAATTTGTAAAAAGTTGATTAAATCCTTGACGAATAGAACAAATATACTATAATGAAATCAACAATTGCTCCGGCAATGCCATCCCATTTTGGCAGATAAAGATATAATCATATTAACCAGAATCTTTCAGGAGATCTTTCATGGCGCGCAAAACCCCTTCTTCTACCCCTTTACCGGCTGGCGGCGGTAATCCTCAGGATGATGCCCGCAGAGCCATGCTAGACAAAGCTCTCGGCGATATTCTCAAACGCTATGGCGATGGCGCTATCATGCGGCTTGGTGAAGCCCAGCATTTGGAAGTCGAAGCCATCCCTACCGGTTCGCTTTCTCTGGACATTGCGCTGGGTGTTGGCGGTATTCCACGTGGAAGAGTTACGGAAATTTTCGGCCCCGAGTCCTCCGGAAAGACCACGCTTTGTCTGCATCTGGTTGCCGAAGCCCAACGCATGGGGGGAACAGCTGCCTATGTGGATATGGAGCACGCCCTTGATCCGGCTTATGCAGCCCGCTTAGGAGTTGACATTGACAGTTTGTACATCTCCCAACCCGATACGGGCGAGCAAGCTCTTGAAATCACCGAAACATTGGTTCGTTCAGGGGCAATTGATCTGGTCGTGATCGATTCGGTTGCCGCTCTGGTGCCGCGTAATGAAATAGAAGGGGACATGGGTGACGCGACAATGGGTATGCAAGCTCGCTTGATGTCTCAGGCCTTGCGTAAACTTTCCAGCGCAATCAATCAAACCAAAACCGCAGTAGTATTCACCAACCAACTCAGGCAAAAAATCGGGGTGATGTTTGGCAACCCCGAAACGACGCCGGGTGGTCTGGCTTTGAAATTCTACGCATCGGTTCGCCTGGATATTCGCCGCATTCAATCCATTAAGGTTGGCGCTGAAGTGATCGGCAACCGCGTACGGGTTAAGGTGGTGAAAAACAAAGTTGCCCCGCCCTTCCGCACTGCAGAATTCGACATCATGTACAACGAAGGTATCTCAAAAACTGGCGACATTCTCGATCTTGCCACAGGATTGGATATTATCACCAAACGAGGGGCTTTCTTCTCTTACGGTGATATTCGTCTTGGTCAGGGACGCGAAAACGCCAAAGAATTCCTCCGCCAAAATCCTGAACTTGCCCTTGAAATCGAGAACGCAGTACGTCAACGGGCGTTGGGTGGTGAAATTCCGCTTGGTTTCGCAGCCGATAGTGGTGATGAGGGCTTTCCGGACGAAATTTAAACGCTACGCCATGAAAGATTATGCGCCATTGGCGAGAGAGTTTTTTATCCGTTTTTTTCTCATTTCCCGTTTCAAACGGGTTTGGTTGAGCACAGCCCTGTTGCTATTTCTACAGGGCTGTGTTTTTACACCCCCTCAGCGTGTCCCTCCACCCGCAATCCAGTCACCTTTCTTTTTAGCGCCCACCTCTGCGCCCTTCTTCATTGAACCAAATTTCATCCCCGAACACCCCCAACCAACGCCAACTTTACCTTGCGTTGATTCGCTAACTTTTCTCAATGACTTAACCATTCCAGATGGCAGCATCATCCAAGCTGGTGCGTCTATTGACAAGCGTTGGGAAGTCGAAAACAGCGGTACATGCAACTGGGAAAGCGGATATTCCCTGCGACTGATTGCCGGAGACGATTTGGGCGCTGGAACCCAACAAGCCCTCGTTCCAGCCCGGAGTGGTACCCGTGCTGTTATTCGCATTCTATTTCAAGCTCCTTCTGAACCGGGCAATTACCGCAGCGCATGGCAAGCCCACAATCCTGAGGATCAACCCTTTGGGGATCCAATATTTATGGACATTGTGGTTGAACCCTGATCTTTGTTTCCGAAGAAAAAAACAAGTCTTAAATTAGTTTGATTGCAAGAATAGCCTTTTTTCGTTTCGATTTCCGTTACAATAGAATCATGCAGGTCATTCTGACTCATGAACAAGCCGACTTTGACGCGATTGCCGCTTTACTGGCAGCCCATATTCTCAACGAGCGTGCCCTTCCGGTTTTACCTCGTCGGGTGAATCGCAACGTGCGCGCCTTCTTGAATCTTTATGGCGCTGAACTTCCCTTCATTGAGGCTCGCGACCTCCCGCCGGAAGACATTGAAATCGTAACGTTGGTAGACACTCAATCTCTGATAACCCTCAGGGGAATGAAAGACGACACCCTTGTCCACGTGATTGATCACCATCAAGCCCGCGAAGACTTACCGCCCGATTGGACACTGGTTATTGAGCGCGTTGGCGCTACAACCACCCTTCTGATAGAAGATATCCAAGACCACAATGGCCCACTGAATACCTTGCAGGCAACCTTGTTGCTGCTGGGTATCTATGAAGATACGGGCAGCCTGACTTACAGCAGCACCACACCGCGCGACTTGCGTGCGGCTGCTTTTTTGCTGGAACAAGGCGCCAGTCTCAATTTGGTGGATGAATACCTTAACCCGCCACTCTCCGAACAGCAACGTGAATTGTATAACCGCCTCTTGCAAAACGCCGAAAATCTGCACATTCATGGACAACACATCATCATTGCCAAAGCAGATGCCCGTGACATCAATGAGGAAATCTCCAGTATTGCCCACAAGCTGCGCGATTTACTCGATCCTGATGCTTTGTTCTTACTGGTCAAAACGGCAGAGGGCATCCGCATCGTTGCTCGCTCCACCACTGAGCGGATAAATGTAGCCCAGACCGTTGGACTTTTTGGCGGCCGTGGGCACGAAAAAGCCGCCGCTGCGTTGATTCGCGCCAGCGATAAAACTCCCAGACCCTCCGCAGATATCGAGGAGATCTACAATCGTTTGGTGGAAGTGCTCCCTTCCATTGTTCAACCCGCAATAACCGTTGGAAAGATCATGTCCCGAAATCCTCGTGTTTTGAAGCCGGAAACATCAGCGCAGGAAGCCGCTCGCTTGATGCAGCGCTATGGGTATGAAGGTTATCCGGTTGTCAAAGAAGGTCGAGTGGTGGGCTTGCTCACCCGTCGAGCAGTGGATCGCGCCTTAGCCCATAAGCTCAATCTGCCCGCAATCAGCCTCATGGACGCTGGCGAGTATTATGTTACTCCTGATACTCCCTTGCCTTATCTCCAACAACTGATGGCTGATACCGGCTGGGGGCAAGTTCCAGTGGTTGATCCGGAAACTCACCAAATCATCGGTATTGTCACCCGTACCGATTTGCTCAAGCAAATCGGACGAGAAGATACCATTCAGACGGAAAGGAAAAATTTCGCTGACCGCTTGGAAAAGGCTTTGCCCCCCGCCCGGCTGGCCTTGTTAAAGACCGTTTCCGAAGAAGCCCACCGCCATCACTTACCAATTTATGTGGTCGGCGGATTTGTGCGCGATCTGATTTTGGAGCGCCCCTCGATTGATTTCGATCTCGTTGTGGAGGGAGATGCCATTGCGCTGGCGCGGGCTTTGGAAAAAAAATATGGCGGTAAAGTAACCAGCCATAGTCGCTTTGGAACCGCCAAGTGGCAAATCAGCGCAATCCGTTCCAATCTCGTTGAAAAAATGAAAGCCGAAAGGGAGTTGAAAGCCGAAGACTTGCCCAACTCGCTAGATTTCATCAGTGCCCGCACCGAGTTCTATAACTATCCAACCGCGCTGCCAACGGTTGAGCGAGGCAGCATCAAACTTGATCTCCATCGGCGGGATTTTACGATTAACACACTGGCATTGCGTTTGGATGGTCGCCATTATGCCACTCTCTACGACTACTGGGGCGGCATGAATGACATAAAGAAAAAACTGGTTCGCGTGCTCCACTCGCTTTCCTTTGTGGACGATCCAACCCGCATGTTAAGGGCTGTTCGCTTCGAACAGCGATTCAATTTTAGGATCGAAAGTCGTACCCTCCAATTGATGAATGAAGCCCATGACCTGCTAAAACAGGTATCCGGTGACCGAGTGCGCCACGAATTGGATTTGATCCTCGCCGAAGAAAATCCCGCCAGCGCCCTCAGCCGCTTGGAAGAATTAAACCTTCTTACAGCAATTCATCCAGATCTGCATTGGAATTCTTCTACCTCACATGCTTTGTTGCGAGTTCTCAAAGAACCCCTCGACCCGGCCTGGCAGCTGCCTGAGTCGCTTGGCAATCAACCCATTCGGAATGCGCTTGCCTACTTGGTCTGGTTGATTCCTATCCCACCCGAGAGCAGCCGTGCCATTTGTGAGCGATTGAAACTGAGTCATCACCTGCAAAACGCTATTTTGGCGGGTAACCGCCTGATCGCCGAATTACCCGATTTAGTCGGACAGCCCCCCAGTCGGGTGGTTGCCCGCCTTGAAGAAGCTCCGTTACCTGCTCTGTATGCCATCATTTGCCTTTGCCCCGGCAAAGAAATTTGTGACCTGCTCAACCGTTACGCCACTGAATGGAGGAAAATCCACCCAATGACAGATGGCTACACGTTGCATGCCATGGGCATCGAACCCGGCCCGGTTTACCGCCGCATTCTCTGGGCATTGCGCGCCGCTTGGTTGGATGGAAAAATCACCTCAAGGGAACAGGAAAACGCCCTTTTGAATCAATTGGTCTATACTCAAACGATTCAATGAAATGACTGCACAAATTTTACCCCGCGATTGGATGGAAACCGTCATTTTTCGAAATGTCCGTAAGGAAGATCTGCCCGCCCTCGAATGGGATGGGGAATTCTCTCATTTCCGGCGGGTTTATGCAGAGGCCTATGAAAGAGCACAGCAGGGTTATTCTATCCTGTGGGTAGCCGATCTGCCCGAAAGGGGCATTATTGCACAAGTTTTCATTCAATTGATTTGCAACCGCAAAGAATTAGCCGATGGAATCAACCGCGCCTATTTATACTCTTTTCGTGTTCACCACGATTTCCGAAATCAAGGCTTGGGCAGCCGTATGGTCCGTCATGTGGAGGAAGATTTACTCCGGCGAGGTTATCAATGGCTTACGCTAAATGTCGCCAAAGACAACTTAGATGCCTTACGCTTGTACCTGCGGCTTGGGTTTCACATTGTGGCTGCAGAACCCGGTATTTGGTCGTATGTGGATGATAAGGGTTTTCGGCGGACGGTCGAAGAACCCGCCTGGCGCATGGAAAAAAGGTTATATTAAAAGCACTCATTTCCTTTGCAATTCACGGTACAGTTCTTCACCTTGAACGCCTGATTGTAACAGTTGTTCTGCCCAATCCCTTTTGAACCATAAATTCAAAACTTCTTCCTGTTCACTGGTAAACTGAATGCCGATGTAGCCCGATTGTGTTCCCGGCAAGGTAGAAAGCGGTATTCCTAAAATGATTTCCAAAACGTTGGCGGTAAGATTCCCCAAATCCATCTGGTTGGACAGACTCTTCACCCTCACAAACAGACGGATATCGGTTTGCATAGCAGCGAAACGGACAATTTTACCTTCTACAGTTACACAATTCTCGCCAAAGGCTTCTGCAACGACCTCCACATTTTCAAATTCAGCCTGCTTGAGCATTTGCTCAATTCTTCTACTCTCGGCAGGTAAAGGTTGAGTTGCCCACAGGTAGGCGCAGGGAAGGGCATCTGAATTGGTTGAAGGAATCGAGAGGCTTTCCGTTCCAATATCACTAGTTGTGGCGATTGGGATGACCAAATCGGGCGGCTTGTTTGTAGTCGTTTCCGTTAGGGCTTGAAGGATTTGAGGAATTTGACCGGAAATCAGTATGGACGCTATAAAAAGCGCGCCAGCCAGTAGAGCCAAAGCATTCTTTTTTTTCAACATCAATCCTTATGAAACCACAACCATACCGACGGGCGGGTTTGTCTTTCCCAGCCTTCGGTTCTGCGAATAAGACGCATAAATGACAAAAACTGTTCCACATCCCTCTCCTCTATCCCATGGGAGTCATCCGGTGACCTTCGGTAATGGGCATACAGCAAGTAGTCCCCTCCTTCTTTGAGCAGTCGTTGAATAGGATCGAAATACTGATCTCGATCCCTGTTTTCCAATTGGTGGAAACAGCCGATGTCCAAAATCAAATCGAACCGCGGGACTGTATAATGCACTTCAGTCACACTTTCAACCCACAACTCGGCTTTCAAGCCATGCTGATCCAACTTTTTGTGAGCCAGAGCAATCGCCAGCCTTGAGAAATCCACCCCACAAACCTGCCAACCGGCTTTTGCCATCGTGACCACATTCGTCCCTGTGCCACAGCCTAAATCCAAGGCGCGACCCGGAGAATGAGTAGATAGGTATTCCAACAATTCAGGCGGGGATACTCCCGTATCCCAAACTGCCTTCCCAATTAGATAAAGCCAATCAAACTTCCAGCGTCTGATCCAAGACCTCATAAGGAAATTTTAGCCCCAATCCGAAATTTGGTCACCCCAGATTTTACGGCTGCTGATATAATAGGCGGGGCTTGCGGGAAAGAAAATCAAAAATCAATAAGTCCGCTTTGACAATTTGACCCTCACGCCTTAAAATAAACCAGTTAATTCCATGTAATGCAGAAGGGTTTGTTTCATGAAGGAATATACCACTGAGTCTATCCGTAATATCGCCCTCGCCTCTCACAGCAGCGCTGGCAAGACTATGCTGGCAGAAGCCATGCTCCACCTAACCGGAGCAACCACACGTCTTGGTAAGGTAGAAGACGGTACGACCATCTCTGACTTTGACGAGGAAGAGATTCGTCGTGGAATTTCACTCTACACGAGCGTACTCCCCGTCGAATATCGCGATGTCAAAATCAACCTACTGGACACGCCCGGCTACACTGATTTCATTGGTGAAGTGATCTCAGCCTTGCGTGTTGCGGATGGCGCCATCATCGTGGTGGATTCGGTCGCCGGCGCAGAGGTGGGTACCGAAATCGCCTGGAATTACTGCAACACCTTTCAATTACCGCGCTTTGTGGTAATCAACAAGATGGATCGCGACAACGCCAACTTCCAAAAGGCGTTGGCTTCCATTCAAAACTTAACCGAAACGCGACTGATCCCCGTTCAACTGCCGTGGGGTGAAAAAGCCAGTTTTCAGGGTGTCATTGACCTGATCACCATGAAAGCGTACAAGGGTGATGGCAAAACCGCCGTGGATATTCCCGCTGAGTACCGTTCAGCAGCCGAAGAAGCCCGCTTCGCCCTTGTTGAGGCTGCTGCCGAAGGCGAAGATGAACTGCTCGAAAAATACCTTGAGAGTGGTGAACTGAGTAATGAAGAGGTAATTCGTGGTTTGAAAGCCGTCATTCGTCAGGGCAGTTTCGTACCCGTATTCGCCACTTCGGCTACAACCGAAACCGGCATTTTCCGCCTGCTGGATGCCATTGTTGATTTCTTTCCCTCCCCTGCGGAAATTCCACCAGTCAAGGCAAATGGTAAAAATGGTGAAGAAGAACTGACTGCTTCCGATTCCGGCCCATTGGCAGCCTATGTATGGAAGACAACCGCTGACCCCTTTGTGGGTAAACAAACCTTTTTCCGCGTTTATTCTGGCATGGTCACTTCGGATAGCCGGGTATGGAATCAAAACAAGGGTGTTGAAGAACGTTTTGGCACCGTCAGTATCCCGCGTGGAAAAGAAAATATCCCCGTAAAAGTAATCCATAGCGGGGATATTGGAGTAGTTCCCAAACTTTCGGAAACCGTTACCGGAAATACACTGGTTGACAAGGCTCATCCGCTTACACTGCCTATTCCGGAATATCCCAATGCGCTTTACCGGGTTGCTATTTTCCCAAAAACGCAGGCCGATTCGACCAAAATCAGCCCCACTCTTACCCGTCTATGCGAAGAGGATATGACCCTCTCGTGGTACAACGAACCAGCCACCCTGCAAACCATCCTGCAAGGGATGGGTGATCAGCACATTGATGTCGCTATTCGCCGGGCTGAAACCAAATTCCAGGTCAACCTGCTGATTGGCGAACCCAAAGTGCCCTATCAGGAGACAATCACCCGCAAAGCCACTGCCATGTACCGCCACAAGAAACAAACCGGTGGTGCCGGTCAATTTGGTGAGGTACACCTGCGGGTTGAGCCCTTGGCAGATAAGGATTTTGATTTTACCTGGGAAGTGTTTGGCGGTGCGATCTCCCAAACCTATGCCGCCTCCATTCAAAAAGGCATCCAAAACGTCATGAAGGAAGGCGTTCTGGCCGGCTACCCAATCCGTGGCGTGCTGGTTGCCGTTTACGACGGTAAGGAACATCCGGTTGACTCCAAACCGGTCGCTTTTGAAATTGCCGGTCGCGAGGCGTTCAAACTGGCTTTCAAAGACGCTGGCCCAGTTTTGTATGAGCCTATCATGAATGTCCAAATTATCGTCCCAGAAGAGAACATGGGGGATGTGCTGGGCGATCTCAACACCCGTCGAGCTCGCGTGCAGGGTATGAACACCGAAAAAGGCCGCTCGGTCATTACCGCCACCGTTCCGCTGGCTGAAATGCTGCGCTACACCACCCAGTTACGTTCCCTGACGGGTGGGCGCGGTATTTTCAACATGGAACTGGCTGGATACGAGATGGTTCCGCCGCATATTCAGGCAGAAATCGTTGCCCAACGCCAGAAAGAACTGGCTGAAAAACGCGAAGAATAATTCCCAAAGAAGAATTAAGAGGTTTGTTTGTGCCTTTCAATCGGCGCGGGCAAACCTCTTTTTTTATTTTTATGATAGGCTTAAGAACGTGGACAACATATCAGACCCTCTTCAAATTTTTTGGGATAATCTGCTTTCGCGCAATCCTTCTCAAATTAGGAAGGCGTTCTTGAGTTTGGATAAAAACTCAAAACAAGCTGTCATTGCCCATTTACAGAAAATGATCAGCGAACCTGGCTGGCACGTCGAGCAGGTAAAGTCAGCTCAGGCAGCTCTCGAAACCATTCAATGCTTGATTCGAAATGACTGCAGAGAAAACAAACCATCCATCTAAATCATTTCGCAACAGGGTAGCCAGCGTCATTATCTTTCTGTTTGTATGGTTATCGCTGGCATTCGGGATTCGTCTAGTTAGTGGGGATATTATTCTCGGCGCAGATTATTACACTTTTTATACTGCTGCGAGAATGTACCTGATGGAAGGTAAAAACCCCTATTCTGACGAAGTAACACAAGCAGCTCAATTAGGCATTATGGGTAGGTTGGCAAATCCAGATGAGGATCAACTTGCTTTTGCATACCCTTTCTTTATGTTGTTTATTCTTTTTCCTTTTTCGGGGTTTGACATAGCTGTGTCTCAAGCTTTATGGATGAGCCTAAATTTACTGGTGTTTCTGACTTGTCTTATGGGAGTTTATGAGAAGGAAAAACTGTATCCGCTGCTTGGTTTGACATTTTATCCTTTTTGTTTTGGAATAATTCTAGGCAACGTTGTCAACTTAATCTGCGTTATTTTTTTATTTGTATTCAACATCCTAATCCTAAACTATAACGAGATTAAGTCTTCTACCCAGTTATATCTTGGGTTTTTGCTGTCTTGGACAATTATCAAACCTCAAGTTTCTTTGTTGCTTCTACTCTATGCGCTGTTGATTTGCGTTCGACATAGGTATTTTTACTCATTACTAGCATTTTTTTTGTCAGCATCAATTCTATCCTTTTTAAGTTTCTTGTTCTCGCCTGATTGGATTATCGCATGGATTAGCCAACTGCAAAAATATGCCGCCTACAATCAATCACTGCCAGCCTTCTTGTTAGCATCATTAATGTCTTTTACATCTACTTCTCCATCTATTTGGGCAATTTCTCTGCTGGTGATTGTAATTATGCTTCTGTTTTCATGGTACCGACTGACAACACCATTAGAACAGGTCAATAAAAAAGAAGCCAATTACAAGGATTTATTATTCCTTGTAATTCTAGCAATTGCATCTGTATTCCTCATGCCTCGCACATTATCCCACGATCAACTTTTACTGATGATAGGACTTTTCATTGGAAGCAGGCCATTCGTCCGCTATTCACCTGTCCTATTGAAGTTTAGTTGGGTATTCTTGTCAGTTTTATCTTGGATAACTTTTGCAATACCAATTTCTGAAAGGGTATCCTCAACAAATGTCATTTTTCCATTGGTATTTTCGGTTACTTGGTTGATCCTATTCATTTACCTTTACAAACGCCACAAGCCAGAGGTTATCGGCAATGCACCTGCATGAACTGATCACCATCATGGATCAATTCGTTCGCGATAAAGGCTGGTACGCCACGGACAGCCCGCGACCTCAAACGCCACGCAACATTGCCATTTCCCTCTGCCTCGAAGCCGCTGAGGTTCTGGAACACTTCCAATGGTCAGAAAATCCCGCCCGCCGCGAAAAACTCGCCGGCGAACTGGCTGATGTTGCTCTGTATCTTTTCCAATTGGCTCACCTGAGTGAAATCAATCTGGAAGAGGCCGTCCTTCAAAAAATCCAAGAAAACTACCATCGCACATGGGATCAAGATCAAGTAAAATAAAGAACATTCAACCGGTATGAAAATCACTGTATTTGGCAGTTCAAAACCACAACCAGGCCAACCCGCGTACCAAACCGCCTTTCGATTGGGACAATTGATTGCCGAGGGTGGACACACCGTTCTCACCGGCGGTTATATGGGGACAATGGAAGCCGTATCACGCGGAGCAGCTGAAGCCGGCGGCCATGTGATTGGTGTCACTTGTGAAGAAATCGAACGCTGGCGCAAAAACGGTCCCAATCCGTGGGTTAAAGAAGAATGGCGCTGCCGAACCTTGTTCGAAAGAATACAACGCTTGATTTACGGTTGTGATGCTGCCATTACCCTGCCCGGCGGGCCGGGTACCCTGGCTGAAACAACCCTATACTGGAACCTGCTCGTCATCCAGTCCATCCCTCCCCGACCATTGGTATTGGTCGGCAACGAATGGAAAACCATTTTTAAAACCATCCGTGAAGAAATGGCTGAGGCTGCCAATCACAGTGATTGGGAAAAACTTCTTTTTGCAAGGGATGTTGACGAAGCCTATCAAATGGCTGTCAATGACAAATCCACAAAATCAGGATAAAGTTGCATGAGCACTGACAAATTACCCACCCGAAATGAAAATTTTTCCGAATGGTACAATCAGGTCATTCAGCGTGCCGAAATGGCTGATTATGCCCCGGTGCGCGGCTGCATGGTCGTCCGCCCGTATGGCTGGGCCTTGTGGGAAAACATTCAGCAGGCGCTGGATAAACGGTTTAAGGCAACCGGACATGTCAACGCTGCCTTTCCCCTGTTTATCCCCATGTCATTTTTGGAAAAGGAAAAACAACACGTTGAAGGATTTTCTCCAGAACTGGCAGTTGTAACCATTGGAGGTGGGGAAAAACTGGAAGAACCTCTGGTCGTCCGTCCTACCTCGGAGACGATCATTGGCTATATGTACTCCAAATGGATCAAGTCCTATCGTGACTTGCCGGTTCTTATCAATCAATGGGGTAATGTCGTCCGGTGGGAAATGCGTACCCGGCTCTTTCTGCGCACTTTGGAATTTTTCTGGCAGGAAGGTCACACAGCCCATGCCACCGCCGAAGAAGCCGTTGAAGAAACCGTTCGCATGTTGAACGTTTACACAGATTTTGCAATCAATGAAGCCGCGGTCCCCGTCATCCCCGGCAAGAAAAGCGAGACGGAAAAATTCGCCGGAGCAGTTGATTCTTACACGATTGAAGCGATGATGGGCGATACCCGCGCCTTACAGGCTGGCACTTCTCACTTTTTGGGGCAGAATTTTGCCCGGGCATTTGATATTCAGTACCTTGATCCCAACAATACCCTCCAATACTGTTGGACGACATCATGGGGGCTCTCTACCCGCTTTATTGGCGCCATCATTATGACCCATGGCGACGATCAGGGATTGATCCTCCCTCCGCGTTTAGCGCCTATTCAAGTCGTGGTCATCCCAATTTATAAAAACGACCAGGAACAATCCAAAGTTCTCGCTGCAGTTCAGGAGGTTGAAAAACAACTTTCGGGATGGCGATACAAGGTAGACCTGCGCACTGAGGTAACTCCCGGTTTCAAGTTCAATGACTGGGAACTGAGAGGCGTTCCATTGCGAATTGAAATTGGCCCAAAGGATGTTGAAAATGGAGTTGTAACCCTCGCCCGCCGCCACCTGCCCGGCAAGACTGGTAAGTCCGCCCTTCCTGTGGATCAACTATCGAATCGGATTGGCCTTGTTTTGGACGAAATTCAAGCCGCATTACTGGAACGGGCTACCCGATTCCGCGATGAGCACATTTTCGATCCGAAAAATTATGACGAGTTGAAGGATGTGGTTCAGAATGGTTGGGCATTCTCGTGGTGGTGCGGTAGCGCAGATTGTGAAGCGAGAGTCAAAGAGGACACAAAAGCCACGACCCGCTGCATGCCGCTTGATCAACCGTACGGCAGCGGCAGTTGCATCGTATGCGGTAAGCCATCCCGGCACAAAGTTTACTTTGCCCGGGCTTATTGATGGTCCAATGCCAGCTGTTGCGCTTACGCCTCTAAAAAAGCAAATCGAACTCTTGCGCTGGAAATATACCCAGCCGGAGGAATTTGTTGCAGGGCTAAGGAACTTGCTCGAGTACTACTCGGATCATACTTATCGAGCAGCAGCCAGCGCACCGGTAGCCACAAGGCAGGTGGAGGCGTACCATGTGCCACCGGTAGTCATTCGACAAATGGAATTGAGCCTTTTTACATTGGTCACCGAAAATCCTTCACCCGCTCTCGATCTTGCAAATTTACTCTGGAAAGAAGATAAAGAAGAACCCCGACTTCTGGCAACTTATCTTTTGGGCATACTACCCCCATCCCAAAACGAACAGGTGATTCAAACGATTGAAAATTGGGCATTTTTAGAAAATGACCGTTTGTTGCTTGAAACGCTATTTGAACAAGGCACGGTCAATTTGCGCCGTTTTTCCATTCAAACATGGCTTGCCAGAATTCAGAACTGGACTAGTGGAGATTCCAAAAAATCGCAACAACTTGGCTTAATGGCTCTCTTGCCCCTCTTGAAAGATCGAGAGTTTGTAAACTTACCTGGGGTCTTAACTCTTTGCACTCCTTTGTTTCAGAGCGCACACAAGGCTATCTGGCATGAATTAAGCCAAATTTTGATCGGTTTAGCCGAACGCACCCCCGCAGAATTAATTTATTACATCCGCCAGTTGATTGGTTCGGCTGCGTCGGAAGACCTCCGTCGCTTGATCCGCCGTAGTTTGCCCATGTTTCGGAAAGATGTACAAGAGCGCATTCGGCAGATCCTGCAACGGCCAACTTTTCGATAATAAACAAGGACTTCCCACTTCACAACCTGTTTCGGCAAGCCCACATTTTTTTAATTTCTGGTATAATTTCAAATTGTGACTGGACCTTTCCGCGGTTTATTGCTGCTGAAATGGAGACCTGCTCAGTTACAAACCAAACTTGTAAGGAGAAAGCAGACGTCATGACCTTAACAAAAGAAGCCAAAGCCGAAATTATCGGCGAATACCACCGCCACGATAGCGACACCGGTTCGCCGGAAGTCCAGGTGGCCATCCTGACCAAAAGAATCAACCAGCTGACGGAGCATCTGCGCCAAAACAAGCACGATGAATCATCTCGCCGCGGGTTGCTCAAGATGGTTGGGCACCGCCGCCGACTGCTGGCTTACCTGCGCCGCAAAGACCTGGCACGGTATCAGGCGCTTGTTGAGCGGTTGAACTTGCGCTACCGCTAAAAATCAAAAACGAGTAGATGGCGGCAGGAAATCCCATCTACTCGTTTTTTGAAGTTTGAGTTTCAACCGCGACAATCGAATATCTTATCATCACCCCCACGGTTGGGTATTGAAACCTGCTGAGGAATGAACATCCTCGCCAGCTTTCAGTCCCTAACCGGGTGGGGGAATAACGAGAGGAAAAAAATGAGTAAACCTGAAGCAAAAATTTACACAGCCCAGGTTGGTGGTCGTACCGTGACCATTGAAACGGGCAAATTAGCCGGGCAAGCGGGTGGCGCGGTCACCCTTCGCCTCGGTGATTCAATCGTCTTTGCCGCTGCGACCATGGGCGGCGTTCGGGAAGGGATTGACTTCTTCCCCCTCTCCGTTGATTACGAAGAGCGCATGTATGCGGGAGGCCGGATTCCGGGTTCTTTCTTCCGCAGAGAAGGAAAACCGTCCGATGAGGCCATCCTCATCTCACGCTTGATAGACCGCCCTCTGCGGCCGCTTTTCCCGAAAAACATGCGCAACGAAGTACAGGTGATTTGCTTTTCCCTGTCCGCCGACAAGGACAACCCTCTGGATATCCTTGCCGTCAATGCGGCTTCTGCCGCGCTGATGATCTCCGACATACCCTGGGGTGGACCGATTGGCGCTGTGCGAGTTGGACGTATCAACGGTGAATTCATCATAAACCCCACATTTGAACAAAAAGAACAATCCGATTTGGATCTGCGCATCGCCGGCACTCGCGAAGCCATCTTAATGGTCGAATGTGGCGCTGACATTATTCCCGAAGATGTCATGGTTGAAGCATTGATGTTTGGTCATCAAGCTCTTCAGCCGCTCATTGACGTTCAGGAGAAGATGGCTGCTGAAATCGGCAAACCCAAGCGTGATGTGACCATTGACACATTAGATGAAAGCCTTTTAGAACGTATCCGTCAACGCGCAGCCGCTGAAATCGAAGCCCGGTTAGATGCGCCCCATACCAAAGCGGAACTCAACGAGAGTCTTGATGAGCTGCGCGAAACTGTCGTGGCCGAGTTCTCGGCCGAAGATGAAAGTCTCACCAAAGCAGCCACCGAAGCCTTTGACCACGTGTTGAAAGAAGTTGTTCGTAACCGCATCCTCAACCGTGGAATTCGACCGGATGGTCGTACCCCCGCCGAAATCCGCCCCATTTGGTGTGAAGTGGATGTTTCACCGCGGGCGCATGGTTCTGGTTTGTTTACGCGCGGCGAAACACAGGTGTTAACTCTGGCTACGCTTGGAACCCCTAAAGAAGCCCAGGAACTGGATAACCTCACCCCGATTGAAACCAAGCGCTATATGCATCACTATAATTTTCCACCCTACTCAACGGGTGAGGTCAAACCGTTGCGCGGTCAATCCCGTCGCGAAATTGGGCATGGCGCACTGGCAGAACGAGCCCTGGTACCTGTCATCCCTCCGGAAAAAGAATTTCCTTACACGCTACGCCTTGTCTCAGAGGTGTTATCTTCAAACGGTTCTACTTCTATGGCATCGGTTTGTGGTTCGACACTGGCCTTGATGGATACCGGAGTTCCCATCAAAGCGCCTGTAGCCGGCGTAGCTATGGGTCTCATCAAGGAAGGTGATCGATTCCAAATCCTGACGGATATTCAAGGAATGGAAGATCACCTTGGGGATATGGATTTCAAGGTGGCTGGCACGCGAGAAGGGATTACTGCTCTCCAGATGGACATCAAAATCAAAGGCATCACTGCCGAATTGATGACTCAAGCATTGGAGCAAGCCCGGCAGGCGCGGCTTTTCATCCTCGACAGGATGCTGGAAGTCATCCCTGCCCCGCGCCCCCAACTTAAACCGCACGCTCCGCGTATTACCATCATTCAGGTTCCGGTGGATAAAATCGGAGCAATCATCGGGCCTGGTGGCAAGATCATTCGCGCCATTCAGGAAGAAACCAACACCAAAATTGACATTGACGATGATGGCACTATCTACATTGCCGCCACCGACGGGATTGGGGAAAGCACGGCTCGTGAGCGCATTGAGTCCCTCGTCGAAATTCCACAGGTTGGTCGAATTTACACGGGCAAAGTTGTCCGCGTAACCGACTTTGGGGCATTTGTCGAAATCCTTCCCAATGTGGATGGCATGGTTCACATCTCCCAATTGGATAGCGAACGAGTTGCCAGCGTGCAGGACGTTGTGGATGTTGGGGACGAAATCACCGTCATGGTTACCGGCATTGACGAATCCGGCAAAATCCGTCTCTCGCGGCAGGCTGTGCTGGAAGGTTGGTCATTGGAAGAAGCCCAGGCCAATGACCGCAACGGTCGCGGCGGCAGCCGTCCCTCCGGTGGGCGTCCATCCGGCGGCAACCGCCCTGGCGGGGGTAACCGCCCTGGCGGGGAACGACGCGGTGGCGGTGACCGCGGATTCGACAACCGCGGTGGTCAGCGTCGTCGCTGATCATCAGCGCAACAAATATGATCAAAACCGCCCGCCGGCTTCGGCGGGCGGTTCTACTTTCAGGCTTCTTGAGTAGGTAGATACGGCATAGAATAGCCCGCTAGTCCCAGACGTTCTGCCAGTGCAGCCCGCATGGCAATCCGGTCATCCCAGGGGTACTCAACCTCCCCAAAGCACATGGATTGCTCATGCCCTTTACCGAGCGCAATGACCAAATCACCAGTTTCGGCTAGTTGGACACCCAGACGAATCGCAGCGCCTCTATCGGCTATGCGAAAGAGATTCCTCCCTTCAATTCCCCCCTTCGATTGAGCAGCGTTTGCCATTTCTTCCAGAATTTCATCCAGCGATTCGGTGCGCGGATCTTCGGCGGTCAGGATGGTTATATCCGCCATTTCTGCTGAAATCTCCGCCATCATCCGCCGCTTGAGCCGATCGCGTAACCCGGCCGAACCGAACACTGCAATTACTCTCCCGCGGGTCATCTGCCGCGCCGTCTCGAGCGCACGTCTGATTGCGTTGGGAGTATGAGCAAAGTCCACAATCGCCATAAAATCCTGCCCCAAATCAATCTGCTCCATTCGGCCCGGTACAGGATTCATCCTCTCCACCCCAACAATAGCATCAGTCGGTTGAATACCCAATCCCCCAATTGTGGCGGTCAGAGCCGCTAGAATGTTGGAGATGTTGTATTCCCCGACAAGACGACTGCGAATCGTAAAGGGTTCAATTCCATCAACTCGAACCTGAAAAGTCAGCCCAGAAGGTGAATACTCTGCCTGAAATGCCTCGAAATCAGCCTTTCCGCCCACACTATACGTTAATTTTCTTCCGCTTATCAATTTGTTCAGGTACTGATACGATTCATCATCTCGATTGAGCACTGCCAGACGAGGATTCCCCTGCGGTTTTTCAACAGTGGTTTGCAAATGCTGAAACAACCGCGCTTTTGCGGCCCGGTAGGCTTCATAAGAGCCATGATAATCCAGATGCTCATGGGTGATATTGGTCACCACCCCAATATCGAACTCACAGGCAGTTACCCGCTCCTGCGCCAGCCCGTGCGATGTCGCTTCTAAAACCACATGCGTCAAACCAGCATCCCGCATTTTTGCCAGATACCGTTGTACATCCGGCGCTTCCGGCGTGGTTACATGAAATCCGGTGTCAATGACCTCATCCCCAATGACCGCATTAACCGTTGAAATGATCCCGGCTCTTAATCCGGCGCTGCGCAAAATGGAATAAATGAGGGTTGAAGTGGTTGTTTTCCCATCTGTTCCCGTGACCCCAATGATGGTCAAGGAACGAGCCGGGAAGTCAAAAAAGGCTGCCGAAAGATGCGCCAATGCAAGTCGTGTATCCTCCACCTGAATATAGGGCAGATCAGCCGGAACTTCGTAAACCGGTTTACTTCCAACTACGGCTGCCGCCCCCCGCTCTACGGCTGAAGGAATGTAGCGATGTCCATCCGTGTTCCCACCGCTCAGAGCAACAAACAGGTAACCCGGCTGCACCTGCCGCGAATCCAGTACAATGCCGCTAACGCCTACCTTTTCAATGTTTTGTGCAGCCAACACCTGAATCGGAATGCTATTAATTAAGTTCTCAAGGCTCTTCATCATAGATAACAAATGCCACCTGTCAATTTATATCACAGGTGGCAAAAATCTCCTATTCGAAATGGTTTTAGAGCAAAGTCTGGCGCAATCCTTGTAACTGTCCCGCCACCGACCCATCAATCACGCGATCACCGACCTTGATGATCAAACCTCCTAAAATGGAGGGATCAACCCGAAAGGTAACGGAGGCCGCTCCCCCCAATCTGGCAAGCACATCCTGTTTGACAGCCTGCTGCTCTTCTTCAGTTAGGGGCAGCGCACTGGTAATTTCTGCTGCCTGCCCATCAATCGTTTCATTCTCAAGGACTATCACCTTACCGCCGCGTACACCGGAAAAGAATTCTTCCAATAACGCATGCTGACGCTGTTCATCCAAGGTCGCGCCAATCAATTTTTGGGTGGCTGCAATTGCCAGCGCCGCAATTTGACCGCGAACTTCGCTCAATACACGATTGCGTTCTTGTTCAATTTCAGCCATAGCCAGCTCACGGGCTTTAGCAATTTCCGCATTCGCCTGTAAACGAACATCTTTCGCAGCGGCTTCGGCTCTTTCAGTGGCTTCCCGGACAATTTCAGCTGCTTTTTGCTGCGCTTCAGCGATAATCCGGTTGGATTCACGTTCCGCATTCGCGCGCGCTTCGGCTGCCACCCGCGCATCTTCCAAACCCTGAGCAATCGCCCGGCGGCGTTTCTCCAATTGATTCGTCAGTGGCTTATACACCCATTCTTTGAGAACAATGAACACAATCCCAAAAGAAAGGATTTGAATTAATAGAAAGCCTAGGGTAATACCTAACTTTTCCAAAGCGCCCTCCTCACAGCACGAACAACATCAGGAACGCAATGACCAGACAATAAATCGCGATTGCTTCGGAAAAAGCGATCCCTAAAATCATGTTGGTAAGCAAATTACCATAAGCATCCGGGTTGCGAGCCATACCCTGCAAAGCGCCTTGGACACTCAAACCAATTCCAACGCCTGCGCCAAGTGCGCCAATCATTGCCAGACCCGCGCCAATAAATTTTGCTGCTAAAACGATGTCACCTTCCATTGTTCAGTTATCCTCCTCAAATATGATGGATGATTTCAAATCTCAATGATGTTCTTCTTCGCCATGACCGCGGGTCGCCATTGCCATGAAGACCATTGTCAACATCCCAAAGACAAAGGCTTGAATGACGCCCATGAAGACCTCGAACATGTAGATCATGGAGGGCACAAAAACTGGCAGCAATGTTGCCACTAATGCCACCAGCACAAAACCCGAAAACATAACGCCAAACAAACGGAAAGTAAATGAGAGAATTTTGGCGAACTCAGAAATCAATTCCAGCAAACCAACCAGAAAATCCATAAACCCGAAAAAGGGTTTTTTGAACATGGTTGTGAAGTTTATAAATTTTGTGAAATAACGCAATCCCTGCGTTTGAACCCCAATCACCTGGGTCATGAACACAGAAATCAGCGCCAGCGCCAATGTGAAGTTCAAATCGGTGGAAAGCGCTCGGAAGAAGGGGGTCACAATGTATCCCTCCCCATGCTCTGCTTCACCAGGCAGCACCGTATACACATTCCCAAAGAGCTTTTGAATGGGATGACCGTGTTCATAGTGATGCATCACCCCAAAGGCTTCCATACCCGGCAAAATTTTCATGAGATTGGCAACCAGTACCAAAATCATAATCGTCGCAAACCACGGGAAGATGCGCCGGGCATGTTTACCAGCCGCCGATTCAGTCAGGTTATACAAAACCTCTATCAGCCCTTCCATTGCGCCCGCAATACCACGCGGAACAAGATCGCCTTTCCGCAGATTTTGCCGAACAGCAAAGGCAATTCCGATTATGATTAGGTCAACCACAATCAATGTTGGCAAAGTGTTGATCAGATAAAAATCCCCCAGCGGGCCTAAATTGAATAACGGTTCTTCAATGATTCGTTCGGGAGCCACTTGAATGTGAGGCTGGACAGGGGCAGCAATATTAATAGCGACAATACTCAAAACAATAAACAACAATACGATCCAGCGGTTTTTTCCCCAGCGCCATTTACGCGTTGTTTCCAAGACCCGTTTCCTCCTTACTTGTCAGATTTACCCGGCTGACCAGACCCGGGTTTGATCTTTGAAACCGCCAAACGGACGATCAAAAACATGATTCCAAGAGAGACGGGGATGCTCACGACCAGCAATCCCAAAGTGAACCACGGACGGGTTTCAAATCGGTTGTCCAGCCAGATGCCTGCGAAAATAGCGGCCAACACAATCACCAAAGTAACACACCCCACCTGCGCCGTTACACTCGCCAGGGTCAAGTTGAGAATTTTTTGGCGTCGTGATGGTTCGTCGGCGTTTGGTTGGCTCATGACGAAAACATTATATCAGATGCAAAATTACGCGTCAATAAATCCAAATTGCGCTTGTAGCAGCCTGTGCCCAGCTATACCACGGCGCAAACCAGAAACCGATCAACAGGATACCGGCAATACAAACCCAAACAGCAATCCTCCAAGCCGGTGTAGGGAGTACCCATTCTTTTTCCTCAACCGGTGGATGCAGGTAAATCACCTTGAGAATATTCAGGTAGTAATACAATCCGACGACAGCGTTGAAAATACCCACCAACACCAACCAGATCAACCCGCGTTCAACGGCCGCTGCAAAGACCAACAATTTAGCAAAGAAACCCGCAAACGGTGGGATACCACCCAACGAAAGCACAGCAGCCAGCATTGCTAGCCCCAACCCTGCCGAACGCCGGTTCAAACCGGCCAGCGCACTGATTTCATCCGTTCCAACCCGACTCTCAATCAGGTGAATAATCCCAAAAGCCGCCAGATTGGTCACTACATAGGCGATCAGGTAATACACTACTGCCAGCATACCCAATTCCGAGTCGGCTGCAACGCCAATCAAAATATAGCCGGCGTGAGCAATCGAAGAGTAGGCCAGCAGCCGTTTGATGCTGTGCTGAGCAAGGGCTAGATAATTCCCTATCACCATGCTGGCCGTTGCGACAACCGCAATCAGCACACTCCAAGATTCCCCTTGATCGGCAAAGGCAATCTGGAATACTCGCAAAAGCGCTGCGAAGCCGGCCGCCTTGCTGGCCGTGGAAAGAAAACCGGCAACCGGCGTGGGTGCACCCTGATACACATCCGGCGCCCAGAAATGGAACGGGGCTGCCGAAATTTTGAATCCAAAACCAACCAGGACAAAGGTAATCACCAAACCAGCCAAACCAACCGGTAAGTTCCCTTCTTCAAACGCCAACCGCAGTTCATAAATCTGGGTAGTGCCGGTAAGCCCATAGATCAGGCTAAAGCCGTATAACATGACTGCAGACGTGATAGCACCAAAAAGGAAGTACTTGATACCAGCCTCGACCGAACGCTCATCGCGGGTGAGGAAACCAGCCATGACATATAAAGGTATCGAGGTTGTTTCAATGGCTAGGAAAAGCAAGATCAAGTCAGCCGCCGAGGCCATCAGGTTCATTCCCAGTGTGCTGATTAACAACAACGCAAAGAATTCCCCGCGTTTTTTCAACGCTTCAAATTGGCTGGCAAAGAGTGCGGTTAGAGCGGCTGCGCCCATGAAAATCATCCGAAACACAAATCCGGCAGGATCAAACCGCAACATCCCGCCCCATTCGAGACTACCCTGACCCTGCGGTGACGAAACGCCGACCGAAATTCCCATAATCAGAACAATGCCAATGCTGGTGATCCACCCCAGCCATCGCCCGCGCAGCTCTGGTTTCTTGAGCCAGACAACATCCACAATCAATAATCCAAGCGCCAGAATCAACAGACCAATTTCCGGCAAAATAGATCGCCACATCTCAGGGGTAAAGGCACTGCTCACCAGCCACCTCCCATCAGGGCTAAAATGGATTGAACCCCCGGTTCAATCAAGCGGGTTAATAGAGAGGGAAACCACCCCAGCAAAATCATCACCAGCGCCAACATCCCAATGACCAGTTTATCTTTACGGCTAACATCGCTCACACTGCGGTCAAGTTCAGCAGGGATTTCGCCAAAAAACACGCGCCGCACAACCAGGAAAATGTAAGCTGCGGTAATCAAAATTCCAAGGATGGCCACCACGGCAACCAGTGGCGCAACCTGCCACGCACCCATGAACACTGGAATCTCGGAAACGAACCCCGAAAAACCGGGCATTCCCATCGAAACCAAACCTCCAATGATAAATCCCACCGCAGCCCAGGGCATCTTTCGTACCAGCCCTCCCAAGGCTCCAATCTCACGGGTATGCGCACGATCATACACCATTCCGACCACAGCAAAGAATAACGCCGTCATCACACCGTGCGAAAACATTTGCATTGCCGCGCCTAACAAACCATCCCGATTGAGGGTCGCAAAACCAATTAAGACCAACCCCATGTGCGAGACGGACGAAAAGCCAATGACATACTTGAAATCGGTTTGCACCATGGCAATGAAAGCGCCGTACACCACATTGATGGTTGCCAGCAGTAAAATTGTCGGCGCCCAATAATGCGCTCCCTCCGGCAATAACTGGATGCCAACCCTCAATGCTGCAAAAGCGCCCACTTTCATTTCCACCCCAGCCAACAGCATCGAGATCGCTGTGGGAGCAGCCACATGACCATCGGGTGCCCAACTGTGGAAGGGGAAAATACCACCTAAAATGGCAAAACCAAGAAAGACAAACGGAAACCACAAGCGTTGAAACTCAACTGGGAAACCAGCCTGCTCCAGGGCCAGCAAATCAAACGTGCGTAAGCCGGAACCGAAGTAAATTGCCAGTGTGCCAACCAGGGCGATGACTGACCCAATGAAGAGATACAGGGTCAACTTCATCCCGCCATATTCGCGTGTTTTTGGGTAGCCCCAAACCACAATCATCAGATACTTTGGAAAAACCGCCAGTTCAAAGAAGAAAAACAGCAGAAACAAATCCAATGCGCAAAAAACGCCTAAGACACTTGCGCCAAGAAACATGAGGAACGAGAAAAATTCACGCGGCCGATCCTCGACATTCCACGAAACCAGCACACCTGAAAAAATGACCAACCCCGAAAGCAAAACCAACGGCAAACTGATCCCGTCAATTCCTAACTTATAGGAGATGCCAAACTGTGGAAGCCAGTTTGCCTCTTCAATAAATTGATACCCGCCCCGATTGACATCATAGATAAAGTACAAAACGAATGCCATTAGCAAAATCAACGTGGCTGCGACTAGCGCGATCCGTCGGATCCAAACTTTATTTTCAGCAGGAAGGAGGAGTAGAATGACCCCAGCTGCAATGGGAGTGAAGATCAGAGCACTCAAAATAGGAAACTGCATCACTCACCTCTCAGAAAAGGAAGGCTACCGCGCGATTGATCATATCCAACAGCCACGCCGGCCAAACGCCTAAACCCAGCATCAAAATCATCAGGGGTGCAATAACCATTATTTCCCGCAGTGTCATGTCGCTCAAATGACCCTGCCAGCGGGTATTCAACGGACCGTGCAGCACCATTTTCAAGGCTTTGAGAATATAAGCGCCGGTAAAAAACAGTCCTATCATCGCCAGTGCAGTTGCCAAAGTCATCACCGGCCATGCCCCTCTCACAACCAGAAATTCCGAAACGAAACCATTCAATCCCGGCAAACCAAGGGAAGCCATCGCAGTAAAAATCAGCACACTTCCATAGACCGGCAGCACGGCATACAAACCGCCAAAGTCATTCAAATCACGAGTGTGGGCGCGTTCATACAGCACACCCACCAAAAAGAACATGCCAGCCGCGCTGAGTCCGTGATTGAACATTTGCAGCACCGCTCCGTTTAAGGCGATATTCTTATCCAACAAGCCAACCGGCGAAGTTTTATTCAACAGCGCGGCAGCAGCGGCAATACCCAAAACCACAAATCCCATGTGATTAATAGAGGAATAGGCAATCAATCGCTTGAAATCATTTTGCGCCCACGCGCCCAAAGCCCCAAAAATGATCGCTGCCACTCCCAGGAACGCCAATGCGCCCGCGTAATGCTGTGACTCGGCCGGAAATAGCGGTAGAACCAATCGCAGGAAACCATACGCGCCAAGTTTGAGCAATACGCCTGCCAGAATCATCGAACCAGCGGTTGGCGCTTCGGTGTGGGCATCCGGCAGCCAGGTGTGAAAAGGCCAAACCGGCACTTTAATGGCAAATGCAATCACAAAAGCCCAGAAGGCAATTGCCTTGACGGTTGAAACCGGCAAACCAATTGGAATGGATAATTCATTCAGCGCCGGCCAACGCTGATACATATCCAGCAGGTCAAAACTGCCAACCGCTACCCCCATCAGTTGGATCGCCAGCAGCAATCCAAGTGAACCGCCCATGGTATACAACACAAACTTCAAGGCAGCATAATTGCGGTTCTTGCTGCCCCATTGGGCAATCAAAAAGTACATCGGCACAAGGCCGACTTCCCAAAACACAAAGAACAGCAACAAATCCAGCGCAAGAAACACTCCCAACATACCTGTTTCGAGCAGGAGAAACAGGATCATATAAGACTTGACCCGTTCTTCAATGCTGTAGGATGCCAAAATGGCAAGAGGTGTCAACAGCGTCGTGAGCAGCACCATCGGAAGGGAGATTCCATCAATCCCCAGGTGATAGGATGCCCGAATCGCACTGTACCACTCCGCCTTTTCCACAAATTGGAAAGGCATCCCGGCCATCGGCTCAGGATCAAAACCAGCCCAGACCACCAAGGTTAGGATAAATGGAATCAGTGAGGCCGCAAAAGCAAAGTTACGCAACAGGGCATTTTTTTCTTTGGGCAGAAACAACATCAATAGGGCCGCTGCCGCAGGGGTGAACAGGATTAGGCTCAGCAAGTGATTGGTCATCAATTCCATCCGTTCCATCCTCCCCGATCAACCGATTACCCACAGGAAGTAAATCAGGATGGCAACCGCCGCTACCAGTCCCAAACCAATCGTAGCATATACCTGCACTCTACCGGATTGCAGAGAGCGCAGGAAAGCCCCAAGATTGCGCGTACCGCTGGCAGTCAAATCACCAGCGCCATTGATCACCGGTAAATCAATCCACCTCCGCAAAGCTTTGCCCAACCACACACCAAAATTCGCAATCGAATGTAACACCCCATCAATGATCGTACGATCTAACCAGCGGTCTGTCAGGTTTTCTGCCAGCCAGCGCGCCGGGCGGATAAAGACGAACTGGTAGAATTCATCTACATAGTATTTATTTTTGAGCAAGGTGTACACCCCTCCCAAAGGTTTTTCCAACGGGTCAACCGGTCTAATCACAGCCCGATAGGTCAGCCATCCCAACCACAAACCGCCCAAAGCCACAACCAAGGAGACCATCAGGGGTAACAGGCTGTGATGAGCCTCATCGCCGTGTGAAACCAACATACTGCCAACAAATTCTTCAAACCAGTTAGGGAGCGCTCCACCAATGAGCGGGAAGTATTGCGGAATTTCCACCCAGCCGGCAGTAATTGCAAAGAAGCTCAAAATTACCAAAGGAACTGTCATCACTGGGCTCGATTCATGAGCATGTTCAGCGGATTGACTGCGAGCCTTGCCCAAAAAGGTCAAGGTGATTTGGCGCATTGTATAAAACGCAGTCAAAAGCGCAGCCAGAGCCAGCGTCCAGAAGATTGCGTATTGTCCACTGGCATAAGCGCCGGATAAGATTTCATCCTTAGACCAAAACCCTGCTGTGATTAATGGGAAGCCGGAGAGAGCAAATCCACCCGCCAGAAATGTCCAAAAGGTCAGCGGCATCTTCTTCCACAATCCGCCCATATACAACATATTTTGTGGGTCAATCTTCTCGCCTGTGTGCAAAACGCCATGCTCCATGCCATGAATGACCGACCCGGAACCGAGGAATAAGAGAGCCTTGAAGAAGGCATGGGTAACCAGATGGAAAGCCGCTGCCACATACGCCCCCACCCCCAGCGCGGCAATCATAAATCCCAATTGGGAGATAGTCGAATAAGCCAGCACCCTTTTAATGTCATTCTGCGCCACAGCAATCGTGGCTGCAAACAGGGCGGTGAATGAACCAACTCCTCCCATCACCAGCATGGGTAGAGTCAGGTGATGCCCATCCCACCCGGCCGAGAGTAAGGGGAAAAATCGAATAACCAGATACACTCCTGCTGAGACCATCGTAGCAGCGTGAATCATCGCAGAAACCGGTGTCGGCCCTTCCATCGCATCAGGCAGCCAGATATGCAGCGGGAACTGAGCAGATTTTCCAATCGTTCCAATGATCAATAAAATACCAATCACTCCGGCCCACGAAATCCCTGCTACCGGTGAGCCTGCGCTGGCTAGCCCGTTCAATACAGCCGGGTTGTTCAAAATTGCCTGATAATTCAGAGTACCGGTTAAAGAATAAAGAGCTGCCAAACCCAATAGCATGAACACGTCCCCCACCCGGGTGGTCAGGAAGGCTTTGATCATAGCGCTGCGCGCCGATTCTTTGCCATACCAGAACCCAATCAGTAGGTAGGAGCACAGCCCCATAATCTCCCAGCCGATATACAGCGTCAACAGGTTATCCGTGACCACCAGTAAAAACATGGCGAACGCAAACAAGCTGATCAAAGCGAAAAAGCGCGCATACATCGGCTCAATGGATGGGACACGATGGGCATGCCCGTGAGCATCCTTGATCTCAGCGCCGTGCGGTGGTAACCCAGGACGATCCTTTTCACCTTTCGGTTGTCCAAAGTTGTGATAACCGATACTGTAAATGAAAATCATCAGTATCGTCCAGGCAACAAAAAAGAGCGTCACCGCGCTGAGCGGGTCAATCTGAACCCCAATTTGTAGTGCAGTTGAACCGGTTGGCAGCCATGCTATGGCTGCCGCGAAGGGATGGCGGCTGAGTCCTTCGGATTGAACGGCGCGCACAAAAACCAGCATGCTCAACAACCATGCCACTCCCGCACCCAGTAAGGCCAACCAGTGGGAAAGTGCGTTATGGCGATGGGCAAACAACACAATTGCAAAAAACGCCAGCAACGGCAGCAGCGGGATGAGGACGACCAGAGTTTCTAGAGCCATGGACTAAATCCTCCCCTATTCAGCCTTTTAGCAGGGTCAACTCGTCCACCACCGGGGTTTGCCGCCGCCGGTATGCGGAGATGATCAATGCCAGACCAACCGCTACTTCGGCTGCAGCAACCACAAATACCATTGTGGTAAATGCCAGCCCATGCACATACGGCCCGCTGCGCAGCTGTGCGTAATAATGCCAGAAGGCAATCAAATTGACATTGACGGCATTCAGCATCAATTCAACCCCCATAAGAATAGCCACAGCATTTTTGCGCGCCAGCGCTCCAAACAAGCCAATGCAAAACAAAGCCGCTGAAAAGATTAAATACCAAGCCAACGGTATCATCCGCGTTGATCCTCCTTGCGATCCACCGCAATGGTGATTGCACCGATCAGGGCTGCTACAAGCAGCACCGATGCCAGTTCAAACGGCAGTACATAGCCTTGTGGAGATACCAGCGCTTTACCCAATTCCAAGAGGTTATCAGCGTCAGGTGGCAATTCTACCAGCATGGCGGAAAAGCCCCGCCAAAGCGCCAGGAATCCCACAATAACCGCAAATAAAAGTACTGCAACCAGCGCAGCCACCCGCCATCCCGGCAGAATTTGATCGCCATGATCCTCCATAACCCGCCGGGTTAACATCACCGAAAAAATGATCAGGATTGCAATCGCACCAACATAGACCAGAATCTGCACCACAGCGAAGAAAGAAGACTGCAGCGTAACGAAAATGACCGCCACTCCCATCAAGGTCAACACCAACCACAGAGCAGCGTGCATCATTCGGCGGGCAGAAACAACCATGGCGGCTGAAAACAATGAAACCAGCGCCGCAAGTAGAAAAACGACTTGAAGACCGTTCATTCTCCTGTCCCGGGATTGGTTGATTTGGTCAATACTGTTTGGGTTGTACCCATTGCAAGATTGTGTTTTGACCTGTTGCGCTGGGCAATTCGCATCAATTGATCCGTTGCTGCCAGCAGTAACAGGTTTACCAGCCCATAGGCCAATATTTGCCAAAAAACGGGCAGATCGCGGGTAACTCCGCCCACAATAGACATTGCCATAATCAGGGCTAGTGAAAGCGGCGTTAGCACTTTCCAGTTCAAATTCATCATCTGATCGATTCGAAAGCGCGGTAAAGTTCCCCTGAAAAGGATAGTCACAAAATAAACCACAAAGGTTTTCAACATGAGGTAGACAAATCCCAAAATAGGGATTTCTTCCGCGCCCGGACCACGCCACCCGCCAAGAAATACTGTGGCAAAAATCAGCGATACAGTGAAGGCGTGTAAAAACTCCGCCACAAAAAACATGCCAAATTTCAAGCCAGAATATTCGATGTTATAGCCCGCCACCAGTTCGGATTCGGCTTCAATCAAATCGAATGGTGAGCGGCCAATCTCTGCGATGGATGCAATGAAGAAGATCAACGCCGCCGCCGGAGCTGCGACAATGAACCAGACCCCCTCCTGAGCCTGCACGATTCCTGTAACACTTAGGGTGCCCGCCAACATGACCGGTACCAACGCTGAAAGAACCAACGGCACTTCGTAAGAAATCAATTGGGCTACCAGGCGAAATGCCCCCAAGAGAGCGTATTTGTTGTTGGAACCCCAACCGGCCAGAATATAACTCATCTCCCCCAATCCGCCGATCGCAATCAAAAAAAGCAGTCCAACATTCAAATCTGCACCGACTACAGTAACCGAAAGCGGAAGCACCGACCATAAAAGCAACACCGCAGCAACTGCCAATATGGGAGCAAGATTGTAAGTAAACTTATCCGCGCCAATAGGAGTAATGTATTCTTTGGTGAAAATTTTAAGCATATCCGCAACCGGTTGTAAAATCCCCCATGGACCGACCCGGTTTGGACCAAAGCGATCTTGTATCCGCCCGATCAATTTTCGCTCATACCAAATGAGGAAAACCACGAACAGCATAGCGCCGGTTGCCAAAACCAGCGCACCGGTCAATTTAGAAATTACCTCTACCCATATAGCGGGCAACCCAATGTTGCTCAACCATTCAACATACCATTGAATTACAAAGCCGATTGGATCACGCAAAAAATCCATGCTTTACCCTGCCTCATAAGGTCTCAAAACCATTCCAATGCCCCTTTTCGCCACGCATATAAAAACCCCACCACCAAAATCAGCAGGAACAAAACCCCTTCAATGATGGCATACAAGGGTAAAAACTGGTATGCAACAGCCCACGGAAAGAGTAAAACCGCTTCAATATCGAAAATCAAAAAGACGAGGGCAAAAACGTAATATTGAATTTTTATTTGTGTCCAGCTCGGGCCAACCGTTTCGACCCCGCATTCATAGGTTGAATTTTTTATTGGGTCCGGTCTTTTTGGGGAGAGAATTCCAGCGATGAGAATTGTGATGGCTGGCATCATCAGGGCTACCAGCGCAAAGATTCCAATGTACAACCAGTTTCCCAGCATACACGCTCCTGCGAGGTTCAAGGATCCAGGGATTAGTGGTAATCTTCCCCATCCCCACCCAACACATCCATTTTATCAAGTTACCCCCTGCTTGTAAAGCAAATCCCATTTCTTATTTTTTAGTCAATGGTTTTCTAATTCTGGTCCTTTCAGCCATTCCGCCTGCCCTCCACCACCACAACAGACTTATGAAAACTCCCCCACCACTTAGCAGGCGCAATCCCATCCAACCGGATCCCCCCATCCAATTCAAAATACGGATTTCAAATGGATAAGCCAAAACCAAATCGGCTCGCTCCTGATTTATTCCACTTTTCCGCACCTGATAAATCCATACGGTAGCGTGACCCGCATCCCCTCTAAAAGGCCGGATATTCCAGCGGAACAATGTTTCCTCCCCCACAATTGCTCTCTGGCGAGACTCCCCTTGCGGAGAAATGACTACACCGTTGATTTCCAGGCGGGCCTGCCATCCTTGCAGATCGCCCTGATGAGTGCCGCTGGAATGGATGGTCAATAAAACCGATCGGTTTTCATCCACCCTGATCCAACGCGGATAGGACAGCTGGAAACGAATCGCTTCGGGAACTTGGGATAAACTTTCTCGGTGAAACGCTGCAGAGTCAATCTCCATCTGATTTTTGACAAGCGGGGCAGGTAAAATAGAAACCAACAAAACAGCCAACGACACGATTAGAACGAACGGAGGGATGATTCGCCAACTCATCCGATAAAAATCTCCACCTCCTCTCCGTCTTCCTCGTCGTTCACCTGTATGTGGATCGGCTCATTGCCGGATAAATTCTTCATCAGTTCATTGAGCATGTCAGCCAGATTTTGTTCTTTGACTTTAGGCGGCATCCAGCGTCCAAAAGTTCGCAAAAACCACACCACTGCATGTACGGGCAGGGGAAAACTTAACGAAATTCGCTCAGGTTTAGCCCCTTTCCGCTGACGGATGCGCACATGGATCCATGGGGAGTTATAGGAAAGCCACATTCCAACAACACCAATGACAAATGGCAACCACGCCAACCAAAACCCCCATCCCCACGGGCGTGACAACCATCCCAGCACCATCCAAACCGCCGACAATCCGGTCAACAACACCATTACCCCAAAAATAATCCATGAAAATCTTCGCCAGTGTCGGTAATCTGGCGGCGTGCTTTTTTCACTGGTGGTTTCGATGACATCAACCTCTTTTACTCTTTCAGTTGGCTCTTCGCTGTCACTGGTTACTTCAAGTATTTGCGGTTGGGAGGCTGCGCCTCCCTCTAAAGCATTAATCAACCGTAGACCTTCTTCGGGTGAAAGCTCCCCTTGTTCGATTTTACGCAATAATTCAAGGCGTTCTTCACTCATTTACAGCCTCCATTGGTGTTCCATTGATTAGAATAGTTACGACATCCCCCGATACTCCCTACTCTGAAAACCTGCCTTCGAGCGCATCCAACAAGCGATTGGCTTCCTCGGCGGTGATTTTCTTATCCCTCAGTAAATTTAGGATAATCAGGCGTTCCTCCTCGGTTGCCCGCTTGCGGGGAGCAGCCGCTTGACTCTGAAATCCAAAACTCATTCCCCCAATGCTTAAGAACTCGCCCCGCTCGGCTCTGCGGCTGGCAGCCCGCTCAGCCCGCTCCTGAGCCAGCCGTGCCCGCTCTTCCACCCGCCGCATCTTCTCCTGAATACGCTGGGCGATTTGATCGCCCAAACCTTCCAAGCGTACCCCAAATTCTTCTTCAACATTTTCTTCTTCCCATTCCCCCTCCATAATGGCAATGGAACCGCCAGCGGCAAGTTTCAACCGGACACCTCCGCCTCCGATTGTTCCTTGAAAACGGTGAGTAACCTGCCGTACAGGCAGACCTCGCTCCTGGAAAACAATTCGCTCACCCCCGCTGCTGGCATCCAATTGATAACCGCTGCCCAACGGAAGCCACAATTTTATACTTCCTCCGGCTGAAGCCTGCAAGTCGCAGGATAGTTCGAGTAATTTTACTTTGATATTGCCCCCCGCCCGAAGAGTTTCTGCACGGCGCACATCCAACAGTTTGATAGAACCACCCGTATTCTCAACCCTCAAGCTGCCATTAACCTCGCCACCTTTCAGGTTTCCACCAATATTCGTCACCACCAAATCGCCGTTGATTTTGAACACTTTGAGGTGACCGCCAACATTGCCGCATCGGACTTCCCCAACTTCCCTCAGCGTCAAGTGACCACCTACATTTTCCACCTTCAGATTTCCTTTCAGGTGAATACCCGACATAGAACCATGAACATAATCCACTTGCAGCGTTGCTTCTTCAGGCACCTGAATCACGGTATCTTCTTCACAGCGAATCAACCAACTGCCATTTTCCTGCCTGACATGCAGACGGGTTTCGTCCTGTACGCGAATTTGAATCTGGGGCTGTCCCCAACCACTTAGCGACAGGTGATCTTTAGCCTGAATACGGATTTGTGGTGCGGGTTCACAAGGAATGGTTCGAATGGCCATCAGTTTCTCTCCTAATCACTTCAACTATTTCAATCATATCAAATAATCCGAATTTGTCAATGAAACTATGAATATATTTGATTATTGTTTCTGTTTTTAAGAAATATTTTTTCATAAATAACAAATTTTATTGTGTTAATACTTATAACTAATTCAATCAACGGGATGAATGTCAACTCCTCACCGATCTCTTTTTATGATAAACTGAGCATGCACACTTCCTAAATAACGTGAGTTCGGGTTAGGAGGACAAGGGCAGAGAATTGTCCAAGCCCAACGATGGCTTGATGGGGCGACGGCAATAAGCAATCAAACCA